>Ga0255772_10000107_pt1 | contig 73412 bp, 63 predicted proteins | sample 071ome_34_FD_179970 | JGI IMG/M metagenome (GOLD analysis project Ga0255772, IMG submission 179970) | Coastal salt marsh microbial communities from the Groves Creek Marsh, Skidaway Island, Georgia - 071411BT metaG (version 2) | ecosystem: Environmental > Aquatic > Marine > Intertidal zone >...
CACCAATCACCGTTTGATACCCTTGAGGTAACGCTTCAATAAAATCATGTGCAAAGGCTGCTTTGGCAGCAGTGATGACTTCTTTGTTGCTTGCATTGGGAGTGCCTAAAATTAAATTGTTATAAACACTATCATTAAATAATATGGATTCTTGCGTGACCAAGCTGAGTAAGCTGTACCAGCTCTTTTTTTGAATTTTAGCAAGCGAGACACCATCTATAGTAAGTTTGCCCTCATCAATATCATAAAAACGATTGAGTAAATGTGTGATTGTAGACTTTCCGCTTCCAGAAGGACCCACCAAAGCGACCATTTGTCCTTTTTTTATTTCAAAGGAGAGGTCATGTATGACGGGAGTGTCGTTGTAGCTAAAACTTACTTTGTCAAAGACAATACTTTCTTGAAATTGCCTTAGAGGATGTGCTTCTGGAACATCTTCAAGTGTGTCTTTTGCGTTCAAAATTTCTAAAATTCGATCTGCAGCTGCGTTTCCTTTTTGTATACTGTAGCTGGCTTTACTGATTCCTTTAGCAGGAGTTAAAATATTATAGGCTAATCCAATATAGACCACAAAAGTAGTTCCCGAAAGACTACCGTCAATAAGAACCATACGCCCTCCAAACCACAACAAAACACCGATTGCAGTAATTCCCAAAAACTCACTTGTTGGGCCTGCTAAACTCGCTCTAAAGAGCAGTTTATTTGAAAAAGAATAAAAACGTCCGGTTGCCGCATAGAATTTCTTCTTAAAATAAACACCTGCACCATACGTTTTAATGATTTTTTGACCGTTTACTGTTTCGTCAATTATGGACAAAAAATCACCCTGTTCTTTTTGAATTAATGTAGATTGCTTTTTCAATCGTTTTCCAATACTAGAAATGATCCATCCAGAGAGGGGGATGAAAAGCAACACAAAAAGTGTAAGTTTGAAACTGACAAAAAACATGGCTATTAAGGAGAAGAGTATGGTTAATGGTTCTCGAACGACCAGTTCTAGAATGGAGAGGTAAGAACTTTGTATTTCTGTAACATCACTGGTCATTTTAGCCATCAGATTTCCTTTTTTTTCTTCACTGAAATAAGAGAGCGGCAGAGCAATTATTTTATTATAAAGGGCATTGCGCAAATCTTTTAAAATTCCATTTCTAAGAAAGGTGATGAAAAAAAGTGCCAAATAATTGCAGATGTTTTTTAGAAAAAACAAGAATAGCACCAAACAAATTACAAAAAGTAAAGTTCCTTCAATATTTTGTTCAAGTTGTTTTGAAATGTAGTAATTAAGACTGTCTTTTAGATAGGCTTGAAGGTTTAGGATTCCATCGTATTGTGCTGGGGTAAGTCTTTTTTCATTGGTTTTAAAAAGCACATTGAGCATTGGAATTAAGGATACAAAAGAAAGGGCACTAAAAAGTGCGTACAAAGCGTTAAATAAGATGTTTAAAAACGCATAAACCTTGTATTGGTTGCCGAATCTCAGTATTTTTTTGAAAGAAGAAAACATTTAATGTATAAGTTCTTTGATAAAAAGATCAATCTTGTGATTCAAAACTTTTTGTTGTTTTTGCCAGGGCAATTGCTCTTGAAAACCCCCTTGAACACTAAAATAAAATTTAATTTTTGGTTCAGTTCCACTAGGGCGAAGTGCAATCTCACTTCCGTCCTCTAGATGAAAGAGAAGTACGTCGGCTTTGGGTAAATCAATTTGATTAATCGAAGCATTTGATAGCTCAGTTGTTGTGCTATACAAATAATCTGAAATGCTTTTTACAGGTATCGAAGCGATCGATTTTGGTGGATGTGTTCTAAATTGACTCATCATGGCTTTGATTTCTTGAGCCCCTTCTTTTCCTTCTTTAGTCAGAGAGTGAAGTCGTTCATAGAAGATGCCGTATTTTTTATAGCATTCCATGAGATAACTGAAGATGCTCATCCCTTTACATTGTAATTCAGATGCGAGTTCACAGATCAAAAGACTTGCAGAAACAGCATCTTTATCTCTCACTTGAGTTCCAACTAAAAACCCATAACTTTCTTCACCACCGCCTACAAACTTTAACTCAGGATGATCCTGAATGAGTTTGGCGATCCATTTAAACCCTGTCAAACATTTTTTATATTGAACTTTATAAGCGGCTGCCACTTTTTGTATCATGGGGGTAGAAACAATGGTACTTGCAATAAAGTGTTGCTGAGTAAGTTTTTTCTCAGCCTGTTTTTTGGATAGGAGGTATTCGGTTAGTACCACCATGATTTGATTGCCGTTGAGGTAATACCATTCTTGATTCGAATCTTTGATCACGATTCCCAGCCGGTCGGCATCAGGATCGGTACCAATAACAATATCTGCATTTTTGCTTTGGGCAAGATTTACAGCCATTTTTAATGCATCTTCCTCTTCAGGATTAGGAGACTTGACAGTGGGAAAATTTCCATTGGGTTGTTCTTGTTCTTTTACAATGTATAGCTTTTGGTAGCCTGCTTTTTCAAGAACCTGCGGGATGGCAGTAATGGAAGTACCGTGTATAGGAGTAAAAACGATTTTGAGTTGACTGCGGTCCAATGCATGCATTGTAGCTTCTTGGAGTACGGTGTTTTGGTAGGGAATATCTGTAGTTTCCTCCAAGTATTCCAATAGATTTGAATTACCTTCAAAAAGAATTTCTTGAAAAGAAGTTTGCTCGATTTCCTTGATGATGCTCTGATCATCTGGCGGGACTAATTGCCCTCCGTCTTTACCATAAACCTTATATCCGTTGTATTTAGGGGGGTTGTGAGACGCAGTCAGCACAATACCACAATGGGCTTTGAGATGCCTAACCATAAAAGAAAGCTGAGGTGTAGGTCGAAGTTCTCTAAATAAATAGCAATAAATTCCATTTGCGGTAAAGACATCGGCTACTGTTTTTGCTAAAGATTGACTTTGATTTCGGCAATCAAAAGCTACCACTACACAAAGTTGTTCCCCTTTGTATTTATTTTTTAGGAAACGGGAAAGTCCTTGAGTGCTTTTTCCAAGAGTGTATTTATTAATTCTATTGGTTCCAACACCCATAATGCCACGCATTCCACCCGTTCCAAATTGGAGTGAAGTATAAAAGGCTTCTTCAGCTTCTTTGGGATTTTCTGACAGTAGTGCTACTGCCTTTTGGGTCTCTTTGTCAAAGGGAGGTCCAAGCCATTCGGCAATTCTTTTTTCTGTACTCATAGAGGACTCGTTCGTTCTTGGATAGCATATCTTTTACTGCTTTCTTTTGTCCTTAATATGAGATCTCCTAAAAAGCCAGCAATAAAGAATTGACCTCCTAAAAGCGTCAAGGTGAGTGCGATGTAAAATTCGGGTCGGTTGGTAATCAACCTCGCTTGTGTGTCAAAATACAGTTTATCTATTCCCAAATAGAGAGTAAAAGTGAACCCTACTAATAACATACAAGTCCCCAAAAGCCCAAAAAAATGCATGGGACGCTTTCCAAATTTAGTAAGGAACCAAAGGGTGATTAAGTCTAAAAAACCTTTGAAAAAACGATCTGCACCAAATTTTGTTTGTCCGAATTTACGCGCTTGGTGTTGTACAACTTGCTCACTAATTTTTTGAAATCCATGTTGTGCAGCTAAAACAGGGATGTATCTATGCATTTCTCCATAAACATCTATGGATTTTATTACTTCACTTCTGTAGGCTTTGATCCCGCAATTGAAATCGTGTAAAGCAATACCGGATACTCTTCTAGCTGCCCAATTAAAAAGTTTTGATGGGAGGTTTTTAAAAAGTACGGAGTCGTACCGCTTTTTTTTCCAACCGGAAATCAGATCAAGTCCCTCCTCCTGTAAACTGCGAATCATTTGAGGGATTTCTTCAGGAGAATCTTGAAGGTCAGCATCAAGAGTTACTACAAAATCCCCTGTAACTGCCTCAAAACCCGCATGTAATGCTTGGGACTTACCAAAGTTTTTTGCAAAACGAATCCCTTTAACATTATTGTGTTTCTTTGAAATAGATTGAATAACTTGCCATGAGTAATCTGTACTTCCATCGTCAATAAAAAGCACTTCATATGTAAAGGGTTGATCCTCTAACGCTTTAATAACCCATTCATGAAGCTCAAGAATGGATTCCGCTTCATTTAGTAGGGGAACAACAAGAGAAACAGTTACAGGTTTTTGCATACCTGCAAAATTACGAAAATTGACTTATTCAGGTCGGGACTTTTTTACGATCAATCCTCCAATAAGGGAAATGATGAAACCAAAAAATAGGGCAAAGACAATCTGAATTGCGGTCAGGATCAATGGACTTGACATTTTTTCTTGAATAGAACGAGCTGTTTCTAGTGCTTCTTGAGGTATTTCAGGGTTTTCTGCTTTAAGGGTTTCCATAGAGAGTTCCATCTGTTTTTGCATCGTATCTGGATCTAAGACATTTATTAAAATTTGGGTGTAAACTATCCCTATTAAAGCAGAAACAAGCGCAATGCCTATGCCCATTTTAAGTGCCTCACCCAAAGAAAGAAAACCTTCATTGGATTTTCTATATTGTAAAAATGCATAAAGCATTATTCCAATCATGATAACGAGAGAAACGATGCCAGCAGTGGTGTCGTTTTTGTAATGCATATCTAAAAAGAAAAGCATTAGTTGAAAAACGACAGAAATAACACCTAAAAGTAAGCCATAGGTGATGATAATCGATTTTAAAGAGGGGTTTTTTGGGTTCATGATGATTACGTGTTTAAATTCTATGTTAAATTAAAAAAAAAATGTAAGAGCAACTGTTTTTAAAAAAATAAAATTAAATTTGCACTCCATTTAAAGATTATGAAAGCAGACATTCATCCAGACAACTATCGCTTAGTGGCATTTAAAGATATGTCAAATGAAGACGTGTTTATTACCAAATCTACAGTAAACGCAAAAGAAACGATTGAGGTAGATGGAGTAGAGTACCCTTTAGTGAAACTTGAAATATCCAGAACTTCACACCCTTTTTACACTGGAAAAACTAAACTTGTCGACACTGCAGGGCGTATCGATAAATTTAAAAACAAATACGCTAAATTTAAGAAGTAGTATTTGCTATAAAACATTTAAAAGTCGCTTTTCAAAGCGACTTTTTTTATTCCTTCTTTACGTTTTTCAATATTAATAAGTTGATGGGATTGATTTTCATTCCCACAACGTTTTTTTGAATAAAACGGACTACTTCATCATAATACAAAGGAATTATAGGGTATTGAGAAAGTGCTAAACTGTCCATTTTCTGATAGGTTTTAACTCGCAAAGGTTCTTCAACAGTACCCATGGCTTTATGGTATAAGGCATCGAATTCATTGTTTTTAAAATGAGTATAATTGGGTCCTTCGGGAGAAAAGTTTGGACTGTAAAATAAAGAAAGATAGTTTTCTCCGTCTGGGTAATCTGCAATCCAGCTGGCCCTAAAGAGTTCCAATTTCCCTGAAGACTTTGCTTGTCGTAAGCTGGCTGTAGGCATAACATCTATCGTAATTTTAATACCTATTTTTTGAAGTTCCCGTTGAAGGTATTCACATAAATCAAGATAGTTTGAATCAGTAGCAAGTCTTAATTCGGGTGAAATCTTTGTTTTTTCAATAAATTGATCAACCAACTTTTTTGCCAAAGAGGGATTGTATTCAAAATCTATCTTACTGTTTCCTGGTAAACCTATTGGAATGAAGCCTTTTTTAGCAGGATAACCGACATTATTCCTCAAATAGGATATCATTAATTTTCGATCAAAACCAATATTGAGCGCCTTTCGAATTTTTTCAGATTTCAAAGCAGGGTTTTTACTGTCGAGGTAGATCCCTATGTATTCTGTATTTAAATAAGGACCTTTGAGCATATTTATTTGGTCTTCATATTTAGGTCTAAGTATACCTAAAGGGGTAAGTAGTTCATCTTTATAAGAAGCATCAAGTGAATTGATGAAATCCAACTTACCTTGTAAAAACAACATAAATTCACTCTGAATATCGGGGATAAAATGAATTGAAATTGCATCGAGATAGGGGAGTTGTGTTCCTTTAGGATCTCGTTCAAAATAGTTCGGATTTTTACGTAATACCAATTTGACATTTTCATCCCATCTTTTAAAATAAAAAGGTCCAGTACCTATGGGATGGGAGCGAAAATTTGTCCCATAATGTGCAGCAACTTCCTTGGGTACAACAGCACAATAGCGCATACTAAGTAGTCCTAAAAATGCAGGAAAAGGGTTTTTTAATCGCAGAGTAAGTTCGTGTTCTGCAGTTGCTTCAAAAGAAGCGATTTGTTGAAGCACCCAACTTCCAGGTGATGCAATTTGGGGATCAAGAAGGCGATTAAAACTGTATACAAAATCTTCGGCAACTACCGCTCTGGTTTGTTTCTCACCAAATAAGGGAGAAGGATGAAAATAAACATCATTTCTAAGGAAGAAGGTATAAGAGAGTCCGTCTGCGCTGATCTTCCAAGAATGAGCAATTTCGGGTTGTATCCCTAGGTTTTGATCCAGTTGAACTAAACCATTGAAAAGTTGATTGATGGGCCAGATGTTTTGTGGATTCCTTGCAAAAGCAGGATCTAAAGAGGTTACCTTTCGGTATTCATTGTAGCGAAAAACTGTTCTACTCTCTTTATTTTCTAAAGAATTACAGCTCATTATTGTGAGTAGAAGGGATGTGACTACTATGCCGTACCAAAGCCATGAAAGCCGCTCTGTCATGAATATTGTTAATATATTTGTAACGAATTTACAGTTTTAAAATGGTTATGGAAAACATAAAACAACCTCAAAAGAAAAAGGTAATCCAATTACCAAAAGTTGCTTTTCACACCTTGGGTTGTAAACTAAATTTTTCAGAAACAGCAACTATAGCGAGGGATTTTAGTCCCAACCGTTTTGAAAAAGTATCTTTTGACTGTCCTGCAGATGTTTATGTGATTAACACTTGTTCTGTAACAGAAAATGCGGATAAACGACTTAAAGGATTGGTACAAAAAGCATTAAAAAACAATCCAAAAGCATTTGTTGCTGCAATCGGTTGTTATGCTCAATTACAGCCTGAGGCAATCGCCTCTTTGGAGGGAGTTGATTTGGTTCTAGGAGCTACAGAAAAATTCAAACTGATAGACTACATACATGATATCAGCAAAAAAGAACGTGGAGAAGTACACGCCTGCGAAATTGAAGATGCGAATTTTTATGAAAGTAGCTATTCGTTGAGTGATCGTACTCGGGCTTTTCTGAAGGTTCAGGACGGTTGCGATTACAAATGTACCTATTGTACCATCCCTAAGGCTAGGGGGATTTCTCGCAGTGATTCCTTACAGAATGTTTTGGAAAATGCTCAAAAGATTGCTGCTGAAGGACTTAAAGAAATTGTACTTACAGGAGTCAATATAGGTGACTACGGAAAAGGGGAGTTTGGAAATAAAAAGCACGAACACACATTTTTAGATCTCATTACCGCGCTGGATCAGCTCAAACCAATCGAAAGAATTCGGATATCTTCCATAGAGCCTAATTTATTAAAAGATGATATCATTGCTTTTGTGGCTCAGAGTAAACGTTTTGTGCCTCATTTTCATGTTCCTTTACAAAGCGGAAGTGATAAGATTCTCAAGAGTATGAAACGACGTTATTTGAGATCCTTGTACAAGGATCGTATTGATTATATAAAAACCATCATGCCCAATGCTTGTATAGGAGCGGATGTTATTGTGGGCTATCCTGGTGAAACCGAAGAAAATTTTATAGAGACCTACCGTTTTCTTATCGAACTAAAAGTGTCTTATTTGCACGTATTTACCTATTCAGAACGTCCCAATACTGAGGCAGTGGAATTGCAAGGAGTGGTTGCACTTCCTGAAAGAAATAAAAGAAGTAAGTTGCTTCGTGCTTTATCTGTTAAAAAAAGAAGAGCATTTTATGAATCCCAGCTTGGAAAGACAGCAACAGTTTTATTTGAAGGAGAAAACAAAGAAGGGTACATCACAGGGTTTACCGAAAACTACGTGAAAGTAAGAACTCATTGGGATCCGAATAAAGTAAATTGTCTGCAAAACGTAGTGTTGGACCGAATCGACGATGATGGATTTGTTCGATTCAGTACAAAAAACTAGAGTTTAATCCCTACAGGGAGTAGTCTCCTGTACCGTCGGTTGGTACGGACAAACCTGGCAATTTTTGGAGAAGTAGGCACTACACTAAGGTTTTTATCAGAAATGAAATCCAAAACTTTAACAATAAAAGCTTCTTCTAACTCCTTATTTTCAATTTCTTCAGGGATGTGTAATTTGGTTAAAAATATTTTTCTTTCCTGTTCTGAATATTCAATTCTAGCGAGGCTGTCTTCAATTTTTATTTCAAATTGGCGAAGAAATTCGTTGTTTACAAGATTAAAATCACTCATCATCATCTGTGTTGATTATTGTTTGTTTTGTTTTATAAATTTGCTTCAACAAAAGGGTTACAAAAATACAAAAAATTAATCAAGACAGGGATGCAAACAAGAAATAATGCTGTAATTCCAATTTATTTTATGCCCGGTATGGCTGCAAGCCCAAAAATTTTTGAATATATCGAACTTCCCGATTATTTTGAAATCCATTATTTGAGTTGGATTCCACCTGGACACAAAGAAAGCTTGCCTAGCTATGCAAAAAGGATGTGTGAGCGAATAACTCACCAAAATCCAATTCTACTTGGTGTTTCTTTTGGAGGGGTGCTTGTCCAAGAGATGGCTAAATACATGGTTGTTAAAAAAATTGTAGTTGTATCTAGTGTTAAACTTGATAAAGAGCTTCCTTTGCCCATGAAGATGGCTAAAAAAACAAATGCACACAAACTTTTGCCTACAAAATGGATTAACAACTTAGATCAATTGGCGTTGTTTGCTTTTGGAGAGGGAATAAAAAAACGAATAGCACTTTATCAGAAGTACCTTTCAGAGCGAGATCCGGACTATCTAAACTGGGCAATAGATACACTAGTTCATTGGGAAAAGAAGGAAATTTCAGAAAATATTTTGCACATCCACGGACAGAGTGACACTGTTTTTCCAATGAGTAATTTGAATGAACCTATTATTAAGATTCAAGGCGGACATGCCGCAATAATTACTCAAGCAAAATGGTTTAATGAAAACTTACCCAAGCTACTTTTGTAAAAATTAATTAATTTTAAAAATCGTAATTCTTTTAAAATGAAAACTCAAGCCACACTTTTTTTTCTTATTCTAGTTCTTGTTTTCTCTTTCGGATTTAACAGTATTAATCCCGAGCTTTTTACAGCTTTTAATACAGTCGATCAAGGACAGTCTTCAAAAGTGTACGCACTAAAACTTCCAGAAGTTTTCTTTTTCTCTGATGAGGAGGTGCCCTTGGATGCACCAGATATCCGAGAGCGTTTTGATAAAGAATTGTTGGTCAACACCTATTGGCAATCCAATATGATGTTATTATTAAAAAGAGCAAACAAGTGGTTTCCTACCATTGAAGCCATTCTAAAAGAAGAGGGAGTGCCTGAAGATTTTAAATATTTAGCTGTGATAGAAAGCGGTTTGGAAAACCTGAGATCTCCAAAAGGAGCAAAAGGATTTTGGCAATTGATGCCAGGCACAGCAAAAGAGTATGGTTTAGAAGTCAATACAAATGTAGATGAACGTTATCACATTGAAAAAGCTACACGCGTAGCTTGCAAGTATTTGATCAAAGCAAAGAAGCGATTTGGAAGTTGGACTTTAGCTGCAGCTTCTTACAACCGAGGGATGTATGGAACACAGCGCTTGTTAGACCGGCAGTTGGTGGACAATTATTACGATTTGCTATTGAATACAGAAACCAGTCGTTATGTTTTTAGAATCCTAGCAGTTAAAGAAATCATGTCCCATCCAGAACGATACGGATTTATCTTTGAAGACACTGATTTGTACCAACCCATACCGGTAAAAAAAGTAGGATGGGATATTCCTATCGCCAATATAGCTGAGTTTGCTAAAGAGCAAGGAGTCAATTATAAAGTACTTAAAATACACAACCCCTGGTTGATAGAAAATCATTTAAACAACAAGTCCAGGAAGTATTACGAAATAGAACTTCCGGAAGAAGGTTTTTACTAGATTTTTTTCATCTGTTGTTGTATCATCTTCAGCTGACCGGAGAGCATACCGTGTTTATCTAATTTTTTTGCCTCTGTAAGGAGTTGTTGTGCTTCTCGCTTACGTCTTTTTTGAAGATAAATTCCAGCAAGACTCATTTTTGCCATAGCCAGATCATGATTCATTGATAATCCGAGTTTCAAAGCTGCTTTAAAATACTTTTCAGCTTGAGTTAAGTTTTTTTGAGATTCAATGATTCCCATCAGGTAGTTGTAATACCCTTGTTGTTTTTGTACTAAATTCCTTTCAATATTTGGAATACGCAGTAGCCATTTCTGAGTTCCTTCAAAGTCTTGCTTTCTTAGACGTAAAAAAGCAAGGAAAATAAGTTCATTTTTAAAATACAAAAGAACAAACATGGCCGATAGCACTAAAAACATAATACCATTACCGATGTAATCATCGACTAATTGATAAATACCATAACCAAATGTGAGGAGAGCAAGAATTAATTTTATGACTTTAGGAAACATTATTTTTTTTTCAAAGGTAAAAAAAAACTAAGGCGAAATGTTGATAATCAAGTTTGGAAGACAAAAAAGTTGTTGTATATTTGCCCGACTTTTAACGGAGCAGAACTCCAGTAAGAAAGATTATGAAAAGAACATTTCAACCCTCGAAGAGAAAGAGAAGAAACAAGCACGGTTTCAGAGAACGCATGGCTTCTGCTAATGGAAGAAAAGTCCTTGCTGCTAGAAGAGCCAAGGGAAGAAAAAAATTATCCGTATCCTCTGAACCGCGTCACAAAAAATAATGATTCAATCAACCCATTATAAAGGTGTTACTTTTTTGAGAGTAACACCTTTTTTTTATTTTTAAATTCTATATTTTAAAAGCATGCCAAAAGTAGATTCCATCAAAAGTATTTTAGTTATCGGTTCGGGACCCATCGTCATAGGTCAAGCGTGTGAATTTGATTATTCGGGTTCTCAAGCACTAAGATCTTTGCGTGAAGATGGTATTGAGACCATATTGATTAATTCCAATCCTGCAACGATCATGACTGATCCTACAATGGCAGATCATGTTTACTTAAAACCCCTAAATACAAAGTCAATTATAGAAGTTTTAAAGAAACATAAAGTAGATGCAGTACTCCCAACTATGGGAGGACAAACTGCTTTGAATTTGTGTATAGAAGCAGATGAGAAAGGAATTTGGGAAGATTTTGGAGTTGAAATCATAGGTGTAGATATCGATGCCATACAAATTACTGAGGACAGAGAGCAATTTAGAGAACTAATGAATAAGATTGGAGTAGCCATGGCACCACAGGCCACGGCTAATTCCTTTTTAAAAGGACAAGAAATTGCTCAAAAATTTGGTTTTCCATTGGTAATTCGAGCTTCCTACACTCTAGGAGGTGCAGGAGCATCTTTTGTCCATAAGGAGAAGGATTTTGATGAGTTATTGACACGTGGTTTGGAAATATCCCCAATTCACGAGGTAATGATTGACAAGGCACTCATTGGCTGGAAGGAATATGAGTTGGAATTACTTCGTGATAAAAACGACAATGTTGTGATCATCTGTACTATTGAAAATATGGACCCTATGGGAATTCATACAGGAGACTCCATTACCGTTGCCCCGGCAATGACTCTCTCTGATAAAACATTCCAGAAAATGCGCGACATGGCCATTCATATGATGCGCAGTATTGGTGACTTTGCTGGAGGGTGTAACGTACAGTTTGCCGTTAGTCCAGACGAAAATGAAGATATTATCGCCATTGAAATCAACCCTAGAGTATCTCGTTCCTCTGCATTGGCATCAAAAGCTACAGGTTATCCCATAGCTAAAATTGCTGCTAAGCTAGCAATTGGCTATGCACTAGATGAATTGGAAAATCAAATTACAAAATTAACCTCAGCACTTTTTGAACCTACTTTGGACTATGTTATTGTGAAAATTCCACGTTGGAATTTTGATAAATTCGAAGGCTCGGACCGAACACTTGGTTTACAGATGAAGTCCGTAGGTGAAGTGATGGGGATAGGGAGATCTTTTCAGGAAGCCCTTCACAAAGCGACCCAGTCTCTTGAAGTCAAAAGAAACGGTTTAGGGGCTGATGGTAAAGGCTATACGGATTACGATACAATTATAAGCAAGCTAACTGTTGCCAGTTGGGATCGGGTATTTGTAATTTATGATGCGATTCAAATTGGGATTCCACTATCTAGAATTCACGAAATCACAAAAATAGATATGTGGTTCTTAAAGCAATATGAGGAGCTCCACCTTTTGGAAAAACAGATTTCTAGAGAATCTATTAACACAATAGAGACTCCTTTACTTTTAGAGGCAAAACAAAAAGGCTTTGCTGACCGTCAGGTGGCCCATATGCTCAAGTGTTTGGAAAGTGAAGTGCGATCCAAACGAACAGAACTCGGGATTGAAAGAGTGTATAAATTAGTGGATACTTGTGCAGCAGAATTTGAAGCAAAAACACCCTACTATTATTCCACTTTCGAAGCAAAAGTAAAACTCAAAAACGGAACTGCATTCAGTGAAAATGAAAGTTTGGTCACCGATCGAAAAAAAATTGTCGTTCTGGGTTCAGGTCCAAACCGTATTGGTCAGGGTATAGAATTTGACTACTGTTGTGTTCACGGTGTTTTAGCTGCTGCAGAATGTGGTTATGAGACCATCATGATCAATTGTAATCCGGAGACCGTATCAACGGATTTTGATACAGCGGATAAATTGTATTTTGAACCTGTTTTTTGGGAACACATCTACGACATTATCCAACATGAAAAACCAGAAGGAGTTATTGTTCAATTGGGAGGTCAAACGGCTTTAAAACTCGCAGAGAAGTTGGACCGATATGGTGTAAAAATAATAGGTACAAGTTTCCAATCTTTGGATCTTGCTGAGGATAGAGGAAGTTTTTCAACACTTTTGAAAGACAATAATATACCTTATCCTGAATTTGGTGTGGCTCAAACTGCTGACCAGGCTTTAGCTTTGGCAGATCAATTGGATTTTCCAATTTTAGTTCGGCCTTCCTATGTACTAGGAGGCCAAGGAATGAAAATTGTTATCAATAAGAAGGATTTGGAAGCCCATGTGGTCGATTTATTACAAAAAATACCTAACAACAAGTTGTTGTTGGATCATTATCTCGATGGAGCTATTGAATGTGAGGCCGATGCGATTTGTGATGGAGAAAATGTTCAAATCATCGGAATCATGGAACACATCGAGCCTTGCGGTATACACTCTGGGGATTCCAACGCTACACTTCCCGTTTTCAATTTAGGGGAGTATGTGGTGCAACAAATCAAAGACCATACGCATAAAATAGCCTTAGCCCTAAATACCGTTGGTCTAATCAACATACAATACGCAGTAAAAGAAGATAAAGTTTATGTTATTGAAGCCAATCCTCGTGCCTCAAGGACAGTTCCTTTTATCGCAAAAGCATACAAAGAGCCCTATGTAAATTATGCCACCAAAGTAATGTTGGGAGAAAATAAAATCACTGATTTTGAATTTAATCCGCAATTAGAAGGATACGCCATCAAACAACCCGTTTTTTCATTTAATAAATTTCCTAATGTAAATAAACAATTAGGTCCTGAAATGAAAAGTACAGGAGAGAGTATTTTGTTTATCGACAGTTTGAAAGAAGATACTTTCTACGATTTGTATGCAAGACGAAAAATGTATTTGACCAAATAGGATAAATTGTATAGTTTTACAAAAAACACAGGAATGGGATATAAAGGAAATGAAATGAAAGTTGTTTTTGGTTTGATTGTGTTGGCTTTGCTTAGTCGTTTATTGCCGCACCCTCCAAACTTTGCTCCAATCACAAGTATCGCCCTTTTTACAGGCTATCATTTTGTAAATAAACGTTTGGCACTCTTTATTCCACTGGGTTGTATGTTCTTAACAGACCTTATTCTAGGGGTTCACTCCTTAATGCCGATCATTTATTCGGCTTTTGTTCTTATATCAATACTAGGGCTAAAGTCCAGGACATTGTCTTTTGGTACTGTTTTTGGAGCTTCATTAAGCTTTTTTATTTTGAGTAACCTTGGAGTATGGTATTTTTATTATCCTTTAACCTGGGCAGGGTTAACAAGCTGTTTTGTTTTGGCAATTCCTTTCTTTATTAGTGCCTTAGCTGGAGATTTGTTTTATACTTCTGTGCTCAATTATTCTTTCAAAAAATTATTTAGACCCTCTCTTAGCCTGAATTAATATAGTACCTTTGTAAGGAAGGTTCTTTTTAGCTAAAGATAAAAGGGAATCTGGTGAAATTCCAGAACTGTACCCGCAACTGTAAGCTCAGTCTGAACAAGACACTTTGATCAACTCTTACACCACTGTCTCATTTAGGATGGGAAGGTAGATTAAAGATGCAAGTCAGGATACCTGCCTTCATGTGTAATCGTTTTAAACTTCGGGAATAAAGGGAAAAACACATAATTTACAAATGATAAAAAAAACTTTTTTGAGGACGATATTTTTCGTTCTAAGTGGAGTGGTTTTTGCACAGCAAAATAAATCCGTTCAAGACAGTATAGCATCCCTTGTAGTAGAAAATTTAGAAGAAGTCGTTCTTATTGATTCGCGTTTTCCATTTAAACGATCTCAATCAGGGAGACCCATTATTAAAGTGAGCGAAGAGGAAATTATTAATTTCCAAGGCTTGGGATTTAGTGCTTTGATAAAGCAGTATGCCGGAATCGAAATAGTAGGAGGTCAAACGTATTCAGGACAAAATAAAACAGTTTCTATTCGAGGCGGTAGAAACCGACAGGTTTTGATTTTAATTGATGGAATCAGAGTTTCAGACCCTTCTCGAATTGATAATGATTTCAATATAAATTTTTTAGATCTAAGTCAGATTGAATCCATAGAAATTCTTAAAGGAGCAGCGAGCAGTCTTTACGGGAGTGCAGCTGCAACGGGAGTGATTAACATTAAAACAAAAAAGGCCACAACTGGTTTTAGTATTAATTTACAAAGCAGTGCTGGTTCTCAAAACAGTCAGGACGAAAAGCGAGGGCTCAATTTGTTTACGAACAGTTTACATTTGGGTAAAAAAGGTGAAAAGTGGGGGGCTAAAACCTATTTGAGTCACAATCGTGCTACAGGTATGAGCGCAGTAATTGGATCTGAAAAAGACCCTTTTGATTTACTTAATTATGGTTTTTCGTTGGATTATAAACCCAGAGAATCTTTGGAATTTATTTCTGGTATAGACCGCTCAAGCATTCATTCTGATTTTGACAATAGTTTTCCCCTAGAGGATGCAGATTTTAAACTTCTTACCCAGATGAATAGAATGTATTTCAATTCAAATTATACCTATTCGAATGGAGGGCTTTCCATGCGTTTTGGTCATCAAATTGTGGATCGAGATTTTCAAAGTGCTTTCCCCTTCAAAACCCATGCGGTAAATACGCAAACAGAACTCTACAATAAAAATGTATTTAAGGATCGATACTACACCGTTTTAGGCGTATTAAGGCAGGATAATTTTGCGGATTATGAGGGTGGACAGAGTACAAATCAAACAGATATTTATGGTAATCTTGTAGCAAGGCTTACAGAAGAAATCAGAATCAATATCGGAGGGCGTTGGAATATGCACAGTACGTATGGAAGTCAATTTACTTACAGTATCAATCCTTCGCTACCGCTTTTGAGTTCTAAGCAAAGCAGTCTCAAATTTCAAACGGCATATAGTACTGCTTTTATCGCACCCAGTTTATATCAACTTTTTGATCCCTTTTCAGGAAATTCAGAGCTTCAGCCAGAGGAAAACAGTTCTTTTGAAGCCGGTTTGATCTTCACTACTCAGGATTGGGAATTAGCCACTACCTATTTCAATAGACTGGAGGCCCCTTCTATTCGTTATAACCTTCAAAGTTATCGTTATGAAAATAACCCAGGAAAAGCGCGTTTTTTTGGATTAGAGGTGCTTCTTAAAGGAGCTCTTTCTAAAAAATGGACTCTAGATCACCAAATGACTTTTACTGATAGTAAAGAGGGAGATATGCGATATCTCCCTAAGTTTTCTTCAGCAACTTTTATTTCATTTACTCCCACAAGGCTATTTAAGATATCTTTCAATACTCAGCTGATTGGAAAACGAGTAGGGCTTGATAATACAACCTTATTGGACCAATATCAACTGGTGAATTTAAGTTTGTTTTACAAAATGGAACATTTGCCTCTAAAGTTTTTCCTTCATGGAACGAACTTGTTCAATTCTAGCTATATAGAAATAGAGGGCTATGCAACTCGGGGAAGGAATTTTGTTGGAGGAATTGTTTATCGTATTCCCTGAATTGGAAATTTTTTTTCAACAATCATTTTTTGTCTACTGAGCATTAAAGGATCTGTGATCAACAAGTTTCTGGGATGTTCTGATTTAGGAACGGTAAATTTGCCTGATCCAGATATTAAATTTAAAGCCGTAGCCAATAAGGCTTCATCTTTTTCACCTAAGGTCCCCAGGTTTCTTATATTTTCTTCGACAACGGTACTGGGCTCAAGTCCATCTGCATAGTCTGCATATCCTTTACTATTTGCAATTTTTAATACTATAGGCTGCATTGCATAGGTGTGATCGGGATTTTTTGTTTGATTATTGTCAACATAATCATACAGGGTGATTGAACCTACATTTTTTCCTACTGTTCGCTCTCCAATTTGAATAACTTGGATGTAGGCAGCCAATCCATTGATGAGTAACTCACTAGCAGACGCAGATTCTGAAGTGGTGATAATGTAGACACGATTCAAATTTAATGAATTGATTAGGGATCCATCACCGAGAGCACTTACAAACCGGTCAATGAGAGATTCTTCTCCATATCGATCTTTCAAATAGGCTAAAAGTTTGTCATTCCATTGTTCTTGAGCAAAGATTTCGTTGTCGTATTGCCCTGTAATCATGCTGGCTAATTCAACACAGTTTTTGACAGAGCCCCCACCATTGTATCTCAAGTCAATGACTAGATCGGTAATGTTTTGACTTTTAAAATCACCAAACATTTCATTTAATGCACCACTTTTACTGGCTACAAACTGATTGTACATTAAGTATCCTACTTTCTCTCCATTTCCGACGTCAATCGTATTAACGACTTGAATCGGATTGGTTTCAAAATTTTCTTCTTTAGTGAGTTCTACATCAATACCGTTTGGAGTAAGGGTTCCATTTTGGAGAGAGGCCATATTTAGGGTATAGGTAAGCTCCTCACCAAAGAGTAGCATACGATAGTTACTTACAGTAAGTGTGGTACCGTTAACTCCTGTGAAAAAATCACCTCTTTTGATGTTTTTATTCGATGCATCAGAACCTTGCAGAATATATTTTACAAAGCCTATAATCTCTTCGCAATCTTGACAAGCGTAGGCCAAACCAAACTCCACTCCGTTTGTGGCATAAATACCTTGAAGGGTATTTTCTAATTCTTTATAGTCATCTTGAATCCAACTAAAGCGATCGTTAGGATGTTTTAAAGACTCAAAAAATGCTTTGGGTTCCGGATTTTCACTAATGAATTTAGCATAGGCTTTTTTATCTGTAAATTTTGAATCTGCTAGAGCACTAACTTCTTTTTGCCAGTAATAGAACTGATTTAAACCTTGCCAAATAAAATCACTAATTTGTAAATGTCCCTCAAGACTAATTGCTGTATCATCGGTATCTTGGTTTTGAGTTACAACTTCTACTACTTCTGTGGGTTCTTTTGTACAGCTGTAAGAGACTGCCGAGAGAAAAACAAATAAAAATAATTTCGTTCCGAATTTGAATAGATTCATGTCCTTTACAGATTTTTTTTGCATTCAAATTTAATGAAATACATCTGTAAAAATAGTATTTTATGGAAACTGTAACAATTAGGTAGTACATTCGTCAATAGCTTATAAGAAATAAATAAATGCAGTTGATCGCGGAGAAACAATTTTTAGATCAAATACAACAAATACGAGATCGAATATTTCGTGTATCGAAAAGAATTTTGATTTCCAAGGAAGAAGCAGAGGATGCGACACAGGAGGTGATTTTAAAATTGTGGACCATGGACAAGGAAAAGCTCAATTCATTTAAAAGTATTGAGGCGTATTCCTTGACCATGACAAAGAATTACTGTTTGGACCGATTGAAATCCAAACAAGCTCAGGTTACGACATTAAATGAAGAGCTTTCCCACAGACCTGCGAACTCCCTACAGCAGCAGTTGGAAATCGGAGATCAATTGCGTTGGGTTACTCATTTGATAGATCAACTTCCCGAAAAAGAACGTATGATTATTCAATTGAGAGAGATCGAGCAATTTGAATACGATCAAATTGCAACTATTTTAAATATACCTGAGGGTACAGTTAGAGTTTATTTATCAAGAATTCGAAAAAAATTAAAAAAACAATTTTTAAAAATACAGTCACATGGAAGCTAAAGCTATAAAGGAATTACTTCAAAAATACGATCAGGGAGCAACCAGCCTGGAAGAAGAGGCTTTACTGAGAAATTATTTTGCAAAGGCTAAAGATATCCCTGACTCTTGGAAAGTGTACAGTGTGCTCTTCGACTATTTTAAAGAGGCTTCAACTGTGACTTATGCCAAAGCTAAACCAAATCGTTTTTCTCTTCGCCCATGGATGGCTGTTGCTGTCATGATAGCAATTGTGGCTACCTTATTTCTAACCACGTTTAGTCCCTCAAATGAAATAGCTCCTGACCAAGAAGAACTTTACCTCGCTTTTGAACAATTTCAAAATAACATTAAACAGGTTTCAATCCATTTAAATAAAGGAACAGAACAGCTTGCTTATTTAGACTACTGGAACGAAACCACAAAAAAATTAATAAAATAATACTCATGAAAAAACAACTTTTTTTACTCGCTACACTATTATTGGCTTACACGACGCAAAGCCAAACCATATTTGAACGCTATGCAAACAACGATGATGTAACCCTAGTTTCAATAAGTCCTAAAATGTTCAAAATGCTAGGGCAAATGAGCATTAGCCTAGATGATCCAGAGGCTCAGGACTATTTGGATATGGTCACCAGTATTAATAATTTCAAAGTATTGATTTCTTCAAATCAAGACATTTCTAGCGAAATGCTCAAATGGGTCAATCAAGAGGTTTCTAAAAACGCTTTAGAACAATTGATGAGCGTCAAAGATGCAGAGGCAAATGTTATTTTTTACGTCAAGGATGGAAAACGTGAAAATCACGTCGAGCAATTATTGATGTATGTTACTGAAAATTTGAAAAACTCAAATAAAAACTTGCAATTCAACGGAAGGACTATAGAGGCTGTTTTACTTTTACTAGAAGGAGATATTGATTTGAATAAAATATCCAAACTAACAGACCAAATGGATCTTCCCGGTGGAAATCAGTTAAAAAAAGCACAAAAGAAAAAATCACTCTAATCATGAGAAAGAAGTTATTGTTTGTTTCCTTATCACTTTTTTTGTTTCTATTTATAAATTGTGAGAATCAGCCATCTTTACAAACCTATTTTGTAGAGAAAATGGAAGACCCTTCTTTTTTAATTGTAAATCTACCGTTTCAACTGGAAAATATTTTTGATAAAACTCTCACGGAGGAAGATATGAAGACCATAGCCAGTGTCGGAAAATTAAATTTATTGGTGTATCGACCCAAAGATGGAGAACAAGAGTTGCTGGACAATGAGCTTCAGACGATTCAAAACATATTGGACAACAATCGTTACCAACACTTGATGGATTTTAAGGCATTTGATAAGGGTCAAGGAAGTTTTATGTTTGAAGGAGAAACAGATCAGGTTGAAGAGGGGATTGTAATTGTTTCTATTCAAGACAACGGGTTTGGCGTATTACGCATTTTAGGTTCTGAAATCAACCCAGTGGCCTTGAGTAAATTGATTAAAAAAGTTAGCCCAAGTCTTCTGAAAAAAGAAATATCCTCTTCAAGTTCTGGACTGAAGAATCTTTTTTAAGGTTAAATCCCAGTGTAGTTAAATGGGGTTATTGTTTTGTGTTTATTCTTGACTTGCTCATTGACATCAAGTTGCTCAATAAAATTTTGAATGGTCTCTCTATTAATTACTGCATTGGTTCTTGTGAGTTCTTTTAATGCTTCATAGGGGTTGGGATAGCCCTCTTTCCTCAAAACGGTTTGAATAGCTTCGGCAATCACCGCCCAGTTAGCATTGAGGTCATCCTCAATTTTAGTTGTGTTAACCACTAATTTTCCCAGTCCTTTAAGGGTAGATTGTAGCCCGATTAATGTATGACCAAAAGGGACTCCTACATTTCTCAAAACAGTACTATCTGTAAGGTCTCTTTGCAGTCTAGAGATGGGTAGCTTGGAAGCTAGAAATTCAAATATTGCATTAGCTAAACCTAAATTTCCTTCAGAATTTTCAAAATCTATTGGATTGACCTTATGAGGCATGGCAGAAGAGCCCACTTCATTTTCATTTATTTTTTGTTTGAAATAATCCATAGAAATATACTGCCAAAGATCTCTATTTAGGTCAATCAGTATGGTGTTTATTCTCTTCATGGAATCACAAAGAGCCGCAAAAGAATCATAATGTTCAATCTGGGTAGTTGGAAAGGAATAGGACAGCCCTAATCGGTTTTCCACAAAATCTTTTCCGAAAGCTTTCCAATCAATCTCTGGATAAGCCACATGATGTGCATTGAAATTTCCGGTAGCACCGGAAAACTTCGCCCCAAAAGGATTTTGGAGTAACTGGGCTTTCTGAATGGAAATGCGTTGAACAAAAACTTCAATTTCTTTTCCCAAACGAGTAGGTGATGCAGGTTGCCCATGAGTACGCGCCAATAAAGTAATTTCTTTGTATTCCTTTGCTTTTGAATTGAGTTGCTCGATTACTTCATCTAAAGCAGGGAGATAAATTTGATGTACAGCATTTTTAACAGAAAGAGGAATAGCTGTGTTGTTGATGTCCTGAGAGGTTAATCCAAAATGGATGAATTCTTTAAAGTTTTGAAGTTCAAGTTTGTCAAACTCCTTTTTTATATAATATTCTACAGCCTTAACATCGTGATTGGTAGTCTGTTCAATTTCTTTAATTTCTTTTGCATCTTCTAGAGAAAAATGTTCATAGATGCTCCGTAGCTCTTCGAAAAGAGAAGGGTTAAAACTGGAAAGTTGTGGTAGTGGAAGTTCACAGAGAGCAATAAAGTACTCGATTTCTACTAGAATGCGATATTTTATCAATGCTTCTTCAGAAAAATAAGGAGCCAGAGATCTGGTTTTTGACCGATAACGTCCATCTATTGGTGAAATGGCATTCAGTGCGGTAAGCAGCATGATTATCAAAATTTATTGTACAAAGATACGAGTTCTAACAGCTTAAAAGAATTCAGTTCTTAAAAACTATTTTAAAAGTAGGATAAAGACCCTTGGGAAAAACTCTTTTGGATTCTAATAAGAGGCCTTTTAGCTGATTTTTTAGTTCTGGAAAGTCTTCTTGAAACAGTACTAGTGTTTTGATAGTGAAACTCAAAGGAGCTGTTTTTTGTTCTGTGATAACCCAATCCAGTGCGGAATTAACAAGTTTCTTTTTTTGATTTATGTTCAGACCATTTTTACGATCTTTTTCTTTTAAATAATACCACAGACATTTACTTATTGATCTTCTTACACTAGAGTCGGATATGGACACCATTTTATCTATACACAAGTCCAGATAGGGAGTAAAACGGTTCAGGTCTTCCAACACGAATAGTTCTACAGTCCAAGCAGCATAGCGGTTTTCTCTCAGTACATTTGAACTGAAAGTCAAATGGAATAAATCAGGAAGTAATTCAGGTTGTTTTTTTACAAAATCCAATGCTTTAATCCTGTCTTTTTTGGAAGCTGTTAGGGATTTAAAATAATCAGTCAAGGGTGTCATTTAGAGTTGTAATACTCTGTACTCTTCGTAGCATTTAGAAATTGCTTCTAAGATTTGTAAATCATTAGCCTCATTCATAAAGGCTTCGGAATAATTACAATTTCTCAAAATCTCATCAATGTCCACTCTTTTGATTCCTAAAAGCTGAATCAGAACTTGCCGATCAAACTTGGAAACTAAAAGATTTTTAATTTTATCGTCTTCCCGCATGAGTTTTAATTTCCGCATTTGTTTAGCATTTTTACCAAAAACAGAGCTTAGTAAGTCTACAGGGTTAAACAGACTCTCTATGGCTTTAGAAAAATTACCAAAACCTCTGTTTCCAGATTCGTAACCCAGGTTGGGTAAACCAGAAATACTATACCTTCTTGCATTATTTATGGGAGCATTTTTTACATCTATGTCCAAATAACCAGTAAGTTGATAGGGGCGTACTTCAATTTCTTCTAAAGCAAACGCCAATTCCGTCATTACAAATTTGAAATCACCAAACTTCAACATGTCATTGGTAACAGCAATCTTTAGGGGCTTAAATCCTAAATAAGAAAAATATAAGGTATCGTTTACCTGAGCAGGAATTTCAAATATTCCATTTTGGTTTGTAATAGCTCCAATGACTTGAGTTAGGTTGAGTACATGAACACTAGACATTGGTAAACCTGTGGTTTCGTTTTCTACAACGGCACTAAATTCCTGTTGTGAAAGGCCTTTAAAACCAAAAAAAACGATTATTAGGAGCCAAAATTTCCTCATGGTCTAAATTTATGTAAAAATCAGTAAAACCTATGTTATCAGCAGGACTTTAATGTTTATTTTAAGTGCTTTGCAAGACTTTTAAAAGTTCTACTGTTGCTTTTGCTCTGTGACTGATAGAATTTTTTAGTTTATTTCCCATTTCGGCAAAAGTTTGTGTGTATCCTTTTGGAATGAAAATGGGATCATATCCAAAGCCACCAGCCCCTCGTTTTTCAAAAATGAGGGTTCCTTCTGCCGTCCCTTTTAGGGTATAGGTCATGCCAGCCAGATGAAGAAAAAAGACGGTGCGAAAGCGTGCTTTTGGAGAAGAAATCCCCTTGAGTTCGTCCCAGACTTTTTTAATATTAGCTTCATTATTTGGTGGGCTTCCTGCATAACGTGCAGAATAAACACCCGGAGCACCATTCAAAGCCTCTACCTCGAGGCCCGAATCATCAGAAAAACAATCCATACCGTATTTTTTTCGCACAAAATCTGCTTTTATTTGAGCGTTCTCTTCCAAAGTACTCCCGACCTCTTCGATTTCTTGTGTGCAGTTGATATCGTTTAAACTCAATAAAGTAATGGATTCTGGAAGTAATAAGTTGAGTTCATTGACCTTGTTTTGGTTGTGAGTCGCAAAAATAAGTTTCATTTAATTGTTGTGATATGGGTGATTATTCAGTATTGTAAAGGCACGGTAAAGCTGCTCACAAAAAAACAAGCGGATCATCTGGTGTGAAAAAGTCATTTGAGAGAGCGACAGCCGATTGGGAAACTGTTGGTATACCTTTTCAGAAAATCCAAAGGCTCCTCCCACCACAAAGAGTAGTCTTTTTTTACCCGTATTCATTTTCTTTTCAAGTTCTTTAGAAAAGGAAACAGAAGAATACGATTTTCCTTTTTCATCAAGAAGGACAACTGCATCTGTGGGTTTAATTTTTTGAAAGAGTAGTTTGGATTCTTCCTCTTTAATTTTTTTTGGATTTGTTTTCTTAGCAGATTTTATGTCCGGAAGAACTACAATAGAAAACTTAACATAGTGCTGAAGTCTTTTATGATACTCTTCGAGAGCATCAGACCAAAAGGACTGATCTGTTTTTCCTATACAAAGCAATTGGATTTCCACCTTGTAAAGGTACAAAGGCTTTCGATTTTAGCAGTATTTCTCATTTCTTTTGACTTAGCCTTTTATATTTGTAAGGCAAACGCTTTTTTTTTCATGTCCAGATTTTTACAACTTCCTGTTATTAAGTCAGTTGTGTTTTTCCTAAAAGCCCTAAAACCACCTGGCTTTCACGGATTCTCACTGTATGATTTATTAGAGATGTATGCCATTGGAATCGTTAAAGGAGCACTAACTTCTAGAGCGGGAAGTATTTCATTTAGTTTTTTTATGGCACTGTTTCCTTTTCTCCTATTCATTCTCAACCTCATTCCTTTTGTCGATTTAATTCCTTTCATTCAAATTGAAAATTTCGATCAAACTTTTTTGAATTATATCGAGTTCTTTTTACCACCAGACACCCAAACTTTTTTTGCTGGTATTTTTGAAGACATAAGAAATAAGCCGCGAGGTGGACTGCTTTCCTCTGTTTTCTTACTTTCAGTTTTTCTTTCGGCCAATGGTATTTCCTCGATTTTTGGAAGTTTTGAAGTTTCGTATCACGTGGCTTTTTCAAGGAATTTTTTCAAACAATATTTACTTTCTGTTGGGGTAAGTGTATTACTTGCATTTTTATCACTTCTAGCGGTCATTATCTTTTTTTATTTTGAGTTTTACATTCTCAATAATTTGGATTCACTTATTGCTTCCGAAATCCGTTGGACCCGTATTGGTCAATTGGTCTTTTTTGGACTTTTTGTGTATTTGACTGTAAATATTCTTTATTACTTTGGAACTGTAGAAGGGAGAAAAAACCAATTTTTCACACCGGGTGGGTTGATGACCACGTTATTGTTCTTTTTGACAACTTATGGTTTTGGGATTTACATTGAGAATTTTTCAAATTACAATCAGCTCTACGGTTCTATTGGGGCCTTGTTGATTTTTCTTTTGTACATCTGGATTAATTCCAACATTCTTCTTTTGGGTTTTGAATTAAATGCAACATTAACTCGCTTTAAAAGAGAACCAAAGCAGACGAATGATGACGGCTAAAAGTTCATATCACTTCATTGATGTTCTTCTTCCTTTAGCACTGCCAAAAGCCTACACCTACCTTATTTCTGAAGAACAATTAAAGAGGTCAAAAATAGGATGTAGAGTTGCTGTTCCTTTTGGTAAACAAAAGATCTACACGGGAATCATCGTTCGAATTCACTCAGTTCTCCCTCAGGTTTACGAGCCCAAACCAATCGTAATGCTTTTGGATTCATCTCCAGTAGTGACTCAAACTCAATTGGACTTTTGGAATTGGCTTTCCAGTTATTATATGTGTACTCTTGGAGAAGTGCTTCGGGCCTGTATTCCTGGTGCTTTACTTATTGAAAGTGAAAGTATTGTAGTCAAAAGAGAGGCAACAGAGGATCAGCTGAATGCACTTTCCGATGCTCAATTCATAGTATATGAAGCCTTGCAAAAACAAAATTTGACAATTGAAGAGATCAGTCAGATAACTGATTTAAAAAAGGTCATGCCGCTTATTGTTGATATGGTCGATAAAAAGGTAGCGCTGATTCATCAGCGTTTGGAAGAAAAATTCAAACCGAGAAAAGTCCGTATGGTTCAGTTAAATGAATCCTACAACAATGAAAATGAATTAAAAAATCTGATCACTAGGTTGGAGCGTGCACCAAAACAAAAAGCAGTATTAATGGCGCTTTTGAGTAGTGGAAATTCTAAGGAGGCTTGGCAAGAAGTAGACGGTTTAAAAAAACAGGCCACTGTTGGAAGTGCACCATTTAAGTCGCTAATTGATCGAGGTGTACTTAAGGAAGAGTTTCAAGAAAAAAATCGAGTATTAATCCAATCAACTCCTGATGAGTATAAGGCTAAAACCCTTTCGCCCGATCAAAATAGCGCCTTTATTGAATTAAATGAGAAATTAAAAAAGAACAAGGTCGTATTGTTTGAAGGGGTTACTGCTTCTGGAAAAACAGAGGTTTACATTCGTTTAATCGAAAAGGAGCTAAAAAAAGGCAAGCAAGTCCTCTACCTTTTACCCGAAATTTCACTCACCTCACAAATTGTTTTACGCTTATCTGCACGTTTTGGAAGTCAAGTTTTAGTTTATCATTCACGTTTTTCCATTCATGAAAGAACAGAAGTGTGGAATCGTGTTTTAGAAGGAGATCCAAAAGGGCAGGTTGTGGTTGGAGCTCGTTCTGCAGTGTTGTTGCCTTTTAAGGACATGGGGTTAGTGATTGTAGATGAAGAACATGAAAACTCCTACAAACAGTTTGATCCTGCTCCGAGATATCAAGCAAGAGACAGTGCTATCTATCTCGCTAGTGTTATGAATACTTCAGTAGTTTTAGGATCTGCTACTCCTTCTATGGAAACCGCAGAAAACGCCCGAAATGGAAAATACGGCTGGGTTAAATTAACCGCACGATATGGTGGAGTAGCCTTACCCAATATTCAGTTAATCGATCTTAAAGAAGCCCATCGTAAAAAGACAATGAAAGGGATGTTTTCAGTTCAATTGATTGATGCCATACACAATACATTAGAAAATGGTAAGCAGGTTATTTTATTTCAAAATCGAAGAGGGTATGCACCCATATTAGAATGTGAGAGTTGTGGTCATGCACCCCAATGTACCCAATGCGACGTTTCCATGACTTATCATCAAACCCGAAATCAATTGAGGTGTCATTATTGTGGATATCATATTCCAATGCCTTCACAATGTCATGCTTGTGGAATGCCAACACTGTCAACTAAAGGTGTAGGAACTCAGCAAATTGAAGAACAAATTCAAAAGTATTTTCCTCAAGCCTCCGTCAGAAGAATGGATTGGGATAGCACTCGTGGAAAATGGAGTTTTGATCAAATTATTGATGATTTTGATAAAGAACGCATACAAATACTGGTAGGTACCCAGATGGTGGTCAAAGGGTTGGATTTCAAAAATGTACTGTTGGTTGGAGTGATCAATGCAGACCATGTTTTGAATTTACCTGACTTTAGAGCGCATGAAAGAAGTTATCAAATGCTCAGTCAAGTTGCAGGTCGATCCGGTAGATCAGATCAAAAGGGACACGTTTTAATACAAACATTTCAGCCAGGTCATCCGATATTACAACAGGTAATTAACCACGATTTTGATGCCTTGTTTGAGGTGCAAAAGAATGAACGAATGCAATTTCGTTATCCTCCTTATTTTAGAATGATACGAATCACTTTCAAAAGCCGTCAATTAGAAACAGTCACCTTAGCTTCAGATTGGTTTTCAAGTGTCATCAAACAGTCCTATAAAGGTTCCGTACTTGGTCCTGTTTTACCACCAGTGGCTCGTGTGCGAAATCAATACATCAAGCATTTGATTGTTAAGGTAGATCACCAGCTAAATTCTTCAACAGTCAAGCAAATAGTAAATAGGACGTTCAAAAGCTTTCAAGCGATAGCGGCTTTTCGTTCGGTTCGGGTAAATTTTGATGTAGATCCCTACTAAAATAAAAAGGAGGAATAAATTCCTCCTTTTTGCCCCAAATCTTACCATGAACTTAACCTACTTATGTTCAGGTGATATAAAAGTAAAATAATATTTTGAAAAAACAAGGACAATAATATATTAAATAAAAAGGAGGAATAAATTCCTCCTTTTTGCCCCAAATCTTACCATGAACTTAACCTACTTATGTTCAGGTGATGTAAATGTAAAACAATATTTTTTAAAAGCAACAAAATATATTAAATAAATTTTTTTAAAAATTTCAGTCTTATTTTTCTTTAACTGATCAACGGCTTTTCTCCTTCATTCAAATAAATAATCTTTTTATTTTATTTTGCTTTATCAGAAGAGAACTGTACTTTTGCATTCCAAAAATATAATATATGAATCAATACGAATCTGTTTTCATTTTAAATCCCGTTCTATCTGAGACTCAGATAGAGGAAGCAGTTCAAAAGTATGTTAGTTTTATTAAAGCCCAAGAGGGGTCATTGACCCACCAAGAAAATTGGGGTCTTAAAAAGCTTGCTTATCCGATTGAGAATAAGAAAAGCGGCTTCTATCATCTTCTTGAATTTACTGCTCCTAACGAAACTGTATCTGCTTTAGAGCTTGAATTTCGCAGAGACGAACGCGTCATGCGCTATCTGACTGTAAAATTGGACAAACACGCACAAGCATGGGCGGAAAAAAGAAAAAAAAGAAACAAAGCAAAAGCATAAGCAATGTCTAAGATAGAAGAACAAAACACTGGAAAAAAAGAAGGGGAAATACGGTATTTAACTCCCTTGAATATCGATACTTCCTCGCATAAAAAATACTGTCGTTTCAAGCGTTCAGGTATCAAGTATGTGGATTATAAAGATCCCGACTTCTTATTGAAATTTGTGAATGAGCAAGGTAAAATTTTACCCAGAAGACTTACCGGTACTTCTTTAAAATACCAACGTAAAGTTTCTGTAGCTGTTAAAAGAGCACGTCATCTGGCTTTGATGCCATATGTGGCTGATATGTTAAAATAATAAAGCACGCATCATGGAATTAATATTAAAAGAAGACGTACAAAATCTTGGATTTAAAGACGACATCGTGAGTGTTAAAAACGGTTACGGCCGAAATTTTTTAATCCCTCAAGGAAAAGCAGTTATCGCAACAACCACTGCTCGCAAGGTATTGGCTGAAAATTTAAAGCAACGTGCATTTAAAGAACAGTCCATTATAGATGAAGCCAATAAAAAAGCTGATGAGATCAAAGATCTCGAAATTAAATTGGCTTCTAAAGTAGGATCAGGAGATAAATTATTTGGTTCAATCACCAATGCTGATTTAGCTCAAGCGATCAGCGCAAAAACGAGTGAACTCGACAAAAAATTTATTTCTCTTCCTGGTAAATCCATTAAGCGCCTTGGCAAATACGTTGCCCAAGTGAGGTTACACCGGGAGGTAAGTTTTGAGCTACCTTTTGAAATCGTGGCAGACACCACAGCCTAAAACCTTTAAAACCCACTTGCAAGTGGGTTTTTTTATAGTCCTTTTCTATGCGATACCACAAACTATCAGACGAACAGTTTCGTGAGATGCACAAAGAATTTTCTTTGTTTTTAGCCGCTCAAGGGATTAGCAAAAAAGAATGGGATGCTATAAAAGAGGAATCTGACGACCAGGTTGATCATCTCTTAAACACATTCAGTGATATGGTTTGGGATAAGATTATAGGTGCTTGCGCCTATCTAGAATTCTCAACTCCAGATCAGCTTTATCTTTTTCATACTCAAGAAATGAGTGCAACAGTGCTGGTTGTTAAAATAAATCCTCAATTTACAGACTTAACAACAGAAAAAGGTTTTGAGACGCTCCTAAAACAGCTTCACTCTGATAAGGTAACACTCTACAGCGCGTCAAAACCCTACACCCCCAGTAGAAACGAATTTATATACAGTTACTTAAAAAAAGGAGCTACCCTTTCTAAGGGAGGACGCTATATCCGTTTGCAAAGTTATTTTTCCAATTCGTTAAAATAAAAGATATTTGTAGGACAAAACACACTATGGCAATAAAACCAGCAACATCAAAAGGGACACGTGATTTTTCATCGGAAGAAATCGTAAAGCGAAACTACCTAAAAAGTACCCTTCAAAAAGTTTTTGAGCGATTTGGATTTGGTCCTATTGAGACCCCAACATTCGAGCGCTTAGAAACCTTAACAGGGGTCTATGGTGAGGAGGGAGATCGTTTGGTTTTTAAAATTTTAAATTCAGGTGAAAAGATAAAAAAAGCGGATACCGAAGCTCTAGCCGCAGGTGCATACAGTAAATTTATCCACTCCGTTTCTGAAAAGGCACTTCGTTACGATCTTACGGTACCATTTGCACGTTATGTTGCTCAACACCAGAATGAACTCAGCTTTCCCTTTCGAAGGTATCAAATACAACCTGTATGGAGAGCCGATAGGCCCCAACATGGACGATTTCAAGAATTTTATCAATGCGATGCTGACATCGTGGGGGATCGATCTTTATGGCAAGAGGTTGAGGTCTTAGCGCTCTACGATGCTGCTTTCTCAGATCTTGCAATGGAGGGAGTCGTTCTCAAAGTGAATCACAGAAAAATACTAGCGGGAATAGCCGGTTTGTTAGGAGCCGAAGAGCACTTAGTCGATTTTACAATTGCTTTGGACAAAATCGATAAAATAGGGGCTTCAGGTGTTTTTGAAGAACTTAAAAGCAAGGGATTTTCTGATGAATCACTTCAAATATTGGAGCAATTAGTGTCTTTAAAAGGGAGTACTGATGAACAATTTGAAGCCTTAAAAAGACTTTTTTCAGATCAATCCAAAGGCTTAGAAGGACTTTCAGAATTGGAATTTATATTTTCACAGCTAAAAGCAAATAGCCTTAAAACGGTTGCTTTAAAGTTTGATTTAACTCTAGCAAGGGGACTTCATTATTACACAGGAATGATTGTGGAAGTTGCTGCTCCTGAACAGGTAAAAATGGGTTCCATAGGCGGAGGTGGTCGCTATGATGATCTCACAGGAACTTTTGGATTAAAAAACATGAGTGGTATAGGAGTTTCTTTTGGTTTTGAGCGAATTTACCTGGTGATGGATGCATTGGGACTATTTCCTGAAGCACTACAACCCCAAACAAAAGTACTCTTTACCAATTTTGGAGCTGCAGCAGCAGAACAAGCCTATCGTTTTCTTTCTCTACTCAGAAAACAAGGCGTTTCATGTGAGTTGTATCCGACGGAGGCAAAATTGAAAAAACAATTGGCCTACGCTAATGCTAAAAACATCAATAGGGTTGTTTTAATAGGTTCAGAAGAATTGAAACAAAACTGTTTTGTCTTGAAAGACATGAGCAAAGGTACGCAAGAAACCTATCCTGTAAAGGAGCTTGTTGAACGACTAGCCTAGGATTCCTCTTTTGGGGTTAGGGTTGGTTTAGAGTAGGGTTGTAGAGGCTGTTTTAAGAGTGTACCAATTTTACTGTTTGCTTCTTCATCGAAAAAGACATCTACACCATAAACTAATTTTTCTCGATCAAAGGGGAGGTAGGTACCAAAAAGATGATCCCACAAGGAGAAAATGTTTCCGTAATTAGCATCTGTATAGGGTAACCGATAGTGATGATGGGTTTTGTGCATGTCCGGAGAGACCAAAACATAGCTTATCAAGCGATCAACTTTTTTGGGTAATTTAATATTTGCGTGCGTAAATTGGGTAGCAACTAAAGAAATGGATTGGTACAACATGACAATACCTATCGGTGCTCCTACAAGCAGAACGCCAAAGAGTGTAAAAACAAATCGAATAATACTTTCCAGAGGATGATGCCTATTCGCAGTGGTAGTGTCCACATGATGGTCGCTGTGATGGACCAGATGAATCATCCATAGCGGTTTGATTTTATGTTCAACCCAATGCGGTGCATAGGCCCCTATGAGATCCAACAATAACACACCGAGGAGTACTTCAGCCCAAAGGGGAATGGTTGGTATCCAATGCAGTACTCCAAATTGATTTTCCTGAACCCAATCGGAGGTATTTAGTAACAGAAAGGCTAAGATAAAATTAATTAACACTGTGGTCAGCGTAAAAAATAAATTGGATAGTGCGTGTTTCCACTTTTTGTACCGAAAGGGGAATAAGAAAAAGGTTCCTTCTAGTATCCAAAAAAAACTCAACCCACCGACAAGTAGTATGCTGCGATGCAGGGAAGGGATCGTCTCAAAATATGCAATAATCGTCTCCATTGATCCTTGTTTGAGGATGAAAATTACAAAAAAATAAAAAATAAGAAGCTCTTTAAAAATTACTTCTCTTTTTATTGATTAATAACTCGTCCAATTTTACTACTTTACTGATGTATTTTAATAAAAACTATTCGAATGAACCGCAAAGCCTTTATAAAAAGTTCCTCTTCTTTAGCCGCTGGGAGTTTTTTTATTTCACCTTATTCTCTGTTTTCAACTGGAAAAAATATAATCGGGTCAAACGATCGTATTCGTGTGGGTACAATTGGCTTAAATGGAATGGGTTGGTCCAATACTATGGCCATTTTAAAAACTCCAGGAGTGGAGCTTGCAGCCATTTGTGATGTGGATCAAAATGTGGTTCAAAAAAGACAACAAGAACTCGAAAAAAGAGGTTTAAAGGCTGCTGTTTATACCGATTATCGTAAACTTTTAGATCAAAAAAATATCGATGCTGTTATTATAGGTACTCCAGATCATTGGCATGCACTCATGATGATTCATGCTTGCGAAGCGGGAAAACACGTGTATTGTGAAAAACCTATTGGAAATTCTATAGGAGAATGCAATGCCATGGTTGCCGCACAAGAGCGCTATAATACAGTGGTTCAAGTAGGGCAATGGCAGCGAAGTCAACAGCATTTTCAAGATGCTCTAAAATATATTGAAACAGGGGTTTTAGGGAACATACGCACAGTAAAAGTGTGGTGTTATCAAGGATGGATGCGTCCAGCGGCTAAGGTCCCTGACAGTACTCCACCGATAGGAGTAGATTATCAAAGTTGGTTGGGACCGGCACCAATAAAGCCCTTTAATTCCAGTCGTTTCCATTTTCATTTTCGCTGGTTTTGGGACTATGCAGGTGGACTTATGACGGATTGGGGGGTGCATTTATTGGATTACGCTTTATTGGGGATGCAGGCTTCTTTACCAAAAACAATAGTGGGCTTGGGAGGAAAATTTGCCTATCCAGAACTGGCAGAAGAAACACCTGACACCCTAACAACCCTCTATGAATTTGACCGATTCAATCTTGTTTGGGATTCTGCAATGGGCATTGATAATGGCTCTTACAACAGGGATCATGGAATTGCATTTATTGGGAACAATGCTACCCTTATATTAAACCGTGGAGGGTGGGAAGTAGTAGAGGAACGACAAAGCAAAAACAAAGTCGCCAAACCATTAGTAAAACCTACAGACAATGGGGTAGAAAAACACACTGGTAACTTTATAGAAGCAATTAGAGCAAATAATCCTGCAGCAGTTCATTGTTCAGCTCAACAAGGTGCTCATGTTGCTACTGTAGCTCAAATGGGTAATATTTCGTATCGTTCAGGTCAAAAACTCGTTTGGGATGCTACACAAAATCAATTTACAGACAAGCAAATTAATAAGGCCTTTTTTACAAGTATTTATCAAAATGGGTACAGCTTGCCAAAATTTTAAATGTATGAAATACACCATTCTTCTTTTATTATTTGTTCAGTTTCTTATCGCACAACAACCAAAACCTGAGGATACTGAAGTATGGGAACCGGAACCTGTAGTTGTTGCACCAGGGATTTTATTTGCTCCACCTAGCGATGCTGTGCTGCTGTTTGATGGAACCGATTTTTCAAAATGGCGACAAAAACAATCTAAAAAACCTGTTGAATGGACTTTAAATGACGATGGATCTATGACAATAGTTCCAAAAACGGGCAATATAGAAACCATTGAAGAACACGGCTCTATACAGTTACATATTGAATGGAAATCCCCAACAGAAATAAAAGGAAAGGGGCAGGGAAGAGGCAATAGTGGTGTTTTTTTTCAGGGACGCTATGAGGTTCAGGTTTTGGATAGTTATAACAATAGAACCTATTCAAACGGACAAGCCTCCTCTATTTACAAACAACACATCCCTTTGGTCAATGCGACTCTTCCTCCTGGCGAATGGCAAGTATATGACATCATTTTTAATGAACCCAAATACGATACCAAGGGCTTTGAAATCAAAGCAGGAACGATTACTGTTTTTCACAATGGTGTATTGGTTCAGAACAATGTTGAGTTATTAGGAACCACAGAGTATATTGGTCCTCCAAAAAAAGGAAGAGAGATTTTGTCCAAGACTAATAGCTCTATAGTGTCCAGTCGAAATACTCTGGTGCTTCAAGATCATGGAGACCTAGTTAGTTTTCGGAATATATGGATGAGAAAATTATAAGCCTATCGCCGTTTTTTTTTATTCTTTTTTGAAAAGTATTTGGGACTGTAGGTCTTTCCTTTTTTAGTCACTTCTACTATGACTTTTCTGTCGTCCAGAACCAAATCTTCAAAAGAATTTAAAACGTGATTTCTGTGTTTTTTATGAGTTGAGAAAAAAGAAAAGTTTTTCATTACTTCAACTTGAAAAACATCATCTCGTTCTAGATTTAAAAGGGAAAGAACAAAATCCTTCAAAGTTTTCCACTCGTATTGATCTCTAGCTCCAATATTTATAAAAAATCGATCCTTGTCTTCTGGAGCATTGATCATTCGTTCTTCGCGTTCACGACTTTTTCCTTTTCGTCCCTCAGTAGAATTGTAATTTTCCCTAAAGTCCGCTTCTTTAAAATCTCTAGAAAGTAAGAGTTCTACTAGCGTAGTTTTATCCAGCTCTTCAAGTGCTTTTACAGCATCAGGGACAAAGGGTAACAATTCACTTCTTGAAGGGGTATTTTTGATTTGACTTACCCAATGAGCAACTTTATGTTTTAAAATTTCTTCTGGTTCTGGGAGATGCTGCTCTATTATTTTTGTTTGAATTTTATTTTCAATCAAACGAATTTTTCTCAGGTCAGATTTGGTAGCAAACAAAATGGAGACACCTGTTTTTCCCGCTCTACCCGTTCTACCACTTCTGTGGGTGTACGTTTCTACTTCGTCTGGAATATTGTAATGAATAACATGGGTTAAATCATCAACGTCAATACCTCTAGCGGCAACATCTGTAGCGATAAGCATCTGAATTTTTTTCTTTCGAAAAGATTGCATAACTGCGTCTCGTTGATTTTGACTTAAATCTCCATGCAATGCAGCTGCTTTATACCCCTCATCCGTAAGGCGATCGGCAACTTTCTGTGTTTCAATTTTTGTTCTACAAAACACACATCCAAAAAGGTCAGAATGAAGGCTCAGCAGGGCTTTTAATGTTTGGTACCGCTCCCTTGCAGCTACGGTATAGTAGTGGTGATCGATGTTTTTTGCACCCGAGTTTTTAGTTCCTACAGTAACTTCGTGAGGTTGGTGCATAAACTTCTTGGCAATGACACTCACTTCATGTGGCATAGTAGCCGAGAAGAGCCAGGAATCTTTATCATGTGGAGTATGTGTTAAGATATCTTTGATGTCTTCATAAAACCCCATATTGAGCATTTCGTCTGCTTCGTCTAAAACGCAATATTGAATGGCACTGATGTTGACCATTTTTCGTTTGATCATGTCTTTGAGACGCCCGGGTGTAGCTACTACAATTTGTGCACCCCGTTTTAGTTTCTTAGCTTGTTCACTGATGTTAGCTCCTCCGTACACTGCAACAATATTGATTTTTTTTAGCTCACTGGAGTAACTGTTCATTTCGGATGTAATTTGCAAACACAATTCACGCGTGGGTGCAATGATTAATCCTTGAGTGTTGTATTGCTCTGGATTGATTTTCTGTAACATAGGAAATCCAAAAGCAGCTGTTTTTCCTGTCCCAGTCTGGGCTAGAGCAACAAGGTCTTTGCTCTGCTCTAAAAGAAGAGGAATGACTTTGGCTTGAATTTCTGTTGGGATTTCAAAACCTAATTTTTCAACGGCTTTGAGTAATTGTGCATTGAGTCCAAGGGACTTAAAAGTTGCCATATAGTATTTTCTGCTGGCAAAAGTAGTTTAATTCTATCCGTCGAGGGTCTTGTTTCTATTTTTTCTTTTTAAACTGTTATAAAAAAGAAAAAAATCCTGTTCAGAAGAACAGGATTTTTAAATTGAAAGCATGCTAAAGACTTAAATTTCGAAACCGGATCTGTATTCACGTGTAACGAACTGATTGGCAGCTTCGAGATTGATGATTTTCATGTTTTCTCCATCCCATAAAAGTTTCTTTCGTGCATAGTAATCCATTCTTCCGTTGCCTTTTTCTTCACGCAGCATAAAGCTTCTAATGGCTAAATTCCCCATGAGTACAGTTTCTGTCATCGGACCTGCATAATCAAACGAAGAGGTCAGTGCCCGATGCTCTTTACTATTGAATCCAGCTTTACAGGCGTCGACCCATTTGCGTTGGTGGCCGTATTCGGGTTCAATCATTTCTTCCACTTCTGGTCCAAATTCAGTAGTACCATCGTAGAGGTAGAGTTTTGGCATTAGTGGGGAACTGTCGTTAATGTTTGTTGAGATGATTCCTTTTTCTCCAATCATCAACACACCGTTCGCACTATCGGTTCCTCCAATATCAGCATTTGCTGGAATGATTTCTGGGTGAGGGGGTCTTATTCCTCCATCACTCCATGTCATTTGAATTGGAGATTGACTTTTTTCCGTGGCATCAAAGTTAATTGTGATTAATGAAGAGGGGGGACAGCCTTCTGGAATATAATCTGGGCTCCACATTTTTGAAAAGACACTACCCACGCTACATTCTGCTGCTGTGGGATATTTGAGTCCCAAAGTACGGAAAGGAATATCAATCAAATGGCAACCTACATCACCAAGTGCACCAGTGCCGTAGTCCCACCATCCTCTCCAACTAAAAGGGTGCATATTTGGAGTATAGGGTTTTTCTTGTGCTGGGCCGAGCCAAAGATCCCAATTCAGTGCATCGGGCTTTAGGCTGGGGTCTGGTTTTGGCATCATTACACCTTGTGGCCAAACAGGGCGATTGGTCCAAATTTTAACTTCTGAAATAGCCCCTACTTTACCACTGTCAATCCAGTCTTGAACCATATTAAGAAGTGGGTTGGACCCCCCTTGATTTCCCATTTGGGTAACTACTTTTTGTTCTCTAGCCATTTCGGTTAGCATACGTGCTTCACGTATGTTATGCGTCATCGGCTTTTGTACATAGACATGTTTTCCTCTTTGCATTGCAAAGGAAGCTGCAGGACCGTGAACGTGGTCAGGTGTAGAAATGGTCACAGCGTCAATGTCTTTTTCTTGATCGAGCATTATCCTGTAATCCGAATAACGCTTTGCCGTTGGAAATTTTTTCACGGTTCTGGAGGCACTCCCAGAAAAGTCAACATCACACAATGCTACTACACGTTCTCTTCCTTGTACAGAGGCGTTGCTGATATCACTGGCTCCTTTACCACCAGAGCCTATTGCAGCTATATTGAGTTGATCACTAGGAGCTATATACCCCGGTCCACCCAGTACGTTTCTTGGTACGATCATTATGGAGGATGCTGCTATACCTGTTTTGATAAAAGTACGTCTTGATTGCTTTTTTTTGTGTTTCATTTTTCGTTGTTAACCAGTTAGAATTTAAAGATAGTTTTTTTTGATTAAAGTTGCTTTCCGTTTTTTTTATTCCCAGAATGAAATCATCTTTGCAGAAAATAACCAAAGGTGTACAGACAAAACCGAATTGCACTCAGTGTACTCTTTTTTTTATCGGGTTTTTGCTTTTCTTCATGGGCTTCTAGAATTCCAACCATAAAGGCTGCTTTTCAAATGAACGAAGCTCAGTTGGGTAGCTTTTTATTTATATTACCCATCACCTCCTTAATAGGTTTACCCATTTCAGGATGGTTGGTGAGTAAATTTGACAGCCGCTATCCAATGATAGCAGGCTATCTTATGTATGTTTGTTCTCTTGCAGCGATAGGTTGGGCTAATAGAATTGAATTTTTGGCGGCTCTTATTGCAATCTTTGCCTTCGGATTACGGATGATCAATATTTCTATAAATACACAAGCCATTCAGCTTCAAAAGAGATATCCCAAACAAATAAACGGTTCTTTTCATGGTCTGTGGAGTTTAGGAGGTCTTTTAGGGATTTTATTTGCTACACTAACAATACATCATCAGTGGGGCATCAGCAGACATCTAACCTCAGTAGGGTTAGTAGGTCTAGTGGTTGTATTAATCGCTCATTTTTTTGTATTGGCAAACGATAGAGAAACCAGTGGTAATAAACTTCAATTGGGAAAGCCAGATAAGTTTATATTTTATACGGGTCTGGTTGTCTTCTGTGCCGCAGTCTGTGAAGGAGGGATTTACGACTGGAGTAGTGTTTATTTTCGTGAAGTGGTTCAGGCAGATTTGTTCACTCTCAGTTATTTAGTTTTTATGTGTTCTATGACCTTCTCTCGTTTTTTTACAGACCGTTTAATTGTAGCAATAGGCATGAAGAAGCTCTTTGTGCTTAGTGCAAGCATCACAATCATCGGAGTGAGTATTTTGGTTTTATTTCCTTATTTCTATCCAGCGTTGCTAGGTTTCTTTATTACAGGTTTTGGTGTAGCAGCAGTTTTTCCAATGTCTTTTCTTTTAGCAGGACAATCTAAAAAGTACGCAACAGGTATGGCGATTTCCATCGTAGGAACATACTCCACTGTAGGGGTTTTACTCGCCCCTCCATTCATAGGTTATCTTGCACATTTGTTTTCTTTAAACAATGCGTTTATTTGTTTTATAGTAGCGTCTTTATTTTTGATTTATTTTTCAAAACGTGCTTTTGAATCAGAGCGTTAAGTAATTATTCTCAATGATTTTTATATTTTGTATCTAAAACTAAAAAAAACACAACAGATTTTTTTTTGATTTTCAGACGAAATAATAGGTTGAAAAATGTATGGTATATTTATTGTTAGTAAATTTATTTAAAACCCCTTAGTCATGAAAAAATCTTTCTTTTGCATACTGCTTTTGAGTGCTACAATGGTCTTTTCACAGCGAGGTAAAACAGGAGATAAAACCTTTGCACATCGATTTCCTGAAGATAAATTTAACAGAGTTTCCAATGCTTCATTGACACTTATAAATGAAGTGGATCATGATATTATTGTAGTGATACGCGATCAAGAAAAAAAATACATTCGTCATGTTTATATAAGAAATATGGAGCAATTCACCTTTGAAGAATTGCCCATCACACGAATGTATGTACAGTTCAAGTCTAAAGAGTTCTATTTTGAAGATTTGGAAAGGACTCCCGTTAACTATGCCGACAAGCATACTTTTAATTTTTTCTTTGATCCCACTTTGGAAGGCAATTATTTTAAAATAAGTGAAGAGGAGTTTTTTAAGCCTTAATAATTTATCGGTTTCTATTCTGTTTTTGTTAACTTAAACAATTCAATAAAGTTTAAATTGAATCCATTCTATGCGTTTATTATTTAAAATTTCATTTGTTTTTTGCATTGTTGTTTTTTCTTTGTCTTGTACCCAAGTAAAGGTACCTTTCACTGTAGCCCCGGTATTTTCTGATCATATGGTCTTACAACAACAGAGTTTAGTTCCTGTTTGGGGTAAGGGTATCCCAGGAACGACACTTGTTTGTGAAAGCTCATGGGGAAGCAGATTTGAGATTCAAGTTGAACCAGATGGAAGCTGGAGAGCGGAATTAGAAACTCCGGAATATGGAGGCCCCTATACACTATCTCTTTCATCTGAAACGGATCTAGTTACATTTAAGGATGTTTTTGTAGGAGAAGTTTGGTTGACATCAGGACAATCTAATATGGAATGGCCCATGAAATCCAGAATACTTAATAGGGAAGAGGAAATCAAAAGCGCAGATTTCCCTGAAATTAGAATGTTTACTGTTCCTCGTGATTTGAATGGTACAAATATTAATGCAGCATCCTGGAAAGTTGCTTCACCAGAAAACGCAGTGAATTTTAGTGCTGTAGGATATTTTTTTGCTCGTGAAATTCATAAAAAGTTAGGGGTCCCTGTTGGAATTCTAAATTCTTCTTGGGGTGGCACCCGTGTTGAGGCATGGACGAGTATCGAAAAACTAGCTGCACTTGATGCGAGTAGGGAAGAGGCTGAATATATTTTGTCTCAAGGAGGCCTTGAGGGATTACAACAAAATACAATCCAAAAAAATAAAGAAATTCAACAATCCAATTCAAATTATCTGCGTTCAAAAAGTTACGCAATCCCAAGTGATAAGGAGGCTTGGGAAACTCTAGATTTAGATGATTTAGAGTTTACTTCCCCATCATTTGATGATACAAATTGGACAGAGCTTAGACTGGAATCAACTCAGAACGAACATTTTTTCTTTGAAAATGAGTTCAACCAGGGTAATCTCGCTGAAAATGGGGTTGTTTGGCTTCGGTCTACTTTTGATCTTGAGGATCCCTCTGCATTTTCTCATTTTGTTGCAGAAGGCGGAATCGATGATTATGATTATACGTATCTCAATGGAAAGCAAATAGGTATAGGACTTTATTGTTGCACAGACCGTTCTTATGAAATTCCTGAAGGACTTTTAAAAAAAGAGGGAAATGTTTTGGCAATGCGTGTAATAGATGTGGCAGGCCATTGGGGTTTTAGAGGAGACGTATTTCTAAAGGGAGCTGAGCAGAATCATTCTCTTATCAAAGAATTTTGGAAACAAAAGCACCTCGCATTTTATCTCAATACATCCATTCAAAAACACCCGTATTCTTTAAAAGAGTTACAAACCAAAGCAGATGAGATAAAAACAAATGTTGTAAAGGGAGAAGCCGTTCAAAATCCAAACGATTATAGCATTTTATACACAAAGATGATTCAACCTATACATCCGTATAAAGTAAAAGGATTTTTGTGGTACCAGGGAGAGCGAAATGTTCCAAATCCACAAGATTATCAAGCTTTATTTTCTGGGATGATTGAGGATTGGCGCCAAAAATGGGGAGAGGATTTACCTTTTTATTTTGTCCAAATTGCTCCTTTTAAATATACAGACCAGGTACAATCTCAGGCATTGCGAGATGCACAGCGTAAAACTTTAGCACTAAATAAAACTGGAATGGCAATTACTTTAGATATTGGTGAGGAAAATGACATCCATCCTGCAAATAAGCAAGATGTTGGAAAACGTTTGGCTCGTTTGGCATTGGTTAATGAGTATGAAGTCGATACTATTATTGCAACAGGACCACTTTTATCAAGTTTTAGTCTATTTCCTAAACATATTGATCTTAGTTTCGAATTTGCTGGAACGGAACTTATTTCAAAGGGAAGACTAGAAGGTTTTGAAATAGCTGGTAGCGACGGTGTTTTTTATCCTGCACATGCGGAAATACAGGGAAGTAAGGTTCGAGTTTCTTCTTCTAAAGTCAAAAATCCTCAAAAAGCACGCTATGGATGGAAAAATTATTTCGACGCACGTTTATTTAATAGTGACGGATTGCCTGCCTCTTCATTTTCTATTCCCTAAAAGTAACTTACTTTTTTTGGTAAACACGAACATAGTCAACTTCCATTTGATCTTCTGAAAAATTGGGGTCTATAGGGCCACCAAGATTCCCTCCCATTGCAATATTTAGAAGAATATATTGATCGTTAAAGTAGGGCCAGTTTTCTAGCGTTTTATTTTTTGGCTGGTAGGTGAAATAGGGTGTATCATCAACTGAAAAGGTCAAATTTTCCGGTGTCCATTCCATTCCATACACGTGAAAGTTCTCTGTTACATCACTTACTCTAACTTGTTTAACGATCGTATTGTCTCCATGAGTATCTGGTGTGTGGACTGCACATTGTATCATTTCAAAATCTTCAAAAAGTTGTTCCATGATATCAATTTCACCACATGCAGGCCATCCCACCGTTTCTAGATTACTTCCAAGTGTCCAAATAGCTGGCCAGGTGCCTTGAGCTCGAGGAAGTTTTGCTCTAACCTCTACTTTTCCATAGGTGAAAGAAATCTTAGAATTAAGTCTTGCAGAAGTGTAACTTTGTGTAGTGCCAGAATGTGTGTAGTCCTCTCTTTTTGCAATTATTTTTAAAGTACCATTACTTACTATGGAGTTGTCTAATCTGTCGGTATAATGCTGTAACTCATTGTTATACCAGCTACCATTGTTCGGAGCCGTAGTCTCAAAAAACCATTTATCGGTATCCACTCTCTTATCCTCTTGATCAAATTCGTCACTCCAAATAAGCTGATATAAAGGTTCTTTTGGAGTAGGCTGTTGGCAAGAAAATAAGAAAAGTAAAACAAAATAAAAGGGTATCAATTTCATAATTAAGTTCTTGTTTTGAGTTGCAAGGATGCTTATTTGTAAGCTATCCTGTTTCAATTTACAATAAAATTTCAAGTAGATTTTTGGCAAGCCTTCCAGGGATATATAACGAACTACTTCACAATAGAAAATGAAAAGCTAACCGAAGTCTTTTCCCAGCTTAGAATCACTTTACCCTCTGCTTCATTTATTTGAATTACTTTGTAGTTGAGTTGTTCTGTTAGTTTTTCAGTTCTTTCAGGAACAACATCAATTCTCAGTACGTCCTTGTTGGAGTCGTATTCATCCTTACCGTGTTGATCCCAATTTGAGTTAAAAATAAGAGTCCATTTTGTTTTATTTGGTAGGGCAAAAAAACCGTATTTACCTGCTTTTAAAGTTTTACCCTCTATGGCAAGATCTTTATTTGTCTCAAACGTAGTGACATTGTGAGCACCTGCCTGCCACAATTCACCATAAGCCAATAGCCCCCCAAAAATGATCCTTCCTCTAACACTTGGTGCAGAATAGTCCATATGAATATGAGCATCATCAATCAAAGTCATGGCAAATTTCTTTGGACTTAAGACGGTATTTCTAGTTGCTTCCCTCGTGTTGTGATTTTTATGTAACTCATTCTCCTTATTTTTACAACTAAAGGTGCAGATTGCAAAAAGAATAATAATCCCTGTTTTTTTCATTTTTAAAGTTTTAAACGGTTTTAAAGTTACAAAGCAAAAAAAAATCGTTTGATATACACCAAACGATTTTTTTTTTAGTTGATAAAGTGTAATTATTTTACATCCCACCAAAGTCTTGTGTGCAAGTTATCGGGTCCTTGCGAAGATAAAACTTTAGCATAGTTATCAGCATTGTTATTTGCAATAGAAGGATCGTATCCTGCTCTTACGGGTATTCTTTGATCACTAGCATAGATAGATGGAGTTAATTCTGGTGCATCCAATCTTCTCCATTCTGCCCAAGCTTCTGGACCATTTAAAAATAAAGCCACCCATTTTTCATATGCGATGTCTTCAATTCCTGAATAAGGATGCGCATCAACATAACTTTGAGCATCTTGAGCACTTACCCCCCAATATTCCATAGAGGCTTTTATCCCACCTTCATAATAATCTTTGGCCGATACTCCACCAACATTCCATCCGTTGTGTGCAGCTTCAGCTAAGGTAAACCAAACTTGAGCGGCAGTGTAAATAGGTGATGGGTGTACCTGATCGTAAATAATATCAAAGTCAATGAAAGAGTAGTCTGGAACATTACCATTTACTTTTCCATTTGGAGCCCCCACAAATCCAGCGTCGATTCCACCGGGAAACTTAGGTGAAGGATAAACACTATCACGAGCATCTTCAGCGAATTCAAATAGTCTAGGATCTAAATTATCACGTAAAGATTCAATCATTGTTTCAGACATGATGTAGTCTTCACGAGTTTGAAAGTTGTCTTCCCAAGGACTATCACTTGTTTCGTCTGCAGCATAGTTAAATAGCAAGTTTTTTGCATTCGTGGTAGGCAATGTACCGGAAGCATAAGCTTGCTCTAATTTTGACTTAGCTGTAGAGGGGTCAATATGTGATACTCTAATTGCCATAGTTAACTTTAAGGAATTCCCAAAAGAAGCCCATTTGCTCATGCTTCCCTTGAAGATAACATCTCCTACAGGTCCAGCACTATTTAAATTAATTAATGCTAAAGATTCATCTACCTCGTTAAATAAATAACTGTAGATACTTTGCTGTGAGTCAAAACTAGGTTGCGGATTGTCTATTCCTTGGAATGCTTCTGACCAAGGTAATGCACCCCATTTATCAGTCATCCAATGCAGGTAATACGCTCTAAGCAATCTAGCAACAGCAAGCTGGTTGTTTGTTGCTCCATAGGCCAAGGCTTCAGCTGCAGTATCAGGATCTGAATTAATTTCGATAATACGATTTAAATTCTGTAAAGGTCCTGTATACCATCCGTTGTACGATTCAGTAAGTGTTTCATATCTAGAAGCACCAGGATATTGACCCTGAGTAATGTGCTGCATGTATAGAATGGAGGTTTCATTTACCAAAATATTAGGCATGAAAGCTTGAGCATAAGTCAATAGTTGAGAGGTAACTGCTGCAGTAGGACCCCCAGGATTGACATTTGTGTCTCCATAATCGATTGTTTCACAAGCGCTAAGGATTGTTATAGCGCAAATCAATAGTGAAAGTTTATTAATTATTTTTTTCATCTTTTTAAATTTAGAATGTAAGTTTTAAGTTAATACCCATGGACCTGGTTCTGGGTAATGTTCCAGCCTCAGCCCAGTTGATTCCACTTCTTTTTTCTAATTCTGAAGGGTCAATCCATTTTAGGTCTGCATCAATAAGCCACAAGTTATTTGCGAAGAAACTAATTGAGGCACCGTCGATGTTTAGAGAATTTACAAGTTCATTGTCAAATCTGTAGCTCAAACGAACAGTTCTTAATTTAATGTAAGAAGCATCGTGAAGGTTGTTTTCATAGATGTTCCCTAAGTTTCCAAGGTTGAATAGGTTTTGTGGATCAACATAGGCGTCTACAACAGTACCGTCAGAAGTTGGATTTCCATTTGCGTCTGAACCTGTTTCAAGAACCCCTTGAATGTGAACCCCTCCACCAGCAGAAACTGGATCTCTTAATGGGTTTCCTTTGTCATTTAAACCGGCTGTATAATCAGGAAGTCCCGAGTGATCTAAATAGCGTTCCGTTCTAGAGTAATATTTTCCACCTTTTTGGAAATCAAATCCTAACGAAAGATCAAAGTTCTTATATGACATATTTGAAGTAACACCACCCGTGAAATCAGGGAGAACATTACCTAAATATTTATTTGGAGTTCTGGAGTAGTAATAGTTATTTCCAGATTTTCTGAACAACATATTGCCGTTGGCATCATATGTAAAACCTCTTCCATAAAGAGCTCCCCATTCTTCACCCACACGTTCTTGTAGCAGCATGTTTGAAGTGTAACTACTTAAGTCTCTAGAATCAATTCCTTCGTAGAGAGCATCAACAAACTTGTAATATGTAGCATAGTTAATACCCAATTCCCAAGTAAAGTCTTCACCAGAGATTACATCTCCAAACAATCCAACTTCAAAACCATTAGAGGTTTGTTTACCACTGTTAATGATGATAGAAGAATATCCTGTAGATCCGTCTAGAGGGACTAGAATTGGAATATCGGTATCGTTTCGATCAAAATAAGAAAGATCTAAACCGATCTTACTATCAAAGAGTTGTAGTTCAGCACCGACTTCAAACTCTGCACGAACACCTCCTGTTAAGTTTGGGTTTTCTTGCTGAGAACTTACGGAAAGTCTTCCGTTTCCTTGATACAGCGTACCTACACCATAAACCGCATTAATTTTATAAGGGTCTGGAAATAAGGGAGCTTCCGCATATCCTGCTCTTAACTTTAAAAAGCTAATGGTTTGATTGACTGGCAAAAGCTCGTGTGCTAAGAAACTCAATGAACTTCCTAAAGTTCCAATTCTATTAGCGTCTGGATTCGCTGTCGAACTCCAGTCAAAACGATAAGATCCATCTAGGTAAAGAAGTCCTTTATACCCTGCAGATGCTGTAACAAATACACCATCTCTTTTTTGAGTCGTCACATTATTAGTTGACGAAACAGGATCTTTAGATCCCGAAAGATTGTAAAAATCTGGAATCGTTAGGTTTCCAACAGTGCTAGATGAAAGAGAACGATTAGATTCTTCTATTTTTTCAGCCCCTAGACTTGCATTTAATGTTAAGTCATCATTCATAAAACTATCTTTATAACTCAACATTCCGTAAAAGTCCGTACGCTCATTTCTAGAGTGATATTCACTGTAAAATGCGGGATCTAGTAAACTTATTGTTGTAGACCGATCGTCTTGTACATAAGAGTGGAACGTTTTTCGAACTTGAACTTTAGCACTGAATTTATCATTAAAAGCATAGTTTGCTTCTGCTTTTCCAAAACTACTGTTCTTGTTGTAGTTCTTAAAGTTTTCATAGGAATGGAAATAAGGCATATCCCAATACAATGGTCTTAAGTCTCTAGGCCCTCTGATGTTCCAAGACACTACATTTCCGTTTCTTACGTAATTTTTAAGTCGGTCAAAATCCAATTGTCTTTGCCACCATTGGTTGAAGTTAGAACCTAAGTTAGCGTATCCTTGGTCCGGGTTGTTTAACATTTCTCGATCTTCAATATTTAAACTGGTAACAAAAGTGAATTTTTCTGTTATGTTGTAAGATAGATTCAGGTTAAAACGGATCACATTATTCTTTGAATTAGGAATGATACCGTTTTGATCTATATAAGAAATTGCTGAACGTATGTTATAATCTTCTTCTGCTTTTGAAAAAGAAAGCGTTGTGTTTGAAGTCAAAGCATCTTCATAGAAATCATGTACATCGTTTGGAGTCTGTGTCCATGCTCTTTTTTCACCAAACTCAGGAGTATCAGGAATCCAGCTGTCCCAGTGACGTACAAGAGTACCGTCCAATCTGGGTCCCCAACTTTCGTCAGCATAAAAATCAGGATAGTAATCGCCGTCAAAAGAGGCCCAGCTAGCAGGGTCAATAGCAGGATCGTATTTAAATACATTAAAACTCTGACTGTATCCACCACCGTATTCGTTTTGAAAAGTGGGTAGTTGAGCTAATTGATTTAAAGAGACAGATTGATCAAGCTCTATTACAGCTTTTCCTTTTTCTGCTTTTTTGGAGGTAATAATTATAACTCCATTTCGTCCTTCTGGACCGTACAGTGCAGTTGCAGATGCTCCTTTAAGAACTGAAATGTCTGCAACGTTATCTGTGTTGATATCACTAGTAGCGTAAATTCTAACACCATCAACCACATAAAGCACATCATCACTACCTCTAAGTCTAATCTGACTTGAACCAAAAGTAGAACTGTTATTTCCTACAATTTGTACACCTGCAATTTTACCTGCTAAGGCATTTGCAATATCAGTTTCTCTCGCTTTCACTAGTTGATCACCTCCAACAGACTGTTGAGAATAACCTAGAGATTTCTTTTCTCTAGTCACACCGAATGATGTTACAACTACCTCGTCTAAGGCATTTGATGCTGAAAGAGAGATTTTTGAAAAGTCGGCATTTGCAGATAGTGTAAGCGTTTGATACCCTACAAAACTAATTGATACAAATGCATCATCGCCAACTTGAATGGTAAAATTACCGTCAAAGTCAGTTGTTGTTCCATTTGAAGTACCTACTTCGACAATTGTAGCTCCTGGTAGAGGAAGACCTTGGTCGTCTGTAATGACTCCTGAAATGGTTTGTTGTGCAAACCCAAGAGTAGTAAGTAATATCCATAGGAAAAATGAATATTTAAAATTTTTCATAATTTAAATTTATATAGTTGATGTACCAAAATTAATAAAATTTTAACATTTATTAACTACAATTGTAATTTATTCTAACCAAATATAAAATCAACTATAAATTACGTTTTATTCAACTTTTTATTTATTAACATTTGGTAATTGAACAATGCGCGATCCCTATTGATCTAGAAATAATTTTACCTTTTCTTGAATCATCCCTTATTGCCCGATCATTTATTTTTAATTTTCCCATTTTAGATTGATTGTTTTTATCTTGCAAAACAATATTCAAAATGCGTTTTCTAATCCTTTATCAGGTATTGTCAACTTTAAGAACGAATCAGAAATATCATATATGAAACAAATACTATTATTTATTTTTCTTAGTTTAAATTGTATACTTAGTGCATTAGGACAAGAAAAACACTATTATCAGGCCGATTTTAGTGTAGATGAATTTAATAAAAGAAGATCAGTAATTTTTGATGCAATCGGTTCAAACGGAATAGCGATAATTCAAAGCGCACCAACGGTTGCTGGATTTAAAGTCTTTCGTCAGACAAATACATTTTATTATCTCTGCGGTTTAGAAGAAGGACATTCCTACTTGGTCCTTAATGGAAAAAACAGATCCTCTGTTTTATACCTTCCCCACAGAGATGTGCAAAGAGAAAAAAGTCAAGGAAAAATCTTTTCTGCAGAAGATGCGAGTTTGATTAAAGAATTAACTGGTGTTACAGATGTTCGCCCAGTTGAATTTCTTGCAAATGACCTTATTCGATCTGGTTTAATAAAGGGCCAGACTCCTGTTTTATACACTCCTTTAAGTCCAGCTGAAATGGGTAACGACAGTAGAGATGAGATTCTCAGTGGTCATGCTCGAGCAGTTGCAGATCCTTGGGATTCTTTTGTGACAAGAGAAGCAAAATTTAAAAGACTTTTAAATGAGCGTTTCCCGGAATTTAAAGTCAAAGACATCTCCCCCTTACTTGACTCAATGCGTTTAATCAAAAGTCCTAAAGAAATTGAAGTTATAGCAAGGGCTACTGAAATAGCAGGTTTAGGAATAATAGAGGCCATGCGATCTACTAAGCCCGGGATTTACGAATACCAGCTCGACGCTGTTGCGAAATTTATTTTTTATCAGCACGGTGCTCAAGGGGATGGATATCCCTCTATAATAGGGGGTGGTAAAAATACTTTTTTTGGACATTATTTTAGAAAAACCGACCTTTTAAAAGAGGGTGATCTAGTCCTTATGGATTATGCACCGGATTATAAATATTACACCAGTGATGTGACTAGAATCTGGCCCGTAAACGGAGTGTTTAGCAAAGGTCAAAAGGCTTTGTACAACTTCATTGAAGAGTATAGAAATGCGTTGTTTAGACAACTCAAACCTGGCATCACTTCAACTGAAGTGCTAGATAGAGCTGCTGAAGAAATGGAACAGTATCTCCAAGGGAAAACCTTTGAAAAGCCCTACCATTTAGAAGCAGTTAAGAAAGGGTTAGGTTTTAGGGGCCATTTTCAGCATCCAGTGGGTATGGCTGTACATGATGTTGGTCAATTACGAGATATTCCATTGCAAGAAGGCATGGTTTTTACAATAGATCCAATGATCTGGATTCCCGAAGAGAGCTTGTACATAAGAATCGAAGATATTGTTGTAATCACTGAAAAAGGAGCTAGAAATCTTAGCGCATTTGTACCTTCATCTGTCAATGAGATAGAAGCATTGATAAAAGAAAAAGGATTGACGGAGTTTAGACCCGTACAAGGGAATATCCAAAAAAAATAAATCTTTAAAAAAGGAGGCTTTTGTTTTTACATTGTGATCTATTGGGTAAAATAGCCAAGGATTCCCACTACGATGAAGACAAGAATAATTGAAAATAGTATGTCTATTTTGCTATATGAGTTCATACTTTCTTCTTTCTCTTTAATGCTAAGCGTACCCAAAGAAAGGTTTTTAATTTTTTTATAGTCAGGTGGATTGGTAGTTAGAGTAGTTGTGATACATAACAAAACAGAAATTAAAAACATAAAAATTGCCATATGAGCAAAATTTATGGATGCAATTTGAAATAAAATCCCATTGCCCGATAATCCATTGGTAAGCTGAGGTTGATAATATATTTCTGATCCCAACCGTACCAACAGCATGACCAAACCAGTAACCAAAGTAACTATTGCAGCCTGTGCATTAACACGCTTCCAAAGAATTCCTAAAACAAAAACTGCAGTTACCGGTGGTGCGATGTAAGATTGTACATTTTGAAGATATTGATACATCACTCCTCCACCTATACGATCCATAATTGGAATCCAGATGATTCCCAAAACAACAATAAAAGCTGTAGCAATTTTACCAATGGTCAAAAGCTCAGTTTCGGATTTGTGAGGTTTTAATTTTTTGTAAATATCAATTGTAAAGATGGTAGAACAAGAATTGAAAACAGATGACAATGAACTCATCAAGGCTGCCATAAGCCCGCCAGCCACCAAGCCTTTCAGTCCTGTGGGTAATAGTGTTTTTACAAGCATTGGGAATGCTCTATCTGCTTTGACAACTTTGTATAATTCTGGTTGTTGAATACTTAAAGCAAAAGCAATAATTCCTGGAATAAGAAAAATTAGAATAGGTAAGAGTTTGAGATATGCACCAAAAATAGCTCCTCTTCTTCCTATTTTGATATTATTGGCTGCCAAAGTGCGTTGAACTATATATTGATCTGTACACCAATACCAAATTCCAACAATTGTTCCTCCGAATAATAAACCTGTCCATGGAAAATCTGGATCGGTCATGGGGCGCCACATATTGAAATGATCTGGACTTACCGCTCTAACTGTATTTTGTAATTCAGACCAACCTCCCACTTCTTTTAAGCCGAGATAGGTGATGATTACAGAGCCTAAAATTAAAACGATTGTTTGAAGGGTTTCGGTGTAAATTACAGCTTTCATCCCACCTATGATAGTATAGGCTCCTGTAAATAGTACGATTCCGATTGCACCGTACCAAAAAGGCAATCCGAGCAATTCTGAAACTACGATTCCCCCAGCATAGATAGTTACGGATACTTTGGTTAAAACATAAGCAATTAGAGAAAAAACGGACAAAAACCATCGGGAGCGACTATCAAAACGTTTTTCCAAAAATTCAGGCATCGTAAAAGCCCCACTTCGAATGTAAAAGGGTAAGAAAAACCAACCCAGCAGTAAAACAATCCAAGCATGAAGTTCATAATGTGCCATGGGTGTGCCAGATTCGTATCCTGTCCCAGCCAAACCCACCACGTGTTCGGATCCAATATTTGAGGCAAAAATGGATGCTCCAATTACAAACCAGCCCACGTTGCGTCCCGCCAAAAAATAATCTTCCGTATTCTTGTTTTTTTTCAAAACTACCCATATCGCAACTCCAACAAGTGCAATAAGATATAATCCCAAAACTACCCAATCTAAACCTTCTAGCAATGTTGTCATTTTTGATGAATTGATTTTTTCTAAATTGAAGTTCCAAGATAAAGAGAATGAATAACATAACAAATCCTATTTTGCTGCATTAATAGAAAAACCATTTTCTAAATTTCATGACTTTTTTGTTTGGAATTGGATTATAATAATATTAGGATTAAATCGTATGCCCTTGGAATAACATTCAATGGTAAATTAAAAAAACCTTAAATACGATCGATTTTGTATAGAGTTTTAATAAGAGAAAAGTTAGACTCCCTAAGATTTGTGCACCACTGTCCTGTATTTATTTGCTAATAGTTTATAACAATTACAATAAAAAGTGATTGAAAGGAATGAAATAGGAAAGATTCATTACTATGTTATACCATTTTTGATCTATTTTGACTCATTTGGTTTGTTTAGGGTCAAAAAAGATGATCCCTACATTTCAAAATTTCAAGAATTAACAGACTAGTAAAGAATGTCTAACAAATTTTATTTAGTAATGTTTATTTTAAAATCCCAAGTATAGGCTTTTAGCCCAGTATTATCTTGATTGTATTCCTGTTTATGATAAACACCAAAAAAATGTAAAATACCATCATCTAAATATGGATGAAGAAAATACGGTGTAGGTCCCTCAAAAATTAAATCTTTATCATCGTAATAACGAAAAGTTCCATCTCCATTATTTAGCCAAATTAATTTGTTAATCTTCACCCCCTTAGATCCTTCTATATTCCATTGTTCAGCATATATTCTAAAATCAGTTTTATAACCATATCCGTTTAACAAAATATCTTTATATCCATCATTATTAGCATCAAAAACTTTAAACTCTTGAAAATCTAAATTTTCAAATTCATGAGAAAAATGAGGAGAGAATGTTTCATTCCCATTATTCAGCCAAACCTCAAACCCTCTACGACCGTCCTCTCTTGCTACTATTATTTCATCGTGATTGTCATTATTTAAATCAGCGCATATTATCGAGGTTGCACCTTTTCCCCAGGAATAAAAATCGGGATAATTATCTTTGAAACTCAATTCAAATTTTTGTGTAGAGTTATCATATTTATAAACTCTAATTTCATGATCATCAGCATCAGGAGTACTTCCACCGCCATAATCAGCTGTTATTATTTCAGCTATTCCGTCATCATCAAAATCATGAAAATCTAGAGCAAAAGGGACTGCTCCTGAAAAGTTTAATAAGGAATCCTTTCTTTCGTATGATCCACTTGAGTTCTTTATAAAAATATTTATTCCTTCATGATCAATACCTGGTGTACCGCCCACGTCCTGTAATCCATCTCCATTTAAATCTCCAGCAGTTGTGCCATGAAAAAACCCTCTGGTTTCGTCATTATTAACTCTTTTCCAATTTAAGTCTCCATTTTCTAGTATTTCAGCTACCCATAAATCAGCACCCCAATTTCTATGATCACTACCCAATTCACTGCCATCACCAAATGTTATATAATTATCCAAAACTTTAAAATTTCTCGCAACCCATGATTCAGACTCATAATAAACTTTGTGAAAACCCCATTTATTGTTTGTTTTTTTTAGTACTACACTAGGTGCAGGGTCAACATCATTTATGCTTTCATAATTAAACTCACCATAAATATTTCCAAAAAACAATAAAAAATTATCCTCAGAGGGTGATGAATAATGTGTATAGCCGGTTACATCTGCTAAGGTAGGGTCAAGGAATCTAATATCTGAAACATTTTCAGCAACAACCATAGTTTCATTGCTAAATACTGCTATGTCAGCAATTTCAAAAACAGCTGTAAGTGAAGTGTTGCTGTTTAAGGTGTAATTAATTGATCGATCTGTCTGTCCATCACTCCACCTCACAAACTCATATCCTTCTGCTGGGGTTGCTGTAATGGTCACTTTAGTTCCTTCATCATATGTTCCTCCCGCTGTAGAGACTGTTCCTCCTTCTCCAGCCGTTACTGTTAAGTTGTATTGTTTAGGAGCTGGGGGCTCTGGAGTTGGTTGTTGCAACGTTGGAGGAGGCGTTGCATCTTCCTCTGTAGAGCAACTATAGATAAACAAGAATGCTGATAAAGCGAATACTAAGGGGTAGAATAGTTTTTTCATATCCCTAATTTACATTTATTAGAACTAAAAAAAAATAGTTGAATAACGATGTAACTAATTTTTATCCCATCACACTACACACTTTCCTCAAACAACCCCCCCCCTTAAAGCCACTACACAGAAATCTTATCTTAAGACAATGATATCAATAAATTAGATGGGATTTGGATTGTATCCATTGGTGTAAAAGTAAAGCCTACCCTTTGAGGGTTACCCTAAATTAGTGTAAGCCCAATAAATGAGTAAAAATTGAAGTGGTATTCTTAACCAAAGAAACCAAGCAGATATTCCAAGACTGTTAACAGGGAAAAGCATATTTACATGGACTAATAAAAACACCAAAAGCATGGCTATAATTCCCCATAGGGCAAGACTTCTGGTTTGAGGAAATAGAACTCCAACGCCTAAAATAATTTCAGCAACACCGCTGAGGTAAATGAGCAAATCGTGTGCTGGCAAGAACTTAGGCATAAAGGGTCTGTAAAAGTCTGTATTGGTAAAATGGATGATCCCTAGAATTGAATAAAGAGCTCCCATAAAATATAATTGAGTCATTCTGCTTTATTTTTTAGTTTTTAAAACAAATACTAAGAGATGAATTAATTATTTTAAGTCAACAATATATAGAGAATGGGTTACATGTCAAATCTCAACCCCATGTTCTAATAGAAAAACTGTTTTCTAAAACCCATGCCCCTGTATTTGGATGAATGCTGTATAGAAACTTTTAGCTTTTAGAAAGGGGTAGCTTTGCATATAGGTTAAAATAAAAATAAAAAAGTCCGTAAACTTATAGTTTACGGACCTGTAGAGCGGAGAAAGAGGGATTCGAACCCCCGGAGGTATGACCCTCAACAGTTTTCAAGACTGCCGCATTCGACCACTCTGCCATTTCTCCTTTGCGGTTGCAAATATACATTCTTTTTTAGATTAGAAAATATTTAATTCTTCACTTTTTAAACCCTTTGAAATGGAGTTTTGTACCTTTATTCACACGAATGGAAGAATTTTTAACGTTACTTTTTTTAGTGCTTATTGGTTTTTTTGCAGGGGTAATTAATACGCTAGCAGGAGGGGGTTCACTTTTTACTTTACCCGTATTGATTTTTCTGGGCCTTCCACCACAACTTGCAAATGGAACCAACAGAGTTGCAATACTTATTCAGTCCTTCAGCGGTGCTTTAGGCTATCAAAGTAAAGGCGTTAGTACATTTCCCTTTACACTCTATTTGGGGATCAGTGCTTCTTTAGGAGCTTTATTGGGTGCTCAGATTGCAATCGATTTAAATGGATCTCTTTTCAATAAAACATTGGCAATAATCATGATTGTTGTTGGATTTCTAATCCTTTTCAAACAAAAGAAATTGGAGGAAGGTTTATCAGAGCGACTTTCTGGAAAGTATTTGATTTGGAGTCTTGTTGGTTTCTTTCTAATTGGAATATATGGCGGATTTATTAATGCAGGTATTGGTATAGTAATCATGTTATTTTTAAATCGATTTAATCGCCTTACTATGATAAAATCTAATGCAATCAAGGTAGCTGTAGTTTGTCTCTATTCCATGGTGGCCTTATTTATTTTTGCCTACAATGATGTAGTGGATTGGAAAATGGGGGGAGCAATGGCTTTTGGGACCAGTTTTGGAGCTTGGTTTGCGAGTCGTTGGTCTGTCAAGAAGGGTGATCGAGTAATACGCGTTTCGATGCTTGTTGTTGTAATATTTATGGCGATTAAACTGTGGTTTTTTTGAACAATTCAATAGGTTTGGTAACCTTCTATAGTCATACCGTAACCCGTAATCCCAATTCGAGGTTGTTGTTTTGAATTGCTTATAACTTTTAGTTTTTGAATCCCCATGTCATGAAGGATTTGAGCTCCAATTCCAAAATCTTTATTGTCCATAACCATTGGGGGAGTTTGATCTAACTTGCCCTTTTTTTGCATGTCAAAAAGTGTTTCTATGCGTGCAAGAAGGTTTTCAGGGTTTTGTTCTTGATTGATAAACAAAAGGGCTCCCTTTTCTTCTTTATTGATCAAACCAAAAATTTCATCTAAACGTTGGTGTATTGATCCGGTTAATGTCCCTAAAATATCATGGGTAACTCTTGAAGATTGAATCCGAGTTAAGACTACTTCATCGGATTGCCATTGTCCTTTGCTTAAAGAAAGATGGATTTTACCGTTCGTTGTTTGCTCATAAGCTCGCATTCTGAAGGATCCATAACGGGTTTGAATTTGATGATCAGCTTTTTTAATAATTAAGCTGTCGTGTTGCATTCTGTAGGAGACTAAATCTTCTATAGAGACTATTTTAAGATTGAATTTTTTAGCCACCTCAATAAGATCAGGAAGCCGCGCCATAGTCCCATCTTCATTCATGATTTCAACAATTACTCCCGCAGGTTTAAAACCGGCTAAACGTGCAAAATCTATAGCCGCTTCCGTATGTCCCGTTCTTCGAAGAACACCTCCTGATTTTGCAATCAGAGGAAAGATGTGCCCGGGTCTAGAAAGCTCGTGAGCAGCAGTTTGGTCCTCTACAAGTGCTTGTACCGTAAGCGCACGATCAGATGCTGAAATACCCGTCGTGACACCTCTTCCTTTTAAATCTACAGAAACAGTAAAAGCGGTTTCCATAGGGTCTGTATTGTTGGAAACCATTTTTCTCAATTGAAGTACCTCACAGCGTTCTTCTGTGAGTGGAGTACATATGAGACCACGGCCGTGGGTGGCCATAAAGTTTATCAGCTGTGGAGTGATTTTTTCCGCAGCACAAACAAAATCTCCTTCATTTTCTCTCTGGGCGTCATCGACAACGATAATGACTTCTCCTTTTTTTATCGCTTCAATAGCCTCTTCTATACTATCGAGTTCAAAAGAATCGTTTTTCATGTTTTTTTACGGGAAGATAATTTTTCAAGCAATTTCAGAAAAGGGGCATAGAAGCCATATAAACTTACAAAACCCTTGTCTGCAGAAGCTCTTTTAGTTAAAATATAGGAAAAAGGAGCTAGTATTAGAGTAGATAACCAAGTTGCGATCATTGGAGTAATGCTGTTGTCTTCTGCAGCATTTTTACTGAATAGGCCAATGTAGTGATAGGTTAAAAATATAATTACTGACAGCACGAGAGGAAGCCCCAATCCTCCTTTGCGAATAATTGCCCCTAAGGATGCTCCAATCAAAAATAGCAATAGGGAAACAAAAAGAAGTGTGTATTTTTCTTGTAAGGTTATTTTATGAAGATTGATTAGTTTTTGATAAGCAAAAAATTGACCTTTCTTAACATTCAAATCCCGAATGGAATTTCGTAAACTTGCCATTGCTTCATCATACAATCTGCTTTCTTTCCATTGTTCATTTGTTATAATGAAATCAAAAAGTGTTGAGGGTAAAGAATCATTTTCTAGGTTAATGGTTTCTTTTTTAATCCAATTTGAAACAGCACTTTTTTTAGAAAAATTAGAATTAAAAACATCTTGTTCTTCCGAATATGAGGATTGAAGAGTATCAATACTGATTTTTAACTGATCAATTTTTTGCATCCGAAAAGAAGTAGTGATATTTTCTTCTTCTAAATCTACATTGTTGAATTGGGATAAATCAATATTCATTTCATATTCTTCAAAAGCTACCTTAGCGTGAGGGATTCTTTCTCGATCCATTACTTTTTTTGGAATGACTTCTTCATAGCGGTTACCATTATACAAGACGAGTTTCAGATTTGGATCTGTAGGTTCATTTTTCATTTCACCACGCTCTGCCTTGATCACGATATTGTTTTTTTTATCTGCAGTGTATTCATGAATAATAACATCTTCTAAAAAGCGGTCGTTATCACCATATTTTCTTTTCACTTTAATATTATAAGCACCAATTTCATTAAAAATACCTTCTCGAATAGCAAGGGTAGGTTCTAATTTGGCTAAATTTCTTCTTAGATTATATGATTTTAGTTCCCCATAAGGGATTGCGTGATTAGAAAAATAAAAGGTGCCAATTCCTAGTAAAACATGAAAAACAACTAGGCTCAAAAGAGCCCTTTGTAATGAAATACCGGTAGATTTCATTGCTGCAAACTCATAGTTTTCTGATAAATTTCCAAAAGTCATTAATGAGGCCAATAGAACAGAAAGGGGAAGTACTAAGGGTATTAATTTTGGGGAGTAATAAATCAAGAACTTTCCAATAATTATAATATCAAGACCTTTTCCTGCTAATTCGTCAATGAAAAGCCAAAAGGTTTGTATTATGAAAATAAACATACAAATTGCAAAGACACTGATCAGGCGGGTCAAATAGCTTTTTAAAATATAACGATCTATTATTTTCAAAATATTCAATTGTTTATGTAATAATCGGGATATTTGCTTGCATTAAAAGTAAAAAGATCCGCTGCTAGTTGGATATTGGTTTTAATATTTTTAAGAGTTAGTGTGGTTCTTGTGTCTCCTTTACCAACTTCAATTAAACGATAGATAATTTTTGTTCGCATATCTATTCCAAGTAACAAGTACTTTAAATCTTTATTTTCTTTGCTTGGAATGAGTTTGACGAACTGAATACGTCTCCCTTTAATATTCTGTCTAATATCCCATTGGTAGGCGTAACCACTTTTGTAAAAAACGAGGAGTTCTTTCGGATTGATGCCAAAATCAGCGTCTTCTTCTGAATTACTGATTGTTACTTCCTCGTTTTCTGGGACAATCGTGTAGGTTGTATTACCATCGAATATTTGCTCGTTTCCCAAAAAATTGATTTTATAACGGTCGTCACTTAGAACCGCACTACCGTTGGTTTCTTGCCGTATATTTTCAGTTCTATTTTCAAGGATATAGGTAAAATCAAAACTCATATTTTCAAAAGAGGCAATAGTAGTTGAAACTTCATTCAATAGTTTTTCTGCCTCCTCAGGACCTTGTGCATTCAGTAAAAGACTGTTCAAAACAAGCAAACTAGGCAGTAGTATTTTAATCATAAGACAATTGTTTTTTTGTTTCCCAAATTAATTGGATTTTGTTTTAAAAATTACATTAGAAATTTACATTGATTATAGAGTGTCTTCGTTAAGCAGGCGGTCTAAGCTAGTTAGGTCAGAGATTAATACTTGCCTCGCTTTACTTCCCTCGAAGGGACCTACCACTCCAGCGGCTTCCATCTGATCAATAATTCTTCCTGCTCTGTTGTACCCTAGCTTTAATTTTCTTTGCAATAAAGATGCCGAACCTTGTTGAGCAGTAACGATGACCTCAGCTGCTTCACGAAAAAGTTCATCGCGATCCCCTGCATCCCATTCTAAATTTGAATTAGATTCCTCTCCGACGTATTCAGGTAGGTTGTGTGCACTGGCAAACCCCCTTTGCCCGCCTATATATGACGCAATGCGTTCTACATCTGGAGTATCTACAAAGGCACATTGAATTCGGGTTAGTTCATTTCCTTGGGTATACAGCATGTCACCTCTACCGATCAATTGATCGGCACCACCACTATCGAGTATGGTCCTAGAGTCAATTTTAGAAGTGACTCTAAATGCAATACGTGCTGGAAAATTTGCTTTGATAATACCTGTAATTACATTTACAGAGGGTCGCTGTGTGGCAATAATTAAATGTATTCCTATTGCTCTAGCGAGCTGAGTTAAACGAGCTATAGGAGTTTCCACCTCTTTTCCAGCAGTCATAATAAGATCTGCAAACTCATCTACAACAAGGACGATATAGGGAAGATAGCTGTGCCCTTCTTTTGGGTTGAGCTTTCTTTCTTTAAATTTCTTATTGTATTCTTTTAAGTTACGACACATGGCGTTTTTTAACAACTCATAGCGGTTGTCCATCTCGATACAAAGCGAATTTAAAGTGTTAATTACTTTTGTGTTGTCTGTAATGATTGCTTCCTCTGTATCCGGTAATTTTGCGAGATAGTGGCGTTCAATCTTACTGTAAATATTCAACTCTACTTTTTTAGGATCAACCAAAACAAATTTGACTTCTGCCGGATGTTTTTTGTAGAGTAACGAGGTCAATACGGCATTGAGACCTACAGATTTTCCTTGTCCGGTTGCTCCTGCCATTAAAAGATGCGGCATTTTTGCCAAATCCACAACAAAAGTTTCATTGCTGATAGTTTTTCCTAATGCTATGGGGAGTTCCATTTCAGCATTTTGAAATTTAGCTGAAGAGATAACAGAACGCATGGAAACAATACTTGGCTTCTGATTGGGTACTTCTATTCCAATGGTTCCTTTACCTGGGATTGGAGCAATGATACGAATTCCTAATGCGGCTAAAGAAAGGGCGATATCATCTTCTAGGTTTTTGATTTTCGATATTCGAATACCTGCATCGGGGACAATTTCATAAAGGGTTACTGTTGGTCCAATTGTGGCTTTAATATTTGATATGCCAATTTTGTAATTGTTAAGTGTTTCAACAATTTTGTCTTTATTTGCTTCTAATTCTTCTTGATTTATTGTAATACTTCCCTCTCCATAGTTTTTTAAAAGCTCTATGTTGGGAGCTTTATAAGTGCTTAACTCTAGGGTAGGATCAAAAAAACCTTGTTTTTCAACCAAGCCTTGAGCCAATTGATCTTCTAAAGTTTCCTCTTCAGAGGTCTCTACTTCCATGACAAGCTCTTCTTTAGGATCACTGTTTGAATGGTCATCGGTAATCTCCTCTTTTGAAATTTCTTTAAAATTGCTATGGAGGCTACTTTTAGTTTCTAGATCATTTGGAGTATTTTTAAAATCCATAGCGAATGAATTTTCATTCGTTTCTTCATCGCCCATATGGTATTCCTCTTTTTTTGTAAACAGAACTTTTACCCACAGATTCATTTTTTCTGGAGTCCATCCCAGTTCAATTACAATAAAACACAAAAAGAAAAAGAGTAATGCAGCTAATATTCCAAAGTTACCAATGTAAGCACTGAGAAACTGGGTGATTTCGTAACCTACAATACCAGAATAAAGAGGTTCACTTGGCACGACATAACTAAATGTTAACGAAAGCCAAAGTACGTGAGCTATACCCCAAGCCCAATTGGAGACTAAGGTTCTCTTATTTAGATCAAAAAAAAGTTTAATGCCTGTTAAACCGATGAGGTAGGGTATTAAAAAGGATGCTAAACCTACACCTTCATAGATAAAAAAGTGACTCACCACAGCCCCAATTTTATTGAGAATGTTCTTAGCTGCTACAGTTTTGTCAAAAAAAGCGTCAAGAGTACTGTAATCTGTTTTCCAATGAAGTAAATAAGATACAAAAGATAGAACTAAAAGAAAGGCTACTAAAAACAAACCTCCTCCAAACAATACTTGACGTTGGCGAATGATTCTGGGATCCTTTGGAATTCGTTTCTTTTTTTTGGGCATTCGTTTCTTTTGTTAGACAAAAATACGAATTCAATCCCAAAGAAAAGCATTAAAATGAGATTGCTCCAGGAAGTTCGTACTCTCTATTTGTTTGACTTCATCAACGAGTGTATTCATAAAAAAACCCGATTGAAAATCGGGTTTTGAACACTTAATTTTAGATGAAATTTATTTTAAATCGAAACGATCTGCGTTCATGATTTTATTCCAAGCTGTGATGAAGTCTAAAACAAACTTTTCATTGTTGTCATCCTGTGCATAAACTTCTGCCAGAGCTCGAAGCTCGGAATTGGAACCAAAAACAAGATCGGTTCTTGAGGCTGTTCGTACTTCTTCTCCAGTTTTGCGGTCTTTGGCTAGATAACTATTGTAGTCAGTGCTACTCCATGATACATCCATAGAAAGTAAGGTCTTGAACCAAGAATTGTCTAGTTTTCCTTCTGACCATACCCCCTCTCCCGTGTAGGAGATGCCTAAGGCACGAAGCCCACCGATGAGAACAGTCATTTCCGCAGGCGTTAGACCTAGCAATTGTGCTTTGTCCAGTAAAATCTCCTCGGGACTTACAGCAAATTCTTTCTCAGAATAGTTTCTAAAGCCACAAGCTTTGGGTTTTAGTAATTCAAACGAATCAATATCCGTATTTTCTTGAGTCGCATCTCCCCGACCTGTAGTTGTTTCTACTTTAGTTCCACTTGCTTTTTCAATTGCCACGGCACCTCCAAGAACGATAACGTCTGCCACACTTGTATTGTGTTTTTCAGCTAGTGTCTCGTATACAGCAAGTACCCTAGCCAATTGTTCAGGTTTATTTACTTCCCAGTTTTTTTGTGGTTCCAAACGGATACGAGCTCCATTGGCACCTCCCCGATTATCAGATGCTCTAAAAGTACTTGCACTCGACCAAGCAGTGTAGATCATTTCTTGATTGCTTAAACCACAGTTTGCCAAGGAATCACGTAACGTTTTTTCTTCGCCAGAAGTGAGTATCTTTCCTGTAGGAGTGGGGTCTTGCCAGAGGTATTCCACATCTTTAAAATCTCCGGTAACATAATTGGTTTTGGGTCCCATATCTCGGTGCAAGAGCTTAAACCAGGCACGGGCAAAAGCTTCACCAAATTCATCAGGGTTGGCTAAAAACCGTTCACAGATGGCTTTGTACTTAGGGTCTGTTTTTAAGGACATGTCTGCAGTTGTCATCATGGGGAGTACTTTTTCATCACTACCATCAACTTGAGGAACGAGGTCTTCTTCTGCACAGTTTATGGGATGCCATTGCCAAGCTCCAGCAGGACTCTTTTTGCATTCCCATTCGTATTTGAAAAGGAGTTCTAAATAACCCATATCCCATTGCGTAGGGTGGGTAGTCCAGGGACCTTCTATACCACTTGTGATAGTGTGTACACCTAGTCCAGAAGCATGTTTATTTTTCCATCCCAGTCCCATTTGTTCCATAGGAGCTCCTTCAGGTTCTGCCTCTACTAGTGCGGCATCACCAGCACCGTGCGCTTTACCGAAAGTATGCCCCCCTGCAGTTAAGGCTACTGTTTCTTCATCATTCATCGCCATACGCTTGAATGTTTCTCTCACATCCTGAGCTGATAAAGCGGGATCAGGATTTCCGTTCGGTCCTTCAGGATTGACATAAATAAGGCCCATTTGTACTGCTGCCAGAGGATTTTCTAGGGATTGTCTTGTGTCACCATAGCGGTTATCTCCCAGCCATTCGTCCTCTGCACCCCAGTAAATATCTTTTTCAGATTGCCAGATGTCTTCTCTACCTAATACAGTTCCATGGTTGGGACCACCCATGTCTTCAATAGCAACATTTCCAACAAGAACAAGAAGATCTGCCCAGGAAAGTTTATTACCGTACTTTTCTTTGATTGGCCAAAGTAAACGACGTGCTTTATCTAAATTCCCGTTGTCTGGCCATGAGTTTAGCGGAGCAAAGCGCTGTGCACCGGTTGCAGCTCCTCCACGTCCGTCTCCAGTTCGGTAGGTTCCGGCAGCGTGCCAAGTCATACGAATGAAAAATGGACCGTAGTGCCCATAATCTGCTGGCCACCAGTCTTTGGAGTCTTTTAACATCACTTTGATGTCTTTTTTGACCGCTTCTAGATCTAATTTTTTTACTTCTTCTTTGTAATTCAACTCAGAAAGAGGGTTGCTTCGCTCACTGTGTTGTCGAAGGATGTCCAAGTTGAGTTGATTGGGCCACCAATCTTTGTTTTGTGTCCCTAAATTGGGGGTGGTTGTTGATCCGTGAAAAGGGCATTTACTTTCGCTCATAATTAAATTTTTTTCTAAAATAAGAAACCCATGTGAAGTATATTAAATTTGGGTTTCGGTTTTATTTATGATTTTATAGATTTTTCTTATTCTTTTACTTTCGCAATTTTAATAAGAAGTGCTGCGTAGAGTAATGTCATTAGAGGGCTTAGCCAATTAAAAACGGCATAAATAAAGTATTCTCCTACACCCACTCCCAGAACACCAGATTGGTAGGCGCCACATGTATTCCAGGGGATCAGTACAGAGGTTACAGTGCCTGAATCCTCAAGTGTTCGACTTAAATTTTCAGGTGCGAGACCACGATCCTTATAGGCTTTAGAAAACATTTTACCAGGGATAACAATTGATAGATATTGGTCTGATGCTGTAAGGTTGATGGCCAAACAAGAAGCAACTGTACTTGCAAATAATTGAAAAGTATTTTTAGCCCACTGTAAAAGGGCATTACTTATTCTAGCTAAAGCACCAATGGCGTCCATTATACCTCCAAATACCATAGCACAAATGATTAGCCAAATTGTTCCTAACATCCCTTCCATACCACCAGAGGTAAACAAATCGTTGAGTAATACATTTGAAGTAGTTATTTCTGTGGAGACAGAGATGGCATTCATTACTCCTTTATAGGCTACAGATGAAGTAAGCTTTTCAGAACCAGTAATTTCTAGAAGAATTTGTGGCTGAAAAAGCAAGGCAAATAACCCGCCCAGCAAAGTGCCTACAAGTAAGGCAACTAGAGGGGGTGTTTTTCTAATGATCAATAAAATGACGCTAATTGGAACTAAAAAGAGCCAGAGATTAATTTTGAATTTTTCATTTATCGCTTGAATCAGACTAGCCGTATCTGCTGTTCCAGATGTAGACTGAGTAAAACCCAATATCAAAAAAACGATTAGCGTTACAACTACACTGGGTACGGTAGTATAAGTCATGTAGCGTATATGAGTGAAAAGTTCACCGCCAGCCATAGCTGGAGCAAGATTGGTTGTGTCAGATAGAGGGGAGAGTTTGTCGCCAAAATAAGCACCTGAAATGACAGCCCCAGCAACCATACCCACTGGAATTTTTAATACGGTACCGATACCTATTAAAGCAATACCCACCGTTGCTGAAGTAGTCCAACTGCTTCCCGTAGCTAAAGATATAATTGCACAAATTATAATACTGGCAGGTAAAAAAATAGAAGGATGTAATATTTGAAGTCCATAATAGATCATTGCTGGAATAATGCCGCTTATCAACCAAGTTCCCGCCAGTGCTCCTACAAATAATAAGATAAGTAATGCTCCTGTTACAGATTGTATGTTTTCTGCTACCTTTTTGATCATCGTTTCATATGAGATGTTATTCATAAAACCTACAACTGCAGCAACAGCTCCACCAAGAAGTAATATGAACTGGTTGGACCCACTTAATGCGTCATCACCATAGATTAATACATTGTAGGAAAGAAGACCTACTAAAATGATGATTGGTAAAAATGCGACAGACAGTGGGAGTTGTTTATTTTTCAATTTTATTGATTTCTTAGAATACAAGTTTAAACAATTTAATTGAAAACGGAGAATTATTGCCTTCTGCACAAGACCATAAATCCACTTCCTTCATCAAGGGATAAAGAATAAAAATTTCATTAAAAAAAGGAGAAAGGATTGAACTAGCAGAGAAACATTTGTATTTTTACCCCTTTATAAAATTGACATTATGAGTGCTTTTGATGTTGTCGTAATTGGTTCCGGACCCGGCGGATATGTAGCTGCTATCCGTTGTTCTCAATTAGGTTTTAAAACTGCTTTGGTAGAAAAATACAATACCTTAGGAGGAACCTGCCTCAATGTGGGTTGCATTCCGTCTAAATCTTTATTAGATTCTTCTCATCATTATGAAGATGCAATCAAGCATTTTTCCGAACACGGTATCGAGATTGAGGGTGAGATCAAAGTCAATTTGAAACAAATGATTGATCGAAAAGCTGCTGTAGTAGATCAAACAACAAAAGGTATTGACTTTTTGATGAAAAAAAATAAAATTGAAGTTTTTCATGGTGTAGGAAGTTTTATCGATGATACTCATATTCAGGTTCAAGGAAAGAATAAGCAAATACTTGAAGCAAAATACACCATTATTGCTACCGGTTCTAAGCCAGGTTCTTTGCCCTTTATCTCGTTGGATAAAGAGCGTGTAATTACCTCTACTGAAGCTTTAAAACTGAAAGAAATTCCCAAGCACCTCATCGTAATTGGGGGTGGAGTTATAGGGCTAGAGTTGGGTCAGGTCTATCGTCGTTTGGGAGCTGAAGTATCTGTAATCGAATATGCAGATCGTATCACTCCCATGATGGATGCAAGTCTGTCTCGAGAACTAATGAAAGTACTTAAAAAGCAGGGGGTAAAATTTTTCCTTTCTCATGGAGTTAATAAAGTAGAACGCAAGGAGGATGAAGTTCAAGTAACCGCAGCAGACAAAAAAGGAGCTGAGGTTCAATTTAAAGGAGACTATTGTCTGGTTTCTGTTGGTAGAAAGCCCAATACAGAAGGTCTGAATGCTCAAGCTGCTGGAGTTCAAATCAACGAAAGAGGACAGATAGAGGTTAACGAGGCTTTTCAAACCTCAGCAGCGAATATTTACGCCATAGGCGATGTCATTCGCGGGGCAATGTTAGCTCACAAAGCAGAAGAAGAAGGAGTTGTGGTTGCAGAGATTATTGCAGGACAAAAACCCCACATTGACTACAATTTAATCCCAAACGTCATTTATACCTGGCCAGAGGTAGCGGCTGTAGGAAAAACAGAGGAAGAGTTGAAACAAGAAGGTGTTACTTACAAAACAGGGCAATTTCCAATGCGAGCTCTTGGCCGTGCTCGTGCCAGTATGCATACCGATGGATTTGTAAAGATATTGGCAGATACTTCAACAGACGAGGTTTTGGGAGTACACATGATTGGTGCTCGGGCAGCAGATTTAATTGCTGAAGCGGTAACTGCTATGGAGTTTCGGGCTTCAGCAGAGGATATAGCCCGTATGAGTCATTCTCACCCTACTTATGCAGAAGCTATAAAAGAAGCTGCACTTGCGGCTACAGAAAACCGCCCTTTGCATCTGTAGAGAATCAAAATTTGCGAAGTAAACGAATCAAATTATATTTTTTAGAGGAAGCGTCTTCTGCTGGATTTGCAACTTCTGTGATTTTTACATCTAAGTCGAATTGAAATCCTTCTTCGTATTCAAAACCCTCGATAGTATCATAAAAATAATACCATTGATCGGTTCCTATTTGATCGCCTTTTTGAACCAAAAGGCAGTTCATTTCAATTATTCCCTGACAGCGAACAGTATAACTATTGATCCTCATTAAAGTGCCTTCAGGTATATAATCTTCTTTTAAATTCATTGGGGTACAACAAAAGAATAAAAAAAGTAGCACTACCAAGAAATTAGTAAACTTCATTTTGAGGTTTTTTAATTGTTTTCAAACAAAAACAATACCAATGTAAATACTAAGAAAAAAATCAAAGAAAAAACAGACTCTCATAAAAGCAATTCTCTCAAACAAAATTTTACTAAATTTATATTTCCACTTAAAATAAAAAAATGAAACGAAGAGTCTTTATCCAAAAATCAGCTGCTACGGCTTCTGTATTTTCTATTGTCCCCAGCCATGTGATGGGCTTTAATACAACTTCACCAAACAACAAGATACAACTAGGATTTATTGGTGTCGGTAAACAAGGTAGGGGTTTGATGACCAATTTTGTCAATTACGATGCATCAGCTATTGTTGCAGTAAGTGATGTAGATAGAGACAAAATGAGTTTATTCACGGAAACGTTTAACAAGGCTCTAGCAAAAAAAAATAAAGCTCCACAAAAATTAAATGAAATTACTTCTTACAGAGCGTTATTGGAAAGAAAAGACATCGATGCAGTTGTTATCGCTTCGCCCGACCACTGGCATGCTCAGATGGCAGTTGATGCTGCAAAAGCTGGAAAAGACATCTACTGTGAAAAACCCCTTTCTTCTTCCGTAGCAGAAGGGCGCGCCATGGTAGATGCTGCCAGAAAATACCAACGTGTGTTTCAAACAGGAAGTATGCAACGTTCATGGGATCGATTTCGACACGCTGTTGAGTTGATACGAAACGGTTATATCGGAGAAATTAAAGAAATTAAAGTAGCAATTGGCGCTCCTTATAAATCATGTGATTTACCTACAGAACAGGCCCCTTCAAATATTGATTGGGATGCATGGATTGGACCGGCACCTTATCGTGGATATCACAGGGATCTAGCCTGTCCTATAGGGGATAAAAGATGGGGTGTATGGCGGGATTATTTCCCTTTCGGCGGAGGAATGGTAACAGACTGGGGGGCACACATGTTTGATATTGTTCAATGGGCTTTAGACTTAGACCATAGCGGACCGGTTCATTTTAAACCGCCAAGTAAACCTGCTGAGAAAGGTCTCGTGTATACTTATGAAAACGGAATTACCGTAACACATACAAAATGGGGTGAGGGAAACAATGAGATACAATTTATAGGAACTGAAGGACGTTTAGAAGTAAGTAGAGGTTATCTCAAGACTTTTCCCGATGAAAGTTTAGCTGAAAAACCTATTGAGAAAAGCAATCCTGTAAGAGTATATCACAGCGAAAACCATCACGAAGATTGGTTAAAAGCAATCAAAAACCGAACAAGACCTATTTGTGACGTAGAGATAGGACACCGTACCGCCAGTGTATGCAATGTAGCAAACATTGCCTATGCACTACAACGCCCATTGGAGTGGAATCCTGTTCGTGAACAGTTTGTAGATGATCCAGGAGCAAATTTGATGTTAGACCGGGCCTATAGAGCACCCTGGAATTACAGGGATTTCTGATCCATAATTTTTTTCATCTTAGCTCTGATTGCAGCCAACTGAAGGCTTCCAATACTTCCGATATGTGTGTGGTTGAGTGTTTTGTTGGGTGTAAAACCATCTTCAGCTATTAATTTTCCCATTTTTTGATAGGCTTCTCTAAACGGCATCCCTTCTTTGACCCATTCATTTAAAGTATCTACACTATACATGTATTGATATTTCTCATTTTGACTTTGATCTATAACTTCAATTGATTTTAAGCTGAAGCACATCATTTCTAAACAGGATTTCATTTCTTGAATGGCCTCTATAATAGGGCCTTTGGCCAATTGCATTTCACGGTGGTAGCCACTCGGTAAATTTGAGGTGAGCAGCGCAAGTTGATGGGGTAAGCCTTGGATGAGATTACATTTTCCTCTAATGAGTTCAAATACATCGGGATTCTTTTTATGGGGCATAATGCTAGAACCAGTTGTTAGTGCTTCAGGAAAACGGATGAAATTATAATCTTGACCCATATACAAACAGAGATCCATCGCCAATTTTGAAATTGTAGAAGCGAGCATTCCTAATGCCGTAGCGGTTGTTTTTTCAATTTTACCTCTCCCCATTTGAGCGGCTACAGCATTGTATTTTAGGGTATTAAAGCCCAATTCTTTAGTGGTCTGCTCACGATCTATTGGAAATGAACTTCCAAATCCTGCCGCACTACCCAAGGGGTTTTGATCGGCTAGGTCTTTTGCGGTATTCAGAAAAGAGACATCATCAACTAAACTTTCTGCATAGGCGGAAAACCATAGCCCAAAGGAGGAAGGCATGGCGACCTGCATGTGGGTGTATCCGGGCATCAGTTTATTTTGATGCTTTTCTGCTAATTGAAGGAGTAGTTCGAAGAGCTCCTGAGTTTGTGTTTTAATTTCAGAAAATGCTTCTTTTAGGTAAAGCTGTAGCGCCACCAACACTTGATCATTTCGCGAACGAGCGGTATGAATTTTTTTCCCTGCATCACCTAGCTTTTCTGTAAGTAAAAACTCAATTTTGGAATGCATATCTTCAAACTCTTCTTCTATAGTAAAAGAAGCTGTTTCAGTGGTTTTTTGAATAGCATCAAGGGCATTGACAAGCTGTTCTGTTTCTGTTGCAGTCAACAGACCAATCGTTCCGAGCATTCTTGCATGAGCTTTTGAGGCAATACAATCATAGGGTGCCAAAACCAGATCGTATTCACGGTCTTTGCCTACAGTGAAGTGGTCTATTTTTTTGTTTGTTGGAGTTTCTTTTTTCCAGAGTTTCATTTTATAGAATTTGCTTTAATAAGTCAATATAGAAGGCAATGCCTTCTTCAATTTCACGAATGTAAATATACTCATCCGCTGAATGAGATCGGGTAGAATCTCCTGGACCCATTTTTAGGGAAGGACAATCTAAAGCGGCTTGATCAGATAGTGTAGGCGATCCATAGGTTTTTTTACCCAGTTTTTTTCCTGCCTCTACAAGCGGGTGTGTTTCTGCTATGGAAGAACTTTTTAAACGTATGGAACGGGCTTTTACATCGCAAGAAAGTTGTTTTGTAAGTACTTTTTCTATCGCTTCATTGGTGTAACATTCGTTTACCCTAACATCCAAGACAAGCTTTACTTCAGACGGTACTACATTGTGTTGATTTCCACCGTTTATTTGGGTTAAAGTAACTTTTACTGGCCCCAATAGAGGCGAAACTTTTTCAAAATTGATTTCTTCGATTTGTTTAATAATTTTGGGGATCTTGAGTAAGGGGTTATCCTCATTGCCATGAGCAGCGTGACTCGGTGTTCCTTTAACTGTCAGATCAAAAACAACAAGACCCTTTTCTGCAATGGCCAAATCCATTAAGGTAGGTTCTCCTACAATTGCCAAATCGATCTTAGGTAAATGAGGTAGCATTCCCCGTAAACTATTCTCTCCTGCAATCTCTTCCTCTGTAGAGGCTACAAAAAGAAGGTTGTAATTTGGATTGGGATGGTCGTAGTAATGGGTAAATAATGCCAAAAGGGAAACCAAAGCACCCCCAGCATCATTACTTCCTAGTCCGTAGAGCTTGCCATTTTCAATATCAGGAGAGAAGGGGTTTCGCGTGTAGGCTTGATTCGGTTTTACGGTATCGTGGTGTGAGTTGAGCAGTAAGGTGGGCTTGGAGGGATCAAAAGTTTTGTTTGTTGCCCAGACGTTATGTTCTTTTCTTTGATATGGCATCTCGAACTCTTCAAACCACTGTTCCAGTCTTTTTGCTGTCCCCGATTCTTTTCCAGAGAAAGATTCAATTCGGATCAGATCTTGTAAAAGGGCAATTGCTTTTTGGGTCAACATCATTTGTGAATTTTAGTGTAGAAACTCCTTTTGGACAAGAGCTCTGGTCCACCTATTCGGATTTCCTTTACTCCTTGGTCAAGAGCTTCAAAACAATTTTGAAGCTTAGGAAGCATGCCCTGTGCAATGATTCCTTTTGCCTTGAGTTCTTGGTATTTTTCATAATTTATTTGAGGAATTACAGAAAGTTCATCTTCTATATTTTCTAAAACACCTTTTTTTTCAAAGCAGTAACTTAAGGTTACATCATATCTCGAAGCCAATGCTTGTGCGATTCCAGAAGCAACGGAATCTGCATTGATATTGAGTAGTTGCCCTTGTCCGTCGTGTGAGACCGCACAACAGATTGGGATTATATTTTGACTTAATAATTCCATAAAGAAAGCTGTATTTACCAATTGAAGATCGCCTACAAATCCGTAATCGATTTCACCAATGGCTCTTTTTTTTGATTGATAGGCATTGGCGTCTGTTCCTGAAAGACCAAGAGCATTACAAGAAAAGGCTTGCAGTTGTGCAACGATAGACTTATTTAACTTTCCAGCATAAACCATTGTGATCAATTCTAGATTTGTTTGATCTGTGATTCGTCTACCGTCTATCATCTCTACAGGAATATTCAATTTTTTTGCAAATTCTGTTGCTTCTTTTCCTCCTCCATGAACTAAGATTTTCGGTCCTTTAAGATCAGCGAAATCTTTTAAAAAAGATGAGAGAACAACAGGTTGTTCGATGATGTTTCCTCCAATTTTTACCAGATGAAGCTTATCCATTCTCCAAGATTTTTTTGAGTACGAGTTGAGCAGAAAAGGTTCTGTTGTTTGCTTGTTCAATCACTAAAGAATCAGGAGAATCCAAGATTTTGTCTGAGGCTACTACATTTCTTCGAATAGGCAAACAATGCATGAATTTGGCCTGTGCTGTGAACCTCATTTTTTCAGGAGTTAGCATCCATTCGTTATCGGTTCTGAGTATTTTACCATAATCGGTATAGGAACACCAGTTTTTAGCATAAACAAAATCTGCATTCTCAAGGGCTTTTTCCTGTTGGTATTCTATAGTGGTGTCTTTGCAAATATCTGGATGGAGTTCATAACCCTTTGGGTGTGTTATTACAAACTCAGCATCCAACCGCTGTGTCATTCGTATAAACGAATTGGCTACAGCATGAGGCAATGCTTTGGGATGTGGTGCCCAAGTCAAAACAATTTTAGGACGTTTTTTTAGGGAGTGTTCTTGAATTGTAATGGCATCAGCTAGGGCTTGTAAAGGGTGGGCGGTAGCACTTTCCATATTGATTACAGGAATGGAAGCATGTTTTACAAAACTATTTAGAATATGCTCTTCTTCATCCTTTTTTTGATCAGTCAAACTTGCAAATGCACGGAGAGCAAGCACATCACAATATTGAGAAATCACTGCTGCAGCCTCACGTATATGTTCAGACTTTAGCCCATTCATTTGCGCACCATCTTCAAATTCTATAGCCCAAGCTTCGTTGGTGAAATTCATGATCATTGTTTTAATACCTAAGTTTTGTGCAGCCTTTTGAGTGCTGAGGCGGGTACGTAGGCTGGGATTGAAAAACAACATACCCAAAGTTTTATTTTTTCCTATCGACTTCCATTGGAAGGGGTCTTTTTTTAATGCGATCGCCTCATTAACCGCTTGGTCTAAATTCGGAAGATCGTTTAGTGTTAAAAATTGTTTCATGTTTCTATTTTATGCTTTCTGTTGCTTTTTCTAAAGCATTGAAAAAATGTTCTAAATGGGTTTCTTTTACTGTGAGCGGAGGTAATATTCTGATCAGGTTTTTGTTGCTGCTTCCACCAGTAAAAATATGATGTTCATAGATCAATTTTTTCCGCAGTTCTGCAACCTCAAAATCAAATTCTATTCCAAGCATGAGTCCTCTTCCTTTGATTTTCTTTATTTGCGGAAACGCCGCTGCTTTACTTCTAAAATACTCTTCCAAGAATTTTGTTTTTTCTTGAAGCTTTTCTTTTTTAAGTATTTCTAATACAGCCAGTGCGGCTTGACAAGCCAAATGATTTCCTCCGAAAGTAGTTCCCAACATTCCGTATTTTTCCTTTATTTCAGGATGAATAAGTATCCCCCCTATGGGAAATCCATTTCCCATACCTTTTGCCATTGTTATGATGTGGGGGTTGATTTTGTATTTTTGAAAAGCAAAAAAACTACCCGTTCTTCCAAAACCAGCCTGGACTTCATCTGCAATAAGACAGACTTTGTATTGCTTGCACAGTTTTTCCATTTGATAGACAAAATCTTCGGAAGGTTCATCTAAACCACCCACTCCTTGTATCGCTTCAAAAATTAGGGCACATACATCACCTTTTTTTAGTTCTTTTTCAAGAGTTTCAAAATCATTAAAAGGAATAAAAGTAACTTGGTGTTGTTGATTTAGGGGGGCGTTGATGGAGGAATTGTCTGTTACGGCAACCGCTGCAGACGTTCTCCCATGAAAGGAATTGTTAAATGCTAGAACTCGTTTTTTTTGGGTGTGAAAAGAAGCTAATTTCAAAGCGTTTTCTATTGCCTCTGCACCACTATTGCACATAAATAATTTATAATTTTGTAAGCACGATTGCTCGCCTATAGCATCTGCTAATTCCTGTTGTAAGGGATTTTGAACTGCATTGGAATAAAAGCCAATTTGTTCTAATTGAGCTTTCAAAGAAGCTACATAGTGCGGATGACTATGACCAATAGAAATAACCGCATGCCCACCGTAAAGATCTAAATATTGTTCTCCTTTTTGATCGTAAACAAATACGTCTTCAGCTCGGACGGGAGTAATGTTGTATAAAGGATAAACGTCAAACAAATTCATAAGTTTTATTTTTGAGGTATTTCATTGTTTATTAAAAGACGGATGACTTTAATTGAAGTCCTAATGTTTCCTCCCATCCCATCACCAGATTGGTGTTTTGAATTGCTTGGCCTGATGCTCCCTTAATTAGATTGTCGATGATACTGGTTACCAACAGTGTTTTTTCGTGAAGATGCAAGTGTAAAAAACAATGGTTGCTGTTGATGACTGTTTTTAGACTGAGTTCCTCTTTCGATAGGAAAGTAAAGGGGTGGTCCTTATAGAAATCCTCATAGAGCGCCGTTGCATCTTCTAGACTACCCTCAAAGGAGGTGTAGGCTGTTGCAAAAATACCTCTTGTAAAATCGCCTCTATGTGGTAAAAAGTGAATTTTTGAAGGGCTATCAAACTGTTCTAATGTTTGATTTATTTCTCCTAAATGTTGATGCGTGAAGGGTTTGTACCAAGAAAAATTATTGTTTCTCCAACTAAAGTGACTGGTTTGGCTGAGTCCCATTCCTGCTCCCGTACTTCCCGTAGTGGCATGAACGTGAATAGAGGAGTGAATCGAATTTGTTTTGGCTATGGGAAGTAATGCCAATTGAATGGCAGTTGCAAAACATCCAGGATTTGCTATCGCTTTTGCTTTTTCAATAGTTTCTCTTTGAAGCTCCGGAAGACCATAAACAAATTTTCTGTCACCAAATTGGGCCTCTTTTATCAAGCGAAAGTCATTTCCTAAATCAACAATCAACGTTTTTTCAGAAAAAGAGTATTTTTCAAGAAATGCCATAGAGTTTCCGTGTCCTAAACACAAATAAACGACATCTACCTCAGGATTTACCAGATCAGTAAAGAGTAAATCTGTACTGCCCAGTACGTCTGGGTGG
>Ga0255772_10000110_pt1 | contig 73223 bp, 108 predicted proteins | sample 071ome_34_FD_179970 | JGI IMG/M metagenome (GOLD analysis project Ga0255772, IMG submission 179970) | Coastal salt marsh microbial communities from the Groves Creek Marsh, Skidaway Island, Georgia - 071411BT metaG (version 2) | ecosystem: Environmental > Aquatic > Marine > Intertidal zone >...
AGTGCTACTTAAAATTGCCATTGTCTATTACCCCCTATTACCATTTTCTACATGACCAGTAACGTGCTTTATGCTTTGGACCTGGAGAGTCGCAATTATGTCTTGCACGGAAACTTCTGCGTCTTGCCGGATTTGACTTTTTAATTTTCATATCCGGATCACCAAAGTTAACTTTAACTACATTACCCTTTGGATTCTTAACATACACTTTAAACTTCTTAACATCACCACGCATTGGTTTGTTTAGTTTTACTGTGCGTCCTTGATATTCTGCTTCTTCGATGTTTTCATCGTTTTCACCAATCCAACCAAATGCTTCGTAAAATTCATCACCATTTAGTGTAACATCATGTTGTCCTTGAAACCATTCTTCTTCTACAGTTTCTTCTTCTTTAACTTTTTTCTTTTTCTTTGGATGACCGTGTTCTACTACTACACACTCTTTCATGTTAGCAACAGGAATGTTTCTAACAATAAACTGTGAACCATCTTCTCTTACAAACTTGGCATCATAGTGTGATACTTCGCCCGACTCACTTAGTGTGTGTTCACCGTGTAGTACTTCACCTTCACCGAACTTTTCATGCTTAAATGATTTAACACATGAGTGATAAATGTTATCACCTTCGTCGACTGATTTTACTGTACCTTCACCAAAGTGACCTAATACTTTGTTAACTTCTTCTGCTTCTTCTTCACCTAAGCCGCCCATGATATCAAATAGGTCATCCATAAAAGCATTTGTAATAGGGAATTCATCTGGGTTATCACGAACAACATCCATACCTAAGTCATAGCCGGCTTGTTCACCGTGTTTTTTGACATAGTTGTCATATTCGCCTGTTTCGATTGAATCACTTGGAATGCCAGTATCCAATTGATATTCTAACCATCCTTCCGGTAATGTGTCACCATTAACGCCGATGTATCTTTCATACTTGTTAGCCCATGCGTGAATTGCGGATTCTTTATCTGCTTCACCTGCTTCTTTTACAGGAGTTTCAAACTTTTTCCATGGAAGAGAACTTTCCATGCTGTCGTCTTCATCGTCTTTGTATTCTGATTGATCTGGATCTCTTTCAAGTGTCATGCCTTTTAGTGCTTTTTTGATAACAGCAATAGCAAGTTCTTTTTCTTCGTTGTTTAGAGCACTTAGCATGCCTGTGCCACCTGCGATTTTATCTGACATAGCACCAACGTGACCGCTTAGGTCCATTTGGGCATCGCTTGATGGTTTAATGCGTGAAGCAATTTCACCTAGTAATCTTGCTGGAGAGGTTTTTAATTCTGCTTGGAATAGGGCAAGTTTTACCTTAGGATCATTGATATCTTGACCTTTGAAATCTCTGTTGTTAGCACTGCTTTGTTTAATACCACTTGCTGTAGGTGGTGTAAACACTATATCTTCTACGTGATTAATAGCGTCCGCAAATGCAAGCCTTTCTGGCTCTTTTTTAGCCTCTGAATTGATTGAATCAATCTTATTAATTAGTTCTCTGAAATCCATAATTATACTCTCCTATGTGAGTATTTATTACAGAAAGCGTCTTTTAACGGTGCTGTTTGAATACTACTATTTCGGGTGCTTGTGCTGTGAATTCGTAACCAGCCATGTTGCCAACATACACTTTGCCAGTGTAATTCAGCCTTACACGCACTGTATTAATGGTTACGTCTATGTATTTCTTTTCTTGATATCCCCAAAGATCAGCATCTACTACTTTGTCGTTGTCTGTACATTTAACTTTAACTGTTTTAGGTAATTGTTCGCGATATTGTGACATTTGAGGTTCTCCTGATAAAAAGAAAGACCCCCGAAGGGGTCTTCCAGTGTGTTTTAAATTATGCTACTTTTGAAGCAAGTGCTTTGTAACCTGCCGCGATAACTTTACGGCTTGGAGTACCTAAACGATACTTCTGAGTTACACGACCCTTAGTATCCTTGTGTGTGTTTAGGTAAATTGAGTAACCTGAAAAGCGTAGTGCTTGAATCACTGCCGCAGGGTTACCAGCACCAAAACGTGCTTTAATTTGCTTAGAAGTCAATGCTTGACCTTCTGTTAGTGCTGAAAGCACCTTTGATTGAATTGTGTTTGACATTATTTTCTCCTAGTTGTCTATGTAAAGACCATTTCCTTACATTCACTTGTATATAATACTATCTTAGAAATTGTTTGTCAAGTGTTCTTGACTATTAATGTTGCCAAAAAGGCCCCGAAGGGCCTTTCTGAATACCAAACTACGCCGCGTTGTTAATTACAGTTTTGTTTGTGTTTGATAAAAGATCAATTAAAGATTCTTTTAATGCTAATGAAGATTGTAAAGAACCTGTTCCTAACACTCTTACATTGAAATCATAACCAGCATCTACTAATTTTTTAGTAGCAGTTGGTCTAGACATTTTTAAGTTAGCAAATTTAATTGCACCACCGTTAACTGCACCATCTACCATGTATGAGTTAGCAGGCTCTACGAATACACCAATTTTTGAACTTACGTTGCCTTTTGTAAATTCTCTAGTGTAAGTAACATATTGCTTAGTTCTAGCCATATGATTAGTCTCCTTTGTTTTATTATTGTAAAAAAGTTTAAATATTTTTTTAAACATCTTAGTATTAATATACAACAGATACTTGTAAAAAGCAAGAGCAAATTTTACCAAAATAAATGGTTGACAAGAGTGGTAAAACCAACTATAATATACACAGTTAGTTAGAAAAGCGGAGAGCATTTTATGGGTTACACAATTCTTCAACCAATTAACCGTGACAAGTATCAGGAACGAGCAGGACTCGAAGGTCCGTTCCAAACTATGGCAAATAAGGTAGTTTATTATGATCCACGTGAAGGTGCTTATTATGATCCGGATACTGACACGTATTTGACCTACGAAGAATGGAAGGAGTTAGGCTAATGGCTCGCAACACCAAAGAGATTCCAATTAAAGACGCACTCAATCTTGCGGTACAGGCTTACATTAAGAATGGCAGGTATCACAAAGAAGATCAATATGAGTATGTTGAAACGGATGAAGGCCCTACAGAGCGTATCACTGTAAAAGGTAACAAACATCTTATGCGTCAGGCATTTGAGCGTGACGAAATTGGATTAGATCCAAAATGCAATGATATGGTTGAAGATATCTATACCCACTATCAGGGATTGATTTTTAAGATTATGGCAAACAATGCCAGTGATTTTGCTAACAATGTGTATAAAGTTATCAGCAAAGAAACGGTAGGCATTCGTGACTTAGGATATCTTGCTCCGTTGCCTTCGCTTTACGAAGCAGAACTACAACGTATTCAGTTTGTTGAAGGTATTGCTAATTCGCAATGGGTAGGCACTATTGGAGAAAAGTGTACGGTTCGTGCTACACTACATGAAGCACGTTACATTCGTTCACGTGATTTTCATGTGTATACATTTATTAGTGAAGGCGATTTGATCACACACTTTAGCCAAAAAGCAATAAACCAATGGCCAACTGTAGGTGTGCTACGTGAAGGTGAAGAATACACTATTACGTTTAAAGTTAAACGTCACAGTACTAGTAGTTTTTATGATTGTAAAGATACAGTTGTAAATTATCTAAAGGTTAGCGACTAGAGTCGTCACCACCGCTTACTTCAATTTCGTAATCACCTGGAATGGCAGATGCAATAGTGTTTGCCATTTCTTCTGCTGTAATATCATCTAATTCATTGTTAAGTGCTACTTCGTAAACATAATGGCCTTCGTTTGTTTGATAACTTTCAAATACGATACCGCTTTCATCTTCATTTAAATGTGAGTCAATAGTACTTGCTACTGCACCAGCAAATGTTTTAATAAAGTTATCTGCTTGTGCTTCTTTAAAAATCATTCTTACAAAATGTTCGTTCATTAGTAGTTTACCTTAATTGAATTAATGCGTCCATTTGTGTATGTTGCTACTGCTCTAAGCCATACAAAGTTACCTGTAAAGTTAGCAACAAAGTCTGTATCAGTATCAGGACTTGTTGTGTATGTAGTTCCAGTGATATCAAACCAATCTGCTGACGCAGGCGAAGTGGCTAACGAAGCCTGCATTTTGATCTCTCCTGAAAAATCTGTGATAGAATAATGTACGGTATGCAGTCCATCTCCGCCTTTATAATACCCATCACCTTTAACTTTATCTGTGGTTAGTACAGTCTGTGTACTATCCGCTTCTGGTGATTGTGCTACGGCCGTGATTGCAGTCCCGTCTTGATCTATGAATTGTAATGTTGTACTGTTCGCTGGCATACTGTTATTTATTAAATTTTGATTTTATATGCTTTTGCCATTCTAGCAATATCCATGCCTTCAATATCATGAATATCGCTTAATTTAACTTTGTATTCATGATCTCTACCAGCATAGTCACGTTCCCATGCAACAATTCCGTTTTCGTCTGCGATTGTTACACTAACGTTTTTGGGTACCTCAACAACTTGACCACCAATGCCGTTTGCACGTACTGTTGCATTAATTGTTGTTCCTTCTTTAACAATTTTACGTTTAATCATTTCTCTTAGTAGTTTAGTGCTGTTCATCTAGTTCTGCCTCCGTTATGTATTCTTGTATGTTTCTAATTGCTTCGCCTAAATACAGTTGTAATAATAACATCATTTCTGAATTTGTCGAGTATAAAAATTTTCCATCTGAATAATAATATCCCCGTTTTATACCATCGATTAAACTACTAGATGCTTTTAGTTCACCTTTGTAGTTCTTAATCCAATCACCAAATCCTTGTTGCTTAACAACGTTTCCCTTAAGATTAATCTTGTATCGATATTTGTCGTATGGCAATCTTTGACATATTATATTATTTGGATTTTCGTCAAAATACCTTTCATGTCGATCATTTTTAGGCCAAATTATTTCACTAATTTGATTTTTAAACGTACCGCAAAAATTTTCCCATAGATCTTTATCATTGGTGAAAAAAGCAAGTTTATCGCCTTCGTTACGAATTTTATGATGTTTGGTATCATAGTTTTCGTTAATCCAATTAAACAGTTTATACAACGTAAATCTGTTATCCCAAACACGCTTATGTTGTTTTTGTTTATAGTCGGATAAACTACCTAAACTAAACTTGCTATATCCATATGATAAAGGACTAGTAATACCAGACCATTGCTCTCGCGATTCTGCATTAAACAAACGCTCGATATCTTTTCTGCTGGCGTATCTAATAAAACTAGTTTGTGGAGTTGTAACTACTGCTTTATATTTGTATTTTTTAAAGAATAGTTTACTCGTGTGTTGCATCTTCAACTTCGGCATCCTTCTCTGCTGGCATAAATTCCTTTATGTCTAACTTGATTTCCTCGCCGTTTAAGTCTACAGTTACATGACCGCCATTAACAAGTTTACCAAATAATACTTCTCTTGACATTGGTTTTTTGATTTTTTCATCAATAACTCTTTGTAATGGTCTTGCTCCCATCTTTCTGTTGAATCCTTTTTTAACTAAAAATTCTTTAACTGCATCTGTAAGTTCAATTAAGATACCCTTATCTGCAATCATATCGTTAACTTCTTTAACAAATTTGTCTACAATTAACAACATAGTAGATTTTTCTAGTTTGTCAAACTTGATAATACCATCTAATCTGTTACGGAATTCTGGAGCAAAGAAGTTGTTTACTGCTGTGTCATCTTCACCTTCTCTTTCAATATTACCAAATCCGATTCCGTTTGATTCCATTTCTCTAGCACCAAGGTTACTTGTCATAATAACAATAGCATTACGAGCATCTGCTTTCTTACCATTGCTACCTGTAACAAATCCGTTATCCATAAGTCCTAGCAATACATTAGAAACATCTCTATGTGCTTTTTCAATTTCGTCTAATAGTAAAATACAGTTAGGATGTTCTTGTAGTTTAGTAATAAGTTGACCAGCGTCTTCTTCAAAGCCTACATAGCCTGGAGGAGCACCAATAAACTTAGCAACAGAATGTTTTTCTTGGAATTCACTCATATCAAAACGCACAAGTTCAACACCCATTTCTTGTGATAGAACTTTTGCTGTTTCTGTTTTACCACAACCAGTAGGCCCAACAAACAAGAACGAGCCGACAGGCTTGTTAAGCGATTTTAATCCTGCTTGGGCAATAAAGATCTTATCTAGCAAGTTATCAATTGCTTCGTTTTGACCAAATACACGTTCTTTCATTCCGCCTTCAAGATCTTTAAGCGTTTCTGTTTCTTTGGCCGCAATTTGTTCTAAAGGTAGGTTGGTCATTTTAGATACTTCAAAAACAATTTCGTCGTGATCTACAATGCCGTTCTTTTCATCCTTAACTTTAAATCTAGCACCTGCACGGTCAATAATATCAATTGCTTTGTCAGGAAGTTTTTTATCTGCCATGTATTTTTCTGAATACTTAACAGCGTTTTCGATTGCTTTATCCGTAATAGTAATACCATGATGTGCTTCGTAATATTTTTTAAGTCCATGTAAAATATCTACAGTAACTTCTGCTGTTGGCTCATCGACTGTTACCCGTTGGAATCGACGCATAAGAGCACGATCCTTTTCAAAGTGTTTGCGATATTCTTCCCATGTAGTTGAAGCAACAACTTTAATTGTGCCTTTGCCTAGTGCAGGCTTTAACATATTAGCCATGTCGTTTGACTGTCCACTACCACCAGCACCAGCACCGTTCATCATGTGTGCTTCATCAATAAACAGAATTGCTTTTTCTTTTTTCTCTAGTGCGTGGATAACCATTTTAAGGCGTTCTTCAAAGTCACCTCTGTATTTGCTACCTGCTACTAGAGCACCAATGTCTAATGAATAAACTGTGCTACCCTTGATAAACTCTGGTACATTATCATTTGCAATTTCAACCGCAAGTCCTTCAGCAATAGCAGTTTTACCTACGCCAGGATCACCAACCAACATTACATTGGCTTTTTGTCTACGTGCTAGGATAAGCACAGTTTCTTCAATTTCATTAGCACGACCAATCACTGGATCAATCTTGCCACGTTTTGCTTTAATGGAAAGGTTACTACAAAATGCTGAAATAATTTTTTCTAATTGACTTGAATTATATTGTTCGCTAGCCGCTTCGCCTACTATCTGCTCTGCCTCAATAAAATTACTAAATTTTTCTGAATCAATACCGTGCTTACGCATACAAAATGCCGCAAATGATTTCTTTTCTTTTAGTAATGAAAGGAACACATCTGTTGGTTCGATTGTTGTGCGACCACTGAATAATGTTTGCGTAAACGCTCTGTTAAGCATACGTTCTAGTGCTTGTGTTTTTTTAGGACGACCTCTTAGATTTGGAACAACTATATCTTGTAATTTGTCACCAATATATTGTGTAAGGTCTTTTTTGATAGCAGTTAGATCAACACCAAACTCATCTAAAGTTTTTGCAAATCCTTCATCTTGCACTAATGCCATTGCAAAGTGTTCAATGGTAACATATTCGTGCTTGGCAGTTGTTGCCTGCTTAATTGCTTCTTCAAAAATGCCTTCTAGTTGTTCGTTTGGTTCAAGCATGTACTAGTCCTTTTTTATTTTGTTTGTGTGCTCTTTTAACAGCCATATCCCATTTCATTTTTGAAACACGATCTTTGTATACTATACCGTTTAAGTGATCTGATTCATGTAGATAACAACGTGCATCATATCCTTCAATTTTACCTACTTGTTTTTCACCATTTTCATCAAAAAATTCTGCAACAATCCAACTAGGTCTATTAATTTTTACAAACACTCCCGGAAAACTTAAACAACCTTCCCAATCAAGAATCATATCTGTACTTGCATCTAATACGGTAGGGTTAATAAAAATTTGTGCTTTATCCTTATATTGAAAAGATCCCATCGTAAATGCCGCAGTTTCAATACCAACTTGACATGCACTAAGACCTACACCATTTCCTGCAAACTGTGCTTCAAGCATTTTTTCTTTAAGTTCTTTAGGATCCATTACTGGATTTTCAAAATCAAATGCTGGCATTGATTTATCTAAAATTTCTGCTGGGTATTTTACAATTTCTAACATAATATATACTTATACATCCTTTCTAGTGTTTGTCAAGATTCTTGCTTGCTCAATTAGGTTTTTATGATTATCATTTATATTTTTAGGAACATTCCCTTTAATAGTTACATACATTGTACCCACTCCGGGAGCATTTATGATTGGCATACCATGCCCTTTCATACTGAATGTTGTTCCAGGTTGTGTTCCTGCAGGTATGGTTAACATAAAATTCTTGCTAAGTGTTTGAACTTCTATTTTATTTCCCAAAATTAAATCGTAAACTGAAACATTTAGATCTTGATACAAATCACATCCATCTCTTTTAAAAATTGGATGCTTTTGAATTTTACAGGTAATCATAATATCACCTGGCGGAATTGTTCTAATGCTGTCGTCTCCTAAACCACTAAGTCTAATAGTCATACCGTCTTCTATTCCTGCTGGAATCTGTGTATCTATTGTTTGTTTTCTGCCACTAGGTAACGGAATTTCAAGCATTAAGGCTTTGCCTTTGTATGCTTCTTCTAATGTTAATGTGTAGTTTAGATTTAGTGTTTTATTTCTTTGTTGTGTGCGTTGTGCTCTACGTCCAAAGATATCTGAGAAACCACTGTGCTGACCAAACATGTCAGCCATAATGTCATCAAAGCCATAACCAAACTGTGAGCCAAATTGTTCTCCGTTTCTAAAATCAAAACCACTACCACCGGCATTGTTTTGACCGTAGTTGTCGTAGTATGCTCTTTTCTGTGGATCGTTTAATGTTTCGTATGCTTCTTTTATCTCTACAAACTTCTTATGATCGCCGCCTTTGTCAGGATGGTGCTTGGCCGCCAATTTACGAAAGGCGGTTTTAATTTCCTTTTCGTTTGCGTCGCGAGAGATACCTAAAACGTCATAGTAGTTCATAGTGTTAATTATACGACAGAATTAGGTTTCTGTCAATTACTATTTCTTCTTGTCAGAGTAAGCGTTTGCACCAAAATAGGCCGCTACCAAACCAGCAATAGCAACAAAATAAGTTGGAGCAATATCTCCAATAATGCCTGCGGCTTTTTCCTGTCCTATAAATGATGTAAACAAAATAAGAATTGGATATAATAACATTCCGCCTAATGAGAACCAAGTCATCATTCTCATAGCATCACGACGAGCATCGGCATCTTCTAAAGCCTTGCGTCTAAATTCTAATTCCATTTCATATTCTTCTTTGGTGATATGTCCGTCACCATTGGCATCAGCCGCGGCAACTTCTGCGTCAACTGTTACTGTTTTCTTTGCTTCATCGCTCATTTAGATTTCCCCTCTAGTTTATTAAGACGTTGCTCGATTTCGTCTATTTTAGCAGTTATTTTGGGATATTTTGTACGCCACGCATTTGGGTCATTTTGTAACCAAGTCCAACCCCAACGTATTGCTAGATATTCTAGTGTGCGATCAAACTTGCCCACTGCCCATATTGCCATTTTTGTATCTTTAAACCAAAACAAAAACGCGGCGCCAAATAGCGAACCAGCAATACCTGTGTAAATCCACAGCCTATCGCTAGCCATATTTTGTATCATTTCCCACATAACTTCGCTCCTATTATGTGAGTATTTATTCTGGTTTGGTTGTTTTTTCTTCTGGCTTTACTGCTTCTTCGTAGTACAGTATAATTTGCTTTTGCTGTTCTATATAGCGTCTTAATTCAGCAAAGTTTAGTGAAAGGTTTTCATAGTCCTTTATAGAGATTGCAATATAAGCATCTGCGCCATTTTTTGCTTCAAACTCTTTAACAAACTCGTCATAGTTTTCTTTTGAGACCACATAGATCTTAACATCATTTAACTGAACCTGTTTAGGGTGAGCAACAATTGGTACAGTTGTTTTTACTGTATTAGTTACTGTTACTATCTTTGGTTCCGGAGTCAGTAGACTGCACCCTGTCGTTAGCATTAGGGTTAGTGATAGACTCAAGATCATCCCATAGTTTATTAGTCGCATTTTGCATCCTCTTTTCAATTAAACCTGGTTTTTTATTAGCCAGGTGTGTTAGATTATGTTTCTGTAAAGTAGCACGAAGTTCATCTCCGTACTGCTCTGCTTTTTGTAGATCATTGCTTAACTGACTGTTTAGTTCACCTAGTCTCTTTGATTCTGCTCTTTCAAGTTGTAATGATTGCTCACTTGTTTGAACAGCAATTTCCATTTTAGCAACATTTGCTCTAGCAGTTTCTAGATCACTTTGTAGTTTTTTAACGTACAAAAATCCGCCTCCTGCCGCGGCAAGCATTGTTAAAATAATAGCAATTCTAATTGAACTAAACATGTTATCTCCCGTGTTTGCAAACTTCAATGACAATGATCTTGCCATCACCGTCTACAAATTCTTTGTAAAGTGGTCCTTCGTGTTTTTCGTGTCCGCAGTTCTTACAGGTCATACCATTTGTAAAGCAAGTTCGGTAGTTTCGTTAACTCTGCGAGTCCAACCCCTACCAAAAGTTTCGAATGTGCTTAGGCTTTCGTAGTATGATTGGCGTGCTTCTTGAAAGTTTTTAATTGTTGCTTCAATACCGTGTTCGTCGACATATTCAGCAACTTTTTTTAATGTGTTAGGGCCAATCCCTCCGTCAGCAACTGTACCGATCATTGTTTGTAAGTATTTTGCTGAACGTCCTGTACCTGCGTTAACACCAAAGTCAAATACACAAAGATCTAAACCTGATGGTAGATCGTCGCCTTTAACTCTATCCCAATAGTTCTTTTTGTAGATTGGAGCAACGTCTTCAACCGTTAGGTCTTTCATATCTTTTGTTCCGCCCCAATCTTCGTAAACTCTTTTAGTAACACCTAGGTTGGTTTCCCCGCCTGGGTCTTTTGGATGATTTACATATCCGCCTTCGTGATGAAGGATTGTACTTAAACACTTGTCGTAGTTTTCGCTAGCCATATATTATATCCTTTTCATAACTTTAGTTCTTGTACCATTGGTAAAGAACAAGTTTTCTTCAATTTTCTGTATATTATAGTTACCTAAAAATTTAGTTAGGAACAGTACTTCTGACATAGATGTTTCATCTAATTGGATAGCACCTGTATATTTGGCAATCATATCAGCAGTATTACCTTCGTCTACCACTTCCATTCTTACCTTCCCAGATGCATGTCTTCCAAATTCTATAACGTTTTCTTTAACATATTTTTGCTCAGTAACACCTTTGTTAAAGAAACGATCTAATTCTGTTTGATTGTATTCGTTAATCATGCTTTCATAATCGTTGCTATTTAACGGAATATCGTTTTCTGCTTCCGCAATGCTAAAAGGTTTGCTTTCAACATTTTTATAGTATCTGTATTTCCAATCACCTATTCCTGTTAATTTGGAAACTTCTTCTAGCAAGTCATTAATTCTTGTTGGTAAATGTCTATCTCTTTCCATTTCAACAAAAACATTGTAATTTCCTTTGCGATTTTCGCCTGTGCTTACATCAGCATCTAGCACAAAGTCATAACCTTTTTCAATAAAGTTCATTAGGTCTTTTGCTGGTTCTTGTGATTTAACTTCGAACGCAAGCACGGCAATTTCTTTGTCTTGCCCCATCTTTGACTTATATGAATCTATTGTGAAAATTTCGTTTACGAAGTCTTTTAAATCATTAGGCTGTAGACTCATCTGCTACTCCTGTGTCAATATCTGTTTCTGTTTCTGGTACAATTTCTGGCTGTGTATTTGTTGATTGTAATTCAGCCATTACATATTCATCGACGTTTCTCATATAACCTTTATACATATCAAACATTAATTGCTTTGGCATCGAAATGTTTACTACCCAGATAGGTAGTTGATCTAGTTTGCCCTTTTTAGTACCTGGTCGATAATCGTCTGGAGATTCAATTTTTCTAGGTTGTACAAAATGGTCCTTTTTATATGTTACTTTACAATCATAATCTAATAGTCTGCGTCCTGCTTGTGGATTTGGCATTTTATCTCTAGGCCACATAAATGCACACTCTACAGTGTGTCTTTTGACATTAGGCCCTGAAATTAGTTCTCCTTCACTCCAGTTCTCAAACACATACATGTCTAACTCGTCTAAAACACGCTCAAAATCCTTTAAAACACGCATATGTGTGTTTGATTCGTAGATTGTTTTAACGTTTTCAATGATCTTTACTATATCGTACATATTATCTTCTCCACTTTTATTTATCGCAAAACAGGAATGATCAAAAAATAAACGTATTAGTTAATGAATATCATTATCTATTAAATACTATTGCAGTCGGACAAAGAACTTCGTAATAATAAAGGAGGACGATTTGTCAAGAGCAAAACGCAAAGAACGTAATAGGGAGCGTTCGCAAATGGGTAATATAACATATATTAATCCAATCCCTAATAGAAGACGTCAAGTTGAGGTACTCCCAAGGAACCTTAATCAAGAAACCTACCTTGAAACACTCAAGAATCCAAAAACACACATTACATTTGCAGTTGGACCTGCAGGAACGGGTAAAACCCTTATTGGTGTTCAAATGGCTATTAAAGCGTTTCAAGAAGGAGAGGTGGATAAAATCGTGATCACTAGACCCGCTGTAAGTGTGGATGAGCAACACGGCTTTTTACCAGGAACACTTGAGCAAAAGATGGAGCCTTGGACGAAACCAATCTTTGACGTTTTTGCAGAATACTACTACCAAAAAGAAATTAGTGGGATGATACAAGAGGGGGTGATTGAGATATCTCCACTGGCTTTCATGCGTGGTAGAACGTTTAAGAGATCATACATTATTGCAGATGAAATGCAAAATGCAACACCGAGTCAAATGAAGATGTTGCTAACTCGCATAGGTGAGCATAGTTGTATGGTAGTCACCGGGGATCTACAACAAGCAGACAGAATGAAGTCAAACGGCTTGTTGGATTTTATTAACAAAGTAGAAACAAGAACAAATTTAAAGCATATAGGCATATGCAGATTTGATCTAGGAGACGTAGAAAGACATGAAGCGGTTAAAGAAATATTAGATATTTACGGCGAAGACTAAATTTCCTTATAAGGTAATTTACTGAAAAGTTTAGTTTTGTCCGACTGCCCACTGAACTTTTCATATTCCGACATAGGATCTTTAGCGTTTACAATATTAGGCCAATCTGCATTTAAGGCAAAGTATTCGTTGTGCTTGTACCACGGATCGTTAACATCGTCTGTTTGATAAATTGCTTCTTCAGGACATTCAGGAACACACACTCCGCAATCAATACATTCTTCAGGATTGATTACTAGCATGTTTTCACCTTCGTAAAAACAGTCTACAGGGCAAACATCAACGCAGGTTGTATGCTTACAGTTTATACATTTATCGTTTACTAAATGTGTCATATTATTCTCCTAACCAGTTTATAACGCCTCTAATTGCTAATAACAAATAAAATAATTCCATTAATGCTCGAGGTGTGTCTTTGTCTTTTATTCCCATCCAAATCCATATACTACAACTGAAACAAGCCACTGCCCATCCTACCCATTGAAGTTTTGGATCACCACCACTTAATAAGAAAGCGCCGATCATTGCTAAGACAAATCCTAACCAACGCCAGCCGTCTATTTTGTGATAGTAGCGAATTTTCATTAAAGATTGTTTTTGATCTCCTTAAGGATCTTACCTTTCATATTATATTCTTTAAAGAATTTGTAAAAATAATCTAGATTTTTATAATCACGTTTATATTCTTTTGTATCTATTCCTATACTAAAATATTGTAATAATTTATCACTCATGTGAAATCTTTTAAAGTTAATCTTTTTATCTGTATGAAATTGTAAGTAATACAGTATTTCGTTTTCGCTAACTTTAAATGTGTTATTAGCACTAGGTTTAAGATAGCAAGTAAATTCAAAACCTCTAAACCATTTGCTTATATTAAATTTGCCTGGAATAATCATACAATTATCATTTATATAACTTCTTTCCATAAATGGTTGCATCTGGCTTACTTCTAAATCTTCTTCGCAAAAGAATATATAAGGTAATTTTAAACTGAGAAGTTGTTCATCTCTATTTCGTAAAACAAATGCAGTATGAAAGAATTCTTCATTATGATTTTTTGCTTGTACGCCATTTTGTGTAAATTCTACTTCGTAATCATATATGCTAGGAATAGCATAATAATTTTTTAATGCATTTACAACAGCAGGACATTCCTCAAAATTATCAAGCGGAGTTCTGCTAATTAAACTTCTATTACGTTTATCAGCAAGAACAGATTTAGCGACATTGATAGGCTCTTGTGCCCTAATAATGCCTTTAACTTCTGGTATTACGGACCAGTAGACGTCCATTACTTCTTCCTTTTAGTTTTCTTCTTAGCAGTACCAGCCTTCATTTCGCGATATTGTTCACCGGTCATGCCTGTAGGTATACGTTCTATTTTACCACCCTTCTCTAAAAATTCTTTTATCATTTGGTCTAGTTCTTCTTGGCGCCTTCTAGCACCTTCTGGGTCTACTATATCCTTTGTATTGTCTAATGGCATGTTACTCCTTTGTTAAACGTGCTAGTTTTACCAACGTAGCACTCATGTTTATTTCTGGATCAGCGACAAATGAATGATCTACCAATCCTTGTTTGATTATTAGTATTGCTTGGTCCTGTTTATCTTCTTCTGTGGCAAACACATCCAAGTTATCATACATCCAACGGAAGATGTCTTCCATCTCTTCTGGACGAGCCTGATTACAAATTAGTTTACGTGCTTCTGAAATCTTACCTGCTTTAAACAGTTCGACCATATCTACTTTGTAGTCAGTTTCACCCGTATCTCCTTTTGCTGGCGGAAGTAGTTTGCCTGTTGTGCTATTCATTTGACACATATTGATACACTTACGCATATCAGGATATGTTGCTTTTACAAATGTATCTAGCACATCTAGATCAGGTTCAACACCTTCTTCTAGCAAGATGGTTGCGATACGTGCTGTGAATTCTGTTTGATCCACGTTGGTAATATGAAAGCCTTGACAACGTGAATGAATTGCTGGAATAATTCTATTAGGATAGTTACAGGTTAAAATAAATCTGCTTGTGGTATGGTATTCTTCCATAACGCCACGCAATGCCGCCTGTGCGTTTGGACTCAAGTAGTCTGCCTCATCTAGTAGAACAACCTTGAAGTCACCAAACGGAATCATCTGTACAAAGTTTACAATTTTATCTCGTACATCTTCTACACTGTTTGTTCGACTTGCGTTAATCTCAAGCAAATCATATTCACTTACTTCTAGTTCATTTAGCAATACTTTAGCAAGTGTTGTCTTACCAATACCAGCGTGTCCGCTGAATAGCAAGTGTGGAATACTTTTGTCTTTTAACCAACCATTAACTTGATCTTTTTGTGCTTGATCCCTAAACACATAGTCCTTAACTGTTTTAGGACGATACTTTTCTACCCATAATTCTTTAGCCATTTTTTACCTTCTGTGATGATGTATATATTTTGTCTAGTGTGTAAAACCATAAACCGTTTACTAATGGTTCTATTATAGCATCAATTGCCGCCAAGTCAAGAGCCGCACCTGTAATTAATCTATTACAGATCATAGCAATTACGATATGGCCCGCGGTGTATATGCCCGCCCTAGCCAAACTGCTATGTCCTACCAATCGCTTAGTCAGATTGAATATGCCAACACGAAATTCAGTCATAGTAATATAATACTATGCTTTGTCTTCAGTGTCAAGTTTTTTCTTGGTGTGTTTTGCCGTTTCGGAGACCCTGTATTCGTCCGTATTGCGTAGATGTGGATATTGATATTCTTTTGGTACTGTTCCCCAACCTACTACACGGTCCCAGTCACGTTGTGTGTAATAATCGTTTTTTGGCATTGTGTAGGTATTTATAAACCGTTTGGAATAATAATGTAGTGTATTGAAAGCACAATACCAACCGATGCCATTAGTCCAGCAATCATTTTGATAAAGTCTTTGCCTATGAGTGGAAACACAGTTTTTAGTTTGCCATTGCCCAGCACTGTTGCCATAGCAAGTTCACGTCCACAAAGCAATCCAACAAACACCCAAGTTGTACTCATCGGTATGTCATTTAGTTCCTTAAAGAACCACAGCACCAACCAATAAAAAAGGTCGATTAATGTAGCCGACCTTACGTATCTTGTGTTGTGTTTTTCTATCACAATCTTTTGTATCTTGCCTCCGCCTTCACGGAACATAAACGCAAGACCAATCACAAACACAGCACTTACCATCAGCATCATATCAAATGGCACACTCCTTGGCAAATACACAGCAATGTTGGCCATGTCATGACTTAACCAAGTAAACCATAAGAACGCTGTGGTTATCCATTGTGCCACACGCCAATACTTTTTGTGTTCCTCTTTGACCGGATCACGTTTTTCATCCACGATCCTAGTGATGAGTAGATAGGCCGCATAGGCCGCAACCGCCGCAACAGCATATCCCATAATGCTTTTTACTAACATCTTTTCTAGTACAAAGGTAGAAGCAAACGCACTTAATACTAAAAAAGACGTACTAACTGGTACGCCTATCCTTGTAAGTAATAATAACAGTCCCGGCGCCGCGGCATGGTACCATTGTATTTCCTGGAATGGTATTTTGTTGAGTCTGCCGTAACTGATGTCTCCACCATTTACTGTCCAGCCATACCACAGGGTGTAAAGCAGAACTGCTGAAGCACAGCCCCACATAATTTTCCAATTGAATCTTTCGTTGTTTGAAGCAATCCAAGTACCAAGAGTTTGTACTGAATCATTTGCGATAACTGAATAGGCCGCTAATAAAAAACCTATCGCCATCCATAGTGTGATATAGTCCATCAATCACCTCTTTTAAAACTAAAACTATTTAACAAGATGTTACAATATTATAAATTTCTTGCCAGTTGTTTGCTCGTACAACTTCCGGGTGTTCGTAATCACTATTCCATGAATGTGAAACTAGAATAGGTTTATGCCCAGCACCTAGTCCTGCTTCTGCGTTGGCAGGTTTATCTTCAATCCACCAATGTCCTGGCTCGTATTCTTTTAGTACTTCATCTTTGTCACTGCCTGTTGCTAGACAACGAACACGATAAAAAGTACCACGACCGAAGAAGCGTTCAAGATTCATTCTGCGTAGTTCACCCGCCCAATAGTCTGTGCTTAAACTTGTAATTGCTTCAAAACTGTAGCCTTGTGCTTTTAGTTTTTGTACCCAGTCCACACTGTCACGCAATGGTTTTAGGAAACCCATCCACGCACTTTCGTTAAACTGTTTTACTAGATCGTCACACTGACGTTTTCTTTGGAAGCCATATCTAACGTATTGGTTGTATACGTCTGGCTTTTTGATTCGAAACCCACGTTCGGCCATCCACGCATCAAAGGCAGGTTCCCAGTCTAGTAGCACACCGTCTACATCGACAAGTATTTTTTTCAATTATAAATCTCCGTCTTTTCTATTTTCGGAGTAATATACATCAAACTCTCCGCCTGGATATCTTGCTTTGAGTTTGTTTACGTTTTCTGCTACGACTTCATTAGGATCGAGACCCAATGCACGGCAACTATTAATCCAATACCACATGATATCGCCAAGTTCTCGTTTGCAATGAAAGACAGTTTCGTCATCCATTGGTTTGCCTTGAAATACACATTTTTTAACAATTTCACTAAACTCTCCTCCTTCGGACGCAATACCGATTGCACCTGTTAGCAATAATGCTACATTAACATTTGGGTTATTTGCTTCTATATCTTTTGCCCTATAAAACATTTCAGACAATTGATTACTTTCTTTTGATGTGACTTGTTCTACAAATTCTTTGTATTTGTTTAAATCTACGTTGCTCAATTTAACCTCTTTTATCTTGCGCCAAAGTCTTCGGCTTTTGCTTTGTCGGGTGAAGTATCTATTTCTTCACCTATTTGTATGTCATTTGGTTTTTCGTTTGATACTGCTAGTATTTCATTAATGTCAATTTTTCTAATTTCAACTTCAGTACCATCTTCTTGTTCAAGTATAAAACTACGACTCCAACGACCGTGTGATACAAGAATCCAATCACCTACCTCGTAGTCGTCTTTATTTTCGTGTCCTTTTGCATATACTTGACACCAGCGAGGATAGATGCCATGTGATTTACCGTCATCATTAGCAATAATAATACCGCCTCTGGTTTTTTGTTCACCAAAGTGCATATTATATCCAAGGACATCGTCGTGAATGGGAGTTACTTTTCCTTTAACTCTCATTTTAAGACCCGTAGGTCCGCCCATCATCTTTTTAGCATCTAACATTGCTTATTCCTTTGTTGCATCTGCAATACCACGTCTACGCGATCTTGCTTTTTTAACTGCTTCAATGCCTTTGTCTAAAACTTCTTCTTCGGCAGGTGCTTCTTGAGTTTTTACAACATCTTCAGCAGGTGCTTCTTGAACAACTTCACTCACAGGAGTATCTTCAATTCTCATTGTTTGCGAAGGTGGATTTTGTGTTCTAGTTTGAACATTAACAGTTGAACTAGGAACATCTGTGTCTGGTGTTGCTTTTGGATTGTTATCGTAGTATGTACTTACAATTTGTTCACGTGTACGAAGTATTTTTCCACCAGGACCAATTTCATCACCCCTAGCATTAACTTTCATATTTCCTACTGCTGGAGTAAGTTCATTTTGACTACGCAATTTGTCCATATCAATTTGCCGACCTTGCATTGTTCTATATGTTCTTCCCATTTTAATCTCCTTTGTATAGGTAGTTATCTTAAAAATTCTGTGGGATCTAAATTATATTTGATCGAATCTACTTTGTGTACTCCCAACAAATATAACACGTAACTTGCTACACTTGACCCACGTCCAACACCCCATACAATGTTGTTCTTTCTCAGTGTATCTACCATGTATTTAAGAAATTGTAAAACGTCCATCATAGCATGTGACTTAAACAAGTTTAGTTCATAATTAACACGCTCAGTTTCTGCAGGTGTTTTACAAAGACTTAAAACATAATTTTCAATATCAAATTGCTTATACTCTTCTGGCATAAACCAGTTAATTCTATTATTTTGATCAAATAAATCCTGTCCAATAGTATCTTCGTTGCTAATATTCAAAAACTCAAAAGGATCTTTGTTTAGTTTTATTTGTTCATTGTATTGCGTAGAAAACTTTTCGTTTGGTATAATACAATTATTGATATTATTTGATTTGTTTTGATATAGTAATTCGATGATATTGTTTTCTGTTAGAATAGATTGGCCAATGCTACTTTTCTCTACCACCGTCGATGACTGTTGGTTTAAATGATTTGGCTTTTGTGTTGTCTGTGTCATAACCTAAATCTTTCCAAGTTGTTGCGCCATTCCAAATTGTGTTAGCATCAATTCTTTGATCAAATGTTGCTGTATCATTTCTATTCCACCATGGGTCAATGTTGCTGTCAACCCATTCTGTAACATTAAGATGTTTGTTTTCAAAACTGTCATTATCTACTGTATATTTTACACGATCACCTAGTTTGCTGTCAACCGATAAATGACCAAAATGGAAGAATTCTCCAGCAATACTTTGTATTTTTCTGTATAAACACACACCTAACAGTTGATCATAAGGTGATCCCGGCAATAATATTTTATTAACCGGCATGGTAAACCATATCTTTTGTGTTTTATCTTTTGGATTGAAAATAACTGCGTTTTCACATAATCTGTTAAGCAGGTATTTGATTCTTTCAAAACCAATATTTTGCGTTTTAATATTATTGCTTTTTGGAATAAAACTTATGCTAACTTGATAGTTGTTTGGGTATATAACATCATCAATTAAAACAGTTGCATCAAAGTTTGTATTCCAACTAAAAAAGTTTAAAACGTCTTCGTTGTCTTTTTCTTTATTGAACATTTATTAGATCACCTAAGTCCTTACCATCTTCTTTGCTTTGTTGTTGCATCTGACGTAACTTTTCTCTGCTACGCTTTTGCTGTTCGTCAACATACATAGTTATTGATTGTTGTAACTGAACTAACAGAGTCTGACTAGAAAGTCTACTTGCAGTTATATATTTTTTTTGCAAGGCAGAGATTTTCTGCTGTAGTTCATCGTCGGTAAGGCTAGACGGATCTTTTACTAACGGATTATACATAACCTATTATGCAAATTCGCCCACATAATATATAAAGATGTTAGCACCTTGATCAGGTGACCAAACCTCAAAGATATATTTTGCATTTGCATTTGTCATATCAAAATCTGATGATAGGTTTAAGTTATTAGCGTCAGTTAAAATGTTTCCAGAAGGTGTTGAGAAGTTTAAGAACTTCTGGTTTGTGTTATTAGATCTTACTTCAAGGACCATATGGCCTAATCCTTCAGCAGGTGCCCAATTTGTAATAACCACTGTGTTTGTGTCTGATTTCTCTGTGGTTAGAATTAGTCTACGATAGTGTCCTGATTGATAATCAACATTAGTTTCACCAGTTACTGTTTCAGCACTTGGTGCACTCCAAGCAGTGTCTCTAAAAATTGCTTTGGATATAACATTGTCATTAAAATCGTTTGACGCTTGTGTTGTAGGTGCTGTACTTTCAATAGTTGAAATAGCACTTTTAGCATTATCTAATGCTTGTTTAATATTAGAGAAGTTATCTCTAAAGCCTTGTGAGTCATTATCTTGACCCGCCACAGGATATGCTGTGTCTATACTACCTGTGTTAATATCATTACTTGTTGCCATATTATGTTACCTTCCTTTTTGGAAACGCAATGTATTTATCGCCAAATTGGCCTTCTACACTGTCTATTATTAACCTATCGATTTCAAACTCGATATTTTTAAAATCAAAACCACTGTCTTGAATATTTTCCAGTATTTGTGAACCAAATCCTGGTTTTACATATGCAATAGGCACTGCTTTAGTGTATCCTAACGCTGTACCAGTTGCTTCCTGTGTACTACTCATCCACAGTGGTAAAAATCTCTCATTAATATTTATGATTGTACTATCACCACGAGGAAAAATCTCTTTTAATTTCTCTTGCATATTTGTTACTGAGTTTGGATACAAGAATTTTTTGAGCAATTGATCTATGGTGATTTTATCACTACTGGCTTTGTATGTATCTTGGTCAACACTAATAGGTATATTTGCATTGGTAATATTAACCCTACTGTTTACACTTCCTTTGGCGTTTTCAAATTCATCTAATAAATCAACATAGATAATTTCGTATATTACACTATTGCTCGAGTCGCTTGCTGTTGCTATTTTTATATCACCAAAACGGAAAGTTTTTCTGTTAAAGTTTGTAGCCAATGCAGGAACATATTCTTCAATCTTTAATGTTTCGATGCCATGCTGTAATAACATTCTAATGGTATTTTGTACACCAAACGACGGATCATTTGATCTGTATAAAATATCTTCAGGAAATATTTTATTATCTGTTATAAAATCATAATAATATTGACGTTTAGATTTAGGTAATAATGGTTGCAAGTATATATTACTATACTGTGTTGTTGTATCTGCTGTAACAGCAATTCTAAATTGTTTTTCTACTGCACTTTGTTGATAGTAATCTCTTGCTTGTACTGTAAAACGGAACTCTCTATCAATTGTAGTTGTACCGCCATCTAAAATAAAACTGTTTAGTCCAAAATTAGATAGATCAATTGTTAACAATCCGTCTGCCGCACCAGCAGTAGTTTCAAACTGATTAACCTTGCCAATTAGTTCCCCACCGCCTGATAAGATCAAACCTGGAGGCAACACTCCGTCTACAAAACTATATCTTATGTCCGCATTTGTTAGAATTGTGGTTGCATAAACTTGTAGAGTGGATGTTTGGTTAGGTGATAATATGCCAAGCAGTTCTGGACTTGTAAATGTAATTGTACTATCGACTTCGCCTTGTATTTTTAAAATAAATTGTCTATCATTAACAACCGTTTCTGCAGAATTAGGATCATCTCTTTCGACCCTAACTGTAAAAGTATAAGTTTGTGTAACTGCTGGTTGATAAGGTACCTTACCAAACAATACACCGTTGGTAGAATCAATAGACATGCCTTCTGGCAATACACTTACCGTTGAGTCAGCATTATTAATCAAACTGTAGGTTACAGCACCACTAAATTTATTAGGATCATAAACCTCTAATGGTATTGTAACATAATTGTTTGCTCTTTTTATTCCTAGGTTACCTGTTGTTAACCAAATTGGTGCACGTAGATATGTAGCACTTGAAATAAAGGTTTCTGTATCAGCACTAATACTTAACGTATCTGATCTAAAGTTTTGTTCATTAACAACAAAAATTCTAAAACGTCTTCTTGCACGAGTAACACCATCTGAAACAGTTACAAAGAATTCATAGTATCTATTTAAATATTTTGGAGCACCGCTTCCGTCATCGCCTCCGCCATAATCATACGGGAATAAATCAAATTGCTGTCTATCATAATTGGTACTTGATGCTTTATAATCTACAGTTAGTTCAGCATCAATAATACCTGTGATTCTACCGTTAATGTCTATTGTTAGACCTGGTGGCAATTCACCAAATAAATCATCTAAATAAAATTCTAACTTATCACCCGCTACTAAATCTGAGTCGTCGGCACTTAATTGATAATCAACAACGCTTCTATTTAAAATAAAATATTCACCTTGTGGTCCAACAGGTAGTGTTCCTGCAGGAGTCAACCAAAATGGAGCATCTTCGCCTTCAATTGTAATAGTAAATGTTCTATCTATAGAACCTTCGCTGTTAGATGCACGGATAACAAATTCTGATGTTGTTGTGTCTGCAACTTCAAAAGGAGTACCAACAATATTATTGCTTGACAGACGCAAACCTCCCGGAAGAGATCCGCTTATTATTGAAAATGATGTAGCATTGGTAGCGGAAAGAGTTAATGATTGTGTTGTTCTTTCCTGGATAGTTCCTAAACTACCTGCTGTTGTGTTCCATACTGGTTTAGCCATTTGTAATCCTCTTACCAGTATTTACCTTAACTATCAAACTGACTTAGTATCCACCAACTGCTGTTATGCCATACCAGTGTCACAGCACCGTATTCCGAATTTTGTGAAACATTCAACGTACTAACAGCACCGTTGATTGTTAAGTTAACTACCAAATATCTATCTGTAAATGTAGCACCGCCGTTTGTACTAAACTGGCCTCTGTTTACTACTTTAATAATTTTAACTTGCCCGTCATATGTACCATCACCTAAATTTGCATACGCAAAATCAGCACCAACTGCGGTCCAGTTTCCTGTGGTAATAAAACTAATATTATTAGATGTACTTAAAACTGAAGGAGTTGCTGTTCCACCAATGGTAATATCTTCGTTTGCCGCATAACTTATTGTTCCTGCAACATTAACATTTCCGTCTAATTCAATAACACCAGTACCTAAAGATGCAATTCTTATGTTTTCGTTTGAGTTTGCTGTTTCGATGCTGTTACCTTCAATTCGAATGTTACCAACGTCAGCATAATCAACATCGATGTTTGATCCTGATAGGTTACCAGTTACATTACCTGTAAGTGGACCTGCAAAATTTGTGTTAGCAGTAATTACAGTACCAGTAACAGCCGCAGGAGTACTACCTCCAACGATACCATCAACATTACCTGTTACATTGCCTGAAACATTTCCAGTTACATTACCTGTAAGATCGCCGGTAAACTCATCTGAATAAACATTTTGCCATTTAAAACTTGCACTTCCTAGGTTAATAGTTCCGTCTCCAGTTGGAACCAATGGAGCATTTGTGCTTAATTGTCCTACAGCACTAAAATTAATATCACTACCAGAAGTAAATGAAGGAGCACCACTTCCACTAAGTTGGAAATTATCTGCTGTTAGTGTTCCGTTTACATTTGCGTTACCTGTAATTGTAGCATCGTTTGTTACTGTTAAGTTTTTAGTAGTTGTTGTATCTAGTACATTTAAACTACTTTCGACTGTTAGATAACTTTCTAATTTCAATCCAGGAGTTACTGTAATTTCACTTGAGTCTGCGGTATCTATGTTGCTTACATTTATGTTAGTTGTTGTAACTGTTGTTGCACCTGTTACATCACCGTTATGTGTACCGTTAAATGTTGTTGCACTAATAGCATTACCGTTTGTGATATTATTTGTTCCTAGGTTAATATCACCTGCCATTGTACCGCCTGCTTTTAACAAGCCACCATTGGTATCAATGTATGTGCTATCAACAACACTTGTTAGTGTTACAAATTCTAATGCTGTACCACTTGCCGCGACACGTACTATTTTAAGAGCATCACCTGCACCTCCTGCGTATGATCCTGGAGTATCTGAAAGTCCTACGAAAGTTGAACTTCCACCACCACCACCACCGCCGGCACCCCATTCTAATACAGTACCTGAAAGTGGAACAGTTAATACTTCACCTGCGTTACCAATTGTTCTTGGAAACTGATATGCTCCGTAGAAATCAACGTATCCTGTTCCTGAAGCATCTAACTTTAAATTTTTATTTGAAACTAATGTACTGATTGTTGCGTTACCGCCGTCAAACCCAATATCATCAATTTGAGCAAATCCATCACTTTGAAAAATAAATTTTGCCGGTGTAGCAACACCTTGTGCTGGATCATAAGGTGTAATGATTACAGCATTTAAAGGATCACTAACTTTAATAGCACTAATACTACCTAGTAATCTTCTATCCTGTGAAACACTTGTTGAATCAACGGCAAACTGTATAGCACTACCTGCTCCATTGTTATATTGTGTTGCTGGAAAATTAACAGTATCAACAACGTGTTCGATAATCAACGGAACCTGAGGAATGCTGTCTACTTGTCCTCTAGAAATAAACTCAACTGGTCTGTTTTCGTTTGTTTGTATTGTTAGTGGAGGAATTCCTAAACTATAATCTCTATATGTTAATCCTGCAGGTGTACCAACAACAGTTGGTTGTGATTGGTTTGTAAGTGATGCGTCGATTTCTATTCTTGCACCACCGCTTAGTGTTTGTTGGTTAAAGTCTATAGCACCACTAAATGATCCTTGAAAATTTCCATCTACAGTTCCTTGTAGTGTTTGTCCGCCTGCAACAACTATTCCATTAGCGGCTGTAAGAACTCCGTTAAACTGTGCATTGCCTGTAAATGTTGAAGTTGTATTAACTAATAAAGTATCTGTGTCTAATGCTGTTGTGTCAATACTGCTAATAGCAACTAAGTTACCTGGACCTGTGATGTTATGATTTAATAATTCTAAGTTGCCAGCAAGTTGTGGTGATGTATCGTTAACGACATCAAACACACCTGTAATTACTACATCATTCCCGCTTTTGGTTACGTCAATATTTGTGTTTCCACTTTTAATTCCAAAAGTAGCACTAGAACTTGTTGCTGTAATTAAGTCTCCGTTATCAACTTGAATGCTACCAAAGTCGTTATCTGCTAGGTTGTTTGTGTTTAGGTAGATGCTGTTAGAGTCGGAAGTTATGACAATTTTTCCATCGTTATTTCTAAGTGTTTTAAACTCTAAATCTTGATCTGCTTTTTGTTTAAAGACCCCCTCACCTATACCTAAGTTGGAAGCAGTATTGGTTTCACCACCAACAGCAAGCAATTCAGCAAAGTTATCATTAACTTTATCAAACGCCGTTCTTAGATCGTCACCTGTACCATCATTTGGATTAGTACCTATGTTAATTGTTTGTATTGCCATAATAGTTTCCTACACCCTTATTTACAGTCTACCCACCACAACTTCGATGGTTCCCACTTCTGTTGAATTATCATAATTTTCCAACGCTTTACCAATTACTGAACCTAGTTTTGGATTGTCGCTTGCAACACCAACACCTGGTACGTCACTTGCTACAATCATATCACCTTTGTTAACTTTACCTAAAACCTTACATGGTACACGACCTTGCAATGCTACAGTAACAACAAAGTCTCCTGCTAAATCTGAATTCATCAAGTGTGCAGGATTGGTTGATACAACACCAGCAATCTTGGTTGTCATATAATCTTGTGAAACGGTAACTTCGTTTTGTCCACCAAACACAATAACTGTACCTGGCTCATAGGTATTATCACCTAAATAATTCTCAGCCAAGTCAGCAAATCTTGCACTTGTAGCAGTACCTTGGAATGTTGTTGCCCAAACATTGGCATATTTGTTTCCGCTTGTACCTAAATCGTATGTGTTATTACCGTCCGGTCTAATAGCACGACTGATCAAAGTACCAGTCATTGTGTCACCACCGACATTTACATAATCAGCATCGTGATTGTGATTAACACTTGTTGAAATTGTTATGTTAGCACTACCGTCGAAGTTAATAGCACTTGATGTTACAGCACCACTTAGTGTGATCGATCTTGCTGTTGTTAATTTTGCAGAACTACCTGCAAAGGTAGAGTTTGCTACTGTTTCAGCGATTGTTAAAGCAGTAGTACCTGCATTATTTTGAATTGTTAAATTAGTACCGCTTGCTTTCTTTTTAATAATTTCTGCATTTAAAGTTGTACCGTAAATGTCATTCCAATATTTTGTACTGCTACCTAAATCTCTTTGATTGTCTGTTTTTGGTTCTAGGTCATAAACTTTAAGAACTGTGCTGTCATTCATTGACACAGTACCATCTTTCATGATAGCACCAGCAGTTTTAACGTTGGTATAATCTGTTACATCGGCACCATCTTCAACATTAAGAATTGTTCTAACAGCAGATGGAATCAATGGCTGTACAACTGCCGCCGAGCCAGCACCTGCAGGTACACCTAATATACTAGATGCCGCCTGTTGCTGTAGTTTTGTTAGCGGTAAGCCTGTTGTTATGCTTGTTGATGTTCTGTGAGTAACCCAACCATTATCTAGTGTAAACTCGTCATCGTCAAAACTTGCTAAACCACTTGCTTCCTGTAACAATCTAGAGTTGGTTACCGTACCGCCTGAAACATAAGCACTGAATCCACTACCACCATTTACTGTTGCGGTTAGTGCTGAATCGGTGTATAAATCAACGTTGGTTGCATTAATAACCTGTACGTAATATTGATTTCCATTTAATTCTACTGTTCCAAGAACATCTTTAATTGTAATCCGATCACCCGGAACCAAATCGTGATTTGTGGAAGTTTGTACCCTAATAGGATTGTTTAATAAGATTGTGCTTATTATTCTACCGCCGCCATTTGCTGTTGTTCTTGTTGTTGCTAGATTTAAAGAAAGTTTACTTTGTGCTATTGCGGCTTCGTTGCTTACATCGGCATTTTTAACAGCACCTGTTGCTAATCCAATTTGAATTGAATTACCTGCTCTAATAAGCCTTACATCCGAACCTGTTCCTGATGGTTCACCAAACAATCTTGAATTAGCATCTGAATTTGTTGTAGTATCTAGTCCAACGTTGACCATTCCGACGATAGGATTACCTAAGCCATCAACGGTATTTGTTCCTGTGAACATCAACAAGTCCGTGTTACTAGGATTACCAGTAATTGTTGTGCCTTCTAATCCACCAATACTGTTTTGTGAATCAACATATTGTTTTGTAACTGCATCACTTCCATCTACAGGATCACGTAGTGATTTAATTCTGTTACCATTCATATCGATAGTGCCGCTATCGAGTGTACTATCGTTTAACATTGTAAATGCTTTTACATCTGTTCTTAAACTATCAGTAAAATCACCTTTGAACACATTGTCTGCATAAAGTTTATTGATTGCATCTGTATTGTTTGTTCCTTGGAATATGTTAGTAATTTTATTACTATTCATATTCAATTCACCATTCATTCTATTCCAAGCAAGATTAGTTCCATTGTAACCTGCTCTGTTTAACAAGCCATAAGTGCCGCCTGTTTGTGAACCTGTTGTTGTTGGTTCAGGAAAATCACTGCCATCTTCGTGTTGGCCAATTATTGAACTGTTAATGTATTCAGCAATAGTTCCTTCTGTAGGCACAGCATCATCTGATAGTCCTTGCATCTTTCTATCAGTTGAAAATTCGTCAATTGAAGTACCTTTTGTAAATTTTAAACTGTCAACGTTTGTTAGACCAATGTTAGCATTAAGTTCAACAGAACCATCACCTTGGTTAACACGGAAGAATGATCCAACGCGGAAGTTACCATCTTGGTCAGTACTTGCGTAGAACACTCTACCTGATCCAACTTCAACCGCTTCGTTTGATTGTACTGAACTGTAATCTGGTTTGCCGGCAGGAGCACCAAAAACGTTATTTGGATAATTTGAATCAGCATAGTTACCCCAACCAATGTTTAGGAAGTCATGTCCTGTTGCTCTCATGGTTGAGATTCTAGTTGTAACAATACTTGTTACATCTGCTGTTAAATTAGGTGGAACACGTAAATCTAATAGATGTTCTTGAATATTGGAAACTGTTCCGCTTGGTTCTAGTACATCAAAACGTTCAACGTTTAGAATTCTAAATACTTGTCCATCAATACCAACTCCGGCAAATTGTAATGCACTACTTGGAAGAACTCTAGGAGCATCTATAATATTTTTAAGTAGGACTTTTTTACCTACAGTAAGGGTCATAACTCCGTCGTTTGGAATTTGTGTTGCAACACCTAGGTTTAGCGAACTTCCTAAACTTAATGTTGCTCGACCACCGTATAATGCCGAACCGCCTGATCCACTATATGCTCCATCTTGAACAGCACTACTATCAAATCCTGTTGTTAAACCTGAATCAGTATATAAGAAAAATTCCGTAGTACCATTACCACTGTTAACATCTATGTAGTAAGCACCGTCAATTGTTGTAAATCCATTACCATTTAGTCCTGTAAGTTCAACAACAGATCCGTGTCTAAAATAGTGTTGTGAACTTGTTGTAACTTTACAAGGATTACCAATTGTTATTGATGCAATGTCTAAATTAGCAGGAATGATTTCGTTAACAACATATTCTGTTGTGTCATTATTAGATGAAAATTGTGTTAAAACAACTCTTGAATCTTCAAAAGGTAGATAATCAAAATCTTTAATTATTAATGCAGTGTTTCCAGTAATGTTATCACCACTATCGATAGTGTGTGCTTTTACTGTTTGTGTATAGTCCACATCTGGAGATCCAGTTGCTGTTGCATTAACTTGTCTAAAGAATGTTTGACCACTTTGTAGGTTTTCGTTTGGATCTGAACCTTCTGCCTGAATACCAATACGTCCATAACCGTTAGAACCGTTTAGTGATCTAATCTGTCCACCGTTACGTGCCCAATAAGCAACATCACAGTAATATGTAAACACTGATACCGCTTCAATTAAACCTGCGTTTGTTGCAACCAATCCATAACCATCACTGTTAATTTGTGTGTAGTCGTTTGCAGTCATAGACTTGTTACCAGCAGTTTCAACTCTAATTTCTGTGCCTTGTGGAATATCACCTGCTAAGTTTGATCTTGTTCTTGATTGTATTAGTGTATCTGAAGCAAGAGTAAGTGTTTGTTTGTAAGTACCAGCACCTAACCCATCATCAACAGGTGCAGTTGCACCGATAACTCTATATGTGAACTTTTCAAAGTCGCTTACACCTGAAACAAAGTTTCTTGAATCTTGATAAAGGAATGTGGTTGGTAATTGAATACGTCTTGTTAATCCTTGTAGTGTAATTGTGCTACCTGAAGCAGGATTGTCAACCACAGTACCATACTGAACACCAGCATTACCGTCAACATATTGACCACCACCGCCTTGTGCAGAGAATGATGAACAAGTTTGAACATAAGGTGATTTGGTTAAAATTTGTCCTTCAGGATCTAATACGTTTACATACCCTTGATGTCTACGAACTGATAGATTACGCAAAATAGTTGCATTGTTCATTAAGAAACAGTCCATGTGTTGGTTTAGTTTCTTAAGTTCGATAACAGTATTATTGTTAATTGTGTTTGCTAGTGTTGTGCCTGTTGTTGTGTTAATATCACTGTAAAGATTACCTCTCCATCTTGTGCTATCTCCAACACTGTCTGGATCGCTCGCCCAATCTTTAACGTAATATGTTACACCGTTGTTTACAAAGTATACGCCGTTGACTGGAGGGTACGCACAATCTTTTAATGTAATCTGTGTATTACCTGCTTGGTTTACTGACCCGCTAAAAGTATCCGCTCTTGAATATTGGCTATCATAGTGATTTCTATATCTTGATTCTTTTGGTAGCGATGTTCCATTATATCGTAATAAGTCGCCTCTTTCAAAAATCATATCCAAAGATCTTTGTGGAGGTCTAACACCAATTAATGGTTGAATTGTTGTACGTCTAAATTCGTCACCTTTTAATGAAACGTTTTCAGGAATAACAATAGGGAAGTATTCTTCATATACTCCCGATTCAACAAAAATTGTTACTTCAGGTAATGGAATATTTGTTTCTCTTCCATTGCCACCTGTTTTAGCCGGAGCCGATCCTGTTCCATTTGTTATTACATCTGTAATAATTCCCATTAACGATGATATTGTTGCAGATGCTCCGCTTTCAGCAATAACACTACTATCAATAAATTGTTCATAACCGCTTTGATTGCTAAATGTTCCTTGGTATGCTGGAACGGCACTTAATCCTGTGTTAATAACAGAAGTAATGCTGTTCATTAATGTTGTTACTTTTGTAATTGCCGCCGCTTCACCATTTAATGAATTTGTAAACTGTGTTGATGATATTTGTTTTGCAGTAAATGGTGTATTGGTTAAAATATAATTGTTAACAAGATCTCTAGCATAATCTAAAGAATCAATTGTTTGTGGTTGTTGTCCAGCAACCTGACTAGTTGCACCATCCCAATAACTTTGTGCATTTGTTCTTGACTTAGTATTACCGCCGTATCTTAAATCAAAAGCAACACCTTCTAGGATAAGTTTTGTATCTCTTCGACATTTTACAGAGTCATAAACAAACCCTGAGTAAATTCCAGTGCCTGTGCTTATTGCATCATCAATATAAGCAATAACTTCATCAGCAATAAAGTCTAAGTTATTTGTAAGCAATGTGTAAGCATTTGGATTTTGCAAATTGCTTGGAGCCACGTAAGGTGTGTTTGTTAAAACATTGTTTAAAATAAGATCTTTTGCAAAATTAATTGCCGCAACTGTTTCTGCTTGTTGTCCAGCAACTTTTGATGTAGCACCGTTCCAATAACTTAATGCGGCATCTACAGTTTTTGAATTTCCTACGTAGGTTAAGTCAAAACTTATAGCATCAATAATTAATCCAATGTCTCTATAACAGTAATCTCTATCAAATGTAAATGTGCTTGCAAAATCATCAGTGTTATCGCCGTCGTTAATCTCTGCTTCAATGTATGCAAGTGTTTCCTCTTGAACAAATCTTCTGTTATCAACAAGTAATTTGTTTGCAAGAACATTTGTTAAATCTTCTGTACCATCTGCCGCAAGGTTGATTGTATATTCACCCGGCTTTTTACCTGGAACTTTCCAAAAAACATCTCCTGTGTAAAGTCCTTGTTTCTTAAGTTCGATATCACCTTTCATGATACGTTCTGCATAGAAACATGCTTCTCTAACAGTATCAAATGCGTATGCTTGTGAACGTCCTATTTGTGATTGGTCAACACCTCTTGCTTTCATCTGTGCTTCTGTTCTACCAGATTTACTTACAAAGATATTATTTGTACTTACAAAACTATTTTTGTCTACATAATCTTTTGTTGCGGCAGTTAATCCGTTGTCACCAAACTGCGGAGTTCCTGACAACAATAACGGTCCAGTCATGGAATCACCGGCTAGTGCTACCTTGCTGTCTACATATTGTTTGTTTGCCGCTTCGTCATTTAAACTTGGTGTTCTTGGATTTCCACTACCGTCTTGTAATAAAATTTGTCCTGTTGCTGTATCACCTGCGCCGTCAATAAATTTATCATCAGCATATTGTTTTGTTACAGCGTCTTGTGTTTTGGTTGGAGTACCTAAGTTTTCAATTAAAAAGTTTTGTGCGTCTAAGTTTCCGCCAAGTTGTGGCGTTGTATCACGAACAACTTCTGTACCAGTGTTTCTAATAATAATTTTAGTAGGATCAGCGGCGTTATCAATTGTTAAACCATCGCCTTCGATTGTTTTTTCAACAATAGCATCACCTGTTGCGTTTGTTGCAATAACTTTATTGCTAGTAATTGTCGCTGGTGTGTTATCTAGGTTTTGAAAGTTTAATCCACCACCTAGTCCTAGTGCCGCGTAAATTTCAACAAAGTTTTGATTTACTTTATTAAAACCCGTTCTGATACTATCACCAGTAGCGTCATTACCCGTAGTACCAATATTAACTTCTTGACGTGCCATATTTTAAACTCCGAAACTTTCTCCACATCCGCAACTTGATGTAGCATTAGGGTTGCTTATGTTCATATAAGAACCAAAAACTTCTTTCTTAAAGTCTATTGTAGTACCCGCTACATACAATAAACCTGCTCCATCAATAGCAAAATTGCCATTGCTTAATTCAAATACTTCATCGTCATCTGCTACTTCGTCTACAGCCTTCCACTCATACGTAAAACCAGCACATCCGCCGCCCTTAACGCTTAATTTAACGTACTTTTTGCCTTCTTTAGCAAGTACGCCTTCCATGTGTTCTTTTGCTGAATCTGTTACAGTTACGATGCTCATGACAATATTTATGTTATTATTTTATAATCCGAATGTAAATAGCATTATGTTCGTAAGAATAGAAAACAGTATTACACACTATTATCGTAAGAGCAAAAAGGGCAAAATACACCCCTACAAACGCATGAAACAGGTTGCAGTGTTTATCTGTGATGAGTGCGAAACAGAATTCAAACGTGAGAAAGGCAAGGTTGATCCTAAACGGTTAAGCGACAATTATTTTCACGTATGCGAGAAGTGTGATCCTAAGAGATTTGCACAAAAGAAGGGTGTACAGAAACGTTTAGTATGGAATATGCCCGCAGGCAGTGAAATAGATATTAGTAAGATTTAAAAAGGCATTAGATCGCGGTATTCTTCCGCTATCTTATCTTTGCCCCATTGTGGTAACATGGTTGTAACCACTTCAACTTTGTGTATTTTACTGTGTGATTCTAGTGTTAGGTTTCTAACTTGTTTTAGCAATTCGTCAGCAAAAGGACACCAAGCACTAGTAAACGTCATAAGCACATATAACGTGCCATTTTCAGTAATCTTTAGATCATAAATTAATCCAAGATCGTAAACGTTTAAAGAAATTTCAGGATCAAAGATGCCCTTCAAACAATCTATAACAGCAGGTCCAACTTGTTCCCAAAGTTGAGAATCATTTTGTACTGTGTCTAGTGTTTTATGAAAGGCATCATGTGAATCCATTTAATTACTCAGACTTCCAAATAGTCCAAGCACCGTATGCGATAGCACCGTATGCAAATAGCGCCGCAATTGGTTTGAAAATTAAAAACGCAATACCAGCGGCAACTAATACTGCACCGTCAAGTGTTGTACGTTCTTTTAATCGAGCGTTAATCCATTTTTGTAACATGATTTACTCCTTTTTAGTTTTTGGTCTGCCACGTTTTGCTCCTTTGTTAGGTGCTTTTTTAGTGGTAGTTTTTTTAACCGCAGGTTTCTTTGTTGCGGCTGGCTTTTTTGCTGGTTCCTTCTCTTCAGGAGCAGATGGAAAAAGCCAATTGGTTAGGTTTTTAAGCCATACAAACATTGTATTCTCCTATTTGTCTGTTAATATAATTACCCCGCAAGCAAGTCGTTCGCCTGCGTTTCCGGTTTTAAGCGATTCTTCATCTCCGCCTTTGCCAAGATCATCCTCGTTAGAATGAATAACAATAGCACGACCTATAACACTGCGTTCTCCAATAAGGTCAACACGTTTTGCTATAATGGTAAAGTCGGCTATGCCGTTTGTGTTCGCTGTGACATTTCCTAAATCACCTATGTGTCCATTATCTAAATCACCATGATCTACATCATCGGGATTATAATGACCACCGGCGCTTTCACAGCCATTTGTCAAATCACCAAACTCGTGTATATGAAATCCATGTTCGCCTGGTTCAAGTCCTGTAATACGTCCTACAATAACAGTACCTGTACCTTGTTTGAGTTGTCTTAACAGAATTGTGCCTTTAACAGTTTCACTTTGTTCAAGTTCGCAAAGAGCAGTTACCTGTTCTTTTGCTTCATTAAGCGAATTCAGTTGCGAGCATTGACATTCTTGTGCCCGTGTTCTCGGACAACTCTTGTCTGCTATTTCCGTTAGTTTCATGATAATATTTATGCAATTTTTGGCTGGCTAAGTTCTTTGCTTTACTTTCGACCATAATATCTGCATAATCCCAGAATGATAATGCCCAGTCATTTACTGCGTTATTCCACATGTAATCACTGTGAGCACGAAGTTTTTGTTTCTTGTAACCTGATTCTAATAATACAGGCATGCTAGGTTTAACATGTGTAGGAAAGTTTACAAGAACATCTTCACGTGATACCGAATAGTGAATAACAGGACGTACACCACGCCAACTATCTACTATGCGAGCAAATCTATCATCGGTTGGTAGAATGTATTCTCCACTATTGACCCAGTGGTGGTGTATGTCAAGAACGAGTGCGACGTGTTTTTCAAGTTCGAGGCTTGCGTCGATTCCCCACGACATTTCGTCGTTTTCAATAGTAAGTGTGTTTCGTGCTTCTGGAGACAGTCTTGGAAGGACGTTGATGATACCGGCTGGACCTTGTCTACCGGAGATGTGGACATTACACTTGAAGTCCTGCCAATCTTTACCGTAACCCATCCACCTGGCGATGTCAATGTGATACTCAAATTCTTCTATGCTCCGTTCAACGATATCAGGATTATCTGACGCAAGTACAGTAAACTGACCAGGATGCATAGAAAGCCTAACATCCAGTTCACGAGCCTTTGCGCCGACGTGAGCCAAGTTCCTTTCACAATATTGTCGTACATCAGGCTTGCGCCAGAAGTAAGACCAAGTAGGCTCAGTATAAACAGGTAGGACGTCACTTCCCAACCTAACCATACGTAATTCATTCGGTAGTCCTCCTACATAGTTAACAAGGTTCCAATAACTTTGTATGTTATGAACCATAATGTCCCATAGACGCTGTTCAGCAACTTCACGTGTTTGTCTATTCAACCAAGCAACAGTTGTTGATCGTGTGTTTAGTGGTCGCTGTATTTCCTCTAGTAATTTTTTCTTTTGTGTTTGATTTGGATGCATGTACTTACATGCGAAGCCTATACGTTTAGATTGAGAATTCATCTTGTAATATTTTCCAAGTTTCTTTGTAGTCTTTTATATTATAGCAAAAACCAAGATCATTGTCAAGTATGACCTTTTTCAAAGGATAGTCATTGCCCGCTATATCCATTCTATCACCAAAAAATTGCAGTATATCATTAACAGGATCAAAGTCTTCTACTATTTGACTTTTATCACTGCCTTTTGGAGCAATGTCTATACCAGTTTCGCCTCCGGGCCTTGCTTCAATATTAGGAAATAATTCATTAAACTGTCTAGCGATTATATTGCGTTCGTTTTTGTGTTCGTCCCATTCCTTGTACATAGCACGTTCTTCTAAGTTAGCATTGCGACCAACAATGCTAAAATTTACCATACCAGGTCTGTGTTCAAAATGTAATCCTGTTTTCCTATAGAATTTACTTTCGGCTAACATTTCACTTAACCAACCATGTGCTGTTTCAGGTAGTGTCCAATTATTTGTAAGAATATTTTCGCCTTTTTTCCAAACATCATTGCCTGAACAGTTGTAAACACATTCTACTTTTTCACAAATAGTTTTACCTAGTTGTTCTACAGTTTTTGGATAGTCACTACCTGTAATTAGATATACATAGTTTTCATCGCAAAACTTTGTAAAGAACTTTTGGAATTCTTTGTCAATAGTTCTACGGCTAGGTGTTAGTGTGCCGTCAACATCAAATATAAATCTATTGCTTACTGTCATGTCCAATTATTCCTTACCCAAGGGTCATCGCAGTTATGAGGATTAGGATCACCATGAAATACACAAATACAGCATTCGCTAGGCGGAACAACATCTTCTATTTTATGAAACTTTCTGCTTCCTTTTGGTCCACTTTGTAATGCTCTATCATTTCTAATTTCCCATTTCCAACTTCTTATCCATTCGTCTGGCCAACACTTTGCAGTATCTTTTGCAACGGTGTACAACCAGTCTTGATCTCCAAAATGACTTCTTATAACTTTTTGAGGATCTTCGATAAACCTTGACCAAACATGATCTAATTGACCTAGTTTAAATCTAATAACAGAACTATTGTATTTTTGCCAGTTAGGTTGCATAGCACGGGTGAAATCTCGAATAACGCACCAATCATTAGGTTCATAATCAAATAATTTATTCAAGTTACCACTAATAACAACGTCCAGATCCATATACAAAATTGTGCTGTCTTTTGCTAAAGGTAAATCTGCTGAATACATATAAGGTTTGCACCACCAACCTGTAAGTTCTTTAGGTAAGTTTAAGCACATAATATCTTTATCAATTCCGTCTATATTATCGGTTAAACAAACCATAGTAAACGGTATTGTAAGATTACGTTTTACCATGCTGTACAGTGTGTTTACATATTTTGCCGAATACTTGTCACCATGTTTTAAACATAGAACATAATTTTGTCGTTTAACTAAAGGATTATGAGGATGATAATTTTCACTAGACTCTATTTTTTGGCCTATCTGACTAAGTTCCTGTAAGGCTTGTTGCTGACGTTTTTTCTCTTTTTCACGCCTGCGTTGTTCCTTTAAAATTTTAAATTGTTCTTTAGTGTATTTGCTTTTATCAATTTTTGCCATCGGTACGCACCACTTTGTTAATAGAAGAAATACTTTTTAAAATATCTTCTAGGTCATCTAACTTTACCATATTAGGACCGTCGCTGGGTGCGTTATCAGGATCAGGATGGACTTCCATAAAGAAATTTTCTATGCCCAACCCTGCACCTGCACGAGCCAACCCAGGCACATACCCGCGATTACCGCCACTGCTAGAGCCCATACCTCCGGGTTTTTGAACGGAGTGCGTAAGGTCAAAAACAATGGGAACGTTATAATTGTCAAGCATAAACTGAAGGCCAGTGAAGTCAGTGACCAAAGTATTATATCCAAAACTTGTTCCCCTTTCTGTAATCCATATTTCTCGAGCACCTTCTGTCTTTGATAGTATACCTGCTACATCCCATGGTGCTAAAAACTGACCTTTCTTGATGTTTATAATTTTTCCTGTTTCAATTGCTCTACGAATTAGGTCCGTTTGTCTACACAAAAATGCAGGAATTTGTATTACATCAACAGCATCTTCATAAGACATTACTGCTTGAATCTGATTAATATCATGAACATCTGTGAGTATTTTTAATCCTGGTATTTCTTCTTTCATATCCTGAAAGTCAGACAGGGTTTTAGCCAACCCCAATCCGCGTTTACCGTTTATGCTTGTTCGATTTGCTTTATCGTAACTTGCTTTAAAAAAGTAATCAAATCCATACTTTGAAGCAGTTCTTGCACACACGCCTGCAATTTCTAAACTCTGTTCTATGCTTTCGTGTTGACACGGTCCTGCTATAATTCTCATCTTAACCTCTTCCAACCATTTGCAATTTTACAAGGACCCCATTTACAAGAAGGATCTAATTTCTTTTTACAAATTACACAGATCATGTGGTCCTTTCACCTTGAAATACGCAAATGAAATATAATTCACTATCACCCGCATGTACACGGTGAAATACTCCGTCTTTAATTAAAACAGTATCTCCTGGATATACACTAAATGTTTCATCATCTAGTTGCATATTACCTGTTCCTTCTAAGAACAAATATACTTCTTCTTGTCCTTCGTGCTTATGACCGCTTGTGCTTTTGTTAGGATTTAATCGTGTTGAACTTACTACTAGATTGTTTAGTTCTGTATTATCTTTAACAACATAACGATCATCAGATTTAACAACAGTTCCACCAATGTCCCAGGCTCCGTATTTCATTTTTTATCCTTCGTAGATTGCTGAGTTAGCACCGTGCTCGGCACACTCGACTTTAACACAATAGCAACGATTGTCCGTTGCTTCTCTAATAAGTTTATCCGCAAAATTAAATGCGTGTTCCGCAAACTTCTCTGCGCCTACACCATCAAACACTCTAATCTCTGCTAGACCTTTTTCTTCTAGTTCACGTAGTGTTTCCAAGTGTGGATCTGCAATGTCCACTGCTACTTTGTGATCAAAGTTATCTTCGAGCCAAGCCTTCAAAGGTTTAAGTCCTCCAAAGTCTACTGCCCAGTTCTTGTTGTCTAAATGGTCACATCCAAATGTAAATGTAAATGCTAGACTGTAACCATGTAGCAGATGACAGTGTGAATGATCTGCGTTAGGTTGACGGAATACTGCCGATAAGCCAATGTTGTGTCCGTAATGTTTTGTACTGTAATGTTTACCCATTATTATCTCCTTGCTTTAATAATGGCGGCAGAATTAGAAGGGGTGACGCCAAGTCCTTTATATTTGTTTATCATTTTCCAGTTTCTTAAGTTCTATAATTAGATCTAAAAATCTATCAAACATTTCATCTTGTCGATCTAATCTTCCAACTTCTTCTTCAGTGTATACTTCATCATAATGATTATGATCTTTATGTGTATGCAACTGATACGATAAACATAATACAGAAGCGATTAAGAATCCTAGTAATATGTTTTTAAACTGTTCCATGCTTTTATTATAACAGATTTAACGTGTAAGTCAATAATTATTTTTAGAAAATTGACTTTTTCTTACCAATCTGCAAAACAATTTTCTAATTGCTTCTAACTTTAGAAAGTATGTCCATTTTTTATTTTTGGTTGGTTTTATACCACAAGCAACTCTATGTACATCGATTAGAAAAATTACCCTATCTTGATCTGTGTTATTCCAAACATGATGCCAACCTTGATTATCAAAACCAAATGACTTTTCCCAGTTGATTTCTTCACCCATTATTTCCATTCCTAATTTTTTTGTATCATTAGTTGGAACAACCAATGGAATATGAAATCTTAAGTATTTAGAGTCTAAGTTTACATCTGATCCAAAATGCAATCTTATTTTGCTGTTTGCTTTAATATAACTGTACATAGCAATAGGACAATCATGACCAAATGTTTCCATTAATTGCCAAGCAGTAGGATAATTGTCTTTTAATTTCTGTGTTGGTTCTAACCATTCATGTTGATATTTTAAACCTTTTGTTTTCCAGTTACCATTATGTAATTTGTAGCCATATTCTTGACCATCTAGATTAGCAAATATATTTGTGTGTTCAGGATGATTAGCAATGTAATCTTTAAGCAATGCGTCTTTGATTTCATCCATGTGTTTTAGGAAAGGTATATCCTGTGTTCTATAGATATATTTTTCAGACATAGCATAATCTATAATTTTTTGTTTTAATTTTTTAAGCATTTTTATTTTTTCCTGTAATATTATACCACCACCATCTAATGTTCCTTACAAGTAAGTATATTTTTGCTTCTATATCTTTATCTTTAATATGAGGAATATTACTAGGCGGTACTCCGGCAATACTTCTATGAATATCAATAATAAAAATTAATCTATGCTTGTCTGTTTTATTCCATGCGGTGTGCATACCTTGATTATCAAATGCCCAAACATCGCTCCAGTCTATAAGTTCACCCATGCACTCAAAACCTAATTTATCATAATCTCCTTCAGGAATAATTAAAGGAATATGATATCTTAAATATTCACTGTATCGATTTTCAATACCGTTGTGAACTGTAATTTCACCACCCGGTTCTAATATGCTATATTCAGCAATAGGACAATATTCTTCTAACATTTTTATCATCTGAATTGCTGTAGGATAATTTTTTTCAAATTCTGGTTCAAGCATCCACTTGTGAATATACCTAAAGGCTACTACCTTCCATTTATCACCACCTACTGCTAGATGAACATCACCGTTAGGATTGTCTACTGTTTCTGCCTTAAGTCCTGTAAAATCAGGGTGTGCTGTTAAAAATTCTTTAATTAATAATGGTGTAAGTTCTTTAAATTGATCGGAAAATTTTAATTCGTGTGAACGCCATATATACTTTCCTGTAAAAATTTTATAGGATCTAGCCAACAAACTTATTGTTTGCCATATTCTGCTGGGGAGGAATTTTAATTCTTTGCGTTTAAACATCAACGATATTTACTTATTTTTATCTATGAGAGATTGTAAAGCGGTATAATCGTCGATATAGAAGTTATCGTATTTTTCCCATTCTTCTGGAGGATCCCAATCATCAGGTTGTATTTGTATAAACTTTATATTAGGATAGCATTCAAATATTTTAGCAGTTTGATGTATCCAGTATGACGGATCGGTTGGTGGTTTAGTTGCTTCGTTGTAATTCTCTGTGCTTTTGTATACGTTGTTAAACTTATCGTCAGTACCCCATAGGTCAAAGCCAATCATCACAACATATTCGGGTTCCATTGTGCAAGCCAAATTTAGTGCGTGTCCTCCACTTCCCCAATGCCATGGATCGTCTTGTCTTTTAGTACCTTCATAAGGTAGTTCAGGCAAACATAAAACATTACGCCAAAAACTAAACTGCTTGTACCAATTGCTTCTAGTGTATACAGGATTTTCGTAACTGTTGTTTACGGCTTCTTGTACCATGCGTCTATCACAGCATACCAAATGGTCAGGGTGAAAATCTCTATGCACTGCATTTGTACCAATAGTTGCACCTAGCCATTCTAGTTGATAAAGGTCAAATGTTTTTCGACTTTCGCCATTTCCTATGACAGTAACATACTTCATAAGTGTATTTAAGACTTGCGGATTTGTCTGACTATATCTTTTATGTCACGAATATCGTGTAGCACTTCGTGAACAGTGCTTTCTGCTCGATATGTTCGATCAGCAATTTCACCTATAGTATGGACAGTCCAGAACCACCAAGTAACTGCGGTCATAGCAAATACACCAGCACCTATTCCTGCTATCAAGTGCCAGTCATATATTTCGTTATGCCACAACAAAAAACCTACTATTAAGTAGGCGATTGGAGAAAGTTTAGCATACAAGTCCCACCATCGCACTTCTCGCTTTATTTTATCAGGTATTTCTTTGTTGAGAAATATTACGTTTTTCATCTTGCCCATACTAATATTTATCGTATGGGTTAATTAGAATTATGTTGTGGTATTATTTCCGATGAATCCCCACGGAGACCAATTACCGGGCGTACCACTTGCTGTACATATCCAACCAATGGGTGCTGTGTTTTTAGGATTTTCATTCCACACAGTATCGCCTTTGTTCCAGTGTCCGCTGGTAGGTGGTTTATCTGCTACCATGAATAAACGATTTTGAAAACGTATATTGCCTGCTACTTCTAAATCTTCTGTGGGGTTTTTAACACCAACACCTAGTTTACCATAAATCCTGTGTGTGTTTGAAGTATTGCCTTCTTGTCCTATAGTAACATCGCCTTTAAATGACACTTTAATACGTGCTTGATCATCTGTAACGATGCGTAAATTTTTATTATTGTATGTGCCTATTTTAGCATCACCATCTTCAGCATCTATAATTGTATGCGTATCGTTGGCAAAGTTATAAACTGCTAGGTCGCCCGCGGGTTTGTCTGTACCAATACCTAGCCTATCCAAGTTAGGATCAAAGAACAGTGTTTCAGCAACACTGAATCTTCCTGCTACATTTAGATTGCGTAGTGTTCCTACTTCTTGTAAACTGCTCTTTTTAACTGTGCCGCCGAGCGTATCAAACGACAATACATCATTGCCGTCTATCATGTAGGTTTTATCTTTGTGGATATCAATTGGCTCTGTACTCCAAAATCTATCTGGATTGTTTTTATAGATGAACTGTTTGCTGTACTTGCCGCCACTCCATAAAAAACCTGTACCTACGTTTGTTTTACGTTTGTTTTTGTGTGTAAATTCTATAAACTGACGTTCTGTTTTTTCGTCAGCAACTAGTTCTTTGGTTACCAAACTGTCTACTTCAAGTGTACCTTTTACATAAACATTTCCACCAAAATCAGCATTACCTGATATTGTTAAATCACCTAACAGTTGATTTGTTTTTACTTTATCAACAACAATACAGTCATCTAGTACGGTTAATACTGTGGCAGAGGCTTTGTCTAGTATGCCTGTAGAACTAAACTGCTGTAAAGGACCACCCTTGATCCAGGCCCCGTTAAACTCACCGGATTTAATATCCAGTTGTTCAACTCTAATCCCTTCGGGTCTATCACCAAAAGTGGCTACTGGCATTAGAACTCCTCTGCAATACCTAATAGTTCTGCGGCTAAAAATGCTAGTGCAAATACACCAATATCACGCCAACCTAGCAATGCTACACAACCGCCAATACGCAATCCGCTTTTTGCTAGGCTAATATAAAAATGTTTTTTACTTGGATCTTTTGGTTCCATTAATCTCTCCTTTCGAAGATTTCGTCAATAAGTCCATACTCAAGTGCTTCTTGGGCAGTCATGAACTTGTCACGTTCCATGTCGTTGCTTAGTTCTTCAAAAGTTTTTCCTTTTGAATTATGCTTAACATATACGTTAGTTAGTTCTTTTTTAAGTTTGATAATTTCTTCTGCATGAATTTGAATATCAGTTGCTTGACCACTAGCACCTCCACTTGGTTGGTGAATCATGTGTCTAGCATGTGGTAGCATGTAGCGTTTGCCCGGCTCGCCCGCTTGTGCAAGCAATGACCCCATAGAGCAAGCCTGACCCATTACATAAGTGTAAACAGGAGATTTGATGTATTGCATGGTGTCATAGATAGCAAGTCCGGAACTTACTACACCACCTGGTGAGTTAATATAAAAGTGAATTGGTTTATCACGGTTTTGTGATTCCAATAAAATAAGTTGTGCTGTTACCGTATGTGCTACAGCATCGTGAACCGGACCGTTTAGAAAAACGATTCGTTCTTTTAGCAGTCGACTAAAAATATCATAGGCTCTTTCGCCATCGTGATTTTTCTCAACTACCATTGGGATTAGATTGCTCATTAATATACTCCTATTAGTACTGTTTCTGGGTTTATTCTACCATTCATTTTGGTAGGGGTTGTTGTAAGTTTCTCAATCCAGTTTTCAAATTTCTTACGTGTATTGAGTGCTTTAACTTCTTGTAATTGATCCATAGGTTTGCGTAGCGTCCACCAAACACTTTTTTCTTCATTGTATCTTTGTAGTGTTTGTCCTTTAAGGTTAAGTCCACTGCCTTCTCTACCTGTACCTGTAGGATCTTCAACTGACGTGTAGTATATACCAAGTTTTCTGTTTTTGCTGTTAAACACAACAAGACAGTTTGCGCCAATCATTTTGTGTGCTGGTACACTTGATACATTATACTTGTCATCTGAAATTTTGTATTTTAATTTTTCAACAACTTTTTCTGGTGATTTTTTGCTTATCTTACGTGGCTTTCTATTTGCTTTGCTTTCTGCAACAATAGCATCGCAAGCACTAATAACACTTACAAGAAAATCATGTAATTTTTTAATTTGACGTTTGTCGTAGTGCGAATATGCTTCTTTAAGTTGTTGTGCATAATCCTTTTGTTCGTCATTCATCTTTTTTGTATCAAGCGGATTTAAAAGTTCGTGATATTCTTTTATTTGATCTTCATAAAACGTAGCAATTAATCGTGCATGTGGTTGTTTGCACTGTAATTGTCTAAGTTTTTGCAAAGGCTTAAATTCCTTAAAGTCTGTTATCTTGCCTTCAACAAAATCATCAAGTGCTTGTTCAAAGTCCTGCACCATTATAGATGTTGCTTCACGTATTCTATCCTGAATGCTTGGAACATAAACATTATCGTTTTTCTTTTCTTCTTCTTTCTTTTCTTCAACTACTTGTTCGCCTAAATCAAGTAATTCCTTTAGCCATTTTTCGATGTATTCTGAATGAGGTTTTGGAGTTCCCATTGTGCCCGGCAAACTGTGCCACCATTCGTTATATTTAGGATGCACATCGGGCATTCCTTGCATTGTAAGATTACATATCGTTGCTAATGTCGAATTAAATCTCCAATCCGGTGCTTTGTTTAATGTGTCAATGTGTTCTTTCCACTTGTCACTAGTTTTTGCCCAATCCAATACATATTTTTTATAATCAGAATTTTTCTTTTCCATGCGGAAGTATTGAAAAGCCGCATCTTTTGCTCTGCTAAATGTTTGCCCATCCCACTCAGCACTATCCGTAAAATTAGGTACGTTAGTGTTCTTAGGCGACCTAGCACGAACTTTTGTTTTTGCCATTGTTATAAAACTCCAAATAAATTATTCTTAAATTATATATATTCTTTTCAGAAAAAGCAAGAGGTTTATTTCTGAATTTATCCAACATACCTACAATCGAAAGCCAAAATGCTTTTTGGTAATATTGCTTCTTCTGTCCAATGGACTTCACCACCATTAAATAGAACAATGTCACCTTGTGTCATTTGTAATTTTCTATTTTTAAAACACAATGCACCCGACTTTTTATCTCCAATTAAACAAACTATACCACTAAAATCAACATCGCCTTCTTGATGCAAATGAGGTGTTTGTTTTCCACCTTTGTCGTAACTAACAAACCAACTCATTGTAAAAACGTATTTTTGATTAATGTATTTGTTTATAATCTTTTCAACTTCGTTTTTTAAATCCTGAAACTGATCCCACAATATAGGATTATCCATTAGCGGTTGGAATCCTACTTTGGTTGTGGATTGCTTGTTTTCACTTTGACTTCTAAAACTGTCTTTAAAAAACTCAACAGTTCCTAAAGGTGCCATGCATGTCCACGGATCTATGCTATCTTGATAAAACATAATTTTACTTATACAACAAATGGAGCGGCTGAGGAGAATCGAACTCCCATACATGGCTTGGAAGGCCAGTGCATTACCATTATGCTACAGCCGCTAAATTACTTGTCGAAATGGAATTTATCACCCCAACGCTGTTTTACTTTGTTGAGATTGTAGGGATTGCAACCAATAACTTTTTGTTGTGAATTGTAGTCAATACGCATTTCGTACTTAATCCAGGTCCAAAATTGCACATTGTCTGCTTCGGTTGTGTCAGTTTTTGCTACTACTCGATATCTGTTAATAACAGGAACATCAATAGTTAAACCACCGTTTTTTGTTTGAAATGTTGCTTTCATAACTGTATTTATTATGTTCTTTCGCCTTTAGTATACGGACCAAAGTCATTTCCTGGAAACGCCAAACAAGCAAAATTTTCTGTTGGCTGTATTACTATAGATATCGTAAAATCTGTTGGGTGAGCAAAAATAGTCATAGGACCTTTTATAAACTCTCCCGAAGGTAAACGCCATACTACCGATGCTGATGCTATCGGAACCTCTTCGTACTCTACAAGCATTTCTGCTATTTTTTCAACAGGTCCGCAGTCCAACAGTATTGGCAATTGAATTAGATCTTTCTTTTCTTGGGCAAACGCCGTTATAGATATTGCGACCCAAAAAAGAAGTCCTGCTATAAGGGCCGCTTTTCTCATATAAGTATTTATTGGCGGAGAGTGTGGGATTCGAACCCACGAAAGGTATGATCCTTTAACGGTTTAGTAGACCGCCGCCTTCAACCACTCGGCCAACTCTCCTATTTGTTAACTTCTTCTTTATAGACTGTAAAGCGTTCGATATCTGTAATCTTTTCTAAGATACCATATTCGTTTACACGAAAAATATCTCCAGGTTTATATAGGTAGTTATTCTTTTGTGTACCATCTTTAGCAACACCCATTACTTCTCCTGGCCATTCTCCTTGGACAGCAAAACTGCCATCTGGAAAACTTTCTATATTATAATCCATCCACATCATAAGCCTATTAATCCCCAACCGTGATTTGCTATTGCGTTCAAGATAATAGCAAGGCAAGTAAGAATGTGCAACACCACCCACCCAGTACGAATGATTGCAACTCTGTCAGCCTTATTGTCATCTTCATATGCTTTACTCCCTATTGCTTTACACCAATATTCCCAAAGATTAAATTTATTCTTTATTAACATTTTTCTTTTCAAATTGTTTGTTAATACTATCAACAAGTAATTTTGCTTTTTTTGGGAATCTATCAACGATATCTCTAGCATACACTTCAATATCTTCTGCTGTTTCTTTAGACATTATATCAGCAAAGTCTGTTTGATATTTCACGCAACTTCCTTAGTTTGGTTAATCATACCATACACTTCAATAAGATTTTTAATTTGTTCAGCAAGATGCGGCCATTTATATGTAAGCATTTCGGCAAACTCGTTGCGTTCTTGTACGGTCATTCTTGCGAACATCTCGACTAATTGATTAATATCCATTTTACTGCTCCTCTAATTTTTATTATTGTATAACGATTCTCGTTCTTTGTCAACCGAATAAGTTTCTATTAGGTCAGGAAGATCTGCTGGATGAAATTCACCATTCTTTACATACATCATGATAGCACCGTGACTGCTACGAACATATGCTCTGCCGCCGTCAATAACCTGTCCGTTATCTAAAACTTTGTAATCATGATGACTCTGTGAGTAGTAATATCGTTTGTCAGGACCTACTACCATACCAAACTCTAGTTCTTCTACTATGTCAGCGTTTATAATCATCATGTGTCCGCGATGATAATCTTGATACAAACCAAAGTAGCGATTACCAAACTCGGGGTGAGGTGTTTCTCTATAGTAAACATCTACAGGTACATCGCTTGCCTTAAGATCAGTTGTACAAACATACTGCACAGGTACACCGTCTTTTTCAGTGTAGTGTTTAGTAACCTTTTCAATGTCAAACTGCGGACTATGATGAATGTTCATTTTTTAATCCCATAAGTTTTCGTAGTATTTGCCAAACAGCCGGAAGCCATTTGAAATGCGTTCTTGTTCTCTGTTCATATCTAAAGCATCATCAAACCGCATATACACTTCGTCCTTGTTTGCTTTGCAATCAAATGCGTATATCATTTCGTCCATTACCCAATCCCAACGTACAAAAAAGTTTTCGTCAGTAGTGCCGTCTTTGTTGTATGCATCTATTTCTTTTTTAGACGGACGCAGTTCTTTGGGCACGTCTTCATAGTCTACACACGGTGCACCATGCTTTTCTGCTTTTAGTTGTATCAACATCGGCAGTATAATAGGAGCAAGAGTATGATCCATACTCCAAGTGTCCCACTTATCAATGTGTACTTTTACTTTTTGTTCTGGACTGTATCCAAACTTGTCATAAAGCCAATTGCTCCACGGCCAGTGTCCTGGGAACTTTCCAATCTTAACCTTCATTTGTAAAACTCCGGATTCCATTCTCCGAACACTGTGGGTGCTTGTTCACTTGCCATTTCCATATCATACTTGCTTGGAAAATGTTTTAGGCAACGCCAAGCACGTTGACGCACTGCTAGTGGAACACGAGGTGTTGCTTTAGGGTCCATTAGGTCCCGCAAAAATTGTTCTGCGTTTAGCACAGCATGTTTTCTTTCAACTGGCAGTGTCATGATAAACCACACATTGTCTGATATTGATCCCAGGCCTTTTGCTGTGACGGATTCATTTCATCCGCCGGCACAACACAGTCTAGCCAGTAGTAAGGCAGGCGCGGTACGTGGCTACCAAACCGTCGTGGCTGATGAATCTTACCACCGTCATACAGTTGTATAACCACATTGCGATAAACTTCTTCGCCTTCTGTGTTGCCTGCCCATTCGGGATTGCTCATACCACCATAGTTGTATCCATCCCAAATTTGATTCCAATGTGCGTCATTGTGCGGATCGAAATCTGTTCGTGCGATAATACACAGAATGTCTTCATACAATACCCGTGCTTCTACAACGTCTCGAACGCATCTACTTAAACTTAACCCTACCTTCATACATTACACCTGCTCTGGCAACTTGCCTGTAATTAGATACATTTTTTTAAGGATACCATTTACATCCTCTTCGGACAGAAACCCTTTTACAGTATCACCCGGTTGTGTAACACCAGGCAATTCGTGCTGTTGGTTTCCTTTAAACACAGCAATTTCATACAAACCTTGCTTGTTACCATATGAACTTTCGTTCTGTACAATGCTTAGTTCGTAATCGCCAAAATCAAGTATTGCCTGAACACCCTTGGGCATTTCTGTGGGCATCATTTTAAAGTCGCTCATCTTCATCGTCATCTTCCTCATCTAAGTATTCACGTATATCAAATTCTTCGTTTGCTTCTTGTGCCTTTTTCATTAATGCTACTGCTTCGGGATGATCAGCATACACTCCGCCTTTTTCAAAGTCACGCTCATCTAGAATAGGACCCCTGCTATCAGTATCACGCATCATCTGTGTGTATTGCTCAACAAGGCTTTCTTTTACATAAGTTTCTAGTTCAAATTCTTCTTCAGCAACATCTGATTCAATTTCTAATTCCATGTGGGTAACTGCTGGTTGCGTAGCAGTACTCCACATCATTGGAACTCCATCTTCTCCATAGTAAACTTCTACAATTTCATACCAATAAGTCTCCGGGGATTCTGGTTGATATCGACGCATAATTCTGTAGTTCCAAGTCATCTTCGTTCTCACTATAATAAACATTTCTAATACCAAAACTTGCTATTGCTTTGGTACAACCCTTGCATGGCTTTGCTAAACCATAGATATAACTTTTTGATTTATAGTTTGGTCTTTTCACCCTTACAACATATAAATCGCATTTTGCTAATTGTTCTACGTCAATTAGTTTTAGTGCATTTTTTATAGCATCCATTTCTGCATGAAGGAAAACCTGTCCGTCTTTATATCCTTCGCCGTTCATTAATGGATGTGTTTTATAACTGTTCACTCCTGTTGCAATTACGTATTTTTTGTATACAACAGCACTGGCAAGTTTAAACCTGCCCTGAACACCTTCGTTTGCTATCGCTAGTTTACGAAGGTATTCAAACATACGATTGGTGCGGACACCCGGACTCGAACCGGGACGGGATAACCCGAGAGATTTTAAGTCTCTTGTGTCTACCAATTCCACCATGCCCGCATTATTCATCGTACTTTCCAATCATGGTGCCAGGACCAGGATTCGAACCTGGATCAGCCAATTATCTGTTGCTACGGAGTATAAGCCCGCTGTTTTACCGTTAAACTATCCTGGCGATGTATTTGTGATTGCTCCTCTATGGAATGTCTTACTGTCTATTAACTATACTACCGAATGGTATCTCTGTCAACTGTTTTGTATGTAATTATAGACTTTTTTGAGCAATTTTTTTATTACTGGATGCCTTGTGTTAAAGTCCCAAGCACGTAGGTATCCTACTAGGTTAGGTGAAAGTAAATTACCTAGTTTATCTCTTAGTTCTGTTGTGTTGTTTACAGAACGTAACATATCTATAGCACGTTCTTTATCTGCGTGTCGTAATAGTTCACTTGAAATGTTTTTTGCAAACGCTTCTATTTCGTCTTGGTTACCTAGATATTCTTGTTCTGTATTTTTAGAACGATAATCTCTTTGTGTTTTAAAGTCTCTTTTTTGATACTGTATACTGTGAATCATTTCGTGTTCAAGAGCATCAACTAATCTGTGTTTGATTTCTTCTAGTGTGTCTTGTGAAAACTTAATACCTCTTTTATCTTTAGGATTAAAAAGTAATTCAATACGATAAGGATCCAATTCTTCTTCGTCGTCCCATGGATCATATGTTGCATTGAGATTCATATCACCTTGATCAACCTGTTCTACATAATCAACCGTAACTTCACCTACACCTAAGTGTTCTAGTGTTTGCTGTAATTGTAATGCAATGTATTTAGGTTTAAGAACATCTTCCATAGATAGATATGTTAGAAAAGCCTGTACGGATTTTTCTAGATCCTGTCTGTTTTTAGGTTGCTGAAGTTCGAACAAATGCATACGTGTATTTACTTGTATTCAAAGTTTTGACAATCCATATGTTTAGCAATAAATTTAGCACCATTTTTTATATGGAATTTTCGTGCCATTTCAGTAAGAGGTGATAGTGTAACAAACCTTGTACAGGGGGTTTCTTTTTCTAAAAGTTTTTTAGTTTTTAAAACTATTTCTCTACCAGCACCCTTTTCGTAACTCCACACTGTATAAAAAACAGCAATGCGTCCATGCTGACCGTCTTGAATTGCCTGTTGAGAGAATATTTTTAAATCAAGTTCATTTGTGGGGATTTCGTTGCAATATGCTACACAAATAACAGAACGAATTTTATCTTTATTGCTTAATACAAAGATATCTTTGCCTGCACCAACACGATTCTGAAAAGGAATATGCGGACGAACAGGATCATTGGCTATTAAATGTTCTTCACCATTTCTAATCTTGCGTAGCATCTTTTTTCCTAATGCTCCACGAGCCGCTGTCTAGTTCTTCCCAGATAAGATCATCTCCGATATCCCAACCAACTTGTGCTAGTGCTTCGGGCGGTAGTTCTATGAAAAGTTCTTTTGTTTTGCCATCCTCTTGAACTTGAATAGTCCAACTATTTAGGCCTGTTTGTTTAGGATAGGACATCCTTCACCTCCTACAGTATATGGTCTGCTACACCAAGATCAATCATCTGTTTAGCGGTGTAGTATTGGTCGCTTGGGTTTTTGATAAACTTATTACGCACCTCTTGAATGGTCATACCCGAAGCATCTTTTAATATATTTAAGCATCGCAGTTCACAGTTTTGATTTTCTTTCATCTGTGCTCTCATGTCGTGCATTTTAGATTCCATAGAATCTGTATGCTGATGATTCATGCTACCTGCGTTCTTACCAATGTACCGTTCACCTTGTTTACCACTAGCGAAAATTAAAAATCCAGCACTCATAACAGCACCAATACCTATTGTGCTAATAGGATGATAACTGTTCTTCATGACATCAATAAGAGCAAACGCTTCGTACAAATCTCCACCATATGTGTTGATGTATAATTTAAGTGTGCGTTTTGGCTTCTTAACCAAATTGGCTGAAAGAATCCATTTAATTGCTTCACTTACATTGTCATCAGAAATATCACCACTTAGGTAGTGTATGTCATTATCCAGAAGACTTTTGTCTATTGCGTCGCTGGCTGTCCAATTTTCGTATTTTGCTGGCATAATTATAATATACGCATATTTAGTTCATTTGTCAATCTTTTCATTTTCCAAGTACGGCCCCCATCCCGCCTACTTAGTGATCTGGCTCATTATGAACACGGAGTACCTACCAAACTACGCTCACGGATCCCCAGATCTTACCTAATTTGCAATACATTCGTGTATTGCGGTTTGGCCTGCCCGGAGGGATTCGAACCCCCGACCCACGGCTTAGAAGGCCGTTGTTCTATCCTGCTGAACTACGGGCAGATTCTTATATTACTGTAGCACTAAACTCCCTTCATGTGTTTGGTTCTTTGCGGCAATAATATCAAATAATTGATCCTGAAATGCTTCCATTTCTTCGTCTGAAATCCACTCGTAATCTAATTCATCATTTAAAACAGCCACCAAACGATTTACGTCACTTTCACGCAATTTTAGTGGATGATTTGTTTTACCGGGTTTAACGTACTTGATTCCCAATTTGAACGCCCTCTGTGCTGTTTCCTAACTATGTTTATATAATAACACCAACCGGACATGCTGTCAACTGGTTTTTAAAATTTTATGGTAGTTTTTTTCCAAAACAACAATAAATACATTTGAGCGAGGATGTGTACAGTATGGATTTTATGACGTTAGTGAGCGAGGTTGGGTTCCCTATAGCAGGAGCAATAGCCGCTGGCGTCTTTGTATACCTTACACTAAAATTCATACTTGAGGGAGTTACAGGTAGTGTTACTACCCTCAAGAACATCATAGCACAATTAGACAATCGTGTTCAAACCATGAACAATGATCTAGTCAAAATTGATGCTCTATTATCTTATACGCTAGGTGTTAAACCAAATGTTGATCGTATTGCGGCCAATGAAGGAAAAGAGGACGCAAGGAGAGATTAATGGAAGAACTTGATCTAGCAAACACTATCAAAGAACTAGGATTTCCAATAGTTGCCGCTGGAGGTATGGGTTACTTTATCTACTTTATTTGGAAGTGGGTAACAGAAACTATAGATCCTATCATAGGTCAAACAATGGGCACACTTATTAAACTTGTTGACCGTGTGCGTATGTTAGACAACGACATGATTCGTATGAACATGAAACTGTCAATGGTACTAGAACACAAACATCTGTTAGATAAAAATCTCACACAAGAACAAGCAAAAGAACTAGAAGAACTAGTTAACAAATATCAAAGTCGTAGCCAACAATTTAATAGCACAGGAGAAGAAGTTGAGAAGTAAACATGAACAAGAAGCATGGGATCGAGCAATGGACTCAATCGGACCTGGCATATGGACATCGTGGGATTTGGCTAAGTACTTGGCACTAGGTTTAATACTAGGAACCTGTGTAGGAGTACTAGTTTGTCAAGCACTATCTTAATATTTTTATTTTTATTATTTGTAAAACACACGCTGGTTGATCTAGCAATACAACATCTATTTCCTAGCAACAAGGAAAATTATTTTAATCCAAACGCTCACACACATTACTTTCAACACGGAGCGTTAACCTTTTTGATTGCTATATTTTTTACAAGCATGCCGTTTGCGTTTATGTTAGGATTTTTAGATTACGTTGTACACTGGCACGTTGATTATACTAAAACGAAAATTAGAATTAGTTTTAAATTAACAAACAAAGACGAGGCTTTTTGGTTTTTACAAGCACTTGATCAATCGCTACACTATGCTACTTATTTTGCGTTAGCAATAATTCTTACTTCTCTGTAGCGACAAACGCACCGTTCCAATCCTTAGGAAGTTTCTGAGTTTTCATTAGTTCACAACGTTCAACCCAAATATCATAATACTTGTCCATTTGTCCACCAAAGTTGCCTTTCATACTCTTACACATTTTAATCGCTTGATCAAACTTCTGTGCTTTATACAACTCGTGCATCTTTTCGTGTTCTACTCTATGATCATCATACTCTGTAGCATCAGCACATTTAACACGCAGAGCAGTCCAAATAAAGTCTGGAGTGCTTTTGCCTTTAGGTTGTAAGTTGTCTAAGAACAAGTAGAAGAAATCGTCTTTAGTACGTTTATATGTTTCGTTACCAATAATACATAACATACCGTATGCTTTACAACGTGCTTCAAGACGAGCCGCTACACTAACCATATCACCTAAGATATCGTAACTGTGTCTTGCACTTGATCCCATCTCACCAATAAATCCTTTACCCGAGTTTACACCAAATCCCATAGCGGCTGGTGGTAAACCTTTTGCTTCTGCTTCCTTAGTATAAGCATCAACAGCGTCTAACATTTTTAATCCTACTTCAACAATAGTGTGTGCGTGATTAGGATCATCGATAGGAGCACCATGTATGTGCATACTTGCGTCACCTACATATTTGATAACCATACCGTTCTTTTCAAGAATAGGTTTAGTAATACTATCCATATAGCCATTCATATAATCGCCTAAGCCTTTTACGTCATCGCCATAGTGATCACCAATTGGAGTAAAGCCACGCAAGTCACTAAACATAACACTCACGTCTTTCTTAACACCCTTCTTGATTAGATCTGGATCTTCCTGTAGCATTTTAACAACTTCTGGAGAGCAGTATCCTGCGAACTGTTTTTTGATTGCTTGCTTCTCTAAAAACTCACGCACAAATTTTATACCATAAACTTGAAGTGCGATTAATACCAAAGTGATAACTGGTGCTGTAACATCTACTAGTAGTTTTTCAGTTTGGAAAAGATACATCGAAGCAGGTATGGTTCCTCCAATTAGAACAACTGTTGCACCTAGTCCAACCAACATCCATCTGCTGAGTAATATCAGCAATAATCCGCCTGCTAAGAGCCCTAAGACTTCGTATAACGCTATCTCTGCAGGTCTTTGTATGTTTGTACCATTAATCATAGTTCCAAGCATAGCGGCTTGTACAGTGCCCGCAAATTCGCCACCTGTTGCTGTTGCTACCGGATTGGCTACACCTCTTGCTGTAACATCTACAATTACAATTTTACCTTCCAAACTGTCTGGCAAATTGGATACACTTACTGTTTCATTTTTCTGTGCCCAATCTATCCAAGTGCGGCCTTCTGAATCAACAGGAATATAATAAAACTCTCTTGTGCGGAAATCTTTTAACATACGGAACATTGTAACACCATAAGGCGATATTTGTACGTCTATGCTTTTGGCGTTTGAATCTACCCTTAGTGCTTCAAGTGCTAAACTTGGAAAAACAAAACCTTCAAAAGGTTGTATGATAGCAATATTTGGAATACGTCTTACTACACCATCTACTTCTGGTTCCACTCCAACAATACCACTACCAGCGGCATTGTCTTCTACTTCTGGTATGTTATTGATTAGTCCTGGATAGGCTTGTAGTATTCCTGCGTTTTCTACACCTACCACGTTTACCTTTGGAGCCAATGGAGGATTGACTACTGTAAAGTCCGGACGTAACGGAACAACCACACGGTGTTTGCTCATTGTTTCTGCTAGAGCATCATCCTTGCCAAAACGATCTGTTTCTGGCATCATGACATTGAATACTATGGTTGATGCTTTTTTGTCTGCTATGCTTTGTATGATTTCAGCATATAAATCTCTTGGGAAAGGATACTGTCCATACTTTTGTAATGTAGCATCATCAATTTCTGCGACAACAATATTATTTTGTACAGGTTCTTGATTAACAATTAAACTGTCAAAATAACGAAGTTTGATGCTTTCGATAAAAGCAGGATTTTGTAAGAATGTGTAGGCTAAAAAGCCAAGTGTGATCAGTGCCCACCAAGGCGATAATAATTTTTTCATACTGGTATTTAATCAAAAAGAAAGGATAGGTGCTACAGTTCTGTCAACTTAGTGAGGGTTTTCAGAAACTGGTGTGTAGCACCTATCCCTATTGTAGTTATTAGAATTTAATTACGAGTCCCGCAGAAATGGCGTTTGTATTGCCTAGATCTGTCATGCTTCTTGTTGCTCCAACTCTCCAAGTAACTTTGTCTGTTTGTTTTTCAATACCAAGTGAAATATCATTTGTACCATCTGTGTGATGTAGTGCTGTAAAGTCAACCAGTCCTAGATCTCCACGCAATCCTACAGTACCATAACCGTACATTTCGCTTGTAGCATCTACTGTTCTAGCACTTTGTATCGAACCTGCTTCTGTATAACCATCCACAGACCTTTTGCCACGTGTGTAACCGATCACAGGATTAACTTTTCCTGTGTCTGGTGAATACATGATTCTAGCACTGGTATCTTTACCTTTGGTTTCACTACCATTAGCAAAGTCACCGATTGTTCTTGAAACTGTGTAGTCAGTCATTGCGTGTCTAATTTCCAATGAAACATTGTTCTTTTCAACACCAAGGCCGATCATGTCAGTGTCTGCTTTTACAGTGTCATTGTTGCCTGATAAGTCAGCACCTAATCTTATAAAACCACCTGACACTGTTACACCGTTTTCTAGTTCTTTTGAACCTCCTACTACAGCACCTGTTGTTTTACCTGTCATGCCGTTTTTCATTTTGTGATCCATTCTTATACCTTGAATGTTGTCAAAGTCTAGATTTCTAAGTGTGCTTGAAACTGCGTCCTGTACAGTTGCAATTTGATCAACACGCCCTGTAAACGAACCCGGATCACTTACAGTTGTTACTGCAACACTGTCAGTTGATGTTCTTGCAGTTTCTACACCGTCTGTATATGTAATAATTTCCATTGGTGTTGTAACAATAGTTGTAGTTTCTCTATCGATAGTTTGTACAGTTGTGGTTTCACTTGCATCATGTGTAGTTTGTGTTTGTGTAAGCACAGGTAAGTCTGTGTCTACAACAGGGTCACTGTATGTAATGACTGGTTCGCTCGCTCCGTCTGCCGCATCAGTTGCCGAACCTACATCTTCAAATTCACCAGTTAAGATGTCTGCACCACCGCCTGCGCCACCTTCAATTGCATCATCAGCCGCGGCAAACGCACTAGGCCCAAAGATGTAAGCATAACTTGCTGTTAAGATATCACCACTCGATACTGAACTCCAGTGCCAACTTAAACCAATAGTGTTATCGCCTGTGTTGGTTAAACTGCCGTCACCATCTACAGTGTTTTCAGTATAACCATCTGCTTCACTGCTCCATCTACTTATACCTGCATCAACATTAGAATCTGTCGAGTACAAACCTAGTGCATAACGACTCACAGTTGCTTCTGAGAACGCAACGTTTGAATCTGGAATAGCACCGTAGCCAAGCACGTTGTCAGTTGCCGAACTATCGCCATCTGCCGCTCTAGCATCTGGATCGATAAAGCGTCCAAAGTAAACATCAGTAGCCGCTGTACCCATTGTGATTTGTGAACTAATGTCAATGTAAGGACTAGTTGCTCCTAGGCTATAGGTATTAGTAATATCAAAAATACTATCAACACCGCCCGTCCAACTTAGAGTGTTATCTCCGTTAGTAAGTCCATTACCGTCACCTGCGATAGCAGTTCCGCCACCGTTGTTGTTTGTATAGTTTGTGCCATCAATCTTAACACTAAATCCGTCAAATGGTGATCCCGGTGTTAGATAGTCGTATGCTGTATTAAATGTTCCTGTTCCTGTGCTGTCAAACAGCAACCCTGGTGATGTATTGCCACCAGAACCAAAAGTACCTGTTGTACCATTTACACCTGCACGAACATAATCGTTTTCAAGTATGCCCATACCTGTTACGCTTGAATTCATGCTTGATGTGTCAGCAATGGCTACAGATAATGCCCCTGCCATTAGAGATACCGAGACGATGCCCGTTATAAAAAGTTTTTTCATGTTGTACCCTCACTAAGTTGACAGATCCTCTTCTGTCTATATTATTTAAATCTTTTTGTTGTATATTAATCAGACAGTATTAATGTAGATCTCTGTTGTCCCAAGGTGCTGTTTCATAGCAACCTGCTGGTATAGTATCCTTGTAGTTTACCCAAGCACGGTATCCGCCCTCGCCATCAAATTCAATGCCTGAACTTTCAAACGGTTGTACCCTCGGTTTACCCCAACACTTATTGTTGCTTTGCCCTGGATATCTATAACGTGGATTGTGTTTTAGGAAGTCACGCATTTCTGCGTATTCCTTTTTCATTTCTCCAACCTTCCATTGCGAATAACAAGCACTGGCTTTTGTCCAATCAACACTATTAACATCAGATCCTGTTCTGTAATGCTGAACACAATCTTTTATCATTTTGTTGTTTAGGTTTTCTTCTGCTTGTGCTGTTGTTACCCATAACCACGACAGTGCCGCCGCGGTGAGTAATCCGAATCCTATTATCCAATCTTTCATTTTCTCGCTCCTCTAATCGTCTTGGATGACTGTTAATGAACAGCCTGCGGCAACGTAACACGTACCGCTTGTGGTGCTACCATCGCTCATCGAATGTGGTAGACTGTATTCTTTGTCTGTAGTGCCTTTTTGATTTAAATTAAAATCCCAAGCACCCCCTCCGTTTTCTAACTCTATAGTTGCGTCATGACTGCCACTACCCTCTTGTACGATTGTAGCATTATGACCGTCACCTATTAGGTCAAGTTGTAGATAGTGCTGTCCACTATCTTTTTGTATTACATCAACCGTGTTTGAATTACCATCAACACCTATAAATGCTGTTTTGCTTCCACTGCCTGTTTGTAGTAAATCCAGTGTGTTTGAATTACCGTCAATCACCACATCGCCAAAATGTGTTCCAACACCTGCTGTATCATTTTGATCAATATCAACTGTGTTGCTGTTTCCTACAATAGTAAGTTCTAAGTAATGTTCAGCATCGTGTTGGTCAATATCTATTACGTTACTGTTACCTGTAACATTGACATGTGCTTCCATACCGTGTGCGGCTGTATCGCTTAGTTTACTAGAACGCTTTGTGCTTTGTGCGCCTGTTATACCTGATGAATACACAGGTGTTACACTTGAACTACTAGATGTATACAGGCCTTCTTCTTCTGCCACCGTTGTGAGGAACACGGTCATATTAGAAGTGTTTTGTATATTGGTTTGAAACTGATCATATCCCATAGCAACTATTATGCTACCACCGTTGGAGCCATAGTCCCATTTGTACCAAGTGTGCCAACTACTGCCTGAGGAGTTGGATGCCATTGCTGTTCCGCCCGTGGCGTTAAACACTTGCCCTGCTCCTGGTAATACTTCTTGAGATGCTGTGGCGTAATCTCCCACTGACATACTATAGTAACACAGATCAGTGCTACAGGTGCCGGTGTGGTAGGACATGGTTCCCACGTTCATCTTGCTTTCAATCAGTGTCTCGATGTTGCTCTGTCTGTTGGAGGCTCCTTGTGGTGCGGCTATGATTAGTTTGCCACCACCACTAACATATGAGTCATACACTGAACGACAGGTGCTACCACAGTTGGAGTTGCCTGCTATGTCAATCACCAGTTCCTTGCCTGACACATCACTTGAACTCACTGTTGTCGAGGTGCTACCCGTAACTGTGAAACCTAATCCTTCATAATGCGACTTTAGACGACTGTATTCAGCACCAGTGTCTGTTGAGTTATAGTAGATGAATAGATCATTGGCCCACACAGGTGTAGCAAATAGCAAGAACAATACGCTACTGATTTTGAATAATGTTGATCTCAACACTTGATCCTCCATTAATTATTATTTCAGCAGGTACGTTGTCCTGTGTTATGTTTAGATTCACATTGCCGTCACGCTCTGTATTAATATCTGCTATGTGTGGAACACGTTCCGAACGAACAAAGACGCCTTGTTCGTTGTAGTAACTTTGATTTTTAATCCAAGGATACTTGTTGATTGTAGGAAGTACACCATCAAATTCTTCCATAGCATCACCAAGATCACCTTTGGTTAAGTCTAGCAAGTTATCTAAGAAATCACCACCATATTGATCTCTATCTAGTTCATTTTTTTCTAATTCGTCATTTGCTAACAGGTCTTTCATTAGTTCGTCAAATTCTAACAAGTCTATATCTAAAAAACTTGATGTAGTTTGTTCTTCGTCACTGGTTTGAAATCCTTTTGGAAACTGATAAGGTGGACTAATAATAAGCAGATTGCTCAGTGTTGGCTTGTCAGTAAGTATTTTTGGTTTTGAAGGACGAGCAAAGGCGCTGGATACGACAGTACTTTCGTAAGGGCGATTCATAATAACGTATCCAGCACCAGTGCTGACCATGATTTCACCTACGGGGCAATTATTTTCGTCGTCTTTGTTTTCTATAAGACCAAAGTCGGGGCATGAAGGGAGGAGCGTAACCATACTTTGTCCTATTTCATTTACAACCATTGCGAAGTCAGTACCACGTACTGACACGGTTGCTGTAGGTGTTCTAAGACGAACGTTTTCGGGGTTATTTTTAGCGACACCACCACTCGCATAACGCACAGTTCCCATCGCAACAGTCATAGCCAATTTACCCGTTTGAGCATTTGGGTTATAAGCAAATTCGTCGATGATAAACTGTGATCCTTCTATCACTGCTACCTTTGTGTTGTCTTCAAAGGTTAGTGCTAGTTTTGTGTTTTTAGTTTCAATAGCATCATTCATTTCAAGGCCCACACCCTTTTTGGCCGTAAGGGTATCCTTGTCCCGATACAATGAGGCGTCAGGACCTTGTTGCTCTGTGATAGAGCCAATCTCTGCAAAAGCAGAGGTTATGAACAGTAGACTACAGACCGTCGCCCTGAGTAATGTTGATCTCATTGCCTGTACCGTCTATTGTTAGGTCCACTACTCCTGATTCCGTTGTACTATCTTGTGTTATGTTAACTATGTTGCTGTCACTGCCTGCTGTGGTTCCACCGATGCTTACTTTAACTTCTGTAGTTCCATCAGTACCTGTGATACCGCTTCTGCCAATAGCAATTTTGTTACTGTCAGATGAGTTAGCAATGTCAATGTCTACGCCAATGTAGTCCTGACTCATATCAGTTCCACACACAGCATCTGTTACACTGCTTGCCGCTGTTGTTACTGTTCCACAAACATCTACTTTGTTACTAGAACCAACCACGTTTACATCAATTGCTGGGTCACTAACTGAACCTAAATCAATATTAAGTTCGTTGCTAGAACCATCTTGTACAACATCAATGTCTGGTGCTGTTGTTGATGATCCTGTTTCGATGTCAACGGTGTTGCTTGATCCGTCTTGTGAAATGTCGATATCGGCGCTAGATCCGTTAATGGTTGTTCTTTCACTTGAACTACCTACACGGTTTCCATCACCTTGTTGTGTTATGTCAATAGTCGAAGATGAACCTGCTTGATCAAGATATACATCAGCCGCTTTAGCCGTTGTTACTCCTATCATTAATGTTATCATCGCTATCCAAGTTATCTTGTTTAGCATTTTCTCGCTCCTTTTGATCTGCCCCTTGCACGACAGACGTTTGTTTAAATTCGAAAGGCTCACTCAATTTCCAGTAACCCTTTCGTTCCCCCTCTTTGATCACTTCTACTACCGCTTGATCAATTGCCGCCCTCACAGCATAACCAACCGGTTCATTAATAGTGTGACCTGCTTCTATTTCTGCCGCCTGTGTACCCATATCAAAGAATCTAAAGAACGTAAAACTATTACCTGTGCTTAGTATTGTTTTGGTAGTGCTTACTGTTATTATTACTTCTCCTGTGGTAACTGCGACAACTCGCATACTAACTGTCACAACATCTTGTCTATATTGTGTACTAGGACCAATACCTAGGTATCTTGCTCCGGCCCCGCCTGTTAGTATATTGCTATCATAGCCTGTGATGCCTCCCTCCACTATCATACCTGCCTGCATCAATGGCGGTAGTGGTTTATCCTTACACTGTATCGTATCAGGATTAATGCCCTTCTCTTGGGCTAGTTTTGCTTTTTCTTTTTCACAAGCATCTTCAGCAAACTGCTGTCTTGCTTGTCTTATAATCTGTCTTTCTTTAGTAAGACTGTCGAGGTTTACACGTTCAACAACTGTGAACCACTCGCCTTTTCCTACATCTTGTAGTGCGTTTATCACCCAAGCATCTGCGCCTTGTGTAACTGCGTAACTGATATTACTGAACTTTTCACCTGGTTTACGCTGTCCTGTTAGATCCTTAAAACTGTAAACAGCAACCACAACTTTTCCACGTTCTGGTTTTGGAACAGCATCAAAGTCGCTTACCATGCTGGGCTCAATTGCTTTAGGCAGTTCAGGTTTATGTACAGGTTGCATGGTAGCACACCCTGTAACCAAGGCAAGTGTTAATAATAAAGTTGCTATAAGTTTCATTTAAAAAGCAAAGTCCCCAACAGGTGTTTCAAACTCACTTGCTAGATTTCCATTACTGTCGTAGATCTCAACATAGATTACACCATTCTCTCTTTTCCATTTGATAGTATCACCAAATGGTGTTTCACTTTCTGCCCATTGACCGTCTACTATATCGCCGCCTTCGCCAAACAGGCTATCAGCAATATTCTTAGATAATTGAGCATAAATTCTTGATTCTAGGTTGTTTTTGAACTTGTACATATTGGTGCTCTTTTCTTCACGCTCTGCTTTGTCAATTGCGGCTTGAGCATCCTCTTTGTTTTTGTCTTTTCTTTGTTGTTCAAGTTGATGTATTGTAAGAACGTGTGTGCTATATCCTTGTCCACTGAAACTCGGGCTCTTAAAATCGTGTGTCAATTCGCCAGAGAAAGCGGTTGTAGCAAACATCATGGTTACAATAATTGTGCTAATTTTATACATTCCTCGCTCCTATTCGCATGTATTTACCGTTAAATCAGACGAACTGACACTAATATACTATTATTTACGGGAGGAGAAAATATAATTAAATTGGAGTATTATGAACTTGTAGTTCTTCTAAACCGTGTTCACGATCGATATATTTGGTATCAACCTTGATAGGTTTGTACTGCTGTAACCATGCTAACACTATTTGTGGATCAAAAGGTCCACAGGTATAAACGTCAAGTTGAATTATAGCAGGATCGCATTCGTCCCACGTGTGCATTACAATGTGTGAAGTTTCTATGATTGCGGCAACTGTTAGTCCTCTGTTACCGGGCATGGTCACATACTTTGCATATGGACCCATAAGCAGTTTCATGCCTATGCGATCTATCAGATCTTTAACGTGTTCGCTTGCTAGTTTTTCTACTGTGGGCGGATTTAGCACTTCCGCTCTAATAATAACATGTTTGTGCACCAACGGCTCCATTAACAAGTACCAGATCTATTTATGATCAAGGTCATAAAATAGATGGTGCTCTAGGAGAGATTCGAACTCTCACGCCTTGCGGCACTGGTTCCTAAGACCAGCGTGTCTACCGTTCCACCACCAGAGCATGGTAGTCCGTAGGGGAATCGAACCCCTCTTTCCGCCGTGAAAGGGCGGTGTCCTAAACCGATAGACGAACGGACCATAATCTAGTGCTTTAGAACTTGACAGGTAAACCATGAATCGCTGTTCTACAGTTTTAGCACTAGAATAATAGTTAACAGTACACTCTTTCGAGCATACTGTCAACCTTATTTTATCCTCAACTCCTCTATGTTTATAGGAGTAAAGTTAATTTGTTCCACACAAACACACCTGTGATTTGGTGTAGGACTAGGGTTAGTGTGTATGTGTCCATGCACGTTAACCATTTTGGTGTCCTTGAACCTACCTTCACCCAATGTGCTGTTGTGTACAGGAACGTGTGTTAAAAGCAATCCAAACTCTGGAAACATTCTCCACACGTCAATTTTAGCAACCAACTCGTGTTTAGCAAAGAACTTGGCATCATCGTGGTTGCCCAATATCAAACGCTTTTGACCGTTAAGTCTTTTCCAAAGCGTCTTGAATGTGTCCTTGTTGCCAAAGAACACGTCACCCAAGTGATACACTTTGTCGCCAGGTTTCACAACACTGTTCCAGTTGTCCACCATGGTTTCATCCATGTGTTCTACACTGTCAAACGCACGAACAGGCTTGCCATCACTATCCTTAAAGGTCAAGATATTGCTGTGCTGAAAGTGCGTGTCGCTTATTACCCATATGTTTCTCATGTATCACCTCTTATAAATTGGAGTGGACGACAGGAATCGAACCTGTATGGATGGATTTGCAATCCACTGCGTAACCATTCCGCCACGCCCACAAAGTGGAGACCTTTCTCGAGGGCGCCTCCTATTCCCGCCTGATCTTATATGTAGGGGCTCAGGCCTAACCACGTTTATACTCGTACCCTATTTGGCACCGGAACAAGGAATCGAACCTCAGTTTGCGGTTTTGGAGACCGTCGTGTTACCACTACACCATTCCGGCTTAAAAACAAAAAACCCCCGTAAGCATTTCTACTTCGGGGGTCTAAATCTTGTTGTTGAAACAATTCCTACAAGATACCCCCTGGTGGTTCATAGCACCAAATACAAATGTCATTATGTAGAGTCTGTGTATTCATTGTTTCGCTTTCCTTATTAACTATATTTATAATACTATCTGTTTGTGGTCTTGTCAACCAGAAAAGACTTAATTTTTTCAAAATTTTTCGCAGTCTGTTCTTTACCTGACTGCCAGTTTGTTTTTTGAAACTGTTTAATGTCTTCCCATTCGTTTGTTGCCCAGTTACCTATTGCTTGAGGTCTTTCGTTTAACCAAGTCCCAAACGAATTTAGTTTTGTTTGTAACTGTATGCTTACAGGTTTCTTTTCTGGTAACACTGTATTTGTTTCATTAGCCACAGCATTATTATTCAATACAATACCTATTAGTACACCTATCACTAGAATAGTAATAATATATACTGCTTTTTTCATTTGCTTTTTTATCATGCCTTTCCTTTTGTTATAATTTGGCCTGCCTGGGAGGACTCGAACCACCGACCTTCAGTTCCGCAAACTGACGTTCTATCCAACTGAACTACAGGCAGATAGTTATAATATATATGGTTTTACCAGAATTGTCAATTGGAATATTTTACCAATTTAGAAGTCGCACTTTACATTTGCTTTTGGAGTAACCTGATCTCTAATTGGTTTCTCTGTAGAGATTCCGTCCACTTCAGCACCCGGCTCTACTTCACAATTTCGTATTTTAAATGTGCAAGATTGTAAAGCCAAAATGGCTAATATGATTAAAACGTGTCGCATGGTTTTATTTATAGATTGAAACTTATCTAATAAGTCTGTATATATCTTTTGTGCTGGTCTTAATCCAATCCGGATTTTGTTTTGGATTAAAATAAAAATTGTGTTTTCCTAGAACACAATCTCGTTTGGTAAGAACACTGTAATTAAATTTTTGGTGTCCTAGTGTGTCATAACCCAGTGGTCTGTTTTTACAGCAATCTTCCCAAGTTTGTCCAAATATAAAAATGTTGTCAATCTTGGCAAAATCAACAACCCTGTTTACTTCAAAAGGATAGCACATCGCATATTGTTGTTTACTGCTTTTCCAGGACAATATGCTTTTGTGTGTATGCCTATTTTCTTTATTGTTTTGTTGTTTGTGCTTTAGTACACTAAAATATTCCGCACCAAGCACACCTTTAGAATTGGTGTACCAATGATTGTCTAAATCATATTCAGATACAGGGCAATCATAATTGGCAAGAAAAACATCAGTAATTAAACTGTTACTTTCAATATATTTTATTATATTATTGTAGCATCTACGATATGGATTTCCTGGTATCCAACTAAATGCTGTTTTCCATGGATCAATTATGATCGCAATAGATTTCATTTAAAAATATTTGTTTAAAACTTCAAGTTGATCGTGATATTCAGCAATAATTTTTAATTCTTTTTCAATTGCTTCTAGGATATCTGGATGTTCGCCAACACCTGCGGCATTTGCTAGATACACTTCAACGTTCATTGCGTGTTTAGCAATATGTCCTTTAGCGTGTTCTTTTATCGCTTCGATCATGTTTTCTCTGTTATATGGTCCAGCCATTGTTTTACCTTTCTAAATTGGTGCCCAGTGACAGAATCGAACTGCCAATTGATGATTACAAATCAACTGTTATACCGTTTAACTAACCGGGCAACGTTAGTTCTATAATACTTATTATTAATTAAAAAGTCAACCTTTTATTTGGAAGTAGGGTTTACTTGGAAAAATGTATCAGTTCCTTGTGTAGGAATAATTGATGGCAACGATTTTTTAATAGCGCCACTTTGTAATAATTTAATCATTCCGTCGCCTGAACTTGCTGTTATCATAGATCTAGCACCAACTACTATGCTAGAAGCAACTTGCCATGCTCCGCCCATATCATGATGTTCTTTGTACCAATCAAAATTGGCTTTTATGTAAGCACTTAATACTTTGTCTGGATTTTGGTTTGGAGTTTTAAAAACTTCTGTTATTGTATCACCATAATTTTGGAAACGCTGTTGGAAGATTGCTTTTCCTAATGCTTCACGTTCGTTTGATGATAAGCCTAAGTGGTTTACTACTCTCACAAAATCAATTACGTTAATACTTTTTTGTGGCTTATCAGGAGTACGCAATTTGCTTGCTTTATAACCTTCCATGTCTTGCAATCCGCCACTTTGATAATCACTTATTGCTTGTGATATTGTTGGAAACTTCTGTAAAACATCTAAAACATCTCTAGTGCTTACACCACCTTCGCCTAGTCTTCCTGAACCAGTTGATCCTTTAGTTCCTCCGATATTTTCAGAGTGAGCAACTTTTAATTCAACTGGAACGCCTTTACTAGTACCGTCTGGATTAGTACCAGTTGATACAAACAAATCGCCTGTTCCTTGTTGTGTAATATTTTGACTTAAGATAGCAAACGCATGTTCACCTTTACCTGCTCTTTTTTGCCCCAAGCCAAATTTGATAAATTCCATAAACATTTGTTCATTGACAGGATCACCATAGAATAGGTCATCAAAACTATAATGTCCATCTTTTAAAAAACATTGATGGTTAACGCATTTATTTTTTTCGAAATTATCTAAGAATTTATTTTTTTGTTGAATATTTAGACTAGAAGCACCAGCCATTTTTTCTGCTATTAGTTGTATAGTTTTTTCGCTGTATTCTTGTTTTAACTTTTCTTCAATTTTAGGAAAAATTCTATCTACAACATTAGTTTTATGAAGCAATGTGTAAACACGATCAAGCAAAGCAACTTGTTCTTCGTCAGAAGGATCTAAATCATTAACACGATCAAGTATTTCTTTTTTTGCTTGATCTGGATCAGTATATTCTCTTAAAAATTCTAATGCTCTCATATCAATATTTATACCGTTTTTGGAAATAGCATATCAGTACAAAAACGCTCTACATCCGCTTCATTAAGTCCTAATGACTTCATTACCTTGGGTGTATGTGGGTTTTGTTGCTGATTATGACAGTACCAATTCTGCCCTTCTAGCACTGCATTGCGTTCACCTTTATTGTTGTGATCACCAATACATTCTAGGTAAACTTTTAGATTGGTTGTTGCTAGTTGTACAATGGTTTTGGCTTCTTCAATGTCTGTTACATTACCTGCCGCGATCATGCTACCACTGAATATGTTCAATGCCCATTCAGGCAATTCACGTTTTTTGCTAGGAACATACTCACTTACAGTATCTTCAAACCATTCTACCATATTGTGATGTACACCATCGCCGTTGGGCCCACCTAGTGGACTATAGTCATGAAAGGCGCCGGTCATTTTGTTCTTACCTGCAATTACATCAAATCCGTATATTGGTCCGTTGTTGTGTAACTGTGGAAAGACACATACGTGCATCATCCAAAGACCTTTTGTAGTACGGGCATCCACCACATCAATGTGAGCCCTTCGTACACTATCATTAGACCAAACACGATTAATCCAACCGTTATCGGGTTGGTTAAAATAGTCAAGGCCTTCTTCTTGAGTTTCTGTAGCATATTCATCAAACATATCAAGAATGTCGTTTTGACATTCTATTAGTTTATCCCAAATTTCACTCACCGCTTAATTCCTTAAACAGTTCTGTTGCAAATTCAAAACATTTAATGGCTTCATCGACAAAAAGGTCTTCTTTGCCATCCAGTCTGCTTCTTACTTCTGCAATTAAGTCTTTTTCTTTTCCATTGAATTGGTAGTATGCACCACTACCTGGTACACGCCTAGCAATCATTTGTCCGCCATGTAAGTCTCCAAAATGTCTTACATAAATGTGTGCAAGTAATTGTTCTGGCTTGTTTTCATATAATTCTTTGCACCAGTCACTATATCGAACTGCCGATTCTTTAATTTTAAATCCACCAAAACCTAATTCATCTAGATCTTGTTTAATTGCTTCTGCACGACATATATCTTCAATGCCATCTAGTATTCCTGCTTTTTGTGAAAAGCGTTCCAGTGCTTCATAGATGAAATACTGATTAGCAAGGTATTCCGCATAACCTTCTTCGGTTAGTTCACCTTTAAGAAGTTTGCGGGCAAAGTCTTGCCTTTCAGCATTTTTGTGAAATTCCCATGTTAATTCTTTGAGCGTTGCCATACTGGTATTTACCGCTCTATAATTACGCAGGATCTATTTTGACTTGTAATGGATAACCGTTTTCTCTTGCAAGAACACTAGTCTCTACGCCTTTTTGTTCTGCAATTTCGTAAGGATAAATTCCTGCCACACCACTGCCGTTATTGTGTATCTGTTGCATTATGGAATTAGCACGTTCGGAATTGTGTTTGAATAGTTCAACCAAAATTTGAACAACAAAGTTCATTGGAGTAATGTCGTCGTTAAAAAAGACAACCTTGTACATTCCAGGTTCTTTTAGTGTATACGTCTGCTTTTCTTTGGTAATTGTATCCGCTTGTGTTGTCATTTAGTTGTTACCCCTTAACATATTTATTTTAATACTATACACTATAATATGAGTATTTGCAAGTAGGGAGAGCACCAAAGTACCCTCCCATTTTGCTACGTGATTACTTCGCTTCTAGAACTTCAATCTTGCGAGGTTTTAATGCCTCTGGGATTTGTTTTTCAAGCGATACAGTAAGGATACCGTTTTTCATTTCAGCACCTTTTACTTCCACGTGATCCGCAAGTTTGAACACTCTCTTAAATGCTCTGCCGGCAATGCCTTTGTGCATATAGTTGCGAGTGTCGCCTTCGTCCTTGCCTTCTGTGTTACCAGAAATAACAAGATCTCCTTGGTCGATTTGGATATCAACATCTTTACGATCAAATCCAGCAAGTGCTAGTTCAATAGCATAGTTGCTTTCATCAGTCTTGATGATGTTGTATGGTGGATAAGATGTGCCGTTTACTGTGTTAGTAAAGAAGCGGTTTTCTAACTCATCAAATAATGAGTCAAATCCTACTGTTGCACGATGAAATGGGGTTAGATCAAATGTATTAGTCATTTTAGTTTCCTCCTATAATTAGCAAGGTTTATACCTTGGTTTTTTAACCCAAAAATTGTAGAACCCATTATGGCCTTCTACAACTTTATTTATAACAGTTTTATCTGTTATATATATTATATAGTAACTCTTTTGTAAAAGTCAACCACTTTTGGATAATTTTTTTATCAATCATACATATGCTAAATAATATACGTACTTAATAGGATATATTATGGATACCAAAAAACGACTAGACATACTTGAAGAAAAAGTTGATATGATTATGGCAAGATTGGGCATTCAATACAATGTAAAGCCGGAACTTGAAGTTATCAGCAAAGACGATTCTAGCACTAGATTAGAACTACAAAAAACAAAAAACGAAATTAAAGTTCTTAAAATTAAGTTTCGCAAAACGCCTGTACAAAGTCCTGTGCGTGGAGAAACATTAAAATCACTTGAAGAACTAATTGAAAAACAATCTAAACTAGAGGCGGAATTAAGTGAATCAAACTGATCTAGATAAATTCGAACACGCAATTCAAACGTTAAAAGACGAGGGTAGATATCGTGTGTTTAACGATATTCTTAGAGAGTGCGGAGACTTTCCTCGAGCAATATGGTATTCAAAGTACGCAATCAAAAAAATTATCAATTGGTGTAGCAATGACTACTTAGGTATGGGCCAACATCAGTTTGTTTTAGATAGTATGCGAACAGCACTAGAAACAGCCGGTGCTGGTAGTGGCGGTACACGCAACATATCAGGAACAACACATTATCATGTAGCACTTGAAGCAGAACTTGCTCGACTACACAACAAAGAAGCCGCACTGCTTTTTACAAGTGCTTTTAATGCTAACGAAACTACACTAGAAACAGTTGCTAAAATTATTCCAGATATTACTTTTATTAGTGATAGCAAAAATCACAGTTCACTAATACAAGGTATTAGGCATTCACGTGCCAACAAGGTTATTTGGACACACAACGATTTAGAAGAATTAGAACTTAAACTTCAACAAATTGAAGGACCTAAAATGGTTGTGTTTGAATCAGTTTACTCTATGGACGGAGATATCGCTCCCGTCAACGACATAGTGGATCTTTGTAAGAAATACGATGCTATGAGTTACATTGATGAAGTCCACGCTGTAGGACTATATGGTTCTACCGGTGCTGGAGTTTGTGAGGAAAGGGGAGTAGACCCTGACATTATCAATGGAACTCTTGCAAAGGCTTATGGGGTCCAAGGTGGTTATATTGCCGCTAGTAAAACATTCATTGACGCCATAAGAAGTTATGCGCCAGCATTTATATTCACTACCTCACTATCCCCCGTGTTATGTGCAGGTGCTTTGGCGTCAGTGAAGTATGTTAAAGAACATGCTGAATTAAGAATGATGATACAAGTAAAAGCAGAAGAACTTAAACGTAAATTAACAGATCGCAACATACCTATCCTAGAAAACAACAGTCATATTGTGCCTGTTATGATTAAAGATCCGGTTAAGTGTAAACAAATTTCTGATGACTTGTTATACAAAGACGGCATTTATGTACAGCCGATTAACTATCCTACAGTTGATAAAGGTACCGAACGATTACGTTTTTGTCCAGGACCTAATCACACCACAGCAATGATGGACGAACTAGTTGATAAATTAATAGTAGTGTTAGAAAGGCACAAAATAATATGAATAAAATAAAAAGATATATGTATATGGGTCTTGGATTCCTTTGTGTGGGATTAGCATACATTGGAATAGTTACACCCGGTATACCATTTTCAATCTTTCTTGTTATAGCGGCTTGGGCATTTGCCAAAAGCAGTCCAAAAATGGAGGCATGGTTGTATAATCACCCTTGGTTTGGCAAGTTTCTAACTAACTGGAATAAGAAACGAGTATTTCCTACAAGAGGAAAATATGCAATGGTAATTGTGATGGCATCAACCCTTGCTATTACATATCACGCAACAGGTAATCTAAAAGCAGTTCTATGGAGCGGTGCATTTATGTTAGGTGTTGCTATTTGGGCATGGAGATATCCAGGCTCGGTTGAAGAACATCAGCGTAGAATAGATGCTGGAGAAAAAGTAGCGTGGCTAAAATAACCACGCTATCTTCTTAGAATTTAAATTCTAAAGTAGTTCCAAGGAACATATTTGTTTTGTTAAAATCGCCGTCGGCTTCATGTTGTACAAACATGTTTAACTTGGCATTCTGAGCAATATCAAAGTTGTAACCAACCTTGCTTTGGTACTCGTCAATGCTCATATCATCACTTACACCTTGACCATAATGTAGCATAGGTGTAATTTCAGCATAAGCATTGCCTAGTTTTACACCAAACTGTGAACGTACTCTAAAGTAATCATCGGTAGTACCTTCAAAGTATCTATATTCAACTCTTGGTTTAATGTAAACAAATTCGTTATTCAATAACGTATAGGTTATTTTAGGACGATGTTCAGTTTTACCCGTTTGTTCATCATAACGATATGCAAGTTCCCAATCACCTACATATTTTTCAAGTTGAATATGATCTCTACTTGAGTTAGTGTATGTTCTTACTTCGATCCCCATATCATCTGTTTTAACTTTAAAGTTAAACTGATTAGTATCGAAATCATCAGCAAGTGCCATACCTGATAGTAAAGTCATACCAATAGTCAATAAAAATTTCTTAAACATATATCTCCTTTAAATGAATGTAATAAGACCGGCGGTTGCTATTACGCTTCCGCCCCATAAGCCTAAAATTGTAGCATAGTATCTTAACTTTGTTCCAAAGTACAGCATACCTATTGCTACACACTTATGCATTGGTGATATCAAGTATCCAACAAAATCTACAGCAAAGAACCAAGGTAGGTACTCTAGTCCGTAGATACTTGCCATCAATACTGTAATAGCACCAAATCGAGAACTGGAGCCTAGTGCAAATGCTCCAGCAAAACTAAACAAACTTAGTAACGCAAATCCACTTAATGTATTAATATCAAGTCCTGCATTGCCTAAAAAGTTTTTAATATTATCTGTATTTTCTACAGCATAGTTGGCCGCAACAATAATAAGTGCCACCCAACCTACGAGTTTCCAATCAACATATCCTAATAATTTTTTATAATCAAATGTTCTTGTGCAGAACATGTAATAAATTGTTAGAGATCCAAATGCCCATATAAAATCAATGCCAGCAATAATAGCACCAACGCCTGCTATGTATGGAAATACATATCTTGTTATGCGACTAATTTTTATATCTGTTTCACAGTCTTTTAGTTCTATGTCGTTTTCTTTTACTCCCCAAATTAGGTAAGCAAGAATAAATGCAATCGAAACTAATAATAGAGGCCAAATAATTCCAATCCAAGCACCATAACTTAAACCAAATGCCGCCATGGGTAGAATAACTGTTTTTTCTAGTGGTGACCAAAAGTAATAGTGGTGTGTGCTAACATAGTCAATAGGACCAAACTTTTCACGCCCACAACACCCTTTATCCGGAGCAAGTGTTTCAAGCATACCTGCACTTACTGTTACTCGTCCTTTGATTGGTAATAGTCCTGTTAGGGCACTTACCACAGCAACAACGGCTTTTTTGCTTTTAAGTGTTTGTTCGAAATAACAAAAGATGTCTTTAAATAGTCCGTGTTCTTTGATCATTCCTGCGATCATCATTACGAACACAATAAGAAGCAGATAAATCTGTCCGTTGTATAATAAACTATAATCCATGAAGTCCTCTAATATATTATATAATTATACAATCAAAAAAAGGGACAGTCTATATATGACTGCCCCAAATTTTTTAAGCCGCTTCTACGACTTTACTGTTTAGATATTCCATTACATTTTCAGGTGAAGTTTCACCGTATGGATCTGGATTATCTGCTGATGATTCTGGTTCAACAAACATTCTTTCAACTTTACCATCGTTAATTACAACAGCAAAGCGTCTTGAACGCTTACCAAAACCAACTGCACTCATATCAACAAGCATACCCAATGACTTAGCAAGTTCGCCGTTGCCATCTGGAATTACTTTGATATTCTTAATGCCTAGGTGTTGTGCCCATGCATTCATTACAAAACTATCATTAACGCTCGATACATAAACTTCATCGATGTCGTTGTTAATAATAGTTTCATAATTTTCTTCAAACCCTGGAAGTTGATAAGTTGAACAGGTTGGTGTAAACGCACCTGGTAGTGAGAATACTAATACTCTTTTACCACCAAATAGTTCAGTTGTAGTTTTACCTACAAACTCGCCACCGATTGGACAACCGCCTTCTTCGGGTTCTTCATCGCCTACGCGACATTGAAACGTGATCTCTGGGATCTTGTAATTGTCATTCATAAGTGTGTGTCTCCTTTTAGTGTTGACAATACTAATTATACGCAAAACCTATTAAAAGTCAAGCGATCTATTAGTTTTTTCTATTGTATTTTTCAATAGGTGTTATTGTTTATATCTATTATAATCAAGCATAAACGCTATTGAATTGGTTGTTAGCACGAACAAATGTAGCACACTTGCTCAACTGCTTTAGTGTTGGTGCCCCAACGTAAGTACAAGTAGAACGCAACCCACCCAAAATATTTTGAATAGTATCGCCCACTGCTCCTCTGTAAGGCA
>Ga0255772_10000117_pt1 | contig 71174 bp, 70 predicted proteins | sample 071ome_34_FD_179970 | JGI IMG/M metagenome (GOLD analysis project Ga0255772, IMG submission 179970) | Coastal salt marsh microbial communities from the Groves Creek Marsh, Skidaway Island, Georgia - 071411BT metaG (version 2) | ecosystem: Environmental > Aquatic > Marine > Intertidal zone >...
ACGGAGATCGGCTTGTCCTCGCGGTCGTCGACCCAGATCTTCACCGTCCCGACGATCATGAGTCGACCCGCCTTGTCGAGGTCGGCTCGGGCGTAGAGCATCTCGCCCTGTCCCGGGCGCAGGAACCGGATCGAGAGGTCGGAGGTGAGTGCCATCGGCTCGACACGGTTGATCGCGGCGGAGGTGAGATACCAGAGGACGAGATCGGCAAGGCTGAACTGCACCGGTCCCGGTACGAAGCCCCCGGGGCGAAGGCCGTTCTGGTCGATCTTCTGCTCGGCCAGAACATGGGTGGGTGAGACCTCGAGGCACCGGAAGACCGAACTCGTGAAGAGTGTCGACATCGAGTCGTTCAGCGTCTCGGGGGTGAGAGAGAAGTCGCTCACTGGTTGACCGCCCCCTTCGTGCCGGGGCATCCCGCTATTCGCTCCACGCCTTGATCATCTCGATCTGCTTGAGCGGATCCGGGCCGATCGGGCTCACGTTGAGATGGGTCACACCCACATCCTTGAACACCTGGATGCGTTCGCGCACGAACCCTTCGTCGCCGATCAACGCCGACAAGTCGATGTACTCCTCGGGCACCGCTGCGAACGCCTCCATCCGCTTCCCGGACAGGAACAGATCCTGGATCTCCTCGGCTTCTTCTTCCCAGCCGTACCGCTTGAAGAGGTCGTTGTAGAAGTTCTTCGTTTTGGCGCCCATGCCGCCCACGTAGAAGCCGATCAGGCCGCGGGCTGCGTCGCGGGCTTCTTGGATGTGGTCGCCCTTGCCGATCGCCACGAACTGTCCGGCGATGATCTCGAGCGGCTTTTTTTCCGGATCGCGCTTGGCGAGGCCTGTCTTGAGCGCTTCGCCCCACACCTGCTCGAAGCGGTCGGGCACGAAGTGGATCGTCTGCCAGATGTCGGCTACTTCGGCGGTGAGTTCGACGTTTTTCGGGCCGATCGATGCGATCGAGATCGGGATGTCTCGCACGGGTGGCCGGTTCATGAACTTGAGGGGCTTGCCGAGTCCGGTGCCGCCGTCGTAGGGCAGCGAGTACGCCTTGCCATCGTGGGTGACCTTGTCGCCGCTCCAGACCTTGCGGCAGATGTCGATCGTGTCGCGGGTGCGAGCCATCGGCTTTTCGAACGGGACGCCGTGCCAGCCCTCGATCACCTGTGGCCCTGACGTGCCCAGGCCGAGTACGAACCGGCCGTCGGACAGGGCGTCGAGGGTGGCCGCGGTCTGTGCGATGAGAGCCGGGCTGCGGGAATACAGCGGGATGATGCCGGTCATCAGCTCGACCCGCTCGGTGTTGGCGGCGATGTACGCAAGCGTCGACACGAGGTCGTAGCCGTAGATCTCAGCGCCCCAGAGCAGGTCGACGCCGGCCGACTCGAAGTCCTTGGCTTGTTGCACGAGGCGCTGGGGGTCGCCGTCGAAACCGATGGTGGTGCTGATCTTCATGACGACATCTTGGCCGCGATCATGGCGTTGTTCGAACCGAACCCGCACCTCAGCACACGGTTGGGGAACGCATGGCACATCGCTAGGGTGGCGCTGCGGGGTGGAGCAGTGTGGTAGCTCGTCGGGCTCATAACCCGAAGGTCGCAGGTTCAAATCCTGCCCCCGCCACCAACGAAGATGCACCCACGTGCAGGCTTCCATCGCACGAACGTCCCGGATTCACCAGAATCCGGGACGTGTGCGTTTTGGCGCCGGGTGGGTTCGTTCGCTGGCGGCGCGAAGCTGAAACAGCCGACCAGTGAGGCCGGCCGCTATGCCACAGCGCCGTCGAGGAAGTGGTCAACCGCGATGTTGCGAATGTCATCAAGTTTGAGTGTTGGTCCTGGGAGCCATCGCTCGATGAGTAGCCCGTTGATCGCGGCAGCGAATAGTTGAGCGAGTTCGTCGACCGTGCGATCGGCTCTCAGCTCGCCACGCTTGAGGCCAAGTTCCATGATGGCGCGGATCTCTTCGTCGAGCGGGTCTGATGCCGGTACCAGTTCGACAGCGCTACCCGTAGCGGGCGACAGCACTTCGCGGAAGGCGGTGCGCGCAAACGGCTCGATCTCGGCCATCACGACCATGTCAGCAGCGACAATCGCCATGAGGCGGTCGCGAATCGGGGCACTCTCGTCAATCGCCTCGCGGCAGGCCGCAATTCGCTCTTGCCACGCTGCGATTACCTCGCGGAAGAGGTGTTCCTTCGAGTCGAAGTAGTTGTACACCGTGCCCTTGGCGAGACCGGCGGCGAGTGAGATGTCGTCGATTCTCGCCCCGTGCAGACCGTGCTCTGCGAATGCGTCGGCAGCGGCGGCGAGGAGCCGGGCTCGGTTCTCCGTCCTTGTCGCTTCACTTACACGAGGCATGAAGCTATTATGGGTGGAGACCCATATTCGGTCAACGATTGAGGAACTGGCATGACAACGCCGACGTACCAACTTCATCACGCGTGCATTTACGAGAAAAATCCGCGTGACGCGATGTGGACGTGGCTGCGCTGGTACCACGGAATCCCCGCCTACTACTGGGAGGGGTATGCCGATATGCATCAGACCGGTGAGGGCGGTGTCGACTACACGTTCCTCGCGTGTGGTGGACCTTTCCAGATGCAGCTTGAGACCGGGCCGTATCAGTTCGAGTATGAGCGGAAGTGGTTCGCCGAGCACGACTCAGGCATCAACCACATCTGCTGGATCGTCCCGAACGCGCTCGACACGGTCACTCACCTTCAGTCAAATGGCGCCACCGTGGCGATGCCGTACGAGGAGTTCGGCGGAACCTACAACGGTTTCGTTGCGATCGACCCCGAAGGACGATGGGTCGAGATCATGGAGTACGTCGGGGGCTTCAAGACCCCTGACGTCGAGTTCCACCCGGTGGGCCACGTCGGTCTCCAGACACTCGGTCACGTCCAGCTCTGCCGAGATCTCGACAGCCAAGTCGAGTGGTACACCGAGGTCATGGGTCAACGCATCATCCTCGATGCCCGGTCCGACAACGACGGCCTCGTCTACCTGGCCGACGGCACCTACGGGGAGCGACAGTGCGTCACGGTCCTGGCGACGCCCGCCACCGGGGCAGAGCGCATCCTCATGGATCGTCACGGACCCTGTATCTCGACCATCCTCTACCAGGCTGCCGACGTCGAGCAGGCCTGGCGCGACGCCGTCGCCGCAGGTTTCGAGGAGGTCAGCGCGCCCACCCACGACGCCCGAATCGGCGGCGCCACCGGCTATGTCCGCGAACCAAGTGGAAACCTCGTGCAAATCCGTGAGCGGCTCGCAGCGTGACCCATTGATTCGTGGCATCCACCACGCTGGTCTTGTCGTCGATGACCTCGATAGTGCGATCGCGTTCTACGGGGCGTTGCTCGACATGGAGGTCATCGAGCGCGACACGTGGCGCGCCCCGGCGCCCGAAGCCGACAGCGCAGTAGGGGTCGAAGGTTCGTCGGCCGACGGCGTGATGCTGCGCGGCTCGGGCTCGTATCTCGAACTCTGGAACTACCACGCTCCGGCGCAGGTGGGCGGCAATCCGGCTACCTACGGGGCGCACGAGCGAGGCCTGCGGCATCTTGCGATCGAGGTCACCGACGTTCGCTCAGCCCTCGAACGAGTAGTAGAGCTCGGCGGTTCAGCGATGGGCGATCCGCTTGATATCGACGACGATGGAGCTGCGGCTGTCTACTGCCGGGACCCGTTCGGCACGATCCTCGAGCTGATGTCCGTCGGCTCGTCGTTGGCTGCGTTGGAGGACCTGTGACGGTCGAGTCCGATGCTGTGGCGCTGGCGGCCAGCAATCGCCGGAGCATGCTTCCGTATCAGATCGTGATGATGGTCACGATGGGGTCGATCGGCGGCATCATCGCGTTGCTGGGCGAGCTCCGAGACGATCTCGGACTCACCAACTCGGAGATTGGGTTGATCGTCACCGCTGGGTTTGTGGCGTCGTTCGTGGCTCAAGTAGCGCTCTCGCCGTTTGCCGACAAGGGCCTCGGTCGCACGATGGCGATCGCTGGGACGCTCCTCAGCGCAGTGGGTCTCGGCATCATGGTCTTCGCCGAGGACCTTGGCGTGTGGCTCCTTGCACGAGCGGTGCTCGGGTTCGCCGGCGGCATGCTCATGCCTGGTATCCGTCGCGCAGTCACGGTGTTGGACCCGCCGCGAGCCGGCGAGAATCTTGGCCGGCTCGTGATCGGTGAGATCGGTGGGTTTACGGGAGGCCCGGTGGTCGCCGCGGCACTCGTCGAGGTCGGCGGCCTGCGGCTTCCGTTCATCGTCTTCGGCATCGGAATCTTGGCGTTCGTCCCTTTCGTCATGAGGCTTCCCGCTGATGCCGGCCGAAAGACCGACCGCACAGTCGGTTCGCTCGCTTTGTTGCGCAATCGGCGTCTCCAAGGCGCGTTGATCCTGATCTTCGGCTACTTCTTTTTGATCGGAGCCTTCGAGTCGGTCGTGCCGCTGATGTTCAAGGACCGTGGAGGAGGGGCACTCGAGACCGGGGCGGCATTCACACTGTTCTCGATTCCTATCGTGCTGGTGAGCACCCATGCCGGTCGGGTCGCCGACCGGGCCAGTGGGGCCGCCGTCGCTGCGATCGGCATGGGCATTTCAGCTGCGGTCACGGCGGTCTACGGCTTTGTTCCGGGATTGTGGCCGCTCATCGGCATCATGATGGTTGTCGGGTTTGCCGATGGGTATGGATTCATCGGCGGACAGGTGGCTGTTTCGCGCTCGGTTCCGGAGGAACGTCAGGCGGCAGCGCTTGGTCTGATGGGGGCGGCTGAGGTGGCGGGTGCGGCAACGTGGGCCTACCCGGCGGCGGCGCTCTACGAGCGGAACGGTGCGGGCGGAGTCTGGTACACGACGTCGGTGCTCAGTTTGGCCCTGCTCGCCCTTGGCTGGTCGCGAATCCGGGGTACCGAGCCGGTGTGCTAGTCGAACAGCTTCTTCGGGTCGCCCATGTCGTGGTAGCCGAGGTAGCCGCCGCCGATCGACGACGCGTCGTAGAACGCGTAACCGAGGATATCGCGAGCCCGTTCGGGCAGCTGGGCTGCAGCTTCGGTCGGCACGTTCGTGTAGCTGTTCTCGACGGGGCGAAGCCAGCCTGCACAGATCCCGGTCGACAGAGCCCGTCGACGGCGATCGGTGGTGGTATTGGCACCGCCTGCGTGGAGGGTGTCGCCACGGAAGAACAGTGCTGACCCGGCCGTCAACTCGCACGCCACCGTCTCGTCAGCGGTCGGAAGCCGCTCGGGGTCGTCCCAGCGGTGGCTGCCAGGAGCGACGAGGGTTCCACCCATCTCCGGGGTGATGTCGACGAGCGCTGCGATGGTGTTGATCATGAGCGGTGCTGGCGCATTGGCGTGAATCCAGGCATCATCGTCTCGATGCCAGGGTTGGGCTGATTCGCCCGGCCCGATGTCGATCACCTCACCGTTGTTGAGGATCACTGTGGGGCTGATCGGTCCAACGATCGCAAGCGCGTAGTCGAGGAGTCGGTCGTCGGTCATGATCTCGACGAAGGTTGGTGCCTTCAACGCGAGCCCCTGCAGCCGCTTGGTCCGAAGGCCGAGGAACTCGTCGCTTGCTTCTGATCCCGAGTCGGTCCCGGAGTGGGCCTGAAGCAGGGGGTCGAGCTGGCGATTGAACCGATCGAGGAGGTCAGGTGTCAGCCAGCCGTCGACAATGACCCCTCCGTCACGGTCGCTGACCTCAAGCATGTCGTCGACCGTGCAGTCGCTCGGTAGATGGGTGAGTTCGGGCATCAGTTAGTCCTCCGGGGACTTGGGCCCGAGCCCAAGTCCGACGTGATACGTGCGGTCAGGGTGAACAGCGACCATGGGATCTTCGCCGTCGCGCCAGTATCCGAGCGCTGTGCAGCCCCGCTGGTAGCCGAGGAGACGGACGAGATCATCGGGCATGGTGGCTGCCACATCGGGGGGACAGTTGAGGTACTGGTTCTCGCCCTGGCGGAGCCATGCGCGTTGGTACGCAATGCTGAGCGCAACTCGGTTGGTCGCGGAGCAGTTGGCTCCAGCACCGTGGTAGCAGCTACCGAGCATCACGATGGCAGAACCTGTTGGTGCGGTGACGGGGATCGTCTGATCCTGCTGGAGTTCGAGACCGTCATCCCATCGGTGGCTGCCGGGAATTGCTCTTGTTGCCCCGTTCTGTTCGGTGAACTCCTGCATCGCCCAGAGGATGTTGATCTCGACCTCGAATCCGCTCGGCCATGGGAATCCGCCATATGTCCATTGATCGCGGTGGATCGGTTGCGCGTCCTGGCCTGGGAGGAGGTCGGACGTGACGGCGGTGCAGAGATGAAACTGTTCGTCGGGTCCGCTGAGATAGTGCTCGGCGATGGCAAGGATCGTCGGATTTTGGATCATCTGCCAGCTGGCCGGCGACCGGACCGGGACCGACCCGGTGCGTCGGGTGAGTTTGCCGGAGATCTCGTCGCCGCCGGTCGCTGTCGCGTTCATGTGGGGCTTGAGCTCGTCGAGGACTTGGTCGACGGTCTGTTCGTCGGCCAGCCGTTCGATCACGGCACATCCGGCTGTATCCAGGGCGTCGAGAATGGCGGGAAGTGGTGTGGCGGCTGTGAGCCGAGGGAGTCCGACGGTTGAGTGGGTCATCGTCGCAGGCCTTGGATGATCAGCTCCTCGGTGAGGGCGACCACATCGTCGAGGGTGATCGAGGTGTCCTCATCCAGCGCTTCCTGTTCGATTGCGCTGAGGGTTGCCAGGAAGAGCCGAGCGAGCGTGTGGGGCTCACGGCCAGTGGTGATCTCCCTGCGCTGTTGCCCGGAGCTGATCACTGAAGCGATGAGTTCGATGCCAGGTTCGATGGCCTGCGCTGCAGTCGAGGCATGTTGGGTGGCGAGGCCCGGCAACTGATTGATGACGACTCGGGCAAGGTCGGGGTCTTTTCGGGCGATCTCGGTATCGAGCTGGGCGATCTCGAGGAGGTCCCCGCCCGCACTCCGACTTTCGTCAGGGGCGAAGCCTGCGACGAGCTGATCGCACCAGTCCTCGACGATGGTGAAGAAGAGGTGCTCTTTGGTGTCGAAGTAGTTGTAGATGGTTCCCTTTGCATGGCCAGCGGCCAGCGAGATCTGGTCGAAACGTGCACCCGCAAGCCCTCGAGTAGCGAACTCGGACTTCCCGGCGTCCACCAACCGTCGGCGTGTGGCGTCGCGTTCGCTTGCGGTAATTCGGGGCACGATCGTATTATGGGGAATTCCCCACATAAGTCAAGGAGCGGCGCCATGGGTGATGTCGAGAGCCTCGAGACGCTGGAGGAAGATGCCGACTTCCTCGAGTATTGCTACCGGTCTGTGCTGAGCGAACTCGGTTTCTCTGCCGAGCATGCTGCGATCGTCGCCGCATGTGTGAGTGACGGGGACCGAAACGGCAAGCTGACCCAAGGTATGGGCGTCTTTGAAATCCCGGTTCTGCTCGCCCGCACTGGAACGATGGATGTGAACGCAGAACCGGTCGTGGCCGCTGAAGGGCCGTCCTGGCTGGTCGTCGACGCCCAGCGCTCGTCCGGTCAGTGGGCGGTCACGATGGCGATGCGCGCTGCGATCGCCAAGGCTCGTGAGCATGCGATCGCTATCGGGTTCGTCCGGGACTTCAACGACGCCGGCGCCTTCGGGACGTACGTCCGTATGGCAGCGCGCGAGGGAATGATGGCGATCGCCACGAACAACTCACTCCCGTTGGTGTCGCCATGGGGCGGGATGGAGAATGTCCTCTCCGGAGCGCCCTTCGCTGCGGCGACGCCCGGCGGCGAGCACCCTCCGATCGTGAGCGACATCCAGGCGGTCGAGGTGCACGACGGCGATCTGAGCGAGGCCTACTTTCAAGGACGGCGGCTCAAGGGTGAGTTCCTTGTTGACCCGCACACAGGGGAGCTGACCGACGACCCGGCACCGTACTTCGAGCGGATGGAGGATTACGGCCGCATCTCGGATTGCCGGGCGCCCACCGTCTTTGGCACGCCACGTATGTATGCGTTCAACCTCTTCACCGAGATGCTCGCAGGGGTGATCAACCCTGGTGCTCGGATGAGTCCGGAGATTGCCGGGCCACCGTCGTACTGGCTCGAACCGCGCGACGAAGCCCTGACGGGTGGGGCGTGCGTGATCGTGATCGATCCGTCGCACTGGATGCCCGCAGGCGAGGCGGGCGCGCGGTCCGACCGGCTGGTCGATGCGGTCAAAGGGGCGAAACGGCGGCCGGGTGTCGAGGAGATCCATCTGCCCGGGGAGCGGGGCTGGCGCACGATGGCGACCGGTGCCCCGGTCCGAATTCTGCCCGCGCACTGGGAGTCGTTCGTGCAGATCGTCGAGAGTGTCGGGCTCACGATCGATGGGTTGCGTGCTTCGCACACGAGGGGTGAGTAGGCCGCTCAGCGAATCTCTTCGAGGGTTGCGCGTAAGGTAGCAATGAAGCGGTCGACGTCGCTGGGCCCGAACACCATTGGCGGCTTGAGCTTCAGGCAGTTACCCAACACGCCGTTGGGGTAGACGACGACGCCTCGTTGCAGCATCCGCTCGCTGACCGCACGCGCAAGCCACGACATCGGTTCAAGGGTGTCGGGTTCAGCAAACTCGATGCCGAGGTAGAGCCCTAACCCGCGCACATCGACGATCCGGGGATCATCGGTCCTCAGCTTTTCGAGCTGCGATTTGAAATAGCGGCCGACACTGGTCGAGCGGGCTTGAAGGCTCTGCCATTCGATCTCGTCGAGCACGGCGTCGGCTACAGCACAGGAGACCGGGTTGCCGCCGAACGTGTTGAAGTATTTCATGCCCTGGTCGAACAAATCGGCGATCTCGCGGGTCGTGACAACTGCCGCAATTGGGTGGCCGTTGCCCATTGGTTTGCCCATTGTCACGATGTCGGGGATCACGCCTCCGAGCTCAAAACCCCAGAAGGTCTCGCCGAGTCGGCCGAACCCGACCTGAACTTCGTCGGCGATACAGAGTCCCCCCGCTTTGCGGACCGTTGCAAAAACCTGGCGGAGGTAGCCGTCAGGGTGCACGATCTGGCCAGAGGTCCCCATCAGCGACTCGGCGATGAACGCCGCTGGTGCGTTCCCGGCGGCAACCAGTTGATCAATGACGACTTCGGCGTCTGCGGCATAGGCCGATCCAGGGTCGGGGTGGTCGTAGCCGTACGCTCCCCGCAAACGATCGGGACGCGGCACCTCGCTGGTGGTCGGAGGCGGGCCCTGCCCGCCGGGTCCTTTGTATCGATCCGGGCTGATACCGGTAACCGCCGTGGTGTTGCCGTGGTACGCGCCGTCGATCACCACGATCTGCTCGTTGCCCGTCACCTGCCGGGCGATCCGCAGCGCAAGATCGTTCGCCTCGCTGCCGGTGCACACGAGGAACACCACCTCGAGTGGGTCGGGAAGGGTCGCCGCCAAGCGCTCGGCGTAGTCGCCCATCTGCTGGTACACGAAGCGTGAGTTCGTGTTGAGTCGGTGCATCTGCCGAGTGGCTGCCTCAACGACGCGGCGATTCGCATGACCGACGTGAGTGACGTTGTTGATTGCGTCGAGATACATGTGCGCGTTGGTGTCGATCAATGCACAATCGCGACTGCGGACAAGGGTGGCCGGTTCCCGGTAGTAGTAGCGCTGCGATGAGGCCAGTCGTTCGTTGCGCTTGATGACCGCATCGACGCGGGGCGGGTCGACCGGTGTGGGCACTCGACCGATGAGGGCGGACGGGTCGTTGCTGATGCTGGTCCACGCGACACGGTCGGCCGGGCGGACGAAGTCGGGTATTGCTTCTCCCTCACCGATTCGAATGTTGAGGATTTGCAAACCGAGCGGCACCATCGCCTGCGCGGTTCCCAGCGGATCGCCTGCAGCAACCACCGAGCCCGGCGTAAGCGCTGTGGCGAGATCGCGCCACCGGGTGGTGAAGGCCCGGCCGTCGACCTCATGCTCGATGAGAAGGGGCTGCGCTGCAACCACCTCACCGGCCAGTGGGGCTACGACCGGGGTGTCGGTGTCGAGCAGTAGTTCGACACCGAGCTGGACCGTCGCGGGTCCACCTTCCCCGTCGGCGAACCCTCCGTGGTCGAGGCGCACGGTGTCGTGCTGCACCAGTCGGGCACCGGCCGGCAGTGCAGAGTGAATGGCATGGGCATCGGTTGGGTCGATGTCATCCCAGCGACTGTCGTGGGGGTCGAGGTCGGCAACCGGGAGATTGCTTGCTCCAGGCACCGCCGGTATGGATCCTGCGATGTCGATCGGCCGGCGGTCGCAGGGAGCGATGCGTTGTTGGGCGAAGGTGGCTGGGATCGCAGCGAGTCGGTGGAGGGTGGCCCACGTGTGCGCCGACCTGGCGTGGGCGTATGCCGGTTGGTCCCCAGACCGGGCCGCCCAGGTGAGGGCGTTGACGAGCAGTCGGCCCGAAGCTAGTGGGACGATGGCCGCCGCCTCCTCAGGCGTGAGCCTTCCCCGTTCGTCGGCCCAGCCGCCGACCACTGCGGCGGCGGCGTCGAGCGGATGCACTCGACGCAACATGGCGTAGGCGACGGCTACTGCCAACTCGCTGATCGCCGGCCCGCAGACGAGATCACCGAAGTCGACCACGCCCGAGACAGCAAGCTGGTCACCTCGGCGCTCGACCAAGACGTTGTGATCGTTGAGGTCTTGATGCAAGGCACTCGTTGGGGCGATCGAGAGAGCGGGAACCGCATAGCGCTCGAAGAGCGTCAGGTTCCGGTCAGCGATGGCTGCTTGGCGCTCATCGGTGATCTGGTCGCGATGCATCGCGATCGAAGCTGGAACCTCTCGCAGGTCCCAGTGGTGTCGGGTTGCTGCCTCGACCTCGAGAGGCTGCAGAGCATCCACCATCCGCGCAGCTGTTCGGCCCAGTTCACGACACAGCACGTCGTCGGGTCGCGGCACGTCAATCCAGCGAATGCCGCCAAGCCACTCGGTGACCCAGACGAGTTGGCCTCGGTACTCGACAATGTTGGCGCCGTCGTCCGTCAACCAGGTGGAGGCAGTAGGCAACGCTGTTGCTGCCAACGATGCCGCCGTCAACTCTCGTTCGGTTCGGCGACGTGCATCGCCAGCAGCGTTGCGGACCTTGGCGCAGGCGAACCCACCCGAGGCAAGTGAAAGACGCCGAGTCAGATCGTGTTCACCATCAAAGTTGTCGACGGCGGCGACCTCGAGGCCCCACCGGTCGGCGATTAGTGGCCGAAGCCAGTCGGGCTCAGGTTGTGACATGGTCACTCCCCGGGGCGCAGATAGATCTTTCCGCATTCCTGGGAGAGTCCGACCTCGAATGCCTCCTGAGCTTGCGACATCGGAAAGGTGTGCGTGACGAGTCGGTCGATTCGCCGCTGAGTTTCTGGGTCCTGAAGCATGCGGAGGAGCGAGGAGCGGTCGCGGAAGCGGACATCGTGCCCACCGGTCCACGTGATCACTCGGTCCATCATGTCGTTCAGGATGCTCAGCGAATACGGCTGTGAGCCGTTGTGCCCGAGACTTACGACCGTGCCGTAGCGTCGGACGCCGGCGAAGCATCGGTCGAGGTAGAAGGGAGCGCCGGAACACTCGAAAGCGTGATCGGCGCCAAACCGGTCGGTGGTGTGAGCGTGCACCTGCGAAATCCAGTCGGGGTCGTCGGGGTTGATGATGGCGTGAACTCCGAGGTCCCGGCAGATTTGCATTCGGGCTTCGTTGCGTCCGAGCACGAGAACCTTCGCGCCCCGGTAGAGCGCGTTGACGACTGCGCCGAGGCCGATGAACCCGATGCCCCCGACGAGCACCACATCGCCGGCCGTGACGCCGACCGTCTCCGCCATTGTGTGTGATGGCCCAAGCGTGCAGTTGCCGGCGGCTGCATGCTCAAACGCCATCCCGTCGGGCAGTTTCATGACCATATGCTCAGGAGCAAGGCGGTAGCGGGCCATGGCAAAGCCCCCCGAGGCGCTGCCGTTCACTTTTTCGATGCCGAGCAGACCTGCAGTGACGTCTTGTGGGGCCAGCCCATCGTCGAATCCCTCGTAGGGGATCCCGAGACAATGGGTGGGTGAGAGGCCGTCCGAGCACACGAAGCATGTTTGGCAACTGTTGCCCTGGAAGACGATCACCCGGTCGCCGATATCGAAACGGGACCCGGGTCGGGTTTCGACGACGGTGCCGACGCTCTCGTGTCCGAGGTGCTCGGGGCTGTCGTGCCACTCGAACTGGTGGTCGCGGAAGATCCGCGCCTCGTTGCAGACCGGCGCAATGGCGTTCTCCACCAAAACGAAACCCTCGACCACGGTTGGGTACGGCTTTTCGACGATGCGAGCCACTCCAGGTTCGGGGATCGTGAGAACGGTGTTGGTTGGGTTGGCCATTGGGCGCTGCTCTCTTCGATGTGAATTAATGTGACCGCCGACCCACATTAACGTGGCGACTATCTCTTGAGGAGTTGAAGCAATGGATCTGGGCCTAGACGGCAAACGCGCCATCGTCACCGGCGGCAGTCGCGGTATCGGCCTTGCGATCGCCCGCGCACTGGTTGATGAGGGAGTCCACGTTGCGATCTGCGCCCGGAGCCCCGATGGAGTTGCGGCAGCCGTTGCCGAACTCGGCGATGCTGCTTGGGGCGAAGCGGTCGATGTTGCCGATGCTCATGCCTACACCTCGTGGATTGATCGGGCCGTCGAACAACTCGGCGGGTTAGACATTTTCGTTGGCAATGTCGCCGCCCTGATCGAGGCCGATGACGAGACACTCTGGCGCACAGCCTTCAACATCGATTTGATGCATGCCGTGCGCGGCTGTCGAGCAGCGATGCCGAGCCTTGCTGCTTCGGACGCCGGAGCAGTGGTACTGATCTCGAGTGTTTCCGGGGTGATGGTCGATCAAAGCCCGTACGGAGCGATGAAGGCGGCACTGTCAGCGTATGCATCCCAGCTCGCCCAGACTGCTGCGGCCGATGGTGTTCGGGTCAATGCAGTCTCGCCTGGCCCGATTCTCTTCGAGGGCGGCGTGTGGGGTGAGGCTCAAGAACATGACCCCGACACCTTTGCGTTCGTTGAGAAGCTGCCAGCGCTCGGGCGAATGGGAACGCCCGAGGAGGTTGCTCGAACCGTGGCCTTTCTTGCGAGCCCTGCGTCGAGTTACACCACGGGGGCAAACGTCCGAGTCGACGGCGGCACGGTCAAGGCCGTGCAGCACTGAGTAGGAGGCGACAGATTGCGAGCAGCCATTTTCGACGCTCCGGGCCGACCGTTGCGGCTGGACGAGGTCGACACCCCGTCCGCTGGCACTGGTGAGGCCATTCTGCGAGTTCGCAGCGTTGGCATCTGCGGTTCCGATATTCACGCCACGGAAGAAACCGGCATCGCCCGTCAGGGTGGCATTCTGGGTCACGAGGTCGCCGGCGAGATTGTCGAGATCGGCCCGGGCGCCTTCGGGTCGTGGGCGGTCGGTGACCGTGTCTTCGTCATCTCCCAGCTCAGCTGTGGTGATTGCGGGCCGTGCCGCAAGGGCGAGAACCATGCGTGTGAGCACATTGCGTTCTTCGGGTCGCTTGGGGAGGAGCAACCCGACGGCGCCTACGCCGAATATCTCCGGGTTCGCACCCCGGATCTCATTCGGGTGCCTGCCACCGTGTCGCTCAACGTCGCTGCGTTGGTCGAACCACTCGCCACTGGCCTCATGCTCGTGCGAGAAGCCGACTTGGGCATCGGCGAGACCGTGGTGGTCCTCGGTGCTGGCCCGATTGGACTCACGACGGCGCTGTGGGCCCGGTTCCTCGGCGCTCGACGAGTCGTTGTGAGCGAGTTCGTGGCCCACCGTCTCGCGTTGGCCGAACGCATGGGTGCCACTGATGTCGTCGACGCCGGTGCCGTCGACTCGGTCAAGGAGGAGGTCCATCGGCTTCTCGGCGCTCCGCCTGACAATGTGATCGAGTGTGTGGGGCGTCCCGGCGTGTTCAACCAAGCGGTTGACCTGGTCAGGCACGGCGGAACGGTCGTTGCTGGGGGCGTTTGTATGGCGCCCGACCCGATCGATCACTTGTTGGCCTACTCGAAGGAGCCGACGGTTCGGTTCCCGGCGACCTATACGCGGAGCGAGAACGAGTTCATCATGGAGATGATCGAGCAGGGCCGGATCGATCCCGCACCGCTGATTTCCCATACGATCTCGCTCGACGAATTGCCAGACGCGTTCGAGGCACTGCGCCGTCCCACTGATCAGTGCAAGGTCGTGGTGAACCCGTGAGGCCTGAATGACTGTTGATCGCGGCACGGCTGAAGGGCAGTGGCAGACGTGGCTGGAGCGCTTGCCATGGGATGGGTGGATCAGCGATTCCGATGCACTGCAGATCTGGGGCTACGTGTCTCAGCCCAGTTACCGCCCCGGCGACACGGTTGATCTCTGTGTTTCCACCACTGCAGACACGTGGGGTTTCGAGGTGTGGCGCGACGGCGACCAGTTCGAGAAGGTCTATGAAGCGTTCGGTATCGCCGGGGTTGAGCACCCGGTGCCGGCTGATCCCGTCGCCGACGGCTGTGGGTGGCCGGTTGGCGCGACCTTCACGATTCCACACGACTGGGCGTCGGGAGGGTTCGTGGTCGTTCTGCGTGGTGAACGCGAGGGCTCCGTCGTCAGCCACGACGCATTTTTTGTTCTGCGCGCCGCGGACCTAGGGGCACGATCAAAGCTTGCGCTCATCGTCGCCACGTACAGCTGGCAGGAGTACAACGACTGGGGTGGGGGCTGTGGCTACTCCTCGAAAGACTTCGACGACCAGAGCCTCGATCCACTCGTGGTGCGCGAGACGAGTTTCCGGCCGCGGTTGAGCTTCGAGCGGCCGTGGAGTCGCGGCATGATCCGAGTGCCAGTAGGTGTACCGAGGCTGGCGTCGCCTCCGCTCGCAGTGGGTGCCGCCATCGGCATCCCTGCAGTCGACTGGTGCATTGCGAACGGGTACTCGCCGTGGACCGTCGCTAACGGGTGGGCACGTTACGACGGACTCACGGTGCGGTGGCTCGAGCGCGAGGGCTATGCCCCGGAGTTGCTCTCGCAGTGGGATCTCGACCGTGATCCCGGGGTGCTCGATGCCTACGACGTGGTGGTCACCACGGGCCACGACGAGTACTGGACTGCCGCAGGTCGGGCAGTCCTTGATCGCTTTGTCGAAGGCGGCGGTCGCTACGCCCGGTTGGCCGGGAACATTATCTGGCAGGTTCGGATGGAAGACGATCTCCGCACACAGGTCTGCCACAAGTACGCCGCGCATGCAGACCCCGAGCGCCATCATCCCGATGTCGACCGTCGGACCGGTGCGTTCGAGTCGCTGCATATTGACCGGCCACCGGTCACGACGTTCGGTGCGAACGGATTCCGTGGCGTCTATTCGAGGATGGGCGGCATGTCGCCCCGAGGAGCCGGAGGCTTCATCGTTTATCGCCCCGACCATTGGTGCTTCGACGGTGCCGACCTGTACTACGGCGACGTCCTCGGTGGTGGGGTGCCTCTCGTTGGGTTCGAAACCGATGGCATTGACTACACCTTCCGGCATGGCCGCCCGTATCCCACCCACGAGGATGGCGCACCTGAGGGGCTTGAGATCCTCGCTCTGACTCCGGTGACCCTGGAAGAAGAGGACCATGGCCATGCGGGAAGCCTGCTCAGCATTGCTGACGGCGATCTAGCGTTTGCGACCGAAGCACTTCTCGGCAAGGACACCCCCGTCGGCCGAGACCGTATTCGCCACGGCAGCGCCGTGATCACCCACATGCAGAAGGGCCGGGGTGAGGTTTTCTGTGCGGGAACCACAGAGTGGTGTCACGCACTCGCTCAGGGTGACCAGCAGACCGAGATCATCACCCGAAATGTGCTCGACCGCTTTCTGGCGCCGCGATGACCGAACTGCCCGACTACCGAGGTCACGCAGAGCATGGCCTCATGAAGGGTTATCCACCCCCGCGAGAGAAGGTCGTCACCGCAGCGAACGGACTCTGGGTGCCGCCATATAACCGCTGGGCGTACCAACATATGCGCCGCCTTTTGCCATCGGTCCCGATCGCTCGGGCAGCTACACCTCGGGAGCTGGCCCGGGTGAGGAACACTGCAGTCGATGACCTCCACGTCACGACGCCCGACGAGTTGGAGATGTCACTCGCAGAATTCCTCCGGTCCTCGTATACCGACGCCATGGTGGTGATCCACGACGACACAATTGTCTGGGAGCACTACGACAACGGCATGACTTCGTCGACGCCTCATCAGATGATGTCGTGCACAAAGAGCTTGATCGGGCTCTTCGCCTTGCACGCGATCCATGCCGGCCTCGCAGCCGAAAGTGATCGGGTAGACGACCACATTGAAGAGCTCGCCGAGAGTGGGTTCGCCGATGCATCGCTCGGCCAGATCCTCGACATGACGAATTCTTTAGTGTTCGACGAGACCTACGACGATCCGAAGGCTGATATCCACGCATACGCAGCGATCGTTGGTCTCGGAGAAAGCGCTTCCGAAATCGGCTCCGACAGCCTGTACGAGTACTTGGCCACGTTGCACGGTGACTCCGAGATCGAGCACGGCTCGGTATTTCGCTACCAGACCCCCAAGACTGACGTCGTCAATTGGGTCACCAATCGACTGACCCACCGGTCGTTGTTCGACGACCTCGATCAGCTCTGGTCTGTGATCGGCGGGGGTGACGAGGCCTATGTGCTGGTAGATCGCACCGGCGCGCCGGTCGCAGGTGGCGGGCTCAATGCCTCACCTGAAGATCTCGCCCGGTTTTGCGCATTTGTGCTCGCAGACACCGGCGACCTGATCTCGACGGCGGTGCTCAATCGGATTCAGTCGGGGGGCTCTGTTGATGCGTTTCTCGCTGGTCCTGACGCGCTCGGGGTGATGACCGACGGCAACTGGACGTATCGGGCTCAGTGGTGGGTGCGCAACGAGTCGGGGCGAGAAGCGATGACAGCCATCGGGGTCAATGGCCAGTGGGTGTACCTCGACCGAAAGCGTGGTGTCGGCATCGTGAAGCAGAGTTCACAGCCGGTCGCCGTCGACGAGCAGATCGATGACATGACCATCGGAGTCTTCGATCGCATCATCGATCTCGTCGGCTGACCCCACCATACGGTAGGGTATGGTCGTGCTTGAGCCAGCAAGTCACCTCTCGCCGGAAGCGCAGGCCTATCTGCGCGATCCATTGCCACCGATACCGTCGATGAACTGGCTCGACCCGGCCGAGATCCAACAACTCCGTGACGCCACCATTGAGGAGACGGTGGCAGAAGTTGCGGCCGTGCCCGGTGCCTGGGTGAGCCGGGATGAGGAATGGGGCGGTGTGCCCTGTGTCCGCTACGCCGAGACGACGGCCTCGCTCGACGGGCCCGAGGTGCTCGTCCATCTGCACGGCGGCTGCTACCTGATCGGCACGCCGCGCACGAACGCAGCTGTCGTCATCCCGGTCACTCAGCAAACCGGTCTACCCGTGATTTCGATCGACTACCGGCTTGCCCCAGAACACCCGTTCCCAGCGGCTGTCACTGACACAGTCGCAGTGGTCGAAGAACTTGCCGGCTCATGCAACATTCAGGCGATGTACGGCGAGTCTGCCGGTGGAGGGCTTGCGATTGCTGCCGCTGTTGCCTTGCGCAACCGCGGTTCTGGGCTTCCGGCTCGCCTCGGTGTCATGTCGCCGTGGTCCGATCTCACCTGCAGCGGTGACAGCTATCGAACGCTCGTTCACGCTGATCCAACGTTCGACGATCCTGCGATCCCTCCGGCCCTTGCGCACGCCTACGCGCGTGAGCATGTCGCTGACCCGCTCGCATCGCCGCTCTTCGCTGATCTGCGGGGCCTGCCACCGACCATGATCCAAGTGGGTGGCCGAGAGATTCTTTTGTCGGATTCGTGCCGGCTGGACGAGGCGCTGCGGAGGGCGGGCGTCGATTCACTGCTCGAGGTGTGGGACGGCCTGTGGCACGTGTGGCAACTCGATGCGCGCTTGCCTGAGGCTATCGACGCCATCGATCGGCTCGCTGCGTTTCTGGCTAGCTCGTGATGCAGTCCTCGCGGCTTTCTCTCATCGATTGGACCGATGTGGCGCTTGAGGCGATGGCCGAGTTGGGAACCGCCGGCGTCAACGTTGAGCAGCTTTCGCGCCGTCTCGGCACCACGAAGGGCAGCTTCTACCATCACTTTGCGAATCGGCATGCACTCCTCGTCGCTGCGCTTGCGCGTTGGGAGGAGATTGTTGCTGCCGACCTGGCCGCCAGTGCTGACATCGCCGATCCACGGGCTCGGCTGCTCACCGGTTCACTCATAGGCGTTGGCACCGCGGCTGACGGATTTGTTGACCTCGCCCTTGCCGTGAGCGTCGACGACCCGGTGGTCGCAGCGACGCTGGTCCGCGTCAACCGTCAGCGGCTTGAGTGGTTGACCACTGCTCTGTGTGACAGTGGACTGGATCCAAGCAAAGCGCAGGAGCGAGCTGTACGAGGCCTTTCGGCCTACTTGGGGCTCTACCAGCTCCAACGCACGCTCGGGGAGACGTTTGACCGAGGTTCGCTCGTCAATCAGATCACTGCAATCGTCGACAACATGCTTCGTTGAGGTGCTTCAGCCGAAGAGCTCAGGGTTGATGGTGTCGCGCAGTCCTTCGTCGAAGGATGTCATCCAGCGCCCGCGGGCGTGGATGCGCGAGAACTTCCAGTCGCCGTCGACCTTGCGGTACGTCTCAACGTAGGTGCCAGACGCCCACAACATCTGCTCCTCGTCGTTGACGAACTGGGCGGACATGAGCAGCGCCTGCCAGCGGCCCGTTGCGTTCTCGCCGTCGTCCGCCACTTCGATGAGCGGAGTCACTGCGTAGTGCCGCGACCACGCAACCTCCTCCGCATAACGCCTGGTGAAATCCTTGATCTCTACAATGCCGTGCATCTCTTCGAGCGGTTCCTCGATGAAGACGGCGTCGTCGGTGAAGAGGGTGGGGAAGAGGTGCTGAACGTGCGGGTCGTCGCAATACCAGCAGTAACGCGCCTTGAGCTGTTTGATTGCTTCGATAGCGAGGAGGCGGTCGAGATCGTTGATCAAGCGTAGGCCTCGCCATCGCGGAGCTGTTGACCGGTTGCGGCCTCGAGCAACTGAACGCTGAGGCCGGCGCTCATCCCGCCGTCGACCGGTAGAGCGATGCCATTGACCATCGATGCCTCAGGCGAAGCGAGGAAGTGGATCGCGGCGGCGACTTCGTCGGCTGAGGCGAGGCGGTCGACGTGCTGGTTGGCCAACGATTGGGAACGTACGGCCCAATGGTCGTCGGCGCCGTCATCGACAAACGGTGTATCGACACCTGTTGGACACACGGCATTGACCCGGATCCCCTTTGGCCCGAGTTCGACCGCGGCGTGTTTGGTCAGGCCGACAACACCCCACTTCGACACGCCGTAGGCGCTGAGCCCGGGAAAGCCAACCATGCCCGCCATCGAGGCCGTGTTCACGATGCTCGATCCGGGACGCATCAGCGATGCTGCCGCCTTTACCCCGTGGAGCACGCCCATCAGGTTGACGTCGAGGACTCGCTTGGTCCCCTCGAGATCGTCGGTCAGCAACCCGGTTGCCGGGCCGATGATGCCAGCGTTGTTGACGAGTATGTCGAGCGAGCCGTGCTCGGTGACGACGCAATCAAGAGCGGTTCGCATCGCAGCGGCATCGGTGACGTCGATCGTGGTCGGGTAACCGCCAATCTCCTCAGCGGCTGCGGTTGGGTCTACGACGTCGGCGAGCACGACGGTTGCGCCAGCCGCTGCAAAGCGAGTTGCGGTTGCTCTTCCAATTCCTGAGGCTCCGCCGGTGATGAATGCGACCTTGTCGGTGAGTTGAAACATTGGACATCCTTGACAGGCAGAGACCATACGCTACCGTATGGTTAATGGCCTCGCAAAAAGATTTCTCCGATCGCTGGCTTGTCGTCGGCGCAGGTCCGTCAGGGCTCACCGTGGCACTTGCGATGCGGCGAGCCGGCCTGCCGTTTGACGCGGTTGAGGCCGGGGACAAGGTCGGGGGTCTCTGGAATATGGACAATCCAGGATCAGCGATTTACGAAAGCGCCCACTTCATCTCCTCAGCCTCCCGGTCTGGCTGGGCCGACTTACCCATGCCAGACCACTACCCGACGTATCCACGTTGGTGGGAGATCCGCGATTACATCCAGGCCTGGGCAGCTCACCACGATCTTGTCGGCCATTACGAGTTTGAAACTCGCGTTGACTCCGCCGAACCGGTTGAGACGGGTGCCGGTGAACGATGGGACGTTGTCTTGCAGGGTGGCGAGCGTCGGCGTTACGGCGGTGTGCTCGCCTGCCCGGGCTTCCAACGGGTGCCGAACGTGCCGAGCTACCCGGGAGTCTTTTCCGGTTCTCAGCGCCACAGCCAGACCTATCGGCGAGCCGATGAGTTCCGCGGGAAGCGCGTGCTCATCGTCGGTGCAGGTAATTCGGCAGTCGATATCGCCTGTGACGCAGCTGTGACTGCGGACCGGGCCGTCATCTCAACCCGACGGGGCTATTGGTTCATGCCCAAGCTCGTGGGAGGCGTGCCGTTCGACTGTTGGGCGGTCAATTCGGCCTCAAGCCAGGAGCGCTTGGGCAAGTTCCTTGCGATTCACGCAGGGGATCCGTCCACTGTCGGCTTCGGTGAACCTGATCATGCGGCGATGGCCCACCACCCAATCCTGAACGATCAAGCGCTCCACCACCTCGCGCACGGTGATCTCCTCCATCGGCCTGAGATCGAGCGAATCGACGGCTCGGCGGTGCACTTCGTGGACGGCTCGATCGACGAGTTCGATGAGATCATCTGGGCAACCGGGTTCAAGGATCAGATTCCGTTCGTGGCAGAGAAGCACTGCCGCCTGTCGGCTGTTGATACCGAGAACGACCTCTTCTTGTGGATGTTTCATCGTCGTCATCCCCACTTCGCAGTGCTTGGGCCGGCCAACCTCGCTGCCGGTGGCTACTGGGGACTTGCGGCAGCGGCGGACATGATCGTCGGGCACCTACTCGACGAGACGACTGATCCTGACTCGTGGCGGCGGTTTCGCGAAGTGGTCGAGGGCCCTGAGCCAGATCTGACTGGAGGCTACGACTACTACCAGAAACCGGGCCATCTCAACTATGTAAACGCGCATGCGCTCGACGAGTACGGCGTCCAACTTGCCGGTGAGTTCGGCTTCGAGCCGCTGGCGATGCCCACCGACTTCGAGCCCCCAGAGTTGCTCGACGTCGATGCGTGGCTCGATGATCCCGGGCCCGTGCGACATCCTCCGGATGGCTCGTTGGCGCCCATACCGTACGACCCGGAGGCGATCATTCATGGCTGACGCCTTCTCTGTTGCGGGCAAGGTATGCGTTATTACCGGCGCATACCACGGGCTGGGTTCCGTGATCGCTCGCCGGCTCGCCGCGCATGGAGCTCATGTCGTTCTCGGTGACGTCCGCGACTGCTCGGCGCTTGCTGCTGAGCTCGACGGTCTTGCGGTCCGCTGCGATGTCACCGAGTCGGCTCAGGTCGAGGCACTGCTGGCGGGTGCATGCGATCGGTTCGGCCGGGTTGATGCGCTCGTGAACAACGCCGGTGTCGAGAGCTGGGAAGGACTCCTAGCTGATCTTGATGTCGAAGGATGGCGGCGCGACATGGAGGTCAACGTCCTCGGTGTGGCGCTCGGAATCAAGCACGCAGCCGCCGTGATGGAGCCGGGGTCGACCATCGTCAATGTTGCATCGTTGTTCGGGGTCTTACCGGTGCCGACACTGTCGTCGTACGACGCTTCCAAAGCTGCCGTCATTCATCTGACGAAGACCGCCGCGGTCGAGCTCGGCCCGATCGGTATTCGAGTCAATGCGATCTGCCCGACTGGACTCACGCACGACAGCTATCTCGGCCGGATCGAAGGGGTCAGCAATTGGCTTGACGACTGGCTCAAGCTCGCGCACCAGCACACCGATCAACTCGGCACAGCAGATGACTGTGCCGCCCTTGTCCACTACCTCGTCAGCGACGACGCTCGGTTCATCAACGCCCAAGCGATCGCTGTCGATGCAGGTGCGGGGGCTGGGCCGTCGATCGCCATGATCGAGTCCGCCACTGGGCTGAAGGCCGAGTGGGCCGATGACGAACCGTTTTTTGAAGCTCCACCGATTGAACCGTGAACCTCGCGCCACCTTCCCACTTGTCACCTGCAGCCGCTGCCTACCTACTCGATCCAGACGTGCTCGACTACCCCACTGACTGGACCGACCCTTGGGACGTCCACGCTATTCGCGAAGTCGCCCACCCGCTCTGGAGTTCGATGAACGACGTGCTCGACTTCCCTTACACGGTCATCGACGACATCGTCGCTGGTGTGCCATGTGAGCGGATCAGGGGTGGCGAGAGCGAATCAGCCGACACAGTCGTTCTACATCTGCATGGTGGGATGTACTGCCTCGGCACGCCGGAGATCGATCGTGTGTTCAACGCGCCCCTCTCGCGCGCAACGGGACTCGACGTTGTCTCGGTCGACTACCGACTCGCTCCGGAACATCCGTTCCCGGCGGCACTTGATGACACCTTGGCCGTCTGGGCCACCCTTGCCAATGCTGGTAGGCGCCTTGTGGTTGTCGGCGAATCCGCCGGTGGTGGCTTGGCCGCCGCCGCTGCGCTCCGTGCCCGAGACGATGGGCTCACCATGGCGGCGGCGTTGGTCCTGATCTCACCGATGCTCGATCTCACCGGGGCGAGCGATACCTACGCCACGCTCACCGCCGCCGATCCTGATTACGGCACCGACCCCAAGATCCTTCTTGGTCCCGCTCGTGCGTACGCCGGGGACACTTCGCTGGAGCACCCCCTTGTGTCACCGCTGTTCGCCGACCTTGTCGGGCTGCCGCCCACCCTTGTGCACGTTGGAAACCGCGAAGTCCTGTTCGGCGACTCGGCTCGCTTCGTTCAGCGAGCCCGAGCAGCCGGGTGTGATGTCGACATGCACGTCCTCGATGGCGGCTGGCATAACTCGCCGATGTGGTTCGGCATTCCGGAAGCCGATCGGGCGATCAACGACATTGCGACGTTCATCAACAAGGCCGTCCGATGATCCATATCACCGACCTGCCAGGACCCGAAGGTGATCAAATCGAGGCCTTTCTCGGTGATCCTGAGCGCCTCTTGCACGACCTGCAGGCGTACGGCCCAGTCGTACCGGTCGACCTGGGTGGAACCCCGACTGCGGTGCTCTACGACCTCGAAATGATCCACCGTCATTTCGCTGACAAGCTCGAACATGTCGGTCGAGCGGCGGTATTCGATCGCCTGAGCCACGCAACGGGAACGGGGATCCTCAGCAACTACGAATGGGATACGTGGCACCCCCGTCGCCGGGTGATCGTGAAGCCGTTGGGAGCGCAGGCGGTACGTCAGTTCCACCAACGGATGGTCATGCTCATCGACGAGGAACTCGACCGATGGCAGCCAGGTGACCGGCCAGACCTCATGGCTGATGTCCGTCGAATCACCCTGCGGGTGGTGGCTGATCTGCTGTTCACTACCGACCTCACACCAGAAGCTGAGCGCATCATTGATCGCGCCGTCGAAGAGATCCACGCCTGGGCCGAAGCCGACCCGTCAAACGCCGACACCGACCACGAACCCGCGACGTTTCGTGCCGCCATTGACGAACTCGACGCTTACATCCGAAGCGTGATCGCAGCCCGACCTGCTGAGAGTCCCGGTGATGACATGGTGGGGCGTCTACTTGCTGCCGCAGCCGACGATGCGATTCCGCTCGATACTGACGGCGTTCGCGACGAAGCCGTGACGCTGATCCTCGCTGGGCACGAGACCGTCACCAACACCATTACCTTCGCTCTTGATCTGATGGCTCGTAATCCTGCGGCAACTGATGTGCCTGCAAGCGCCATCGTTGACGAGACGCTCCGGATTTACCCCCCGGTCCACATCACCGGCCGCCTGATTGTCAAAGAACTCGACTTGGGTGGGGTCGTGATCCCCGCTGGCTGGGAAACACTCGTCCCTGAGATCGTGCTGTACCGAGACGACCGCTTTTTCGAGCGAGCTGGCGAGTTCCTACCCGAACGTTGGCTAGAGGACTCACCGTTGCACCTCGAACGACGTGCCTACTTCCCCTTCCTCACTGGGCCGAAGTTCTGCGTCGGAAGCCATTTCGCGCTCCTGGAAGCGGCGGAGGCGATCGAGCGATTCCGGAATCGGTTCCAGATCACGATGCTGGATCCTGAGGCTCCACAGGGACGCTTCTTTGCGTTGAGCTACGGACCTGATCGGCCGATGCCCTACCACCTGGAGCGAGTATGAGTCAGATTCCGGAGATTGTCCTCTCCGGCCCTCCCCGCGAGCGCGGTCGGGCCCATGGTGAGGCGTTGCGCGGTCTGATCGGCGAGACCATTGATCGGTGGTACCACCATCTCGCCACCACCATTGACCCGGATCGTGTGATTCGCGAGGTTGCAGGAGACGTTGGGTTCCTCAAAGCAGCTCAGTCCTACACACCGCACCTCGTCGAGGAAGTGCAAGGCATCGCCGAGGGCTCTGGCCAGCGCTTCGAGACGATGTTCGCCTGGCAACTCATCGACGAGGTGTGGTGGTACATCGACGAGTTGCTGGGCGAAGTCAAACCTCGTGAACGATGCTCCGCATTGGCGATCAATCATCGAGGCGTTGGCTGGGTGGCGCAGACGCAGGACCTCCCACGACACCTTGACGGTGGGCAGGTTCTTCTTCGCTACCGCGACGAGGACGGGTTGGAAATCCTTGCGCCATCGATCGCTGGTCTCCTCGCACTCAACGGTGTGAATCGACAGGGTTTCGCCGCGTGCATCACCACATTGAGTCAGCTTGGACACGTAACGACCGGGCTGTCCTCTGGCTTCATCGTTCCCGAGCTGCTCCGCTGCCGCTCGGTCGAGGATGCACTCTCGTTCCTCAGTCGGGTTCCGATCGCCAGTGGTAACAGCTTCCTTTTCGGCACCGCCACTCGCAGTGCAGGTGTCGAGGTCTCGGCCGACGGAATGACACCTGTGGGAACGACTGACCGGGTGTTGCACACGAACCATGCGCTGGTGATGGACCCAGTTTTTGATTATGTCCGCTTTACTGGCTCCGTTGAACGCTTCGGACAACTTGACGCCGACGTCCGTCCCGATTCGAGTCGCGCTGGCCTCGAGGCGGTGTACCGGGAGTTTCCGATCTGTCGTGTTCGCGAGTCTGATGACGCCTCCATCTCGGTCGGCACGATGCTCTTCGAGCTGGGACCGGAGCCGCTCTGCCACTTTGCCCCGGGACCGCTTGCTACCGACGAACTCGCCACCTACCGCTTCGAAACGGAGAACAGATGACGAAAGGTGTTGATGCGGGGAACGATCCGCTCTACGAGCCGCGATACCAGGAGATCGCAACGTTTATGCGGGCGCCATATCGCCCTGACCTGATCGATGTTGACGTCGCCATGTACGGCGTCGCGTACGACGGCGGCGTCACCAACCGTCCCGGCGCTCGGCACGGGCCGCGAGAGATTCGCAACCAGTCATCGCTCATGCGAGCGATCAATCACGTCACAGGAGTTAATCCCTTCGAGGCTGCTCGAATTGCCGATGTCGGCGATGTTCGCTTCAGTCGGGTCTACGACAACGCTGCGGTGAACGCCGATATTGAAGCTTTTGTGCAGCGAATTGTCGATGCTGATGCAGTGCCGCTGGCGGCCGGAGGCGACCACTCGATCACCTACCCGGTCTTTCGAGCGCTTGCGTCAGTCGATCGGCCGATCGGGATGGTCCACATCGATGCCCACACCGACACGTGGGGGCCGTTCCGGGGCGAGAAATTTCACCACGGGTCACCCTTCCGCCTTGCCTGCGAGGAGGGCCTGCTCGATCCCAACCGCACAATCCAGATTGGAATTCGCGGCGCCCAAAACTGGGCTGACGGTTGGGAATATTCCCGCGAACAGGGCATGCGGGTCGTGTTCATTGAGGAGTTCGAAGCCCTCGGTGTCGAGGCTGTGATCGCCGAGGCACGCCGGGTGGTTGGTGATGGGCCGACGTACATCAGTTTCGACGTCGACGGCCTCGACCCTGTCTACGCCCCTGGCACCGGCACCCCTGAGGTCGGTGGTATCACAAGCCGCGAGGCGCTCACCTTCTTGCGCGGGTTGCGCGGACTCGATCTTGTCGGTGGCGATGTCGTCGAGGTCTCGCCACCCTTCGACCCCTCGGGTTCCACTGCCCTCGTTGGGGCCACGATCATGTACGAGATCTTGTGCCTGCTGTCCGAGAGAAAGGCGACATCATGAGCATTGATTTCGAGGGCCGTACCGCCGTCATCACCGGTTCGGCCAGCGGGATCGGGCTCGGGATGGCAAGGGCCTGCCTGAGTCGCGGTATGCAGGTTGTTTTGAGCGACCTTGCTGAGGATCGTCTGGCCGATACCGTCGGGTCGCTTTCCGCCGAGGGCGCCCAGGTGGCAGCGCTCGCAGCAGATGTCCGCAACCCTGCTGATCTGGACGAGCTGCGCGAGCTGGCGCTCTCGCAGTTCGGTCGTGTCGATCTGGTGTGCAACAACGCCGGCGTTGGTTTCACGAAGCCGCTGATCCAGTGTGAAGCAGCAGACTGGCAGATCGTGCTCGACGTCAACGTGCGTGGAGTCGCCAACGGCATCCACGCCTTTCTGCCGTTCATGCTTGAGCAAGGCAGTGGCCACATCAGTGCGACTGCGTCGCTGTCGGGCCTCATCGGTGATCCGGACTTAGGGGTGTACAACGCCAGCAAGTTCGCCGTCGTTGGGCTCATGGAGGGACTTGCGCATGATGTGCTCGGCACCGGCGTGTCGGCTTCGGTGCTCTGCCCGGGTCCGGTTGCAACCGATCTCATCCATACGTCAGCGAACCAGACAGGAGTTGGTGCAAACCCGGATGTTCATGAGTACCTGAACCGCGGCCTGCACCCCGACGACGTAGGCGAGTTCGCAATCCGCGGTATCGCAGAGGGACGCCACTGGCTCTTCCCTCATCAGGAGCTCACCGAGCATCTGATGCGCAGTCGTACCGAAGCAATGCTCGACGATGGGCGGCTTTACGTCGATCCGGTGGAGTGGACCGAGCAGTCGTAAGCGCCGAATTTGTGATTCCGGTTCAGCTGTACCGGACCGTCGAGTAGCGCCGCGGGAAGCGCATGTGGCGGTTCACGCAGCCACAGCGAAGAGAGAGATCGTCGCAATTGCCAGGCCGACGCCCAACCATTGCCAGCGTCTGACTTGCTCACCGTCGAACCGCCAGGCGATCGCAATGGTCGCAGCGGGCGCGAATCCGAGTATCGCAGCGACCACTGCCACGTTGCCTCGCTGGAACGCAATGGTGCTGGCGATGATCGCAGCAATGTCGATCAGGCCCACTAGCAATGCAAAGGCCCGAAGATCGGCGCTCCCTGGAGCCATACCGCCGAATCGTGTTGCGACGAGCGGGATCAATGCGACCGATAGCGCTTGGGTGACGATGGCAGGCGCTGCCGCCGCTCCGTGATCGACCTGAGCAAGGCAGAGCGCCATCATGCCGATCAACAAGCCAGTGCATGCGGCCAAGGCGAAGACCGGGCTGCCTGCCACCATCCGTGGCCGTGGTACCCGACCCTCGGAAACGATGAGTACCACTGCCGGGATCGCCATTGCGACGCCGAGCCCCTCGAGGCTCGTCGGCGTGGACCCAAACGCTGGCGCAACGACTGCTGGAACGACCAGCGAGACCACACCGACGGTTGGAGCGGCTACCACCATAGGGCCGCGTTCCATGCTCATGTAGAGCAACGGGCGGGCACCTGAGGCGAAGCAACCGGCCCCCAGGCTCCAGAGCAGGTCTGTGTGGGTGAATGCCGTGACGGGGAAGATGAGAACGTAGGCAACCGAGACCACGACTCCAACGATCGAGGCCATCCACGCGATCGACAGGGCTGCACCCCGGTGGATCGTGCGGCGGCTGCCCAGACCGCCGACATAGTCAGCGACGCCGAGGAGAGATGCCGCGAGCGCAGCGAGTAGGACCGGCACGCAGAGAGACGGTTGCCTAGCCGAGCGGTTCCGTGCCGAGGTAACTGGCGTCGAGGAGGGCCCGGTTGGCCAAGAGTTCCGATGCGGAACCCGACATCGCGAGATCCCCGTGGTTGAGCACATAACCTCGATCGGCGACCGCCAGGGCCAAGTCGACGTGCTGCTCCACGAGTAGCACCCCGGCATGCGTTTCATCGGCGATGCGCCGCACGACCGGCATGAGTTGCTCGTAGATCACCGGTGCAAGCCCCAGGCTCATCTCATCAACCATGAGGAGCTGTGGCTCGGCGACGATCGCTCGCCCGAGTGCGAGCATCTGTTGCTCACCGCCGCTGAGGAGACCGCCGCGTCGTCCCATCAGCGGGCCGAGGGCCGGAAAGAACTCGACGGCTCGGTCGAGATTGACCTTGCCGGAGGTCTTCGCAAGCTGCAGGTTTTCACGGACTGTGAGCTGGAACAGGATTCCTCGGTTCTCGGGGACGTGGCTGACGCCGCGGCGAGCGACCAGGTGCGCTTGCCGGAGTCTGGGTACGGGTGACCCCATGACGTCGACCGAGCCAGCCAGAACCTCGCCCATTCCGGAGATGGTCATCAGCGTTGTGGTCTTACCCGCTCCGTTTGGCCCGAGCAGAGCAACGACCTCGCCGGCATCGACGTGCATCGTGAGGTCTCGTACAACAGCAACACCGTCGTAGCCCGTATGGAGCGAGTCGACCGAGAGGAGGCGTTCGGTCATCGGTCAGCTCCGCTGTGGCCGAGGTACGCCTGGATGACAACGGGATTGTTGCGCATCTCGGTGGGGGAACCGGAGGCGACCAGTTTGCCGAACTCGAGCATATGGATGTGGTCGCACACGGAAAGGACGAGACCCATGTCGTGGTCGATGAGAAGCATGGTGTACCCCTCGCCAATCAGTTTGCGGAGCTGCTCACCGAACCATTGCGTCTCGCTCTTGTCGAGGCCGGCGGCCGGTTCGTCAAGGAGCAGAATCTTGGTGGAGGATGACACCAGCGCTCGTCCGACCCCGACCATCTTTCGCTGACCCTGTGAGAGCTCTCGCGGTTGGCGATCAGCGATGTCGTGAAGGTCGAGCAGTTCGATCACTTCCTCGACCCGCTCTTGTGCTTTCGCAGGTCGGAAGAAGTCGCGTAGTGCACTGGGAATCGTGAGCCGTCCACTGGCGACATCAAGGTTCGAGCGGACAGAGATGTCGTCAAAGAGTTCGAGCGTCTGCCACGTCCGGGTGAGCCCGTCATGGGCGAGCACGTGAGGCGCCCTGCCAAACACGTCCTGGCCGTCGAGCGCGACCCTGCCGCTGGAGTTGTTGGGCAGGAACCCGGTGACGGCATCGATGAACGTTGTCTTGCCGGCCCCGTTCGGGCCGATCAGGCCGGTCAGTCGGCCCCGGGCACAGTCGAGAGTGACATCGTTAACCGCCAGCAAGCCGCCGAAGCGCACTGTGAGATTCTCGGTCCGGAGTACGACGTCAGACATCGGCGCTCCCCCGTTTCGGCCCGGCAGTTCGCAGATCGAGACGTTCGAGGCCGCGTCGTCGACGAATGAAGTTCACGACCTGGAAGAACTGCCTGCGCTGGAAGCCGTCGATGCCTTCGTTGTTGTAGACAGCGGTAGCGATAAGAAAGAAACCAGCGACATACGCGGTGTAGGAGCCGACATCGATGAACCATTCGTTGGTCGCGATGATGCCGATGCCCTCGGCGAACAACGTGCCCGCTGTGATTGCGCCACCGACAGTCGAGATGCCCCCCAGGTACGCGAATGCCAGTACCGAGAGCGAGACGAAGATCCCGAAGGATGCGCCGGTGTAGGTGCCCAGTTTGTAGGCCGTGAGAGCGCCACCGAGTCCAGCAAGGGCTGCGGAAATACCGAAGGCGGTCAACTTCACCATTGCGACATTCACCCCGGCTGCGGCGGCAGCCCGCTCATTGGCGCGAACGGCCAGCATCTGTTCGCCGAGTCGAGATCGTCGAAGCCGCATGACTCCAACGCAGGAGGCGATCGTCAAGACGAGCAGGAAGATCCCGAAACCTCCGGTGGGGATCTTGTCATCGCCGAGGAAAAAACTGCTTGACGGGCCGAATTCGAGGCCCGCCACCTCCGGGGTGGGGGCCACCTTGTTCGTTCTCGAGAGGCCGAACCAGCCTGGCCGCTTGAAGAAGATTTCCTCAAGCGCCAGGCCACTGGCGAGGGTGACGACAGCCAAACTGGCACCACGCGTTCGCAACGACGGGAGCGCTGCCAACAACCCAAATCCGATGCCCGATGCGACCGCCAGTGGGAGGGTGAGCACGAGCGGCAAGCCGACGTCGGTGCCGAACGTGCCCACAGCGAACGCAGAGACACCGGCGAGCGCCATCTGCATGAGGGAGATTTGCCCGACGTAGCCAGTGACGACAACCAGCGAAAGCGCGAAGAGCACGCCGATCATCGAATTCTGCATGCCCGCTCGGAACTGGAACGGAGCGAAGATCGTCACCCACGTCGCGACGATGACGAGAAGACCGTAGGCCGAGAGCCTCCAGCGGGTGATTGGTGGCGCATATGCCTCGGGCAGCCGCTCGGCGGTGATCGAACCGCGTGAGGGCAGTGTCTCTCCTCGAACGACCATGGCTATTGCGATCACGAGGAACGGGAGGGCACGGCGGATACCGATGTCGGGGATCCAGTCGAACTCGAACTCGAGACGGAAAAGTTCTTGGTCGATGACTCCGAGCATGAGTCCGGCCACGGCGGCGACCACGAAGGACGACATCCGGCCGAGGAGGGCAGCGCCGAGCGACGAGATCAAGAGCACCGTGAACAGGTTGGGTGTTACCCCCGTGATCGGCGCCACGAGGATGCCGACGGCCCCAGCTAAGACCGAAGCAAGGACCCAGCTGATTCCGGCCTGCCGGTCGGCATTGAACCCGAGGAGCGTGGTGAACTGTTCGTTCTCGGCCGACGCTCGCGTTGCGATGCCGAATCGGGTGTAGCGAAAGAGTGCATAGAGCGCTGCCGTGACCGCCACCACGGTGCCAAGGAGCCAGAAGCGGTCCTGACCGACCCGAACGCCGAGGAAGTCGACTGGATCGTTGGGAAAGATCGGGTCTGCACTTTTGGCCCGCGAGCCGAAGCGAAGCACAACAGCAGCCTGCAGGAACAGCATGATGCCTACAGACGCCACGACCTTGGCCAAGATCGGGGCGTATCGAAGCGGACGGAAGATCGCATAGTGCGCAATCAGACCGAGGGCTGCAGCCGTGAGGAGCGCGATTGCGATAGCGATGCCTCGGCTCGTGCCGGACTCGCTGACAGCGATCATCGTCGGGATGTCGAAGAGTTCGATGTCGAAGATGCCCTCGATCGGCGCAACTGGATTGGGGAGGGGAGGGATCGGATAGTCGCCAGTGTCGACCAGTGACACGTACACGTAGGTGACGTATGTGGCGATCGCCCCGTGCCCAAAGTTGATGACGCCTGATGCTCGGTAGGCCACGACAAGGCCCAACGCGAGTGCTGCGATGATGGTCCCGGTTCCGATCCCGAACAAGACCGGCTGGAAGAAGACCTGGCGGTCAACGAGCGCGCCGAGGATCCAGGCGAGGCCGACTGCGCTCGCCAGGACAATTGCGATGCGCTCCGGAAGAGGACGATTGGCCATGAATGAAGAATTGAGGACAAGGGGGACGGCCGCAAGGCGCGACCGCCCCCTTGTTGGATAGGCCTAACCGAGAAGGAAGTCGAGCTCGGAGAAGTCGAGCTGGACGAACCCGTCGGGGCTGGTGAGCTGACCGTCGCTGACCGTAACCATCAGCGGGGCCATGTTGCAGGCACCGGTCCATGCCGAGGGGCCGGGGCAGGTCACGCTGTCGAGACCGGGAACCTCGGAGCTCGAGTAGGTGCCGAGCACGGCTGCGACATCGTCGCGTGAAGCGCCTGCGCCGGCAGTCTCGAGGACGTCACGAGCGACCCAGGTGCTGGCGAATGACCAGCCCGAGAGGCCGGCGTTCTGGGCATCGGACCCACCGTACTCGTCGAGGATTCGGTTGATCATTGCGACTTCATCGCCGCCGTCGACGGTAGGTGCCGATGACACGATCGGGCCGGACCAGCCGTCGAGGGCACCTGACGACACCACGTCTTCGGCCATGCAGAGATCGTTGGCGAAGGTGCGCCCTGCGTAGCCGACGGTGTCGACTGCGGCAGCTGCAGCAGTGCACTGGGCTCCATCAGCGAGGACGAACATCCACATTTCGTTGTCGGGGTTTGCAGCGCTCACCGGACCGGTGAGATCGGGCTCAAATCCCAGCGGCACAACCTCGTTGATGGCGATGCCGTTCGCATCGCCAATCGCCTCGAGGGCCGGAATGAACGGCTCAAACGCGGGATCGTCGGCAATGAACAGCGTGCCGTTCGAGATGCCCTCCCCTGCAGCGAAAACGAAGAACACCTGAGCGAGTCCAGGCAGGCCGGGGTCGACGGTGAAGACCCCTGGAGTCAGATAATCGATGAAGTCGTTGCCGAGCGTGAGAATCGGCATGCCTGCTCCGACGAGCACGTCATTCGCCGCTGCGGAGTTGGCGAGGAAACCTGCACTGATGACGAGGTTGATTGAATCGTCGTTGGCGAACTCTTGGGCACACCCGACGTGCGATTCTGGCGCATCGCCGGCACTGCAGATGACGAGCTCGATGTTGCCGCCGTCCTCTGCGTTGGCGTAGCCGACTACCGCCTCAGCGGCAGCAGGTACCTCTGGGAACGCAAGAAGCTCTTCGGTCTGCGCAATCATGCCGATCTTGAGGGGAGCTGCGGCTGGCTCATCATCGGCTGTGTCTTCGGCGGAGTCGTCGCCGCTGTCGGCGGCACTTCCGCCGTCATCGTCAGCGGCATCGCTCGCTGTGTCGTCGCTGGACTCCGCACTGGTCTCGTCATCGTCTCCGCAGGCAGCGGCGACGAGCACGAAGGCCAATAGGACAGCCAGCAGCCGGAGCCACCGGGATTGGTTGCTTTGCATGTGGGTTTCCTCCCCTTAATCGGCCGAAGCCGGGTGTAGTGCTACCACCTTTTCGGTGGGCACGGTCTTTGGAACGTTGGTCACCGGTTGGGTCCGGTCTCGAACGCTTCGTGTGCGATGCGCAGGTACGGGATGGTGTCGAGTGTGTCGGTGCCGGGAAGACTCCTGACCCGGTCGATGACATCGGCGAGATGGTGATTGCTCTCGAACCAAACCTCGGCTGTGGCGTCGAAGCGGCCGAGGGTGCGGGCCACCAGGCACGTCTCGGGAATATTGATGAGCGAATCCACCAGCGGACCTGCTGGCCCACTCGCTTTGATTGCCAATGCAGCAAAACCTTCGATGCCCATGGCCTCGGGAACGGGGTGAGCCTGGATCGAAACCACCCTGTTCGCAATGAGGTCGCGGACTCGGTCTCGCACTGCGGCCTGTGAGAGTCCGACCAGCGGGGCAAGGCCGGCATAGGTAGCCCGGCCGTCGGACATGAGTTCGGCGAGAAGTCGTCGATCGATATCGTCAATCTCCCGGCTACTTGCGACTCGCGGCTGGAGTGAAGGCAGGGCATCGAGTCGCCCGACCCCGGTCCAATCCTGCTTGTCATAATGCAGTGCTGTCGCAGTCTGCAGGCGGCGAATGCCTTCGAGTTCGCGAAGTCGATTAAGGGTGTCGAGCAGGTGGGCGTCGTCAGCACAACGGAGTTCAACCATGAGGTCGAAGCGCCCGGTCGTGGCCACGACAAAGACCGCCGTGTCGATTTCGGCCACCGCTGCCGCAAGCTTGTCGACGTGGCCGCTGGCTTCCACGAATGCGAACGTGAAGACTCCAAGCCCGAGGCTCGACGGGTCGACCCGGCCGGTGATGGTGATGATCTGCTCGTCAAGCAGGCGTTGTACGCGGGTTCGTACAGCGGCCTGTGAGAGCCCAACCCTTGGGGCGAGCGCAGCGTAAGTGGCTCTTCCATCTTCCACCAGGCCCCCGATAAGGGCACGGTCGATTTCGTCGATCTCCGATCGGGCAGTGTCGATCACGACTCGCCCCCGAGGTCAGCGCTGAGATGGCTGATCGCCTCGGCACTGAAGCCGAGCGGAATGCCATCGTGGGCCCCAACCAACGATCCGGTAAGCGTCGCGCTCGCTGGGCTTGCCAGAAATTGGAACACCGGCGCTATCTCCGCTGCCTTGCGGTAGTGGCCGTTGGCGGTCATTCGACGGATCAGCTCAGGCATGGGCGATGATTCGGAGTCCATCTCGCTTTCGACGATGCCCGGGAGCACTGCGTTCACCCGGATCTGGCGCGGCCCGAGGTCAAGCGCCCAGCTCCGCACCAGCATGTCGAGAGCGGCCTTCGATGCCGAATATGCCGCCATTCCGGGTACGGCAACGGTCCCGGCCGGCGAGCTTGTGATGATGATCGATCCTCCGTCGGTCATCCGCTGAACGCCGTGGTGCATCGCCCGAGCGAGGCCGAGCGTGTTGACGTCGATCACCCGCTCAAAGGTTTCAAGGTCGTGGTCGTCGATAAGGCCGGTCTCGGCATCGATGCCAGCATTGAGGATGAGGCAATTGATGCCGCCCTCAATCGAGGCAAAGGCAGCGGCGACGCTGGTGCTGTCGGCAACGTCCATGGTGAGTGCGTGGCCCCCGAAGCCGTCGGCAAGATCATCGGCGGCTCGGCGGCCGGTGATCGTGACCTCTGCGCCGCATGCCGCCAGATGCTGGGCGACCGCAAGGCCGATGCCAGCCGTACCACCAACCACCACGCAGTGCAGGCCGGCCACGCCGAACAGCGTCGTCGTATCGATTTCCCCCATCGCCTTCGCACGGTAGCAGTTGATTTCTGGTCTGTGAAGTGCCATTGTCGCTAAATCATTGGCTGGCTGTGGTTCCTGCCAATGAATTCTGTTTGAAGGGGGCGCATGCGCCAGGTTCTTGATCCGAGCGGCCAACTCGTCGACGCGCTGCCTGACCTCGACGACGTTGCACTCGTCGACATCTACACCAAGCTCCTATCGACTCGTATGGTCGATGAGAAACTCCTCAATCTGCAACGACAGGGCCGTATGCCGGCCTATTACCAGTGCAGCGGGCAGGAAGCGCACGTCGGAGCGGCACTTGCGCTTCGCGACGACGACTGGATTTTCACGGCGTACCGCGAACTCGGACTCTGGATCGCTCGAGGGCTCGGCCTCACGGCTGCGACCGGCTTTTGGCTCGGCATTCCGGATGACGATGAGATCTGGGATGTCAACGGATTCAAGATCACTCGGCTCAATGCCACCATCGGCACGCACCTCCCGCATGCTGTCGGGTTCGGATACGCCGAGCGGTTCAAAGGGAACGACACCGTGTCCATGGTGGTGTTCGGCGACGGGGCCACGAGTGAGAGTGACTTCCACGCAGCGATGAACTTCGCTGGCGTCTGGCGTACCCCGACAATCTTCCTCTGCCAGAACAACCAGGTTGCGCAGTCGACCACCCTCGACAAGCAGACTGCGTCTGAGACGCTCGCCCAGAAGGCTGATGCGTACGGGTTCCCAGGTGTGCGGGTCGACGGCATGGATCCGTTTGCGATGTACGCCGCCACTCTTGAGGCTCGCGAGCGTGCCGAACGGGGCGAAGGCCCGACCCTGATCGAGATGGTCACCTGGCGGTACGCCCCGCACTCGACCTACGACGGCACGCCGGTGTACCGGACGGAGGAACAGGAAGCACATTGGCGCACGCTCGACCCCATCGTCCGCACCCGCACATTCCTTGAGCACAAGGGTCTGTGGGCGGCCGAGCAGGAAGAGGCGATGCGGATCGAGTTGTCGGAAGGTATCGAGACCGCCATTGCCGAGCTTGAAGCTCGTCCCGGCGTCGGGCGCGACTATTCACCTCGCCACTTGTTCGATCGAGTTCCTCAGGTTCTCGTTGATCAGCTCCACCGAGAGCAAGACGACCTCGGAGAACCTCGTACCGAGTTCGACCCATCGGACATCTGGGTGGTGCCGCCGGAGCCGACGCCCGCGGGCGACACCAAGCGGATGGACCTCACCGAGGCGCTGAATTGTGCCCTCATCGACGGGTTCGAGGCCGATCCGTCGCTCGTGGTGTTGGGTGAGGACGTCGCACTTGAAGGTGGCGTATTTCGTGTCACCGAAGGCATGCTCGACCGCTTTGGTGCAGACCGAGTCATCGACACGCCGCTGTGCGAGACCGGCATCGTCGGCACCTCGGTCGGCATGGCGATGGCGGGCCTGCGCCCGGTAGCCGAGATGGAGTTTGCCGGTTTCGTGTATCCGGCCTTCGACCAGGTCATCGGTCATGTTGGCCGCATCCGCTGGCGCTATCGAGGCGAACTCACCGCCCCGGTCGTGGTGCGGTTGCCCGTCGGGACCAACATCGAGGCGTACGAGTTCCACACCGATTCGCCCGAGACCTACTTCGCCCACGCTCCGGGACTCACCGTCGTATACCCGTCGAACCCCTACGACGCTAAAGGCCTGCTGGCCAGCTCACTGAAGAGCCCCGACCCGGTCATGTTCCTTGAGTCGATCGCGCTCTACCGCGGCCTCTACGACGAGGTGCCGATCGATCACTACGAGCTTCCGATCGGCCGGGCCGCGACTCGTCGGGAGGGAACAGACATCACGGTCGTCACATGGGGGCCCCCAGTCCACGCTGCTGTTGAGGCGGCTGAGGCGCTTGCGGTGGACGGGGTATCGGTTGAGGTGATCGACCTCCGGACGATCTATCCATGGGACGTCGATGCGGTGCTCGACTCCGTCGAACGGACAGGGCGGCTTGTCGTAGCGCACGAAACCCATCTCACCGCCGGTTTCGGCGCAGAGATCGTGGCGACGATCACGGAGAGAGGCGCTTACTTCCTCGAAACGCCGCCAGTTCGGGTCGGGCATATGGATGTTTTCTGGGGCCCGACACGGCTCGAGAAGCACTCTGTCATCACTGCTGAGCGGATCGCTTCCGGTATTCGCCGGGCCATGAAGGGCTGACCATGGCATCCACGTTTGCCCTTCCAGCAGTCGGCGACACCATGGTCGAGGCTGTGGTCGAAGAGTGGTTCGTCGCCGTTGGGGACCACGTGGCTCTCGATCAGGTCATCTGCGCAATCGAGACGGACAAGTCCGTGGTCGAGATGACCACGCCATTCGCAGGCACCGTCTTGCAACTCGGCGGTGAGGCCGGAGCGACGATTGCGGTCGGAGAACCGCTGATCATTGTTGGCGAGAACGGTGAGGTTCCGCAGTCGCCCGCCGTTGGGAACGCTCCCGAATCTTCGTCCGCCGAACTCAGCGTTAACCCGGTGAGCCACTCCGCTCAGCCGCCCCAAAGTGGGCAGGCCGGTGACGTCCGTTCGCCGGTTCTGCGTCGACTCGCGGAAGCTCTCGACGTGCGAGTGGACGATCTTGTCGGCTCAGGCCATGCCGGACAGATCACGCGGGCGGACATCGAGGCTGCTGCCGCTGCACCTGTGCCGCAAAGGGCAGCAGCGACTCCAGCGGGCGTCCTTGCTCCGAGCAGAGTGGTGCGGGCGATGCCAAAGGTTCGCCGCGCCGCCCGCGAGCAGGGCATCGACTTGCAAACCATGATCGGGTCGGGCCCGGCCGGAGCGGTCTTGCTCGATGACCTGTCGGGCGGCACCGTCGCACTCCCGCTGGAGCATCGCGAGCGACTTTCGCCGCTGCGGCGGGCGATCGGCCAGCATCTGACCGAGTCCGTCACGACGATTCCACAGTTCACGTCGATGGTCGACGTCGACGTGACAGCGTTGTTGGAGACCCGCAAGGCGCTGCAAGCCCGGGAAGGCGTGCCGATTCCGCTCGACGCCCTGATCATGGGACTTCTTGTCCCGGTGCTTCGTGATCACCCTCGGATGAACTCGTCTCTCGATGAGGGGGCCGGCGAGATCGTGCTCCACGAGCGGTTCGATATCGGTGTTGCCGTCGACACACCTGATGGGCTGATCGTTCCGGTCGTCCGGGATGCTCACCAGTGCTCCACGACAGCGCTTGCGGCGGAGATCCTGCGACTCGCTGCTGCTGCACGAGATCGGTCGATTCCCCCGACGGCACTTACAGGTGCAACGTGCACGCTGAACAACGTTGGAGCAGTCGGCCTCGAGCAGGGAACGCCGATTCTCCCGGTTGGCACTACAGCGATCATCGCTCCGGGCCGGGCCCGTCCGGTGGTGTCGCTTCAGAATGGCGTTCCGGTTGAGCGTTCTGTGATGACGATGTCGGCAACGTTCGACCACCGGGTGGTCGATGGCGGCGACGCAGGGCGATTCCTTACCCAACTGCGCGATCATTTGCAGGTCCCTGCAATCGGGTTCCTCTAGGGGAGAGATGCACTACCGAATTTCGGCGATTCAAGCCTCGCTACACCGGCGGAATCATGTCGGCATCGTTGAGAAGGTCTATGCGCGAATTCGTGCTCGCTGGTTTGTTCGGCGTATGAACTCGACCGATCGTCGTAATCCGCGCTAGATCCGGCGAGCCCAGAGGGCTTTCACGTTCAGGCCCACAATGGGGAGTGGTTGGCGCCGGGTGACGGTGTCGTCGGCACACCCGCTGAGGTGTATCCCAAGCCGCTCGGGGGTTTTGGACGACAATTGATCCATCCCAAAGAGATTGGAGTTCTTGGGTGAACGAAAAAACGTGGATCAAACTCGGCGACCAAACTGCCGGCAACCTGCGAGCCTCGCAGAACACCTACATGCTTGCCGTCTCGGCACTCACCGCCATCATCGTGTTCGGGGACCTCTCCGACTCGTCGTTCTTGTTGACGGTTTCGGCGATCGGCGTCGGGCTCTTCGGCTTGCTGACGTTCGAGAATTCTCAGCAGGGCTTCATGGCGCTGATGAAGGGCATGCCAGATTCGATGGCGGGCACGGAGATGGGCGAGGCGTTCAAGCGAACGCCGTTCATCGTGTTCCGTCTCTCGAACGCCGTGCTGGTCACCCTCATCGCGGTGGCGCAGATCATTCAGGTCAACTGACCGACCGCCTGGTGGGGGATGAGGCGGACCTCTTCCTCGTTCCCCACCGGGCTGCGGCCCTGCCGCGGTCGTCTAGGAGATCCCGACCCAGGTGCCGGTGCTTGCCGCCTCGACGACAGCGTCGAGCACTCGCATGTTGGCGACACCGTCGCTGAGCGGCACGGGCGCAGGGGTGCCGGCCCGCACCGCTGAGGCGAACGCATCGATTTGCTCCCCGTACTGGTCGACCGGTCCAACGCTGCGGGTCTCGCTTCCGGTTGAGGTCGTGATGGCCAGCTCGGTCGGTGCATCGTTCGGGCTGTTGACCGGGATCTTGATCTCGATCCGGCCCTCGGTGCCGAAGATGCATGCCCGCTGGAAGGGCTCAAGTTGGGTCGAAACAGTGAACATGGCCGTCGTGCCATCGCCGAAGTCGAGCATGGCGGACGTGAGCCGATCGGTGCCGAAGCGAGGATCGAGCTCCATCGAGCCGGTGACCCGGAGCGGTTCGGCGTCGAGCACCAGTCGGGCCTGACTGATCGGGTAGCAACCGATGTCCATCAGTGCACCTCCGCCGATGTCGGCCTGGTTGCGGATGTTGCCCGGGTCGTCGTTGAAGTAGGCGAAGAAGGTCTGGATCGTTTTCACCGTGCCGATCGCGCCGGTGGCAACGAGGTCGCGTGCGGTGATCCATTGCGGGTGGAAGCGGTACATGAACGCCTCCATCGCAACGAGATCAGGGTGAGCAGCCGCCGCGTCGACGAGGCGCTGGGCATCGGTGGCGTCGAGGCCGAGGGGCTTTTCGCAGAGCACGTGCTTGCCGGCCTCGAGCGCGGCGATCGACCAGTCGACGTGGAGGTGGTTGGGGAGTGGGTTGTAGATCGCGTCGACGTTAGGGTCAGCGAGCAGTGCCTCGTACGAGCCGTGCGCGGTGACGATGTCGTTGGCTTGCGCCCATTTGGTCGCCCGATCGAGGGCACGCGAGCCGACGGCGTGGGCGACGTGGCCGGCACGGTCATGCATCGCCGGGACGAGGTGTTGGGCGGCGATCTTGGCGGTCGAGAGGATGCCCCAACGAAGAGGGGCGTGATCGGTGTCAGCCATGACGCCACCGTAGCGAACCCATGTCGGGGGTGATCAGCCCTCGAGCACCTCGAAGGTCAGCCCGGCATGCTCGACGAGTGCCTCGATCAGCCGGCCACCCATCGCTGTCGCCGGCGTCCAGAAGCCGCCAGGGGTCCCGGTCGTTTCGTCCCGGTCGGTGGCGAGGAGCGTCGTGGCGCTCTCGGCAAGCATCTTGGCAGTTGACCCATAGCCGGGATCACGATCACCGGTGACCTTGGTGGTGATCGTGCCGCCGCCGGCGGTGGTGCCGAAGAAGCGAAGGTCGAAGAAGCCGGACTCCTGCTGCTCAGGGCTCGGACCCTCGCCCGGTTTGGGCAGCATCTTGGTGAGCAGGCCGCGGGCCGGACCGAGCGCGGTGAGGCCCATGAGTCCTCCTAGCCCGCCGACGAGGGCCGCAGCCTTCGCCGCGCCCAACGGGCTGTCGCCCATGAGCATCGCCTCGTCGTAGGTGAACCCGGCGCCCCACGGCCGGTCGAGCAGGGCGTGGCTGCGGTGCACCACCTTGGTATTGATGCCGGCCATCACGAACGGGCCGACCCACTCGCCGGAGACGAGGTCCTTCGTCGGTCGCATCACGCTGGGCTGGCGGGGCCCCGAACGCATGCCCTCGGGGGCGAGCGCATAGGGGTTGCCCAGTGTCGTGCGCAGTTCCGGGTCGGCTTTTGTTTCGTCGATCACATTGATCATCGAGGCGATCGTGCCGCCGCTCGCCCCACCCTTCATGGCCTTCACTCGCATGGCGATCGTGGTGCATGGCTCGTCGAATCGGGCCGATGCCTGCCCTTGCGTGAACCACACACCGAGATCCGACGGGATCGAGTCGAAGCCACACGTGTGCACGATGCGCGCGCCGCTCGCCTCGGCCGTGGCCGAGTGCGTGTCGATCATGCGCTGCATCCACTGGGGCTCGCCGGTCAGGTCGACGGAGTCGGTGCCGGCGGCAGCGACCGCAGCAACGAGTTCGGAGCCGTAGAGCGCGTAGGGGCCGACGGTCGAGATGACGAGACGGGTCGACTCGGCAAGCTCGGCCATGGCGTCAGCGTCGCGAGCGTCCGCCACGATCCGGGCCACATCGGCACCGGTGGCCTCTGCGACTGCGGCAAGTTTCGCTTCGTTCCGGCCGGCGATGGCCCAGGCGAGATCTCCGTCGGTGCCGTGGCGCTCGACGAGGTACCGGCAGAGGATCTCGCCGACGAAGCTGGTGGCGCCGAAGACGATGAGGTCGTACGGACGGTCAGAGCGTGACGTCATGTGTCGAGGCTACGAAGCCAGCGACCTCTCCGCGTTGCTCGTCACCTCGTGCCTGTGGTCGTCACCGTGTCGCCGTAGCCTGACGGCATGAGCACGGATGTCACGATCCGGACCGATCTGAGAATCGACGGGATGACGTGCGCAGCCTGCTCCAGCCGTATCCAACGGCGGCTCGGGAAGCTCGAGACCGTGGCCGACGCCCAGGTCAACTTTGCCAACGGCCGAGCCCGGATCGATCACGATGCTTCTCTGGGGATCGACAGTCTGGTCGCCGAGGTCGAGTCGCTCGGCTACATCGTGATCGATGACGGAAGCAGCGACGAGGCTGAACTCGCCCGTGAAGCCAACCTCCGGCGTCGGTTGGTTGTGGCGGCGCTCCTCACCGTCCCGACCGTCATGATCTCGATGCTGCCGAGCCTTCGATTCGAAGCCTGGGAATGGGTGGTCGGCGCGCTGGCGCTCCCGGTGGTGCTCTGGTCGGGGTGGCTCTTCCATCGGGCGGCCTGGATCAACATCCGCCACGGTGCGACGACCATGGACACCCTCGTGTCGATGGGCTCGATGTCGGCCATCCTGTGGTCGACCGCCGTCCTCGTCACCGATGTGGGTGATGGTCATGTCTATTTCGAGACGGGCGCCGTGATCGTCACCTTGATCCTGCTCGGCAAGTGGTTCGAACTCCGGGCCACACGCCGCTCAGGCGATGCCATCCGGGCACTTGCCGATCTCGGCGCCCGGCGAGCTCGTCTCGAGGACGGTTCGGAAATCGCCGCCGAAGATCTCGACGTCGGCATGCGTTTCCTCGTTGCCCCGGGAGAGAAGATCGCTACCGATGGAGTCATCATCGATGGTCATGGCGCGATCGACGCCTCGATGGTCACCGGCGAGCCGGTTCCGGTCGACGCAGGCCCTGGAGACGATGTCATCGGCGCCACGATCTCCACGGACGGCGCTCTGATCGTCGAAGCGACCCGGGTCGGTGCCGATACTGCGCTCTCCCAGATCATTCGACTCGTCGATCAAGCCCAGGGCAGCCGAGCTGAAGTACAGCGACTCGCTGATCGAGTGTCGGGCTTCTTCGTGCCGCTTGCGATCGCCACCGCCTTCGTCACGCTCGGCACCTGGCTGAGTCTCGGCAACGAGCCGGGCGACGCCGTGACCGCCGCAGTCTCCGTGCTGATCATCGCCTGCCCGTGTGCGCTCGGCCTCGCCACCCCCCTCGGGATCATGGTCGGCACGGGACGAGGGGCCCAGCTCGGTGTGATCATCAAGGGCGGCGAAGTCCTCGAGGACACCCGGACGGTCGATGCCATCGTCGTCGATAAGACCGGCACGATCACGAGCGGCGTCATGCAACTCATCGCCACGCACGCCCCGACACTCGAGCACGCCAACCGTGAACGGATCGTCTCCCTCGCCGCATCCGCCGAGTCGCGTTCGGAGCACCCCATCGCTCGAGCGGTCTCGACGGCGGCGCCGGCACTCGCGGTCGAGCACTTCACGAATCAAGCCGGCTCGGGGGTGGTCGCTACCGTCGACGGTGAGGAGATTCGTGTCGGTCGTCGCAGCCTGTTCGAGGAGATCCCCGACGAGGTGGAGGCAGCTGCCGTCGCCGCCGAGTCGACCGGTGCCACTGCCATCTTCGCCGGCCTCCGCAGCCGGGCCGACGTGGTTTTCGTCGTCGCCGACGAGGTCAAGGCCACGTCAGCCGGCGCCATCACGGCGCTGCGCGCCCAGGGCCTTCAGGTCACCATGCTCACCGGCGACAACCGCCGTACCGCCGAAGAGGTCGCGGCCGCAGTCGGCATCGACAACGTCATCGCCGAGGTCTACCCGCACGACAAGGCCCAGATCATCAAGGAACTCCAGGCCGAGGGGCGCAGGGTCGCCATGGTTGGGGACGGCATCAACGACGCCCCGGCGCTTGCCCAGGCCGATCTCGGTATTGCGATCGGAACCGGCACCGACATCGCCATCGAGGCCTCTGATCTGACGGTTGTCTCGGGCGACCTCAGAGCGGTGGTGGACGCAATCGCGTTGTCGCGACGCACGCTCGCCACGATCAAGGGAAATCTCTTCTGGGCGTTCGCCTACAACGCCGCCGCGATCCCACTCGCGGCCTTCGGTGTGCTCAACCCGATGATCGCCGCCGGTGCCATGGGGTTGTCGTCGGTGTTCGTCGTCAGCAACAGTCTTCGCCTGCGCCGCTTTCGCGGCGCCCGGCAGTACGCAGCTCTCGAGGTGGCCGCATGATCAGTACCTACTCCGTGCCCGGTATGAGCTGTGGGCACTGTGTCGAGGCGATCACCGGCGAGGTCGGCAAGGTCGAGGGGGTCAGCGATGTCCGGATCGATCTCGACACCAAGATCGTCACGGTCGTCGGTGGCGAGCGGAATGCAGTTCTCGCGGCCATCGACGATGCCGGCTTCGACGTCGCCTGATCCGAATCCCCTGCTCAGACGAACATCGCCTCGCAGCCCGTGCCGGCAAGCACGGCATCGACTCGTTCGCGGTCGGTGTCGGAGAGCGCTGCGTGATCCCGCCGGAGCCACTCGAGACACTTGCCCTGGTAGGCAAACGGCCCCTGGCGGTAGGTATCGCCGAGGATTTCGCACACGACCTCGTCCTTCCCCGTTTCCAGCGCATCGGCGTTGGCGAGCAGGAACGGGACATAGGTGGCCCCGATCTCCTGGAGGAGGCGACGGGTGGCGGAGGGGAGCGACTCCAACGACACCCAGCCGTCGTCGCCTTCGACGGGAAGCCATGACAGATCGTCGGTGCGGTCGACCCAGTTGATCACCTTCGGGGCTCGCTGCTCCGCAATCCGAACCGAGGTCGGATCCCACTTCACCAGCTGGGTCAGCTGTCCGAAGATGCCGAAGTCGCCGCGCCCCGGTCGGTCGCCGAGAAAGAAATCTCGTTCGGCGAAGCCGGCAGTCATCAGATCGAGCAGCCGCTCATAGGAGGATTCGATGATCGGCTGGGTGATGTCGGTGGAGCCGACGAGTTCGCGGCGCCCGATCTGACGCTGGGTGATGAAGTCGTAGTTCATCCGGGCGCCGTCGGAATCGAGCTGCAGATTGCCCGACAGGGGGAGGAGCGTGCCGGCCTTATCGATGCCGTCCTGATACGCCCAGCGATAGTGGTACATCGCCTTGGTGACCCACTCGTCGCCGAAGTCCTCGATGATGGCGTCGATCAGGGCGAGTGCCGGATCGGTGGGGACGACGCTGCGGTGGGTGTGCTCGCGTTCGAGTCGCATGATCTGTGGCGACGAGTCGATGGTGGCCTCACCGTGGCTGCCGTCGGCGTTGGGGTACACGATCATGGGGATCAGCCGCACCGGCGGCTCGGGAAGGTCGTCCCACTTCGAGTCGCGCAGCACCCACCGAAACGGGATGTGGCGGTAGCGCAGCACAGCCCGCATCTTGAGGGAATAGGGCGAGCCGTACTGGCCCGCAAGCACGATCGGGTGGTCGCTCATACGGCGACCGTAACAATTGACAGTCTCGACGACAAAAGTTCTACGATGGCGGCATGGACATCGTTCTCACCGGAACTGGCTCGCCGCTTCCTGATGCCAACCGTGCGGGGCCATCGACACTGATCAAAGCGGGCGACACCCACATCCTCGTCGATGCAGGTCGAGGAACCGTGATGCGCATGGCCGGTGCCGGTTCGCTGCCCCTGTTTCTCGGTGCCGTCATCGTCACCCACCTGCACAGCGACCATGTCTGCGCCCTCAACGACGTCATCACGACGCACTGGATCATGACCCAGGGCAACACAACGCTGAAGATCTTCGGCCCACCCGGCACCGCCCAGTTCGTCGAACGGCAACTCTTCGCGCTCGAACCCGATATCGGCTACCGCATCGCCCACCACAAGGAGCTCACTGACGGGCCCAACGTCGAGGTCACCGAACTCGATCCGGGCGACTCGTTCATGGTCAACGATGTGGCGGTCACAACCGCAGCAACCATGCACGCGCCAGTCCACCCGACCATCGGCTACCGCTTCGAACACGAGGATTCGAGCGCCGCGCTCGTCGGCGACACGATTCCCTGCGACGGTGTGGATCAACTCGCGGCGAATGTCGATGCGTATGTACAGACGGTGATCCGCCGAGATCTCGTCGAACTGAGCCCGAGCGACATGATGCGGGACATCCTCGACTACCACTCCGGGGTCGCTGACGCGGCGCAGACTGCGGCCCGGGTGGGAGCGAAGCGGCTGGTCATGACGCACATGGTCCCGGCGCCCAACCCGGACCAGTACCCCGAATGGGTTGCCCTCGCTGCCGAGCATTTCGACGGCGAGATCATTCTCGGCGACGACCTGACGACCGTCAGCATCTGATCGTCGTCGGAGGGTCCGACTGGTCCGCTAGTTTGCGGACCCATGGCTGGTGGTCTCGTAGGTCTGTTCGACGATGTCGCCGCGCTGGCGAAACTCGCAGCGTCGTCGATCGATGATGTCGGCGCGGCGGCGGGTCGCGCCTCGATGAAGGCGGCTGGTGTCGTCGTCGACGATGCGGCAGTCACCCCGCAATACGTCCAGGGGCTTGCTGCCGAGCGCGAACTCCCAATCATCAAGAAGATCGCCCGTGGCTCGCTGCTCAACAAGCTTGCGTTCATCCTCCCGGCGGCGATCCTGCTCAGCGAAATCGCCCCGACCCTCGTCGAGATCATCCTGATCTGCGGCGGTTCGTTCCTCGCCTACGAGGGCGCCCACAAGATCCTGCACGCCCTCGCCGGCGACGATCATGACCATGACGTGCCGGTCACCATGGTCGGCCCCGAAGCCGAAGCGGCCACCGTCACGGGTGCCGTCCGCACCGACTTCATCCTGTCGGCCGAGATCATGGTCATCTCGCTCAAGGAGGTCATCGACGAGCCGCTGGTGACCCGCGGCATCATCCTCGCCATCGTCGCCGTGCTGATCACCGTGGTCGTCTACGGCGCAGTCGCGCTCATCGTGAAAATGGACGATGTCGGCCTTCGGATGGCACAGAGCGATTCGGACGGCTCACAGCGCACGGGCCGCAGTCTGGTCGCCGCCATGCCGAAGGTCCTGAAGACGCTCTCGGTGGTCGGCACTGCCGCGATGCTGTGGGTCGGCGGGCACATTCTTCTTGTCGGCGCCGAGGAACTCGGCTGGCACTTCCCCTACGACGCCGTGCACGACGCCGAGTACGCCGTGGCGGATCTTCCGCTCGGCGGACTCATCGGCTGGAGCGTCAACACCCTGATCTCGGCGGTCGTCGGCTTCTTCTGGGGCCTGATCGTGGTGGGAGCGGTGGCGTCACTGCCGAAGAAACACCACCCTGCTGAGCCGGATGATGCCCCCGCCGATCATCACTGATCCAGCCGTCGGGCGAAGCTGAGTTCGTGACCATCGGGGTCGCGGATGTGGAAGTAGCGCTCACCCCAGGGAGCATCCGACGGGGCGAACTCCGGAGCGTGGCCGGCCGCGATCGCCGTGTCGTGGATCGCATCGGGGGAGTCGACGTGGAAGATCACCCGACCCCACCGAAGTCCGGGGGCCTCCCCGGTCTGCTGAAGGTTGACGAAGTTCGACCCGAACGACAGCGAAGTGAACGGTGCATCGGCGCCGCCGTAGACGATCTCGCCGCCGAGGTCGGTGTAGAAGCCGACCGATGCCGCCATGTCGGTGACCACGAACGTGATCGCGTTGATCTCCATCGACACGATTGCCTCCCTACCGCCCGAAGGCGGCGAAGGCGCCCCCGTCGAGCAGGGCTCGCCGAACCGGCTTGAGAAGATCGATCAGGCGTGCGGTCCGGTCGGGGCCGACCGCTTCAACCAACGGGAGTGCGGCCCGATTGGTCCGTCGCTCGATGTCAGCGCGGAAGGCTTCCCCCATCTCGGTGAACGATTCGTCCTCCTGCACGAGGCCGCGGGCGACAAGCCGAGCGACGCCGGCATCCCACTGCTCGTCGGGCCACTGGCGGGTGGTGGTGAGCGCACCCTTCGGGACGATGCCGGTCGCCGCGTGCAGGATCAGCGCCTCGATCGGGTCAGCTGGCGCGGCGACCAGCGCAGCGACGTGGGCGTCCCCCCGCCACTCGCGCAGGATCGTGATCCGCTGCCAGAGCCGCTCCCACGGCTCGTCAGGTTCGGGCGTGGCCCGGTTGCCGGCGGCGAGCGGTCGTCCGGCGTCGCCGACGCCGGCGATCATCCGACCTGCGATGTCCGTGGCTTCGGCGAGGCGTTCGGCATCAAGATCCGGCTCAACCCGGCGGAGAGCTCGCCCTGCTGCTCGGATCCGGGCCTGCTGGATCTCGGTCGGGTCTGCGAACGACCACGCCGCCGGGATCACGGCAGCCACGAGGGCCGGGTTGAAGTTATAGAAGGTGGCCACGATGACCTCGGCGGAGACCGGCCCGAGTGCCGCCCCTCGGCTCGCAAAGTAGTGATGATCGGCGGGCAGACCGAGTGCGTCGAATTCCTCACTCGCTTCCGGCGCAAAGTAGATGAAGCCGTGCACGAGGTTGGTCATCGAACCGAGCCGGCCGGAGAGTTCGAGGAGATCGCTCATGCCCGCAACCTAGGTGCCCGGGTCACACTGCCGCGAGTTTCAGCGGCTCGGTCAGTGGGTGACCATCAGCGGCTTACGTCGGTTCCGGGTCCGATGGTGCAGCTGTGTAGATCGACAGCGCGTCGAGCATGGCATCGTCGAAGCGCACCGGCCGCCCACGCTCGTCGATCAGCGCCGCTCGGAGGTCCTGGCTGCAGATCAGCTCGTCGCCCCGCAGGATCCGTTGGCGCCAGGTCGTGGTGACCCGCTTGAACTCCAGTACCTCGGTCTCGATCGTCAACTCGTCGAGTTCCTCGGCGCTGGCGTGGAACTTTGTCTGGATCTCCGACACGACGATCGAGCGGCCGTTCGCTCGCATGCTCGCCAGCGAGTAGCCCGCTTCCGCCAGCAACTCGACCCGGGCCGACTCGAAGTACGAGACGTACACGGAGTGGTTGACGTGGTTGTACGGGTCGAGTTCGTAGAACCGGACCCGGATGGTCGTGCGATGCGCAGTCACGGAACGAGAACCTAGTGGTCCGGCGGCGGCCGGGCCTGTGTGGTGCCGAGGTCGGCACCGAGGGCTGAGTTCAGGAACGGGCCCGAAGCCGCCCGATCACACGGAGGCTGCCGGCGACCGGAACATGGCCGAACTCTCGTGAATCCGCTCGAGTTGCATCGGGGTTGTCGCTGCTGATCGTCATGTCATCGCCCCGCACCGACGCCACTCGTTTCACCAACCACATGCCCGGGTTGTAGGGGTGGCGGAGCACGCGAACCTGCCCGACGCGCGCTCTTTTGCTCTTCGAGGCGAAAACCAGGTCGCCGTTCGCGTAGCTTGGGAGCATCGAGTCGCCCTCCACAACGAATCGGCGAATCGGTGCGAAAGCCATAGCGGGCAACATAGGCCCGATCCCGAACAGAAGGTGACCCCACCCATGATGAACCGTCTCTTCGACGGCGCCGAGAAGGCTCAGGCCCACTGCGACCTCTACTGCGGCGTCTACGACCCCGCCCAGGCAAAGATTGAGGCCCTGTCGTGCCTCAAGACCATCGCCAAGTACCACGGCTCCGACGATGAGCACTTCCGTGCCCGTTGCATCATCGTCAAGGAGCAGCGTGCCGAAGAGGTGAAGCACCACCTGATGGTCCTGTGGGCCGACTTCTTCGCCCCCGCCCACTTCGAGGCGTTCCCGAACCTCCACCAGCTCTTCTGGGACGCGGTCCACCAGGCCGGCGAGGTGAAGAAGTCCACCGACGCCGCCGTCTGCGAGCAGCTCCTCACCTACATCGATGAGATTGCCGACGTGTTCTGGCAGACCGACAAGGGCAAGGACATGGGCGTCTACCCGCCCGCCTGATCCTGTCGATCACCTGATCTCGTCGATGGCGAGGCCTCCGGGCCTCGCCATCGTCGTTTTGGCCTTGCCGGCGCAGGATTGCTCGAGGCCGCAGGAACGGGTGGCGGTCGGAGGACGATCGGCCCGTATTCAACCCGGCCCGATCCGCTAGCATCTGGGCGTACCGGCCTCCCCCAAGGGTCACGTTGATCTGGATTCTGCTGGTGGCCCACCTCGTCGGGGTGGTCGCCGTTCTCTCACTTCCGAACCCCCGCCCTGCCTTCGCTGTCGCGCTTGCGGCACCGTTGGCGAGTGCGGTGTGGGCTGCTTCCAGACTCGGCGGCGGTGAGACCGACACCGCACGCCTCGACTGGGTCGAGGGCCTCGATCTCGCCATCAGCTTCCGGGTCGGGCCGCTCGGCGCCCTGCTCGCCGTCCTCGTCTCCGGTATCGGCGTCCTCATCTTCATCTACGGCCACGGCTACTTCGGCGGTGGCGATCGACGAGGCTTCGCCGCAACCTTGCTTGCGTTCAGCGGCTCGATGCTCGGCCTCGTCTGGGCCGACGATGTCTGGACGCTCTTCTTGTTCTGGGAGGCCACGTCGGTCACCTCGTTCCTGCTCGTCGGCACCAAGTTCACCGACAGCGCGGCGGTGACCGCAGCTCGTCGGGCGTTGCTGGTCACCGTTGCAGGTGGCCTCGTCCTGCTCGCCGGCCTCCTTGTTCTCGTCGACGTCGCAGGCACGGCGACCCTCAGCGAGATGGGCCCCGTCACCGGCGATCAGGCGACCGTCGCCGCCGTGCTCATACTGGTCGGCTCGTTCACCAAGTCGGCCCAGCTGCCCTTCCACGTCTGGCTGCCGGGTGCCATGGCCGCCCCGACCCCGGTGAGCGCCTACCTGCACTCCGCCACCATGGTGAAGGCGGGCATCGTGTTGATCGGGGTGATGCACCCCGTGCTCGGGGCGGTCGACATCTGGTCCGGTCTCGGCGTCACCGTCGGCCTGCTCACGATGTTCTGGGGCGCGATCGGCGCTCTGCGCCACGCCGACGCCAAGCTCGTGCTCGCCTGGGGCACGGTCAGCCAGCTCGGCCTGATGACCGCCATGATGTCGCTCGGCAGCGGGAAGGCCATCTTCGCCGCCGTCTCCCTCGTCGTGGCCCACGCCGTGTTCAAGGCGGCCCTTTTCATGGCCGTCGGCGAGATCGACATCCGCACCGGTAGCCGTGATCTCCGCTCCCTGTCGGGGCTCCGTACATCAATGCCGGTCGCGTTCTGGGTGATGGTCTTCGCCGGACTGTCGATGGCCGGTGTGCCGCCGCTGCTCGGCTTCCCTGCGAAGGAAGCGGCCATCGAGGCGTCGCTCAAAGAGTCCGGTGCCTCCGGGGATCTCATCCTTGCGGGCGTCACGATCGGCTCGGTGCTCACCGTCGCCTACACCACCCGCCTCGTGCTTGCGCTCTTCTCCGACAAGGGCGGCGAGCCCACCGAGGTGGCACCGTTCCGGTGGGCGGCTGCAGCGCCGTCGGTGCTGCTCTCCGCACTCGGTGTTGTCGGGTACGTCCTAGCGCCCAGTGTCACCGACTGGGTCGTACCGGCCGCCGCCACGCTCGAAACCACGTCGGCGGGGTACGCGCTGCTCCGGTGGCCGGGCCTCGACAGCACGGCCTTCTGGATCTCGATGGGCATCGTCGCCGGTGGTGCGATCATCGGTGCGGCAGCCGCTCGCCATTCGTCGCCGCCCGAACCGGTCGGTGCCAACAATGTCGACCGGCTCATCGACCGCACCCTCGATCTCGCGAAGTGGACCACCGGCCGTGTCCAGCACGGCTCACTGCCGATCTATCTCGTCGTGATGGCCCTCGTGGCCTCGCTTGCCGTCATCCCGTTCCTCGGCTCGATCAATGCCGATCAGCTCCACGCCTGGGACCGTCCGTTGCAGGCCGGCATGGGGACAGCGGTCGTTGCGGCTGCAATCGCCGTCGCGGCCATCCGCTCTCGGATCGGGGCCGCACTCGCGCTCGGCGTGGTCGGCCTCGGCGTATCTGCCCTCTTCCTTATCCAGGGGGCACCTGACCTCGCCCTCACGCAGCTGTTGGTGGAGACCGTCATCGTCGTCGGCTTCGTGATCGGCCTCGGCGGGCTCACCACCCAGTTCCCCGCCAACGGTTTCGTGTGGCGCAGCGTTCGCATCGGCACGGCCGTGCTCGCCGGCACCGCCGTCACGGTTGCGCTTCTCGCCTCGGCCGAGGACACGCCGTCCAATCGTGAGGCACTCACCGCGGCGGCGGTCGATGAGGGCGGCGGCAACAACCTCGTCAACGTGATCCTCACTGACCTGCGTGCACTCGACACCCTGGGGGAGGTCGTCGTGTTGGTCGTCGCGGCGATGGGCGTGCTGGCCCTGAGCCGGGCCGACACCGCACGTGGTGGCGGTGCCCCGCTTTCGGACGATGTGCGGAAGGTGCGGCGATGATCCGCGGTCGTTCGCCCGTTGTCCGCAGCGCGATCCGTGCCGCAAGTCCGCTAGCGCTGCTCGTCGCCGCCTTTCTTTTCTTCGCCGGCCACAACCAGCCCGGTGGTGGTTTCGCGGCCGGCCTCGTGATCGGCGCAGTTGTCGCGCTGCGCACGGTCGCCGGCATCGGCCGCCCCCAGGATGCCACCCGTTGGTTCGCCATCGGTACCGCACTGGTCTCGGTGGTCGCCCTCGCTCCGCTTCTCGTCGGCGAGCCGCTGCTCGATCAGGTCATCGTCTCCGAGACCGTGCCCTTGCTCGGCAAGGTCAAGTCCGGGAGTGCGTTGGTGTTCGATGCGGGGGTCACCGCGATCGTCGTCGGCCTCTTCGTCGCTGTCTTCGACGGCCTCGACGCCGACGAGCTCGGCCGTGACGAGGTGCAGGTATGAGTGTCACCCTCGCCCTCGTCGTCGGTGGCCTGACCTCGGTCGGTGTCTATCTGATCACCTCCCGGTCGCTCACCCGCATGCTGCTCGGGTTCGCCTTGCTCGGTCACGCGGCCGTGCTGGCGCTGCTCGCCGCCGGCGGTGAGGCCGGCGAGCGCCCCATCTCGGGCGACGCGCCGGTGGCCGAACTGTCCGACCCGCTTCCCCAGGCGTTCGCCCTCACCGCAATCGTGATCTCGTTCGGCCTGACGCTCTTCCTGTTGGCCCTTGCTCGCCGGCAGGCCCAGCTCACGGGCGACGACCTCGTCGAGGACGATCTCGAAGATCGCCGTATCGCCCTCGAGACCGAAGCCGAAGGGGACGACGCATGACCGCGCTCGTCGGCCTCCTTGTCGTCGTCCCGATGCTCGCCGCCGCGATCGGCTTCGTCGCCGGCGAACGGCAGTGGGTCCGTGACATCCTCACCGTCGGCACGCTCACGGGCGCAACGGCGGTCGCTGGCATCCTGCTCGCCCACGTCGAGTCCGAGGGAACGATCGTGCTCCGCGTCGGCGACTGGGATCCCGAACTTGGCATCGTCCTCGTCGTCGATCTGATGGCGGCGCTCGTCCTGCTGGTCGCGATGGCCACGATCCTGGTCGTGCAGCTCTTCGCCATCGGGCAGCGGCGCACTGCGTGGGGCGCCGACCCCCAGCTGTCTGGACCACTGTTGCTGGTGCTGACCTCCGGGGTGGTGCTCGCCTTCCTCACCGGCGACCTCTTCACGCTCTTCGTCGCCTTCGAGTTGATCCTCGTCTCCAGCTATGTGCTGCTGACCCACCAGGGCCGTCGCGGTCAGATCCGTTCCGGCATGACCTATGTGGCGATGAACCTCTTCGCCTCGACCCTCTTCCTCGTCGGCCTCGCCGTCGTCTACGCCTCGACCGGCACGGTCAATCTGGCCCTGCTCGCCGAGCGCATCCCCGAGCTCGACGATCCGCTGCGATGGGGCATCGGCCTGTGGTTCCTCGTCGTCTTCGGCACCAAGGCCGCCATCTTCCCGCTGTTCTCGTGGCTTCCCGACAGCTACCCGACAGCGCCCACGACGATCACCGCCGTGTTCGCCGGCCTCTTGACCAAGATCGGGGTGTACGTCCTGATTCGGTTCCATGTGTTGACCGGCATGGACGATCTCGGGCCGCTCATCCTCACCCTGGCGGCTCTGACGATGGTGATCGGCGTGGCCGGTGCGCTCGCCCAGGACGACGTCAAACGCATCCTGTCGTTCCACATCATCAGCCAGATCGGCTACATGCTGATGGGCCTCGGCCTGTTCACCCTTGCCGGCATCGCCGGCGCCATCGTCTTCCTCGTGCACCACATCCCGGTGAAGACGGTGTTGTTTCTCGTCGGCGGGCTCATCGAGGAGCGAGAAGGAACCTCGGCGCTCGACAAGATCGGCGGGCTTGCTCAGCGTCAGCCGCTGCTCGCCGTGTTGTTCGCACTGCCGGCGCTCAGCCTCGCCGGCATCCCGCCGTTCTCGGGCTTCGTCGCCAAGCTCGCGCTCGTCGATGCCGGCATCGAGAAGGTCGTGGTGCCGATCGTCGTCATCGCCCTCGCCAACAGCGTCCTCACCCTCGTGTCGATGGTGAAGATCTGGACCGGGGTGTTCTGGGGTTCCGGCGATGACGAATCGGCGACCCCCATCCGGATCCTTCGTCCCGGTCACCGCCTGATGGTCGGTGCCACGGCGGTTGCGCTGGTCGCTTCGCTTGCGATCGCAGCGTCGTTCGGCCCGCTTTGGGAACTGGGCGAGCGTGCCGCTGCCGACTTGCTCGACCCGAGTGCCTACATCCAGGCGGTGATGTCGTGAGGCTCCTGCGGCAGCACTTCCCGATCCGTCGGGTGATCCTCATCGTCGGTCTTGTCGCCGCATGGTGTGCGCTCTGGAATCGGTTGTCGATCGCCAACATCGTGTCGGGTCTGCTGGTCGCGGTCGTCGTGAGCCACCGAAGCGTCGGCCCCGCCGGTATCGGCAGGGTCCGGCTGCGCCCCCTTCTGAAACTCGGCGCGATCGTCGGCCAAGATCTCGTCATGTCGACGTTCAACGTCGCCTATGAGGTCATCACCCCGACCGACTACACCGAGGAAGCGATCATCGGTGTCGATCTGCCCAGCAACGCTCGGGCCCACATGATGCTGATCGCGGTTGCGGTCACCGTCACGCCGGGCACCGCCGTGATCGACGTCGACCCCGACACCAGCCGGATCTATCTCCACATCCTCCACGCCGAGCGGGCCGAAGCCACTGCGAAGCATGTGCAGGAACTCGCCGACCTTGCCGGTCGGGCCCTCCCGATGCCCACCGATTCCGAGGTGCCGTCGTGATCGCCAGCATTGCGCTCATCGTTTTCGGACTCACGTTCGTCGCTGCCGGTATCCGTGCGGCCATCGGTCCGACGCTCGCTGATCGTGTCGCCGCCCTCGATGTCGGCGTCGTGTCGATCATGAGTGCGGTCGCCGTGGATGCGGCCGATACCGGCTCGACCCGCCTCGTACCGGTGCTCGCCGTCATGGCGATCGTCGGGTTCACCGCCACCGTCGCGGCGAGCCGCTTCATCGAGCACGAGGAGAGCGCGACATGAGCCCGGTCGCCGCGGCTTTCGTTCTCCTCGGCAGTTTCGTGTCGTTGCTGTCCGGCATCGGCATGCTCCGGTTCCGCACCCCCTACGCCCGGTTCCACGCAGCCGGCAAAGCCAGCCCGATTGCGTTCCTGCTCGTCGCGATCGGCGCGTCGCTCGAGACCGGCTGGGCCGGTCGGGCTGAGTTCCTCGTCGTGGCAGCGGCGCTCGTGTTGACCCTGCCGGTCGCCGTGCATCTCTTGTTCCGGGCCGTGCATCGCACCGAACCGGTGCCGATCGGTCGAGACGATCTGGCGACCGACACCGGCATGGATCACGACTGACCTCCGGTCGTCGGGCCGGATGAATCCGGACAATTGTTTGCATTGTCCGGACAGCGGGGGCAGATTGCAGGACATGCCGCTTGTGCCGCTCGACCGCGCCGACCCGATGCCGTTGTGGGCGCAGCTCGAGGCTGAGCTGCGCCGCCGCATCGATGCGGGGGAGTTCAGCGACGGTCGGTTCCCGACCGATCTCGAGCTGACCGAGGGCTACGAGGTCAGTCGCCACACCGTGCGCGAAGCGATCCGTCATCTCAACAAGACCGGGATCCTCAAGCGCGAACGGGGCCGGGGCACGGTCATCAACCGCAGCGAGTTCGAACAACCACTCGGCACCTTGTATTCGCTGTTCCAGTCGATCGAGTCGACCGGAACCGAACAGACCAGCGAGGTGTTGGAGTTGGCGGTGGTCACCGACTCGATTGCTGCGGCCCAGCTCCGGATCGACGAGGACACCGAGTTGTTCCATCTCGCCCGGCTCCGGCGAGCCGGCGGAGAGCCGCTCGCCGTCGACCGGGCGTGGCTGCCGTTGGCCGTTGTCGAGCCGTTGCTTTCGGTCGACTGGACCCACACGGCGCTCTATGACGAAATGAGCCGCATCGGCGCCCCGACTCCGACCGCCGGTTGGGAACGGCTTTCCCCGCTCGTGCCACCGCCGGCGGACCGTGCGCTTCTCGACCTCCCGTCGGGAGCCGCCGTCTTCGGACTCGAGCGGCTCGGTATCCATAACGGAACACCGGTCGAGTGGCGAACAACCCTGATCCGCGGCGATCGCTATCGCTTCGTCTCGGAGTGGTCGCCGAGTGGCCGGGCCGAGCTCCGCCCTGCAGCCGACTGACCGCCCTCGTAGGATCCGGCCATGACGATCCCCACCGACCGACCGGGAACCGCTCTGCTTATTGTCGACGTGCAGGTCGGGGTGATGGAGCCATCGATTCGCCGCGACGAGGTCGTCGCCAACATCTCGACGCTTGTGGATCGGGCGCGTGCTGCCAGTACGCCGGTCGTGTGGGTCATGCACGGCGACGACGAGCTCGAACACGGCTCCGCGGCCTGGCAGCTCGTTCCCGAGCTTTCGGTCGCCGATGCCGAACCGGTCGTGGACAAGACCTACGGCGACGCCTTCGAGGCCACCGAACTCGATGCTGTCCTCGCCGGGCTTGATGTCGGGTCGTTGGTGGTCGCCGGCGCGCAGACCGATGCCTGCATCACATCGACCCTTCATGGAGCGGTCGCCCGCGGCTACGGCGCCGTCCTCGTCAGCGACGCCCACACCACCGAGGACCTGAGCGAGTGGGGCGGCATCGATCCTGCTTCGGTGATCTCCCACGCGAACTTGATGTGGAGCCTGCACGCGGTGGAAGGTCGAGAGACGGGCACCGTACTCACCGCCGACGCTGCCTTCGGCTGACCCACGAGGAGCACACCATGGACGTCATCAACGAGGTCCTGCCGACCGACCCCGACCGCATCACCGAGATGATGGCCGAGGGGCCTGAGGGGCCGATCTTCATGGTCAACCTCTTGAAGTTCAACGAGCGAGCCGAGTACGCCGACGGACGCAAGACCCATCTCAGCGGGCGCGAGGCGTACGGCCTCTACGGCCAGGCCGTAAGCCAGATCATCCGGGAGTACGACGGTGAGGTGATCTTCGTCGGGGACGTCACCTTCCTCTCGCTCGGTCAGGTCGAGGAACTCTGGGATGAGGTCGCCATCGCGAAGTACCCGAATCGTGCGGCGCTGTGGGCGATGTCGACATCGCCGGAGTGGAACGAGGCGGCCGTGCATCGCACCGCCGGGCTCGCTGGCCAACTCAACATCGAGACCGTCGGCAATCCGTTCGGATGAGCGGCCTGCAGATCGGCCTCAGCGCGCCGGACGATCTCGGCCGGTTCGATCCGGATGCCCAGCGGGCTGCTCTCGCCGCGATCGCCGACGCCGGCATCGATCATGTCTTCACGGCGGATCACGTCAGTTTCATCGACGGCAGCGGGATCGACGGTCCGGTCCGGCTCGCTGCGCTGGGCGCAATGGAGCCCCGGCTGGGGCTCCATCTGGGCGTGATGCTCCTGGCGCTTCGCCACCCACTGGTGGCTGCTCGCCAGATCGCCACGCTCGCCGAGTACGCCCCGGGCCGGGTGTCGATCGGTGTGGGCGTCGGCGGGGAGGACCGACACGAGTTTGAGGTCTGTGAGGTCGATCCCGCGACCCGTGGTCGTCGCACCGATGTCGAGCTCGACATCGTTCGTCGGCTCCTCGACGGCGAGACGGTGGACGGTGACGGCGAGGTTTTCTCCTTCGAACAGGCACGGATCCGCCCGATCCCGCACGAACGCATTCCGTTCGTCGTGGGCGGGCGCAGCAACGCCGCCCTCGATCGCGCCGGCCGGCTCGGTGATGGCTGGTTGGCGGCGTGGTGCTCACCCCGTCGCTTCGCTGAGGGCACGGCGCTCGTCGAGCAGGTCGGTATCGACCGAGACGTCGACTGGCATCACGGCCTCCAGATCTGGGCCGGAGTCGGCGACGACGCAGCCGAGGGTCGCACCCACGTCGCCGCCGGGATGCAGCGGTTCTACGGCATGCCGTTCGAACCGTTCGAGAAGTACACGCCGGTCGGCACCGCCGACGAGATCGTCGCCTTCCTCGAACCCTTCGTCGAAGCCGGAGCCAAGACGCTGAGCCTCAAGGCGTGCGGACCGGATCCCGAGACCGAGCTCGAGGTGATCGCCGAAGTCGCGGCGCGTCTTCGGCGGTGATTCAGGCGAGCGCCGCCAGGCGGTCGAGTGCGTCGACGTCGATGGCGTGTCGTGCGTGCCGGTTGAGCATCAACGCGAACAGGTTGTTTCCGCGTTCGGTCTCGGTGGCCATGATCGTCGCCGTGATCCCGACGACGATGCCGTGCAGCGACGCGAGCGCGTACTCGTCCCAACAGGTCTCGGCGTCGTACTCGACGCCGTAACCGGCGAGCAGGTCGCGATAGGTGGCGAGCTGATCGTGCTCGACCTCCCGGCGACGAGCTGGGTCGATGGCGGCACCGAGCAGGTAGGCGACGTCGGAGACCGAGGCGCCGATGGTCAGGGTCTGCCAGTCGACGACGGCGAGTGGTGGGGCGTCGTCGGTACGACCGAAGAGGAAGTTGTCGGGCCGGAAGTCGGCGTGGACGAGTCCTTCGGTTGCGATCTCGCGATGGAGCCAGAGCGAGGCGAGCTCGACGAAACGGTGCAGGACCGGGATGGTGTCGTCATCGAGGCGACCGTCGAGGCGATCGAGACACATCGGAAGGAACATCTCGAGGATTCCCGCCATCGCGGCCCGGCCTTCGTCGCCACCTCGGAGCTCCTGCAGGGCTGCGTGCCCGGCCCCCCACGATGGCCCGTGCAACCGGGCGGCCTGCTCGACGGCGAGCGAGAGTTCGTCGTCGGTCGCCTCGGTGAACTGGTCGCCTGCCTCCGACTGGGCCATGTCCTCAAGGACGATCGCAAAGTCGACCGCGGCCGGATCGATGTCGACGGCCAGCGGGCGCGGTGTGCGGACCTCGACGAGGTCGACGATCTCACGGTAGAAGAGGCACTCTTTGGGGTAGAGCCCTTGATCGAAGCCGATCTGACGGACACCCGGATCGTCGGCGGGCACCTTCACCACGACCGAGGTCGCCTCGTGGCCGGTGATCGAGAACCGGGCATTGCGCCCGATCTGTCCGGTGCCGATGAAGCCGTCGAACGTGGCGCGCTCGGCGCCGATTTGCTCGGCGACCCAGGCAGGGTCGAGTCCTCGGGTGGTCGGTTCACTCACGGAAGCAGCCTCGCGGGTAGCCCGGCGTGCAAGCAAGCAGAGTGGTCACCGGATGTCGTCGAGAAGTTCGCGGGCGAGTGACGGCAGCGCCGTACCCGCCGGCCAAACGGCCCGGAGTTGCCGGGCGACTGACAGGCCGGGCACGTCGACCTCCACCAGCTGTCCAGCGGCGACCTCTGCCGCGACTGCGAGCCGGCTGATCACGGTGGGGGAGTTGCCGTGAACGACGGCGGCCCGTACGGCTGATGTCGAGCCGAGTTCCAGCACGGCGCTCGGTTCGCCGAGGCCGAGATCCCGCAAGGCCGCCGCCAGTGCAGCTCGGGTGCCGGAGCCCGCCTCGCGCATCACCAGTGGGGTGGCGGCGAGGGCCTCGACCGGCACCGTGCGAGGGGTCGCCCACGGATGGCCGGTCGCGACGACGGTGACGAGCTCGTCGTTGCCGACGATGGCCTCGTCGAGGCCGTTGAGCTCCGACGGGGTCTCGATGAAACCGAGGTCGGCGGCGCCGTGGCGGAGCCGGTCGATCACGGTGGTGGAGTTCGCCACTTCGAGAGCGATCGAATCTCGAGGATGATCGCGTGAGAAACGGTCGAGCCACTGGGGGAGGAGGTACTCGGCGATCGTGAAGCTGGCGACGATCCGGAGACGTCCTGCCTGGGCGGCCTGGAAGGCGGAGAGGCCGGCCTCGAGCTCATGGGCGGCGCGCAGGATCGTCTCGGCCCAGCCAGCGACGACCACCCCAGCATCGGTCGGGAGCGAGCCGCTGGGTCCCCGGTCAAGGAGTCGCATCCCGAGCTGGCGTTCGAGATGCTTGATTCGGCTGCTCGCCGACGGTTGGCTGACCCCATGGGCGGCTGCCGCCCGCGACACACTGCCGAGCTCGACCACTGAAACGAAGAGGTCGAGCGATGCGAGTTCGGGGAACGACGCCGGGAGAGGCATAGAAGCATCCTATGGCGTGATAGAGCACGACCCTCTATCGCTCGACCTGATGGCGACCGACACTGTGAGGGTGACACGACTGGGTTTCCTCCTCGACAGCGACAGCTGCATCGGCTGTCACGCCTGCACCGTCGCCTGTAAAAGCGAGCACGACGTCCCCCTCGGGGTGAACCGCACCTGGGTGAAGTACATCGAGACCGGCACGTTCCCCGACGTCGCCCGCAAGTTCTCGGTGATGCGATGCAACCAGTGCGACGACGCGCCGTGCATGAAGATCTGCCCGACCTCGGCGCTCTACCGGGCCGAGAACGGCGTCGTCGACTTCCAGGACGACAACTGCATCGGGTGCAAGTCGTGCATGAACGCCTGCCCGTACGACGCGCTGTACATCAACCCTGAGACCAACACGGCGCACAAGTGCAACATGTGCAACCACCGCATCGAGATGAACCTCGAGCCGTCGTGCCAGATCGTGTGTCCGACCGAGGCGATCAAGATCGGTGATCTCGACGATCCCAACTCGGAGATCTCCAGGATCATCGCTCGGGACGACGTCGCCGTCCGTGCCCCGGAACAGAACACCAAGCCGAAGGTCTACTACCGGGGTGCCGACCAGGCATCGCTCGACCCGACCCGCACCGCGATCGCGAACGACGGCATGATCTGGGCCGACACGATCACCGGCACCCACGACAAGAATCACCCGACGGTTCCGGTCTCGATCGGTCAGAAGCCGGCCGATCTCGACGGTGTCGTCGCCCGCACGGCCTACACCACCACACACATGATGACGTGGAAGGAAAAGGTGTCGGGCTACCTGGTCACGAAAGCGATCGCGGCCGGCGTGATGCTGGTCGCTGCGCTGCTCGTGTTGTTGGGGCACGCCGACGAGCAGGCCGCGGTCGGTGTCGTGCCGCCGATGGTCGCCGGCGTCTTCCTCGGCATCACCGGCGTGTTGTTGATCGCCGACCTCAAGCAGCCGACCCGATTCCACTATCTGCTCACCAGGGGCAACACCGACTCGTGGCTGGTGAAGGGCGCCTACGTCTTGATGTTCTTCGCTGCGATGTGCGGCCTGTGGTGGATCGGTGGCCTCACCGAGAACGACGGTCTGATCGAGATCGTTGCCATTCCTGCTGCAGTGGGCGCCCTCGGGACGGCCGGCTACACCGCGTACCTCTTCGCCCAGTGTGAAGGTCGCGATCTGTGGCAGACGCCGCTGCTGCTGCCCGTGCTGCTTGCCCAGGCCGTCACCGCCGGCGGTGCCACCTATGCCGTGCTCGATGTGTTCATGGATCTGCCCGAGCACGACGCCATCGCGTGGGTGCTGCTCGGTGGTGTCGTGGCCACCGGCGCCTTCGTCTGGATGGAGCTCGCTAGTCACGGCAGCCGCCATGTCGAGCTCGCCGTCGAGACGATGACCCACGGCCGGTACGCCCGACAGTTCTGGGTCGGTGGGATCACGGTCGGGCTAGTCGTACCGGGCGCGATCGCGATCCTCGTGCTCGCCACCGACATCTCGAGCCCCGCCCCGCTTGCCGCCGCCGGCATCGCTGCGGTCGCCGGCCTCTTCGCCTACGAGGACGCCTTCGTCCGGGCCGGCCAGTCCGTCCCTCTCTCCTGATCGCCTGCTCGCCGAAAGCTGAAACCGATGACTGATCTCAACAAGTACCCGCCGGCCGAGCAGTGGCACGACTGGACCGAACTCGACGCCAAGGCGTGGCCCGACAAGGTCGAGAAGAACTACACCCTCGTGCCCACCACCTGCTTCAACTGTGAAGCCGGGTGCGGGCTCGTCGCCTACCACGACAAAGAGACCGGCGAAATCCGCAAGATCGAGGGCAACCCGCATCATCCGGGCAGCCGCGGCCGTAACTGCGCCAAGGGGCCTGCCACGATCAACCAGATCTACGACACGGAGCGGGTCATGTTCCCGCTGCGCCGCGTCGGTGAGCGCGGCTCCGGCCAGTGGGAGCGCATCTCGTGGGAGGAGGCGCTCACCGAGGTCGGCGAGAAGATCCGCACCGCCTTCGTCGAGGGCCGGAAGAACGGTGTGATGTACCACGTCGGTCGACCCGGCGAAGAGGGGTACACCGACCGTGTACTCAAGGCGTGGGGCGTCGACGGCCACAACAGCCACACCAACATCTGCTCGAGCAACGCCCGAATCGGCTACCAGAGTTGGATGGGCCACGACCGGCCCAGCTCCGACTTCGCCAACGCCAAGGTGATCTTCTTGATCTCCTCCCACCTCGAGTCAGGGCACTACTTCAACCCGCACGCGCAGCGCATCATCGAGGCGCAGGCCAACGGTGCCAAGGTCATCGCCTGCGACCCGCGCCTTTCCAACACCGGTGCCAAAGCCGACTACTGGCTGCCCACGTGGCCCGGAACCGAGCCGTTCCTTCTGCTCTCGATCGCTCGCCTGCTGATCGAATCCGAGGAATGGAACGCCGAGTTCGTCGAGCGATGGGTCAACTGGGAGACCTACCTGAAGGAGCGGGCCCCCGGGAAGCCGATCGAGTTCTCGCAGCTCCGCGCCGCGCTGCTCGAGGAGTACGCCGAGTACACCCCCGAGGCCGCCGAGCAAAAGACCGGCATCGACGCCGACACCATCCGCGAGATCGCTGCGGTGATCGGCGCCAATCCAACGAAGTTCGCCAGCCACAACTGGCGGGCCGCCGGCGCCGGCAACATGGGCGGTTGGCAGGTCGCCCGCTGTCTCTTCTTCCTGAACGTGCTCACCGGTTCGGTCGCCACCAAGGGCGGTACCGCCGGCAACGGCATGAACAAGTTCAAGCCGCACGACCCGATCGGTGCGCCGAACACCCACGAGTGGAACCACCTCGAGTGGCCCAAGGAGTTCCCGCTCGCTTACCACGAGATGTCGATCCTGCTGCCGCACTTCCTCAACGAGGGTCGCGGCACGCTCGACGTCTACTTCAGCCGGGTCTACAACCCGATCTGGACCAATCCCGACGGCTTCACCTGGATGGAGGCGTTGAAGGACGAAACGAAGGTGAAGTGTCACGTGGCGCTCACCCCGACCTGGTCCGAGACGTCGTGGTTCGCCGACTACGTCCTGCCGATGGGTGTGGGGGCCGAACGGCACGACATCACCTCATATGAGACCCATGCCGGTCGCTGGGTGAGCTTCCGCCAGCCCACCTTCCGCCGTTTCGCCGAGATCCAGGCCGGCGGTGACCTGCCCGAAGGCACTCGTACGTTCGAGTACAACCCGGGTGAGGTCTGGGAGGAGAACGAGTTCTGGATCGATCTCTCCTGGAAGATCGATCCCGACGGTTCGCTCGGCATCCGCGAGTGGTTCCAGTCGCCCGACGACGCCGAGAAGCCCCTCAGCGTCGACGAGTACTACGGCAAGATGTTCGAGAACGAGGTCCCCGGCCTCGCCGAAGCGGCCGCCGAGGTGGGGGAGACCCCGCTCGAATACATGCGCAACCGCTCGTCGTTCGCCGTGCCGACGGATCCGTACGAGCCCTACGAGCGCTCGGTCTCGGCCGATGCCCTTGCCGGTTGCGAGGTCGACGCCGATGGCGTGTACCGCAAGCCCGGCACCCCGGGTTCGTGGGATGGCGACCTGTCGACCCTCGCCGACCTGAAGCTCGCCCCGCTCGGTGACGGGTCGCCTGCGGTCGAGATCGACGGTGAGGCGAAGGAGGGCTTCCCGACGCCGTCGAAGAAGCTCGAACTGTTCTCCACCACCCTCAAGGAATGGGGCTGGCCCGAATACGCCACGCCGAAATGGATTCCGAGCCATGTGCACTGGGAAGACCTCGACATGGCGGGTACGGAACGCATCCTGCTCCCGACCTTCCGCATTCCGACCCTGATCCATACGCGTTCGGCTAACTCCAAGTGGCTCAACGAGATCAGTCACCGGCACCCGTTGTGGATTCACCCGGAAGACGCCGAGAAGCTCGAGATCGAGGAGAGTGGCCTCGTGCGGATCACGACCCGCATCGGCCACTTCGTGATCCAGGCCTGGCGCACCGAGGGCATCCGACCGGGTGTCGTCGCTGCCTCGCATCACATGGGCCGCTGGCGGCTCGAGGACGACAAGGCCCGTTCATGGGGCGCCGGCAAGGCGTCGATCACCGCCCAACAGAACGACGGGGGCGGCACCACGTGGAAGCTCAAGCGCGAGCAGGGCATCGAGGCCTACGACTCCGACGATGACGACACCTCCCGCATCTGGTGGAAGGACACCGGCGTGCATCAGAACGCAACGTTCTGTGTGCAGCCCGACCCGATCTCGGGCATGCAGTGCTGGCATCAGCGGGTGCACGTCACGCCGGCTGAGCCCGGCGACGAGTACGGCGACGTTGTGGTCGACACGGCGAAGTCTCGAGAGGCCTACCTCGACTGGATGAGCAAGACCCGCCCGGCCGGCACCAACGATTCCGGTCTGCGTCGCCCGCTCTGGTACGCCCGTCCGCTCAAGCCGAACCCCAGCGCCTACCTGCTCGACGACTGATCCCAGCGGTCGGCGGGGGCGACGTGAAAGCGCCGCCCTTGACAAATGTACGGACATTTGTTGTACTCGAAGTGTTGCCGTCAAGCGACCACTGCTTCCGTTGCTCATCGGGAAGCTCACGGTGAAAGGACGAACCTGATGCTCTTCGAACAGCACTACCTCGACTGCCTCTCGCAGGCCTCCTATGTCATCGCCGACGAGGGCACGAAGCGTGCCGTCGTCGTCGACCCCCGTCGCGATGTGTCGCCGTATCTCGAGACGGCCGAGGAGCACGGGCTCACGATCGAGCTGGTGCTCGAGACGCACTTCCACGCCGACTTTCTCTCGGGCCACCTCGAACTGGCTGCCGCCACCGGGGCGGAGATCGGGTATGGCGATGTCGCCGTCACCGAGTTCGAATCCCGGGGCTTTGCCGACGGCGAGCGATACAGCCTCGGCGACGTCACTCTCGAGATCCGTCACACCCCGGGCCACACGCCCGAATCGATCTCGATCGTGGTCTACGAGCACGCCGACGACGAGACGCCGTACGCCGTGCTCACCGGCGACACCATGTTCATCGGCGACGTCGGCCGTCCCGACCTGCTTTCGTCGATCGGTGTCACCGCCGACGAACTCGCCGGCCAGCTCTACGACTCGCTCCACGAGCGGCTGCTCACCCTGCCCGACGCAACCCGGGTCTTCCCTGCGCACGGCGCCGGTTCCGCCTGCGGCAAGAACCTCTCGACCGATACGTCGTCGACCATCGGTGAGCAGCGGGCCGGCAACTACGCCTTGCAGCCGATGAGCAAGGACGACTTCGTGCTCGCCGTCACCGAGGGTCAGCCGACGGCGCCGGCGTATTTCGCCTTCGATGCCATGCTCAATCGCGAGAATCGTGCGCTGCTCGACGAGCACGCCGAGCCGGTGTCACTCTCCGTCGAAGAGGTCGCTCGCTGGCAGCGTCGCGGTGCCGCCGTCGTTGACACCCGCGATCCCGTCGAGTTCGCTCGTGGCCACCTGATCGGCTCGATCAACATCGGCATGGCCGGCCGGTATGCCGAGTTCGCCGGTGGTGTCATCCAGCCGGGTGCACCGATCGTGATCGTCGCCGAGGAAGGTCAACAGCGCGAAGCCAAGAACCGCCTCGCCCGCATCGGTTTCGACAACGTCGTCGGTTGCCTGCGTGACGCCGAGCAGGCGTTCCTCGACAATCCCGACGAGGTCACCCGCAGCAGCCGCCTAGACGTCGCTGCGCTGCGTGACGCCATGGTGTCCACGCCCGAACTGCAGCTCGTCGACGTCCGCGGCCCCGGCGAAGCCGAGGGTGGAATGATCGAGGGCGCAATCCTCGCCCCGCTGCCGCAGCTCAACAGCGTGCTCGCCTCGCTCGATGCCTCGAAGCCCACCGTCGTCTATTGCGCCGGCGGCTATCGCTCGTCGATCGGTGCCAGCCGCCTCGTCTCGGCCGGATTCGCCGACGTCTCCGATCTGCTCGGCGGCTACGGCGCCTGGACCGCCGCCCACGAAGCTCAGCCGGCCTGACCTCCCCCTCTCTCCGCTCGAAAGGCACCCCACATGTTCGATGTTCTTCCGGACCGACTGGCGTGGTACGTCGGCGGCCCGATCCTCGGTCTGTTGATCGTGGGTCTCTTCGTCGTGGCCAACCAGCCGCTCGGCGCCAGCGGCGCCTATGTCCAGACCTCCGGACTCATCCGTCGCCGGAGCGACATTGTCGTCTGGCGAGTCTGGTACTTCGTCGGTTTGTTCGTCGGCGGTCTGCTCGTCACCCAGGTGTTCCGCGAGGGTGCTGAGATCCGTTCGGGGTACGACGCCATGCGCGATGTGTTCCCGCTCTGGGCGACGATCCCTCTCGTGTTCGGTGGCGCGACACTTTTGGGTTACGGCGCAGCGGTGGCCGGTGGCTGCACCTCCGGCCACGGCATGTGCGGGACCGCCCAGCGCTCGCCTGCGAGCATGGCCGTTACCGCAACGTTCATGGCGACGGCGATTCTCACCACCTTCGTTCTGCGTATCGCGACCGGAGGTGACCTGTGAGGCTCAACATCATCGGGCTGCTCTTCGGCATCGCCTTCGGCGGCGTGCTCGCCGCCTCCAACCTCCACGAGTACGACACCATCCATGCGATGCTGCGCCTCGACGAGTTCGACGTCTTCTGGTTTATGGCGTCGGCGATCGCCGTGTCGGCGCCACTGCTGTACCTGCTCGAGCGGCGCGGCATGAACACGCCGTTCGGTGGCGAACTCTCGCTCTCGCGCTCGATGCCCGAGAAGCATCACCTCCAGGGCGGCGCGCTGTTCGGCATCGGTTGGGCGATCGCCGGCACCTGTCCGGCGCCTGCGCTCGTCATGGTGTCGTCCGGTGCGATGCTTGGCCTGGTCGCCATCCCGGGCATCTTCCTCGGACTCCACCTGCGCGAACGCCAGCAGCAGTCGGATCAGCACGTCGGCGACGGCGAACACCGTATGGCTGTCACCTCCGACCGCTGACGCCGATGCGGTTTCTCCCCGCCGCCTCCTGGCTCCGGTCCTACGACCGTGCCGATCTCCGGCCCGATCTCGCTGCAGGCATCACCATTGCCGCGATGCTCGTCCCCCAGGGCATGGCCTATGCGCTGCTCGCCGGGCTGCCGCCGGAAGTCGGGCTTTATGCCGCAACGGTGCCGGTGCTGGTGTACGCGCTGCTCGGGACGTCTCGGCAGCTCGCCGTCGGTCCCGTTGCGATCGTCTCGTTGTTGACCGCATCAGCCCTTGCGCCGATCGTCGAAGAAGGTTCGGCCAGCTACCTCGCGGCGGCAGCACTGCTGGCGCTGTTGGTTGGTGTGATCCATCTTGTGCTCGGCTTCGGTCGACTCGGTTTCCTTGTCAATCTGCTCTCGCACTCGGTTCTTGTCGGCTTCACCGCAGCGGCAGCGATCATCATCGGATTCTCCCAGGTGAAGCACGTGCTCGGTGTGGCTGTGCCCCGTCAGGAGCAGTTCGCCGACACCGTGCGAGCGGTCGGCGAACAGCTCAGTGAGATCCACGGGCCGACACTCGTGATCGGCGTCGCCAGCCTCGTCGTGCTCCTCGCCGCCAAGCGGGTCATGCCCCGTCTGCCGGCAGCTTTGCTGGTGGTCGCTGGCTCGACGCTCGCTGTCGACCTGCTCGACCTTGAGGCGGAGGGGGTCGCCGTCGTCGGCGACATCCCCGACTCGTTGCCGGTGTTCGGTGTCCCCGATACGCCTGGCTCGCTCATGGCCGACTTGGCCGTCGCCGCCGTGGTGATCACCGTCGTCGGGTTCATGGAGTCGATCGCAGTCGCGAAGGTGTACGCCCGCCGGCACCGCTATGACCTTGACCCGGACCAGGAACTCATCGGTCTCGGTGCCGCCAATGTCGCATCGGGTCTCTTCGGCGGCTATCCGGTCACCGGCGGCTTCTCGCGCACTGCGGTCAACGACACCGCAGGTGCCCGCACGCCGCTCGCGTCGATCGTGACGGCCGTGCTGGTGCTCATCACGATCGCCTTGCTGACCCCGCTGCTGGTATCGCTGCCCAAGGCTGCATTGGGCTCGGTGATTATGGTCGCGGTCGCCGGCTTGATCGATGTCGGCGAGATCCGCCACATCGCATCGGTGAAACGGAGCGACCTCATCGGCATGGGCGTGGCCTTTGTTGCCACCCTTGCGCTCGGAATCGAAATCGGAATTGCGCTCGCTGTCGTCGCCTCGATGCTTGTTGTCTTCGCCCGTATGTCCCGGCCTCACACGGCGGTGCTCGGCCGAATTGACGGCACCACCTCCTACCGCAACATCAGCCGATTCCCCGAGGCTGTCGTCCCTCGCGATGTGACGGTTCTGCGGATCGACGCCTCGTTGTCGTTCGTCAACGCTGCCAACGTCAAGGCGACATTGATCGCGGCCGCTGACGCTGCGCCGGCGGCTGTCGTCCTCGACGCCTCCGGCATCAACGACATTGATGCCACTGGCGTCGAGGCGTTGCGCGACGTGCTCACCGAGTGCGCGGATCGCGGTGTGCCACTGCACGTCGCTGATGTGAAGGGTCCGGTGCGCGACGTGCTGCACCGAAGTGGTCTCTGGACCGAGCTCGCAGATCGGCTTCATCCGACGACCCATGATGGGGTTGAGGCGGCCCTCGGCCGTGACGCAGTTGTCCATGGTGATCAGCGCGGTCGAGGCCTCGACGAACGCGCGCTCCTCACACCATCAACTCGGAGCAATCCCCGTGCATAACGATCACCCCGTCCGCGACTTCGCCGCCATCGTCACGTCTGACACACAGTTCATCGATGTGCGGGAGCCCGACGAGTTCGCCGACGGCAGCCTGCCAGGGGCCGCAAACATGCCGCTCAGCACGTTCGTCGACCATGTCGGCACCCTTGATCCGTCGCGACGGGTCGTGGTGTTGTGCCGGAGCGGTGGTCGCAGCACCCAGGCGTGTGAGTACCTCACTGCGAACGGTTTCACCGATGTGGTGAACCTCGCCGGTGGGATGCTGGCTGTCGCTGGCTGACTACCAGATGGCGGTCCGGCTCTGCGGATCAAAGAAATGCAGATTGCCGATGTTGATCGCGATCTCGACAGCGTCGCCGATGGTCACCTTGCTTCGTGGATCGAAGCGGCCGACTGCTGCGTGCTCGCCGAGGTCGTCAACGGCGTCGGGATCGCCGGCGTCGACGCGGGGAGCGTCGAGCTCGAAGTGCACGATGATCTCCGAGCCGAGCGCCTCGGTGAGTGTGCAGGTGGTGGCGATGGTCGCGCCCTTCTTCTCCTCGGGGGCAAGGCTCGCGTCCTCGAGATCTTCAGGCCGGATACCGACGATGACGTCCCCGCCGTCGAACTCCTTTAGGCCGGGGCGCTTCTCGAAAACGTCGGCTGAGAGCTCGATGGTGTGCGATCCCAAGGTGAGGGTCGTGCCCGCAAGCGTGCCCTCATGGAGGTTCATGGAGGGCGAGCCGATGAAGGCGGCGACGAACACATTGTCGGGCTTGTCGTAGAGGTTCTGCGGAGTGTCGACCTGCTGGAGATAGCCGTCCTTGAGTACACAGACACGATCACCCATGGTCATGGCCTCCACCTGATCGTGGGTGACGTACACGGTCGTGACGCCGAGGTCCCGCTGAAGGCGGGCGATCTCGGCTCGCATCTGCACGCGGAGCTTGGCGTCGAGGTTGGAGAGCGGCTCGTCCATGAGGAAGGCGGACGGCTGGCGCACGATCGCTCGACCCATGGCGACCCGCTGGCGCTGACCACCGGAGAGTTGGCCGGGCCGCTTCCCGAGTTGCTCGGTGAGTTCGAGGATGCGTGCCGCTTCCTCAACCCGCGCGTCGATTTCGGCCTTTGGGGTCTTGGCGAGCTTGAGGGCGAAACCGATGTTGTCCCGCACAGTCATGTGGGGGTAGAGCGCATAGTTCTGGAAGACCATTGCGATGTCGCGATCCTTAGGCTCGACATCGTTGACGACGTTGTCGCCGATGCGCATCTCGCCGCCGGAGATCTCCTCGAGGCCGGCGATCATGCGGAGTGCGGTGGACTTGCCGCAGCCTGACGGACCGACGAGCACGAGGAATTCGGTGTCGGCGATCTCGAGGTCGAGATCGTGAATGGCGTGAAAGCCGTTCGGGTACACCTTGTTGATCTTGTCCAGCGTGACGGTTGCCATCGGTGGTCCCCCTGAGAAACCGTGGTTCGGCCCGCCACTATTCCACGAGACGTCGCTGTTTGTCACGGTGTAAGCGCTTACATCGTGCCGGTCGGCACGATCGAGAACTGCTCGGGTCTGTCCGGTCGTGGATGGTCAGCGAAAGGTGGCCTTCGCCGTCATGGCGAGGCCGCCGCTGGGGTTGGCCGCCCAGAGATCCATGCCGGTCTCGGAGCGGCGACCGTGGATCGAAAACGGCGCCGTGTCGAGGAGCGGCGAGACGCCCCGGAACGAAAAGGTCGCAAGGTCACCACCGGTGCCCGCTGCGAGGTTGGCGAGCAGGGTGGCGGTGAGGGGCCCGTGCACGACGAGCCCGTCATATCCCTCGACATCGCTCGCATAGCGACGGTCGTAGTGGATCCGGTGGCCGTTGAAGGTGAGCGCCGAATAGCGGAAGAGCAGGACCTCGCTCGGGGTGACCGTTTCGCTCACGTCGGCGTCGGTCGGCGCGGGTTCGGGCTGTCGCTTCGGTGCGTCGACGTCGGGGTCGTCGCGGTAGACGAGATCCTGTTGCTCGACGATGCAGCGCGTTCCGTCGACCTCGGTGCGATGCGACACCGTGACGAAACAGAGGGTTCCCGTCTTGCCTTCTTTGATCACAACGTCATCGACGGTGGAGGTCGTGATCGCGTCGGCCCCGATCGGTATCGGGGCGTGGAACTCGAGGCGGCTGCCGGCCCACATACGGCGGGGGAGGGCGACCGGAGGCAGGAAACCACCGCGCCGTGGATGGCCGTCGGCACCGAGACCAGCGGTCGGGGCGACCTCGAGGAAGAAGGCAACGTGCCACATCGGAGGGAGGGGGTCACCGACGCCCAGAACGGGCTCGTGGTCGAGCGTGAGTTCGAAGCGTCGCACGACGTCTGGCTCGATCGGATGGACGATGACCTGCTCGCGGCCGACCCAGTCGCGGAGGATCTCGATGTCGTTGGTGGGGGAGGTCACCGGCTGATTCTTTCACCCTCGCCGTCGCTCGACCGAACGGTAGGGTGATTGAGGTCCGAGGAATCTCAGGAGAACCCCCACATGCACGAGGACATGCTCGACAAGGTCCG
>Ga0255772_10000119_pt1 | contig 71109 bp, 64 predicted proteins | sample 071ome_34_FD_179970 | JGI IMG/M metagenome (GOLD analysis project Ga0255772, IMG submission 179970) | Coastal salt marsh microbial communities from the Groves Creek Marsh, Skidaway Island, Georgia - 071411BT metaG (version 2) | ecosystem: Environmental > Aquatic > Marine > Intertidal zone >...
TTTTGAATTTAGTTATGTAACCGTAGCGTTTCACAGGCAACTGATAGATTATTGAAAGAATAGTATAATTCCATCCATAAGCTAAACAACCACCAAAGGTTACTTTGATACACTTTGAAGTTCTAACAGAAATCACCGACATTGAAGAGATTGCAGTCAATAAGTCAATACAGGTTTTGCCAAGACTGAAGAAGAAATATGGGGAAGGTCGATGGCGTAAACTCAAGGGATTTGCAAGTGTTCAGTTAGGAAATGGTATAATTTGTAAAGCTGAACTCCATTGGTACGAGTCACATGGTATTGGTCGCAAAGAATTGAAGATCAAGCGTCTACTGGAATGAAAAAGTCATTTGTTATTTGCATTAAGAACGAAGAGTATGAAGCTTCCCTGGAAGCAAAAAAAGTCTATGAGCAAATTCCAGATCAACTCTCAGAAGAACAGGGCTTAATCAGAGTCATTGATGAGTCGGGAGAAGATTATCTTTATCCAACGGAATTCTTTGCACCGATCACTATTCCTGAGGCCGCTCAAACTATCTTTGCACCCCCCATTTCATAGTAAGCGCTCAGGATAAAACTTATTTAAACTTCAAACCTGTACCGAGCAGGCATGGAAAATGGGTGGATCTTGGCTCTTGTTTCGTCATACCTGCACTACCTTGATGCTTGAAAATGGTGCTGACATACGAATCATCCAGAGGGGGCAACCAGAATAAGAGAAGTCTGATTTATGGATGAATATGGATGTTTTTATGGATGGAAGCTTCATAGTTGTAAGCGAATTTTGACCCACCCATAGCTACCAGGCAAATCAATCTATAGAAGAAACTCCGTAATGATACATAATAAAGAAGTAGTCAATTCACTGAAGGGAGCAATTATGTCATTGAGAGATGAGATTATTTCTGAGGTCGATAGTCTTCCTGATTCTTTGAAAGCCAAGCTTCTCGACTATGCTAAATCACTGGGGCAATCCAGTCCTAAGAGCTCAAACAGCAAAGACTTTATGGACCTCTTTGGTTGCATAGAAACTTCAGATGTTCAATTGATGAAAAAAGCCATTGAAGAAGATTGTTCCAAGGTAGATCTGGATGAATGGTGAGCCGTTTCTCTTAGACACCAACATAATTATTGGAGTCCTGAATGGTAATGGCTTTTAGCTGTAACTAGAAGAATCGACACTCCCTGTGGGACACTAACACCATGCAAAGCCTGCTTAGAAAACCCCTGTCCCTTGTTCTTTCTTTAGCAGCTTTCTTGCTGGTTCATGCTCACAGTACCGTCAAAAAGCACCTGAAGTCTCTTCTTAAAACCGTAGTATATGGAATCCCTGGATATGAGTATGATTACCATATGGATGTACGACTTAACCCACGCAGAATGCACTGTCCAAGCATCTTTCACGTCACACGCAAGGGCCTGAACGAACAACCAAAACAAAGGAATATGATTATGATTTAGTGATTTACTCTTGCCCCAAACAGTGGTGGATATTTTCGAAAGGGCAAAAATATTGGCGCTTTTTCCGATCTACCTGAGCTAATGACGCTCAAGAATGTGCGCAATGTAGCTAAACAGGGTGGAGTCGGCTTAGACGGTGTCAGAATCCGGGTTATTAGAGACCAAGACCTTAAAGGTAAAGGAGTTTTTGGTTACACACATTCAGACGGTAAAACCATTGACCTTTATCCTGATGCATTTAAGTCAAAGGAAGAGTTGATTAAGACACTGGGTCACGAAAGAACTCACATTTATCAAATTCGGACATTTGGCAACTCAAAAGATACCTTTGAATTATTTGAGAATGGGAAGGCAGCTTATGGTATTGAGGACCCAATAACAGCCACAAAGATTAAAGATTTGCCAAAGATAATTGAAGTTCATCCTGACTTGGGCTGACTATATTAGCAGTGGCACCTCAACTTGCCCCAACCAGGAATATAGAGCAGTCACGACATAATGCTTGAGTTATGCCGCCTGGAACGAAGTGAAGGCTGCATCAAATGGTCATTATGTCTGACGACGGCCCACCAAAGCCTAACCACCCCTGACAACAAAAAGCCATTCAAAAAGCGCGTTTCGCGAAGCAGTAAACGCAAGATCCCACGCCAGATCCTGAACTATTCTTAACATCAACCCACCAATCCCAAACAACCCCTGACAAGAAACCAACACTTAGCGCAATCCAGCGAAGCGGCGATTGCAAGATCCCATCCCCAGATCCAGAACAATCTCAAACCCGGGCATCCAATCTCAATTCAACCCACTCCCATTTCAAAAAATGCTCTCCCCGAATTGGGAAGACCCTCTTTTTCACAGCCATGGAAGCTCAGATCAACTGATTTTTCGCGTCTGTGCAATTCTATGGATTGGAATCATGTTGGCACTTCTATTCTCTACTCTCACTTACTTCATTTTTATCCCACAAATGCATTCACAAGTGGGGGAAACACTTTCCTCCAATCAGTAGAACTTTCAGATTGTAGAAGTCAGTGATGGCCTGAGCTACCCCTGGGGAATGACTTTTTTGCCTGATGGACGTGTGCTTGTCACTGAAAAAAGTACGGCCAGGCTTCGTGTCATCAAAGACGGCAAGCTGCAGGAAGCCTCTATACAAGGTCTACCCACCAATATTCAAACGGGAGGTCAGGGCGGGCTTCTTGATGTAGTTCACCATCCTGAGTTCAATAAAAATCAATGGATTTATCTTTCTTATTCGGGAGAGGGTGAAGGTGGGGTTAGTACTGAGGTTGTTCGAGCAAAGTTGACTGGTAACAAGCTCACTCAACTTAAAAAGATCTTTGCTGTAGAGCCTAAAATGCCCGGACATCATCACTTTGGCTCAAGATTGGCCTTCGCCGGTGACGGTACTTTGTTTATCACTGTGGGTGATCGCTATCATGGGATGGAAGACTCCCAGAATCCCGAGAATCATTTGGGCACAATCTTAAGAGTCAATGATGACGGATCAATTCCCAAAGACAATCCCTTTGCGAACCATGACCGCTACAAGGCAGAAATATACAGCTATGGTCATCGCAATGTTCAAGGCCTCGCTATACGACCGACAGATGGCGTTGTCTGGTCTCATGAACATGGTCCCAAGGGTGGTGACGAAGTGAATATCATGAACAAGCCCGGTGCAAATTACGGCTGGCCCAAAATTACCTATGGTATTGATTACAGTGGCGAGATAATTTCCGAACAAACCCATGCAGAGGGAATGAAACAGCCCGTCATTTATTGGGTTCCTTCAATCGCGCCTTGCGGGATGGATTTTTACAGTGGTGACAAATTCCCCAACTGGAAAGGTGATCTTTTCGTTGGTGCTCTTCGTGGACCTCATATTCGCAGACTTGAGTTGAAAGGCAACGAGGTTATTGAACAAGAAAGTCTGATTGAAGGATTCGGAAGAATTCGAGATGTGTCTGCCAGTCCGGATGGCTTTTTGTACTTTATTACCGATGAATCCAATGGGAAACTGCTGCGCCTCGAACCTGCTTCCCTACCAAAGTCAGCAGAAGACAAGTAATACCCGACTCACCAGTTTACATTTCCTCTCCAACGCCAACAGATGGCAAGTAATACTCTTGCCCGGATTGCGAGATGCTATACGGAGACCATCTGCAGGGAGATCCTCACTGCTTTCCATTCCACTAAAGCAATTCATTGGAAAGTTCTCTAATTCAACAGGAAATCAGCACTGAATCTCACATATCAAATCAAGGTTCTCGACCGCTGAGGTATAACGCCCCATCTGGGTCATTTTGCTCCTGGAACAGTTCCTTGAATCAGGCCTTTTGCCCCAAAACTATTGGCACCAAGTTTGCCATGTAGTCTCCGTTGAAACCATTCACACATGGATAGTCAAAAGGAGTTAAGAAAATGTCTATTCAAAAGAAATTTCTCGCATGGTTACTGTTGAGTCTGGTACTTGTTATTCCTGCCTTCGCAGAAGAAGAAGGTGGCGAAGAGGGAGGCCTTTACGGTGGCAAACTTGTTGAACTTGCAAAAGGTAAAGCCTGGATGGAAGTTGTTCTGGATTCAGAACAATCCTACCTGACTGTCTACCTGTACGAGTCTGACAAAAACACACCTCTGTATCTGGAAGCACCCAGAATCGAGGCTACACTGCATCAAATCACAAAAGATGGAGAAGCGCTTCTGGAGAGCTCTGAAACAGTAACATTTACTGCATACGAAGATGTATGGGGCGAAGAAGATGTGGAAAGAAACACCTCTGTCTTTGAACTGATGGATGAAAGAATTGCAGGCAGCGAGAATGCCGAAGTTGAATTTCTTGAAGTGAAAATCGGTGAAGAGACTTTCAAGAACATCCGCTTTAGCTTCCGCTAATAGTTCCAATATTCAATCAACTCTACAAAACCAGGCCTCCCGTTTAACTTCGGGAGGCCTTCTTTGTGAAAGAAAGCTATGAAAATTTCCAAACGCTTCAACAAGAGCCTGCTCTTGGTTATGATTCCCACCTATCTGACTTGCTTCCTTCTTGGTGCCTCAGTCTTGCAGTACCAAACCCGTCAGGATGCCACAAGAGACAGTCGAGCTTACGGGAAGGCTATGAAGGAAATCCTGCTATCTGCCAACAGCAAGAATCCGGATTTACTTGCGATGGAAGGTTGGATACAAAAGGCCAACCGTACTAGTGACAAGTTTTCCATGCAGCTGGTTCAAAGTCCCGGAAAGAACTTTCTTGGTGCCCAAAGTACCGGACAAACCGTTCAGAATAAGACCGAAGTGACAACCTTTCTAAGTCTTGCACCTGCTTTCGAAAATCATCTGCTGAAAATTGAAGAGAAAACCCAGTGGAGTGAGCGCGTTCAATTCAAGATTGCACTTCTTGTATTGATTATCACAGCACTACCATTTCTCATTTGTATCCTTGTTTTTCAGGTTCTTGGCAAAAAACATCTAATCATGCCTCTACAAAACCTCTATGAGCTTTCCAGGAAACTCTCCCAGGGAACCATCGAAGAGACTTATCCCAAGACTGGAGATGATGAGGTAGGCTCTATCTTTCAAAATCTGGTGGAGCTAAGTCAAAAACTGAGAAACTCCCACCTTGTTTTGCAAAAGGAAAGTAGTGATCGCAAATATCTGGAGGAGAGTCTCAAGCAGGAAAACCGGCTGAGCTCTCTGGGTCGATTAAGCACCGGTTTGGCTCACGAGCTGGGAACTCCCTTACATGTTGTACTTGGCTATGCCCGACTTCTTCAAGGGAATCAAATGGAGGACTCCAAGAAGCTGTATGCTGCAAAAATCATTGAAGAACAGGTTCATCGTATGAGCACTTTGATTAAGGGTATCCTCGACTTTTCCAAACCCAGAACTCTTCAACCGGAAGAAATCTCAGCCTCGGCATTGATCACCAAAGCCTTGCGATTGGGTATTAGTTCACAGCAAAGAGAAAAGATGGTAATCAATTCCCAGGGGGACAATCAAACCCGATTCCAGGGGGATGAAACATTGCTCTTGCAGGTTTTGATCAATTTGATTCAGAATGCAATTGAGGCAATGAAAGAATCCTCCAATCCCCTTCTCAAGATTCGCTGGGGATCACTGGGAGAAGACAGAGTTTTCTTCGAACTGGAAGACAATGGAATCGGGATGAGTGAAGAAGAACTTCAAAACATTTTCGAGCCATTTTACTCGACCAGAAAAGATGGAATGGGTACGGGTCTAGGATTGAGTATTGCCTATGGTATTGTGAAAGAACATAGGGGCAGATTGATTGTATCCTCCGAGAAAGACAAAGGCAGTCGCTTTGTACTGGAGCTGCCCAGGGAGTAAAATTGAGTTCTATCAGCATCCTCTTTGTCGATGATGATGAGGCAATGTGCGAAATGGTGCAAACAGACTTTGAATTGAGAGGATTCAAAGTGAAAACCTGCAATCATGCCCTGGAAGCCCTCAAAATCCTTGATCGCCAGGAGTTTGATGTCATTGTTTCTGATATGAAAATGCCTCATATCAATGGGCTGGAACTCTGCGATAAAGTTTTTCAAAAAGACAAGCTAACTCCCTTCCTCCTTTTGACGGCCTTCGGTGAACTGGATCTTGCTGTCGAAGCTCTACGAAATCAGGTCTTTGACTTTGTTACCAAACCGGTAGAAATGGAAGTCCTCGCTGCTGCTGCAGATCGAGCTGCGCAGCATAAAAAACTCAATGCCAAGGTCAAGCGTCTGACCACACAGGTTAGCAAGCTCAAAGGCTTTGAAAAGATGATTGGAAGTTCTCAGGCTATGAAGGACTTGTTCGATCAGATCCAAAGCGTCTCACAGGTCAAGAGTACAGTCTTGATCCGGGGAGAGTCAGGAACAGGCAAGGAGTTGGTAGCCCGATGCATCCATGACAGCTCCCCTCGATCAAAGCAGCCCTTCGTTTCGGTGAATTGTTCAGCAATACCCCTCCAGCTCATGGAGTCGGAAATGTTTGGTCATGTGAAAGGGGCCTTTACGGACGCTTCACAAAGCAGAGAGGGCTGTTTTTTACAGGCCAATCAGGGAACACTCTTTCTTGATGAAGTTGGGGATCTGCCTCTCGAACTTCAATCCAAACTTCTCAGGACTATCGAGCAAAGAGTTATTCGTCCAGTGGGTGCAGATTTTGAAAAGGAAATTGACGTAAGAATCATCGCCGCAACAAATCAGGATCTGGAAGGTATGATTGAAGCCAAGTTGTTTCGTCTGGACCTGTTTCATCGATTGAATGTGCTACCCCTCTTCACCCCGGCCCTTCGTCATCGGGAAAATGACCTGCTCGAACTTGCTTCGCATTACTTTCAATCCTTTTGTGAGGAGCATGAAAAGTCACTACCAGAACTCACTACATCTGTTCTGGAAAAACTGACAAACTACTCCTGGCCCGGAAATGTTCGTGAATTGAAAAATGTGATGGAGAGGCTGGTTGTTCTTTCTAACGGAAGTCAGCTCAATGAGAGCTTTTTACCAATAGAGAAGTCCGCTGATGTTGGAGAAACAGTAAAGTCAGATCTCAGTTCGATTCCTGGTTCTGTTTTGCCTGATCCCAATTCAATCCAGACCCTGGCCATGGTGGAGAAGAACTACATTAGCAAGGTTCTGGAGTACTTTGGGGGGAATCGAAGCCTGGCAGCCAAGGCATTGGGAGTGGATCGCAAAACCCTCTATCGAAAATTGCAGGAAGAGAGTAAGTCAGAAAGCTCCTAGTGCGATTCCGTTGTCTATGAAATCAAAAGCACAGCACCCTTGTTAAAGCCAATAGCAATCAAAAAGATCTTTGTGGCAAGCAGTTAATGACTTGGTAATGTACCAGATTATATCTAACGCGAAGAGAGTCTCTTACTTCTTTGGTGCTATCTCGGAAAGCTCTCTTGAGACTTTGAGCTTGTGGTCCTGAAAGAAGGCAGCGTCTTGCTGATCTCGCTTCAAAATCTCTACCAGACTAAACAACGTGTCCCCTCTTCGAAAGGATTTTTGAACCAGCTTTTGGGGACCTTGAGCTGCCTGAAACTGAAACCTTCGCTTGCTCACTTCCATCCCCAAAAAACTCTCTTTTGTTTGGGGTCCAGGTAGCAGGCTGGTTTTCCAGGCTCGTGATTGCAAAAACAAGTCAAGAATGAGCTCTTCCTCTACCAAACCAGACCTGAGAACATAGAGTGTGAAGTCGCGTGCGGTACCTTTGATCTCCAGTACATCTCCCAAAGGAATGACTTCCTCAGGAGTACTGTTGATGACCTTCTCCTTGGTACTCGTTTCAAAGGAATAGCCCATGCGATGAGAAACTACATGATTATCCTTCACATAATAAGGCTCCTGTCGCCCATAGCGAACCAGAGACACAAGGTGTTTAGCCTCGGGGAGCTTGCGTGACCAGATTGTCACACGATAATAAAGCTCTCCATTCTTGTTGGTGATACTCACATATTCATAAGGCAATCCATCCACCTTGAAATGAGTATAGTAAACCGGTCCTTGTTGATTCGTTTTACGATCTATCAAGTGAGCTCTACCCTTAAAGAAGTGCATGTGATATTCAAGAGCATCCATGAATTGATCTTGCTGCAGCTGTAAAGTCCCATGATAGTCTTTGCTGAAATTCTCAAAATTCAGCTCATAGCTGATATCCAAACCGATTTGATCATTGATTGTAGCTTCGACCAGATCTGTGGAGTCAAACTGCATCATGAGCTCAAACATATAGTTTCTGTAGGTGTTTTCAAAAAAGCTCTGATCCTCACCCAGTAATAATCGCTTATGCTTTCTTTGGCGAAGAACCTCTGTATGTTTGTTTCTCTCCGCATTCGATAGAATTTTAGCTTCCTTGTGAAGTCTTGCCGGTAATAAGTCACCCTGCGAGCTTAAGGTGTAAAACACTCTCAAGACCCGATTTCCCTTCCATTCATGTTGATAGAGTCGATAAACAATGTGGTGCTTGTCAGCCTTGATCTCAAACCTGGCTTCCTGATCCTTCTTTTCAACTTCCACCAGCTTCTGCGGGCTTTCAAATCCCTGCTTCCATAGACTAATCACTTCAGAAAAGTCAGCCAGACCTGACAGGAACAAATAGTAGATTCCCTGATCTCTGGACTGGGTTTCAAAGGCCAGGTTTGAAGAAGGGTGAAAATATTCAGCCTCTTCTCCATAACGAACTTCATAGCCGGGAATCTGAATCGGCACCTTGTAGCCAACACCAAGATGATAAAAGTATTCAAGATCCATGTACCAGACTTGTCCAAATCGCGGATTTTCACGAGTTTGACTCTCCAGTCTGGGAACCATGCCCTTCATGATTTCAAACTTGGGAAGGACCTCACCAAAGGTTACTGGAGGATAAGTGGCTTTAGAATCCAGAGGAGGACCTACCAGGAAGTTCACATGTTGATAAATCAAATTCTCATAAGAAACCATCTTAACCACATAGCTTACTTTTCGAGATTCCGAAACCCCTTCAAACTCAAGGTCTATGGAGGGTAGTCCCTGATAAGTTGCAGCCTTGTTTTTGTGGACTTTTTTACCTTCTATGGGAAGTTCCTGAAGCATTATTTGGGCGTAGTCACCAACAGACAGGGAACCAAAGTGATCCACAAGAACAAAACTGTAGAAGTTGTTTTTGGGTTCGACCAGACCAACGACCGCATCACGATTCAAGTTGGTCAGGCTTGTACCTCTTAGAAAATGTTGGTCGTCAGAAGCCTTTTGGAGCTCAAAAGCCAGCTGATGGTTTTGATAGAGATCTCCCTTTGCGTTTTGTGCACACATAGAAGGCACGAGAGTCAGGGATATGAGAATTAGAAGAAGATAGCGCATGAGAGAGGCTCCCGGGTGAGTTTTGAGCCATTATACTCTCTTCTGCCGATCAGGTCGAAACTGACAATCTCTCTTCTGTCATACAGGTCAATATTGGCTGAATTTAAGTGCAAGAATTATAAAATGTCCTCATCAGGGTCGATTTCTTCAAACTCGGTGATTTCAGAAGCGTTCTGAGGGCTGGAAATTGTATTGGATGCCAGTGAGTTCAGGGATTGATTTTCAATCCAGGAATAGATAAGAGCTCTTGAAAATCTGTATTGATTCCCTACTTTTGCATAGGGCATTTCTCTTTTCTTGATTAGCATTCTTACAGATTCAATGCTGATCTTGAGATAAGTTGCCACTTCTTTCATGGTTAAAATCTCATCCAACTCTTCTTGCTTCTTTGGCTCCATATCTCTCTCCCGATTCTGTAGTTATTACTTACCATCGACCCACAATCCATTCCATTCGAGCAAAATGAGACAAAATTCAGCCAAATTCAACAAAGGGTCAATCCATAATGCTGCTCCCAAAGCAACTCTTTATACAAATCAATTACTGGCAGCCTTTTACAGGAACAAATCAGACCAATCGAGCGGGAATTAGACCAAAATAGTCCTGATTACACCAAATAAGTACTGGATATTGTTGATTTATGGTGGACCAAAACTCACCAAACCAGACCAAAAGAAACCAAACTGGCAGAATTTGATGCCAACCTGAAAGCTGTCCAGAGTCTCTACGGTTTAGTCCTTGAACTCATCCAGAAACCCTTCAGCAATAGTGAACAGAAGCCCATTGGATCAAAAATCTCACAAACTCTTCAATTCAATTTCAAAATGGAAGAGTTTCCAGCCTGACTGATGATTCATGGAACTATCCTGCCTTACTTTGGTCTAAACTCAACATGTTGGCGCGATTTCAATTAGAATAGAGCTTTATGATCTGGAACCTTCGCCAATCAAGACTTAAAATCACAAGAGCCGGCTTTTATCTTTTTATGTTCGCCACCGGACTGGCCAGCTCCAGTTTTTTTACCGGAACCAACATCCTTTTTCTCCTGGATTTTTTTCTGTTCTGTGTACTTCTGTTTAACTGGATCTACCTGATGATTCTCAAACGCTATCAACTCTCACTTGAAATTCCCAATTTAATTCAAGCCAGACAGGACTTTCCGATACATTTGGAATTTGATCAGGCCATGCCTCCTGTCGCAGGACAATTGATTCTGGAGTGGGAACGTTTTGGCGAGACAGTCCGCGAAGAAATCTCCTTCTTAAGGTTTTCCGAATCTATTCATGTAGAACCAATTCAGTTCGAGAAACGTGGAGTGTACAAACTCACCAATGCTCAGCTGATCATTGAGTTTCCCTTCCCCTTGCTGCAACTAAAGCTCGACCTTGCACTGTCTGTAACCAATTTTGTCTATCCCCGAGCGGCACGGGAAATCCTGTCCTTTGAGCAAAACCAGAGTGAAGTACACAAGGAAGACGAACTTCATCGTATTCGCCGCTATTCCCCGGGAGATCCAATCAAAAGCGTTGCCTGGAAACACACAGCCAGGCACGGAAAGATTATGGTTCGACAGATGGATATGGCCCCAAGTATCGAGCAATCCTATGTACTTCAATACAACGAAGAAAATGAAAGAGCGGTTTTTAGCTCTGCGCTGGCCCTGTTTAAAAAGAAAATGAACGGGAATGAAGCCTTTTCTATTTCAGGTAAGAGCGGGCGATTTCGCTTTGATGGTCGAATGCAAAAAGAAAGGGAGCTTCTGCTTTTCCTTGCTTCCTATCAAATGGAGTCAAACTTTGATTCATCACAGGTTCAGGTACTTGGAGGAGCCTCATGAAGTTTCTTCAAAATCCCCGATTTGGCCTTTACTGGAAAACCCCTTACTTTACTCTGTTTTCCATCCTCCCCTTCGCCGCCTTGCATGAAGAAAGTCGATTGTTCTGGTACCCATTCTTCATCCTGTTTAGTTATGCCACTTTCACCCGTCGAAGCTTTTCCCAATCGATTGTTCCCTGGTTGTCAGTTCTGGGCTTGATTAGCGGAATCATTCACCATCGCTATGTAGCCTCTATTGATCTTCTCTTCTTTGCCAGAATCCTGCTCTTTATCAACCTGGGCTTTCATCTTCTCAAAGTGACGCGCTCTCAGGTTCTGGTCATCTACTTTCTCAATTTTGTTCTGGTATTGGTCGCTGCTGCCCTGACATTTAAATTCTGGTTCGCTCCCTATATCCTTTTCTTCCTGTTTCTTATGGGCTACCTCTGTCTTGAAATCCAGTTTCTTCCATTTCCCAAAGCCAGAAAAGAAAAGGGGAAAAGCAAATACGCACTAAAACTTATGCTTTTTCTGGTGGGTGCGGGATATCTCTTCTTTCTGATTTTCCCCAGAGTCAAGTTTGACCAGTTTCCTTCCGAACTCGGACTTTCCATCAGCGGATTTGAAGAGTCAGTCACCTTTGATGAGATGACCAATATTCTGCAAAGTGACAAAGTGGTTATGCGAGTCAGAACAAACGCTTCCCCAACTTACTACCGCGGAATCACTCTGGATCACTTTGACGGAACCACCTGGAAGAATACTTCTCGATTTGAACGAATCTACATTCGGCGATACAACAACAAGGGAGCATTGAAAATCCCCCGTGTTCCCAAAATCATTCAGGAAGACCCTGATCGCATGTATGACTTCCAGCTACTCCCTTCCAAGAATAAGTATCTCTTTTTGCCTGCCAATACCACAGCTGTAGATATTACTCCGCCGCATCTCTATCAAAACGGACACAGAGACTTGAAAAAAAATCAGACTCTGACCAAGAACCTCGAATACAAAACCTTTGTGGGCATGCCCCCCAGGGAAAGACACATCTTTGAAGAAAGTCCCGCAATTCCACCCAGAATCGAAAGACGCTACTTACAGGTTCCGGAAGTCAGTGAACCCGTCAAGAAACTTGCACAGGTCATCACCAGGGGTCAATCAAGCTATCTTGGCAAGGTTCAAGCCGTCCTCGAATCATTCAAACAAAGAGGATATGTTTACAGCCTGAGTTCCAATCATCCCGGCAATCCCATGGAGAGTTTTCTGTTAAGAAACAAGGTTGGACACTGCCAGTACTATGCGGGGGCGATGGTCTTGCTTCTACGACTCAACGGTATTCCTGCACGAGTGGTGAACGGTTTTACCAGCGGGCAATACAATGAATGGGGCGACTATTACACGATCAGATTAAGAGATGCTCACAGCTGGGTTGAGTTTTGGGCTGGTGATGACTTGTGGTTAAGTCGCGACCCGACTCCTGCTGCTCCTGAGGGCACCCTGGCAATGCAGATCTTTTCCGAATTCATGGCTCAATGGAGAAAAATTGAAGAATTTTTGGATTCTCAATGGCAAAACTATGTTTTGTACTTTTCAAGAATCGACCAACAACTACTATGGCTGAAATTGATTGACTGGTGGAACAAGGCTCCTGTACTTGCCAGCTTCTCAATACTTTTCTTCTTTTTTGGGTTCTACACAATGCTTCGAAGGTTTTTCAAAAGTTTTGAAAGGAAGACTGAGACCTTGCCACTGGCGATTTTCAAGCTGGACCTATTCTTGAAAAAGGCCGGAATGCCAAGACCCTTTAACAAAGCGCTCAAGGAACATTTAAAATCAATTCAGGATGAGCTTGATGAAAGCTTGCATACGAAATTAAGAAGGTTAGTAGACAGCATTTACGAATTACGTTACGGGAAGATTGATCCGGAAGATTCACAGAAACTAGAGAAAGAAATCCTGGAACAACTGGACTTGCTTGAAAATACAGCCCGGGACTCAAAGGAAAAGGGTAAGCTTGCTCTAGAAGTATAGTGTTTCCGTATCACCGGTTTGAAGATTTTTGGCAGTCAGATTGTCTGCCTTGATTTCCTGAATCTCGTAGACCCCGTCAACTTTGAAACCCTTTTTCCAGACCACACTGTGCCCTCGAAAATCAACAATAGCGATTCGAGACCCCTGAGCTCCTGTGATTCCCGAGATTCTTGTCATGGAAGCCAGTGTTTTGGGACCTTCCTCGACTTTGGATACGGCTTCCTGAACTAGTTGCTCTTGCCCGGATTCACTGACCTGCGAATCTTCAGTGACCTCTTCAGTCTCAGGGAGCTGTCGAGGACTGGGCAATTTTTTGAGAGCCTTCCTGCTGGAGGCCTGGGGCATGAAGGCATCAAGGTCTCTAGCCAGATTTTCAAAACGGGAATCCCGGCTTTCTACTTTAGCCATCTTGTTTTCCAAAGTAGATTCAACTGGTTTCAAGACAGGTTTTAAGAGAGCTGTTCGCGCTTGATTTTGTTTTGAAGTATTGATTGTGGGTTTGCCTTCAAAACCAATAGTCTTTTTTTGAGGAACGATGATGAGGTGGGAAGGTGTCAGGTGATATCCCAGATCATAGGTTTTCGCAATGGCTCTTAAGGCAGTCATCACATCCACATCTTGAAATGACAAGGTTGTGGTGGAGCGCAAAGCCGTATCTACTATCAGATTCTTTCTCAACACCTGAGAGATTCTCCCAAATGCTTCCTGCAGAGGTCGATTTTGAAGCCGCATACTCACCCGATTCTGGTTTTGGGTCCTGGCTTGGGCTCGCATTCGAGAACTGTCTGGATAGAACTGAGCTTGGGCCGGCGCCGCGAAAGCATAACTGACCAAACCAAAAAAGATGCACAAAACTGCACTTATTCTGAGTTGTGTATAACGATCTACAGTATCCATAAGAGAACTTCTATATTATTTATCGACAATAGATGGACTCTAACGAAGTTCTTTGCCAGCAGAATTTGCTTCCTGAACTATTTTCTGAAGAGCTGTCTTTCGCGACGAAGGTAGTCTGCACTTTCCGTTTCATAGGATGGTTCCAGAGTACCCTCATTGGGAATACAGGCGGAAATTAGATAGACATGGAAGTAGTCCACTTGATGATGACTCTCTACATCAACATGAACAATCCGGCGGGTTATGGGGTGAAGGTCCTTTCCAATCCCGTACTTTGAGCGCGGATGGAGCTCATTAATGTAAAATGTTTGAATCTCGTGTGGATTGACCCATGGCCCCACAAAGTGTCCCAGCATTTTCTCCGGCCTGGTTATACAGGCCTCTCGATCATAGGGTTGGCGATTGTCTATACGCATAAACTTCTTTAAAGGGTGTAGAATGAATCCAAAGGCAAAACTGCTGGATTAAAAACAACGAAAAGAATGAACAGGGTTTTTAAACAACGCATCAGTTAATGAGTCGGAGTTTTGCATCCAATGGTAAAGAGTAGAACTGATAAAGGAGTCAAGATCAGGGAATCTTCAGGAACCGGTGCTTTCCTTGTGAGAGCTGCTGTAGTGTTTGTACTCCTCTTCTCTTTCATTCCTGATGCCAGTTCAAATCCTGTAAAACAGGCCAGCAAGGGCGATGGTGTTGCCATGCTCGATATTCTGGTGAACTCTTCTCGATATGAAAGCAGTCAACTCTTCAAGATTCAAAGAAGCTTTCTGATAAATGCAGACCCCAAAGAAGCTGGATTTGTGGCCCAGAGTATCGTTGAGAAAAATCTTGAATTATTTCACGAGCTTGCATTTGATCTGGCTCAAAGAAGCTCACGGCAAGGTTTCGCACCTTCCATGTTTTTGCTCTACCGCATGTACCATGAGGGAATTGTAGTCAAAAGTAATGAGAGAAAAGCCAAGTCGTGGCTCAAAAAAGCCTCCAGAGCTGGACATCAGGAAGCTGTATCAATTTTACAAGAGGAATTGAAGCAGGCCCAAAGCCAGGAGAATCCAAAATATCAGGAAGTTCTTAAGGAAGCCGCACAGGGCGGATTGGCTACTGCTCAACTGAATCTGGCAAGAAACCTCCTTCAATCAGATAAGGAAGAGGATCTCAAAAAAGCGAACCAGTGGCTGAAAGAAGCTTCAAAAAAGGAAGACCTGGAGGCCAAATTTCTCCTGGCCCGCAATCAACTTCTTGGCATCGGACAAGAGCAAAGTCGCCATGAAGCTCTTATTCAGTTGATGAGCTTAACGGAACAAAAGCACCTAACGGCCAGCTATTTTCTAGGGATTCAATATGAAAGTGGAGAAGTTCTTGCCCAAGATTTAAAAAGGTCAAGGGAACTTTATGAACTTGCAGCTCAGGGGGGTCACGTGCAGGCTCAGTTTAATCTGGCCATGCTACTTCGCTCCATCAATCCCGGCTCAAAGGAGGCTATCGCCTGGCTCAAATCTGCGTCTGACAAGGGTCTTGTAGAGGCAAGTTATAATCTGGCCAGAGCTTATGAGAAAGGACTTGGAGTTTCCCGCGATGACAAACTGGCTTTTGATCTCTATCAAAGTGCAGAAAAAGCCGGAATCAGGGAAGCTTCCCTGGCCCTTGCACTTCTCTTGATTCGCGGAGGAAAAGATATTGAGAAAAATCCTGCTTTGGGAGTTAGAAAAATCTCTCAAATGGCGCTGGAAGGACAACCTCAAGCCTGTTTGAATCTGGGGATACTCTATGAGAATGGATATGGAGTCAAACTTGACTACGACAAAGCCCGGCACTGGTATACAAGAGCAAGCAAACTGGGTTTGAAGCAGGGAGAGGAAAGGTTAAGTGAACTGAAAAGAAAACAGGGACTGTTTTATCGAATCAAGACATGGGTTCAGGGATGGTTTCAATAATGATTTGTGAAGACCGAGTTCTGAATCAGCAATTGGAGAGAGATCTGGATGCTCATCGTGAATTCCTGGATGACATGTCCTGCGGTACCCGAATCGATTGGTCTCACCGGAGTTTTCATTCTCTTGACCTGCAAAAGTATTCATTGAGAGCTTCCAAACTTAATGCAGTAGAATTTATCAATTGTCAGTTGAACAACTGTGACTTCCGGGAGTCAACCCTGCCCCTCTCAATTTTCCAGGGATGTAAGTGTCACAACATGGATTTTAGTCGATCTGACCTTTCAGGATCCGAACTCAATGGCAGTAAATTCAGACAGAGCAAGTTTGAAGAATCACAAATGAAGAGAGTCAATTTTGGCTATTCCTTTCTACCGGAAGTTCGGTTTTTCAAATGCAATCTCAGCGAGAGTAAGATACACTTCGCCAACCTTCCACAAAGCTCCTTTCGTGAGTGTGAATTCTGGTTGCTCGATGCCATGGACAGCTCCTTTCCACAAAATCAGTTTCGAAACTGTACTTTAAAGAAAGTCATCTTTGATTCTTGTGATTTACAGGATTGTGACTGGGAAAACTGTGATTTTAACGGGTCAAGTTTTCAAAGTTGTTCCCTGGCAGGTTCAAAGTTTAAAAACTCACTTATTCTTGAGTGTGAGTTTAGGAATTGCTTGGTAGACGAAGATTTTCTTAACCGGAACCCAGGATTTCAAAAGTCTTTTGAACTCGTGAAGATTTCAGCGCAGAACAAGCTCAAGGTCTCCAGTCATCCATTTCTGGATACGGTGTTTCAGAACTTTAGAGATTCAGAATTATTTTTTCTCACGAGGAAGGATTAGACATGTACAAATTCTTGCTTTTTGTTATATGCACTCACTGTGTATTCGCTGTCAAAACTGGTGTTGTGGACTACAAAGCCGTCTTTGAGGCGCACCCATGGGCCAAGCTCTATGATCATGGTTTTTCACGAATGCGTAATCCTAGAAGACCACTGTTACCTGACACCCGCAATGAACTGCTTGTCAAAGCAGCTAATTTATCCGAGGATTTTCATCAAAAGCTTCAATCCATCAAGATACAAAAACTACGAAAAAAAGAGTTACTCGAGAAAAATATCGCCAGCGGTAAAATCGATACACTTAGCTTGCTCGAACAACTCAAGACCATCAATAGTGAGCGCCACAGCAATAACGAATCAATACTTAAACTCTCATCAGACTATGAAAAACGTCTCGACTCTGTTTTACAGCCATTTTTTCTAAGCAGAGAACGATCGTCACAAGTACTAAGAAAGCTCGAAAAGGATCTTTACACTCGCAGTGAAAAGATTCGGATTGAACAGGGGCTGGATTTTATTCTCTCCAGGTCTTTCCCGTCCCTGAACCTGTCCTTTTTCCGACCAGGATTAACACTCGCTCATCCCCTAAAGAGCAAGGAATTGAACCCCGAGGCTATTTCCAGATTTCTGAACCAACATCAAACCCTGCCAAGAAATGTAGAGATGTTTGATCAGGAACAGGATTTAACCAGACTGCTTTTAAAGAACCTCAGAGAATCCAGAATTGGAGGCCTATAATGAGAAAATTTCTATTCAGCTTTGTACTTTTTCTTTGTCTTGGACTTCAAGTGTTACTGGCCAAAAGTCCTCAGGACTTAAAGGCAGAGTTTCAGGAATATCTGCAAAAGAAAAATCTCAATAGTGGAAATATTGAGCAGCTTTATCACAAAAATTTTGCCTGTGTTCGTCGTCTGGATTTGCTGCTTCTTCATCCTTCCATGAGCCTCTTTGATTTCAAAACCCAACGATTCGCCATGGGTCCCTATGCAGCTCTTCTTCTGGAGGAAAGCAATTTTGAGCGATTGAAACTCAGCGGACTGAAGGGTGAGCAAATCAGCCTCGATACAGACAGGGAACTTGAAGAATACGCCCGAATCAAGGCTACTCGCTGGACAACTCCAAAAGAAAGTCAGGAAAAATTGCAAGAAATTCAGGAGGAAATCGAGCGACATATCCAGACTGTTCAAAAGCGCAAAGGTTTTCAAATTCTGTTTTCCGAGAATAGTTTTTTGCAAGCTCAGGCACACCCCAGAGTCTGCCTTTCCAAAAACCTTTCAGATATTAGCTCTGAGGTTTTCGAAGAGATTTTGAACAATCATTCAGGCTTGAATCAAGAACAACGAACCGAGCTTCTAAAGACTTTTTCCTATTGAATCTAATAGCTCAACCTTCTTCTGTTGGAGTCCTTCTCTGTATACAGGAGACCATTTTTGACTTCCACAGGAGGAGTCGTTCCTACTCTTTTGAAATTCTGGAAGAAACAAGTTCTATCCCAAGGCCCCTTTGATTCAAGGGCCTGACCTTGATCACAGCTTGCCATCACTAATTCCCAAGAGGGATTTATTCTCCTAATGAGAGGATATAGATATATTTTATATTATTAGATAATTAAGTTTTTTTGTTTTTTTTTATTATTTTTATAAATACTTTAACAATAACAATAACAGTTCATTTTAAAAAGTTAAGAAAAAGTGGAGAATCATGCAAGCGGTACAGGGTCATAAAGAAGCAATGCTAAAAGTCTTTCAGGATGTAAGTGGAGATCTTCAAGTCATCGTAAACCTTTTTGACATCATTTCCCACAGCTCCGAAGTTGTTACCAAAGAGTTAATAGACAAGGCTAAAAACAAGGTGAAAGGTTTTCTAAAGAGGGTAGGAGAACTTCAAAAAGTTTTTCGAAAAGATGAAACAGAAAAACAGATTGAGGATATTCAGGAAGCCGGAATCAAGTTTCCAGAGATCATTCTTGAAGAAGTGGTGCGACATTTTGAAGAAAAGATCAACACTCAAATGACTGTATACGCCAATGAAGGACGGACCTTAAGTCTCGCAGACAGAGACTTCGAATATGTGCTTAAGTCACTCTTTGACAGTGCCCTGAAAACTCAGGAAGGCATGTTTAGAACAACCTGTGAAGTGAGCATGGCCTCCAACGAGTACGGTGGCGGTTACCCCTTTTACAAAATGAAAAAGCTCCTACAAAGAGTCGGTGGAGATATCGCTGTGGATTCGGATCGAACTCGATTCACCACATTCACAGTGACTATCCCTTTCGATTTTGAAACCTTGTAGCTTGGCCTGGCTGGAAGGCCCAGTCAGGCAAATGACCTGTACCTCTTTGGGGCTCGGAGGGTCCGGGCCCCATCGAGGGATCAAACTACTTCAGAAACTGAATTTTTCGCAAAGTAGCTTTGGAAGATCCGTTTGAGTTCATGGCGATTAAAAAGCCACTGATATCCGGAGTAGAGTCCTCAGGAAAGATGAGTTGGAAATTCTTGTCCAGCTCAAATTCGGAAACAATGACTTTGCCTTCAGGTGCTCCAGTACTCACACAAACATGACGAGAAGTTTCCTTCCAGTACTTGTGCTTGTAGAACTTGCCCAATAGCTCTTTCTCACCAGGAAACAGGGAAAAGAAGTAAGGAGCTGCGGGAACAAAAGGAATTCCAGAAGAAAATGTCTTGGTACCAAAGGCCACATTCACATAGATAGAAGCGTATTTTGATCCGGTTTCATAATTTGCTCGCCTTGGATATTTGTCTACAATCCATTCTACTCGAACCTTCTTTGCTCCCTGAATCGTCTGCTTTTTTCCCCAGACTGCAATGGTGCTTCGTCTTGTTTGAAAACTGATCCCTGAATTTTCAAAAGCCAGTTTAACCTTGGAAGCATATTTGGATTCGTAACCATTCTGCGAAAACCATGCTCCCGGACTGGAGGCTTCCTCGGATGCACTCGTCAAATCAACTTCATAAACAACTTGCGAGCGATCTTCCTCAGCTGAACTGGCATAAAGATGATCAAAAAGCATTTGACGGTCAACGCGAGCCTGCAAGGATACACAGGCAACAAAAACTAGAAAAATTCGTAAAATCATTAGGTCTCCGGAATAGAATAGTTTGTGCACGCACCTATTGTAAGAACGAATTTTAGAATGACTAGTCTAAATAAAAAAGAAATCTTGTTGAGCTAATTTGAGTGGGATAAGATACTTCGCTTACCTCTGTAGAAAGCTATAGATTTATGAACTCTGAAAAAACGATATCAATACAAGCTCAAAACCTTGTTAGTGGAGTAGACCCTGCCAAATTGGAATTGTCCAGGGAAGACAGATTCAGAGAACTTGTTAAGGTAGCCGGTAATTGTTCCCAGGGGACAGAATTTCTCGATTCCATGGTTCAAGACTTGGCTCAGCTGTTTGATATCGAGTGGCTCTTTATTGGAAAAGTTCATAGAAATGGCTCTATTCTTAGTACCTAATCTCTCTACAGTACCAAAGAAGACTGTGATCACCTCAGCTATGAATGGGAAAACACTTCCTGTGAAAAGATCATGGTGGGACAAGATGTTGTCATAGAGGCTCATGTTCGTGATGAATACCCTCTTTCCAAGGGACTGAACGCATGGGGAATTGAGTCATTTGCCGGCGTACCACTTCTCAATTATGAAGGAGAAGTCTGTGGAGTCGTTGTTGCAATGGACTCCAGACCTCGCGAGGATCTTGAAGAAGTTCAGGACGCCATCAAGCTTCTTTCAGCACGCTGTGCACAAGAATTGAATCGTTTAGAAGCAGTTGAATCCCAAAGAAGGTTTTCCGCTCTGTTTAACTCCGCCGGGGTGGCAATGGCCATTACAGATACTCATAGCTTCAAATATCTGGAAGTCAATCAAGCCTGGCATGACTTGTTTGGTTACAACGAGGAAGAAATACAAAACATGACCTTTTTTGATATTACTCATCCGGATGATATCGAAATTTCAAAAAGTCACACCAAAAGCCTAAGTAGTAATGAAATTGATGACTTCAGAATCGAAAAAAATACCTCAACAAAGCGGGCAAAACCATCCATGCACTCACCTCTGTCAATCGTGTGAGAATGTCCAACGGTAAAGAAATCAATGTGGCTGTTATCACTGACATCACTCAGAGAGTAAGGGCCAAAGAAAAACTTGGCCGCATGGACTCTCTCTTCTTTGAAGCTGTTGGGCTATTCAGAGGGTGAGTAAATTGAGTTTAACTTTAGAGACGTCACTCCCGAAGAGTTTCTGCTTTAAGAACTTCCACTGTGCCAGGAAATCTGCGATGGAAAAAGCCAGGGGTACCGCCTGGAAAAACAATTGATCTGCAAAGATGGAAGTCGAGTCTGGATTGACATCAGTATTGCGGGTGTTCGAAATAATGAAGGCGAAATTGAGCACTTTGTGGGTGTAGCCTCCGAAATCTCGAAGAGAAAGGAACTGGAGAGTAAACTCAGATCAGCTGTTCAAAGAGCTGACTCTGCCAACATTGCCAAGAGCCAGTTCCTGGCTAGAATGAGCCATGAAATCAGAACTCCGATTCATACAATTATCGGTACATCGGATCTGCTGGAAGAAACAAAACTTGATGGTGAACAAAAAAGATATGTTCAAACTTTTTCCAAAGCATCCAATTCTTTATTGAACCTGCTCAATGACATTCTGGATCTTTCCAAAATTAAAGCGGGAGAACTTGTTTTGGAAGATGTGGTTTACTCACCAGAAGAGGTATTACAAGAAGTGAAGGCAGTCCTGGGAGATCAGGCCCTTCAAAAAGGTAATCGATTGCAATACACCCTCGAAGGACAGGTTGCTGACTATGTCCTGGGAGACCGCCAAAGAATCTATCAAATCCTGACTAATCTGTGTTCCAATGCAATCAAGTTCACCAACAACGGGGTTATCTACCTGCAGGTTGAAACTAATCAGGAAAACTTGATTTTCAGCGTGATTGACACGGGAATCGGAATCGAAGAATCGAAACTGAATAATATTTTTGATCCATTCGTTCAAGCTGATAGCTCTTTCACAAGAATCTACGGTGGTAGCGGTCTTGGACTCAGTATCTGCAAACAGCTTGTAGAAGCTATGGGCGGGACGATCGAGGTGAATTCAAATCCTGGAAGCGGTAGTGTTTTTCGATTCAGTGTGCCTTATCTTGAAGCTCTGGCTCCGGACATGATTGACTCAATCCACTCGGAGCATAAATCCAAAGTTCTCGCCAAGAGAATTCTTTTGGTAGAGGACACCCTCGACAGTCAAATGATTGTCCAGGCCTACCTGAAAAATGAAAATCACTCAATTCAAATTGCCAATAATGGGCTGGAAGCTATACGAGCTTACCAGGAACAGGACTTCGACTTGATTCTCATGGATATTCAAATGCCCTTGATGGATGGTTTGGAGGCCACGAGGAAAATTAGGCAGTGGGAAATGGAAACAGGAAAAACTCGATGTCCCATAGTCGCACTCACAGCCAACGCCATGCGGGGAGATGCCAACGAAAGTTATAATGCGGGCTGTGACCAGCATCTCACCAAACCTCTTCGAAAAAAACGTCTGCTGGAACTCATCAAAGAGATATAATCCGGGTTCAGCTTCAGGAGGCATTCATTTTAAGCCATAATTGAGCTACAATTTTCTTCCTTGTCCTACAGTAGGAAATCAACATGGCAAAAGAAATCTATTCCATAAATACGCAAAGCGAACCTCATATGGAATTGGTTTTGACTCACACACATGTTCTTATGCGTCTTTCCGACGAAGCCGTAGAAGAGATTCAGAAACAACTCGACAGTGAAAAGGAAAAGGAAGAGCCATTCTCCTGGGTTCAAAGCATCAAGAACTTTGTACTCAACAGCGTCGATAAATTGATTCACAAATCTATCGAATATCCCCTCCACGATATTGAGTCTGTAATCTATGAAGACGGGACCCTACAGTTTGAATACGCCAGGGAACATATATTACGCTTTGACAGTGTCAGTCTGCATGATGAAGACAAAAGCGTCTTGCAAGACTTTCTTCCGGAAGAAGCCAGGCTTTTTGCAGACAAGTTTCGGTCCGCCAAAGAACGCTACAGCAAGTTTATAGAAGGAAGTGATGGAATCGAAAACCTCCCGGGATAAAAATCCATCCCTGCGAGCTGCAAGCTGGTATTTCCTGCAGCTGATCTTCTTCATTTGTGGAAACCTCTTACTGTTTATCAGCTTTTGTCAAGCACTCTTGCTTTGGAGTGAAAGTGGAGTCTTCACCAATCTTGAAATAGGACCATTACGAATCGGGGGACTGGAGTTTCAATCCGCCAGAAAAATTGAGGTTCGTGATATCACGGTCAATACTGACCAGGTTCGTCTTAGTGTTGATTCCTTGTTTGTTCGCTACCAAATCACTCGCCTTCTGACTGGTAAAATTGATCAATTTCATATTCTCCATCCAAAACTTCTTGAACTGAATTCAGCAGCATCTACAGAAGATACCACCGCGCAAACATCTGAACCATCTGTAGTGGATCTTAGAGATTTGTTCAATCCGCTTACAATATATGATCTTAGGGTAGAGGACCTTGAGCTGGAACCCTTTGGAGTAGAAGCGGGAATACAACTGAGTTTACTTGGAAACAAGTTACAGCTCCATCAGTTCAGGGCTTCTCTTGAAAAGGAAGAAGTAAGGCTGAACCTAAGAGATTTTGAACTCAGTCTCAAGGACAAAATAGATCTTTCTCTAGAACACATTATCGTCCATCTAAAAGAAAAAAAGCTTATCCATCTCAAAGAGTATGAAGGGTCCCTGCCTGCGAAACTGGATCCAAAGGCATTGAACCTGGGCAGACACCTTGTTCGTTCTATCTCGGTTACCTTACCTGAAGCTGAAGAAGTAGAAACAGAGATTGAGGAAGAGCCACTTCAAGCTGGTTCCAATACTTCTTCAGACCTTCTGGACTTAAGAAAGGAAATTCTGGCAAAAGACATCAGGTTTGTCGAACAAACCATTTCCAATTTGCAGACTCAGCTCTCTACTACTATCCCTCGCAGTCTACCCTTTAGTCTGGAGAGCTTTGAATTACAGCAAATTCAAGTTCCCGAGCTTGAAGCCGGAATTGAAAATCTCAAACTCAGTTTCTTGAATCAAAAACTCAAGCTGAATCTAATCGCCAAACATCAAAAAACAATAATCCCTGTGTCTATGAGCTATGGCCTGGCTCATCACAGCTTCCTGTGTAACATTCCCCTCGATCTTGCCCACCAACTGCAACTTGGTGAAGAGATGGAACTTCAACTGAGCAACAAGGGGGCACTGGAATTAAAGCTCGAAGAATTCAACGACAAGGGAAGCTATTTAAATCTTGATGTAATACTTAATGTAATCACCCCTGAATTTACGAACAAGATTCCAGTTAAGCTGACTGCAAATATCAAAGGGCTGAATCTGGAGTCCCCTTCGATAGAGTGGGCCAGCCTTCAAAGCACACTGAAGACAAGTGCAGGACTTCAGTTTCTATTGCAAGATGCAGGAGACTTTCAATTACTTTCCAGCCTGAAAGACACCAAGTTTTACAAAGGTACCAAGGCTCAAATTGAAAAGTCAGCTCTACATTTAAATGTCAAATTTTCCCAAAACCTCAACAAGATAGTCGTTGAAAGCAATTCCCAGGGGATCAAGGAGAATATATTTCCATCCCTGGCCAAAATTGAGAAACAGAACTTTCGACTCGTTGTACAAGACCTGGACAAAGTCGATTTGGAATTTCTCATCCCTGCCATCCAATCCACTGACATTCAGATCAAGACTATTCGAGCAAAGCTAACTGGATCGATTCTGGATACTCTCACGGGTCAAATTGCACTTGAATCCATGAAGAGTGAGCCCTTTGGAAATCTAACCAGTCTAACCATGGATTTCACAGTCAAGGATCTGGAGTTGAATGGAAGGTATGAGTTGAAGAAGTTTTCACACCTGGATAGCAAGGTAGAGAAGCTTTCAGGATCTATTAGTGCAAACGGTAAGGGTATTCGCGGGGAGACAATCATTCCTGGGAGTACTATTCATCCACGGCAGTTTACGAGCTTTTCCAGAGCCTTAGCCTATATACCGAAATCTGAAGGAAGCACTCAAGCAGCTACAACTACTACAAGCAGTTCTGACTTTGGCTTTGTGTGGAAAGTTCACTCTCCTGAAAAGGCTAAAATCCATATCCTGGATGAAATGGCCGTGGTTGATTTGCAACCGGATATGAAGTTCGACCTGCAAACCGGTTTACAAGGTACTCTCAGGGTCCTGCATGGAACCTTTTACTATTCCAATCGCGAACTTAGAATTCTTGAAACCGGCTATGTAAAGTTCTGGCCAGCCCAGTCTAATTTAAAGAGTAAAAAATCTATGAATTTCAGTACCACAGCAACGAATCTGGTAGCACAACTGGTTCATCTGTGGAAGCAGAACTCTGAATTTCATGCTCAGGAGGCTTTGGGCCTTCGAGAGAGTATCGAGGTGAACTTCAAACTATCAATGCCATGGCAGGGTGAAACCTTGGTTCTGAAGGTTTCTGGTATGTACCCGGACTATAAAATAAGGGTTTTTGATGAGTCTGGTGCTGAAATTCCAAATGGCATACTGGGTATCTTGCAGCAAAGCATCAAAGGAGCTACTCAGGGTAGTGGGGACAGTGCTCAGGTCGATAAAGCCCAATTACTAAGCCAACAGGCATCTCAAATGGCAAATTCTCAAATCGATGGCTTTTTCAATGACAAGCTCAAGGGTCAGGGTTTGAAGCTCAAATCCTCCTTTGTACCTGGAGGATCCAGGGAGTTTGGAATTGAAAAGAGAATCACCAATCGCATCAGTGTGGAGTACAACAGATCACAAAATGAAAATGAAGCTGTAATCCAGACCCAAAAAATACAATATGAGCTTCGAAGCAAAGCCAGTATCTATTTTCGTCAGGACACTTCAGAGCTATTCAGCGAGCCTGATTCCTCCTTTGGTTTACAGCGCCGTATCAAATTCTAGACTTTCCATGGAATACACACAGGCAGATAAGCCCCCGGTCTTCCGTGTAAAATAGACCAAACTACAAAATTCTTCGGGTAGGAAGAAATTCCATCGAATCATTTCTAAATCAGCCCAAAAAATATGCTTTCAATGACCGAAACATTGATTTATTATACAAAAATTATTGAATTTTTTAATATTTTGTACAGATAAGGCATGAAACTACTATTAATACTCATTTTCGCTACTTGCAGTTTTGCCAGTGAGAAGAGCGAAATTCGTTTAAAAAACAGCAACAAAATTACAGTTTCCGGTTTGAAACTGGAAAAGGACAAAATTACTGCACGTTACTTTGGTGGAAAACTGCAAATTCCCTGGGGTGAGATTCAAGAACTGTCTCTAACAGATACACATGTTGTTTATCTAAAGGATAAAACCCGACTTGTTGGGCTTACCAATCCGGGACTGAAACTGGATGGATTTTTGAATTTAAAGCTACAGGACGGGAAAGTTCTTCGTCTGAAGAAGGAGCAGATTCACAAAATCAAGACCATGACTTTCTGGAAAGAGGAAGAAAGAGTCAAGGAACAGCAAAAGCTCATCATGTCCCGCCAAACATGGGATGGATCTGCTGATTTGGGTTTTAATCTTCAAAGCGGTAACACTGAAGATACTCAATTGAACTTTGCTATCAAAACCAAAAGAAGCAGCGAATTTGATGTCTTTCACATCAATGTATTTGCAAATCAGGGCGAATCCAATGGAACGGAAAATTCGAACAGCGCTAAAATTCAAACCCGCTTTGATTTGAAGAACAAGAAGAATCGCTACTACTTTTTGCACTCCAGTCTGGAATACGACAAGATCAAGAAGATCGATCTGCGAAGCGTCCTTGGTCTTGGTTTGGGGTGGACCTACTATGATACTCCCAAGGAGAAACTTAACATGAGTATCGGTCTCACCACCGACAAGGAAACTCGTGACAATGGGACCAAGAAGTCGCTGGTGACAGCTTTGGTGTCTTCAGAGTTCAGGTTTCCATTTATGGGAAGCAATCACATCGAGGGTGCCATCAATATCTATCCTGACATCAAGGAAATCGGGGATAACCTGAAAGCAGACAGTACTCTCAGTTTTGTGACTCCTGTGACTGATAATACCAACCTGAAGTTGAGCCTCAATCATCGCTATCAGCAAACAGTGCTTCCAGGCGTAGAAAAGCTCGATACACTGCTCGCAACCAGTCTGAGCTATAAGTTCTAATCTGATAATCATCAAGATAAATCGGGGTTGTATCAAAAGCTGATACAGCCCCCTTTTTTTTGACAAGAATTCAGAAAATGTGCAAGTCTTCATGTACCCGATCCACGCTCAGACAGAGATGCTTTCCTGGCTGCAACAGCTATCGTTAATCAAATGACTGTAGCCACCCGTAATACCAAAGATTTCCTTGCTACAGGCGTCTCGCTCATTAATCCCTGGAAACTTGAAGAAAACAAATAGTAGCCCAGGTCCCTTTCGCTAAATAGAAACCGGTAATTTGATATAGCTCTTACCGTTAGATTCCACTTCCGGTAACCTGCCGGCTCGAATATTGAGCTGAATGCTTGGTAATAAAAGCCGCGGGGCATTCAGTGTCCTGTCCCTGCCTTCTCTAAAATCAACAAACTCTTGCACAGTTGTGGACTCTTTGAGATGGATATTACTCTTCTTTTGATCCCCTATAGTTGTTTCATAAAGTAGTTCGCGCCCACCAGGCTGATAATCATGACCTGTATAAACCTGTGTGGAGTCTGGCAATTTGTAAAGTTTTCCATGAATTGAGCTGTACAATTGAGTAGCCGATCCCCTGGGAAAGTCACAACGTCCTGTGCCCGAATCCGGCATGAACATGGCATCACCACAAAACAAACGGTCTTCAATCAAAAAGGAACAGCACGCGGGAGTATGACCCGGTGTTTCCAGAACTTCGACTCGAATGGACCCTGCTTGAATAGTTTCTCCCTGGCGCAATAGTTGATCAAACTGACTTCCATCTGTTTCTACGTCCTCAAGATTAAAATGCTCGGCAAAAACTCCCTGGACTTCACAAATCCCTGAACCGATGGCTACTTTCAATTGAGGGTATCTTTGCTTCAATTGATGGCTGGAGGAAACGTGGTCAGCGTGGGCATGAGTTTCCAAAACGTAGTGTGGATTTAAGTTTTTAGATTGCAGGAACTCACACAGTTTCTCCATAGAGCTTGTGGAAAGTGTGGAGGATGCCTGATCGTAATCGAGTACCGGATCGATAATCACCGCATCTTTTGTGGATTCATCATAGACCACATAGGTCAAAGTCCGGGTTGCTTTATCAAACAAAACTTCCAATTCCATCTCTTCTCCTCCTGCCCAAGGTATATAATAATATTATTATATTTAAGTCCTCTGGGGAAACATCTTTTCATGAAATCTATTTTGCAAGACTGGTCATCAATGAAAACAAGCCCCAACTTTTCAGGATGGTAACTCACTGGAGTGGAAAATAATCAACTTCTCAAGACTCATGTCTCGAATGGAATTGCCAATACCTCCCATTCCAAGTCCACTTTTCTCACTTCCCCCAAAAGGCATCCAATCGACTCGAAATGCTGGATGTTCATTAATCAATACGGTCATTGCCTTGAGTGAAGTGCTGGCCTTCATGGCTGTGTGATAGGACTCGGTATATAGACTGGCTTGAAAACAGTAAGGCAGCGCATTGGCCTGAGAAAAGGCTGAGTCCAGCTCATCATAGCTATAAACTGCCACTACAGGCCCGAAGATTTCGAACTGACTAAGTTTACAATTCTGTGGCGGGTTCAAAATTACAGTTGACTCATAGCAGGATTCTCCCAGTCGGTTTCCACCACACAGAAGCTCTCCACCAAGCTCTATTGCCTCTTGAACCCACTGATCAATTCTCTCAATTTCATCTTTGGAAATTATTGGACCGACTTCCGTCTCTTCACTTAAAGGGTCTCCCGTCCTTAGCTCCTTCGCTGCTCTCACAAAGTCGTCCAGAAACTCGTTCTTTCTATTTTCATGAATATATATTCTTTGAGCGCTTACGCAAACCTGCCCGGCATGATAGAAAGAAGCCTTGAGCAGACCAGGTACAGCTTCCTTCAAGTTAGCATCCTCACATAAAATTACCGGAGCAACTCCCCCATGTTCCAGAGTCGCTTTTGCTCCGGGACTGAGTTTGGAGTTTAAATGAAATCCTACTTCTGCAGACCCAATAAAACTCATAAACCGAATTCTAGGGTCACTCACAATTTCTTGGGCAACTTCTCTCTCACAAAGCAGCAAAGTACACAATTCTTGTGGTATACCGGCCTCGTGTAAAATTTCTACCAGGCTCACACAGGAGAGTGGAGTGCTGGAAGCTGGTCGTACCAAACAGGGCGAGCCTGCTGCGATAGCAGGGATCACTTGATGAACGATCAGATTGAATGGGTGATTGAAAGCGCTGATTGCAAGTACAACACCGCAGGGTTCATAACGGGTAAACGCCATCTTGTTTGCACTGGAGGACGTCACCCCCATTTTGACTTCTTCTCCTGTCAGTTGGTTCATTTCCTGAATAGCAACTTCAATTCCATTGACTGCTCGAGCCAATTCCACTTTGCTATCCACGAGAGGCTTGCCACCCTCCAATGCCGCCTGCTTTGCCAATTCATCACTTCGCTCATTTACCAATCTACAGGCAATCTTTAAAATTCGGATTCTTTCGTGGGCGGGAAGCCAGTTCTGTCTGTCCAGAAAGTAATCCTGAGCCCTTTGGAGTTTGCGATAGGCCTCCTCCCGATTGATTCTTGGTAGTTCAGCGATCAAATGATCGGGCTTATAGGCACTGTATACTTTTAACACACTCATAATTTTTTCCTTAAAATCGATGGCCAACGCTAAAGTAGCTGCTCCAGGTATCTTCACGATTATGATAGACACCTGCTTTGGCTGTTCCATAACGAGCTTTCATGCCAAGCTCCACACCGCCTGCCCATTTCATCTTTGAGCTGTGATAAAGGTCCTTTTTATTATCCGTGGCCATACCCGCATTGAATACTGTAGTGAGATAGATATTTGGTCTGGTTTCCCATTGATGTGCAATCAACAAACTTTGAGAGTAGTCCCCACCCAATGACAGTCGGTCATAGCCAACAAAGTGAGCATCATCCCAGGCATTCCTACCCTGCCCACCAAGATAGTTCCTGGTTAGCAAGCCGGTTTTCGCTCCAATACTGCGATTTTCCTTGTAGACTCCGTAAAGAGTTTGAGAAGAATTCACAGGATAATATCGTGCCAGTTTAAGAGCTTGCTTCGTGAATTCGTAGTTTGAGTTTAAATCCTTGTGAGCATGATAAGCTTCCAGATGAATGATTGTTCCACTCTTTGTAAAGCTCGTATGGTCAAGACTGTCATAGGTAAACAGTCCATGAAACTCGAGGATTGACTCCTCCTGGGCAAGATTGAGATGAGAATAACCATCCTTCAGATAAAACTGCCGCCCTCGCATCCCAATCCCGAATCCGCGGTTATTATTTTGGAGTTTTCCGGCAATTAAATCTGCTCCAAACTCATTGTATTCTGCAAATTGAAACTGATTCTTTGGCCTGACATCTACTTCCTGAAAGTAGACCGTGTTTCGCATACCCAGCACATCTGTAATTCCACGGCTAAGCAAGATCACATTATTGTTTTCAATTCGATTCCAACGTCCAAACTTGGCATCGAGCGAACTTCGAATATTCTTCAATCCAAAAAATCGAAAACGCGAACTAAGTAGAAAGGACATTCTTTCATCACTGTTGTAATTGACTCCGATGTTTAACTCACCCGGTCCCTTCTCCTGAACCTTTACCGTCAAAATGCCCTGCTCCAGCTCATAAGAGACCCAATCAAAGAACTGACTTCCATGAAGTCTGTCGATAGTATCCTCAATCTCTTCAAAGCTCATCATTCGCGGTATATTTTTACCAAACTCACCAATCAGAATCCTGCGGTCTACATCCTCCAAACCTTCAAATCGAACTTCCTGAATCATTAACTCCTTCTTCATATCAGGTAGTCTTTTTTTCACGCTGGCTTGTTCAATTCCATGCTGCGCCAGTGTCTTAAGGATTTGTGGCATTGCTTGCCTTGTTGCATTTTCACCTCTTGCAATCAGCTTCTTGTACTTTCCAAAGTCTCCCGTTGATATCTCCTTCACCCTGGGCGCTATAAGAACATCTGCCATGGCTCTTTGATAAGGATTGGTAGCAGCATTCATCAGACTCATGGACTGATCAATAATCGTCACCATGGAGTCCAGTTCAGATTCAGGGTAGAGCTCTGTACCGACATCCACAGCCAGGATTACGTCAGCTCCCCATTTTTTGGCATCTTCTACAGGCAGATTGCGAACCATCATCCCATCCATCAGGAGACGTCCATCGATCTTCTGAGGCTGAAAAATCGAAGGAAGACTCATGCTGGCCTGTATTGAATCTGCAAGATTTCCGCTCTTGAGTTGAACAGCTTTTCCAGACAGAATGTCTGTTGCAATGGCTATGAAGGGAATTGGAAGTTTTGAGAAGTCTTTTGTCTCATACACTGGCCAGGTAAGTCTTCGAAGTTCTTTCTTGAGTCGATTTCCCTGAATCAGACCGGTAGGCAGGCTGACTTTACCCTTGCGATAGGGAAGAGTAATCACAAAGCGGTCCTGCATGTCTTTTTGATCCAGACTTAAATGGTGTCTATGGGGCTCATCACTAAAGATTTCATGCCATGGAAGAGAGCGGACTTCCTTCTCAAGTTCTTTGGCGTCATATCCAGTCGCGTAGAGACCTCCGACAACAGCCCCCATAGAGTTTCCTACAACCAGATCAATGGGTATTTGATTCTCCGCAAGGACCTTCAAAACCCCAACATGAGCCATTCCCCTGGCACCACCTCCGGACAGAACCAAAGCTACTCTTGGCCTGGAACAAGAAGTTCCCACAGTCAGCAAGAAAAGCATAAGGTAAACAAATCGCTCCATAACTTCCTCTTTTTGTATACTATCGCGTTAGAAGCGGGCATCCTGAACGCTTGCAAAGAGAAAGGCGGGCTAAAAATGGAATTTTTACTGGATCAGAATATTGAGTCTGCACAAGACCTTGGGCCCTCCATATTTGTTGATGGGCGCTGTAAAGAGTTTCTCCCTGAAAGAGATCTTGAGCTTTCGCACTGGATTCCTAATTCAACACCAGGGCAATTTAAAGCAGATACATCCACTGAAATTTGTCTGAAGTACTTAAACAGCAAACCAGACCTGAAGGAGTACAATTTTGTGGTCAATAATCATCTTGATACGGATGGTTTATGCTCGGTGTTCACACTCTTAGAACCTGAACTTGCTCTTGAAAACCAGACTCTCCTGACTGAGCTTTCAAAAATGGGAGATTTTGGCTTTCCAGGATCAAAGGAGGCATCGTATCTCTTTCACAGTCTTTATTTGAAACTAAAACAGGTCAAATCAGAAAAAACAGATCTTCAAGAACAATATCTGGTGATGATTGCCTTCTTGCGCGATGAACTCGTCAGCAAGAAATATTTGTCTGACAGAGAAGCGAGAAAAGCCTGGGATGACTTGAAATCTTATGAGAAAGACTTACATCAACTCATCAAAGTCATAACAGTGCACTCCCGCCTTCATTTCTATATTTTTCCGGAGATACCAAGGGATTTGAACTGGAAGATCGCCTTTGATAACGGACTTCATGTCCAATCTATTCTGCCTGCCCAGATTCGCAATCTATGGCATCCCGAAAGTACAATACTGGTTTTCCTTCCAGTACAGGGTCAATGGCAATTTCTGTTTCTGATGCCTCAATACATCTGGGCTCAAACACCTGGTCTCTATCGTCCAGGTTTCTTAAAACCAACCCGGGATACCAATTCCCATGATATCGATGATCAGTTTTTCAATGAGTTCCTGGATCAAGTCAATAATTTGGAGTCCTCGAAAAATCAGTGGAGACTTGCGACTACCGTTAATCCTTTCTCCAAGCAACTGGGTCTTCCTTTTCCCTGGTTTGGTGGCTGTTTGGACAAGACTAAACAAGATCTCGGCTGCAGTAATCTTCAAGCAGATACAATTCTTGAACTGGCAAAAGAGTATCTTCCTCCAGAGCCTCTGTGGTGATCATTTGAAATTTCCTGTGTTAGTAATTAGACTGGCAAATTGTACTTTCAGTGAATCTCAAAAAAGGGCAGGCTAATGTCTTCGGACTCTCCAACGAAAAAGCCACAATACGGTAAGAAAGTATTAATTGTGGATGACAATCCCGCAAACCTTCTCCTTGCAAAATTGCTGACCGAAAGTTTGGGATGTGAAATTTTGACGGCTTCCAACGGTGAAGAGGCTGTGGACCTCGCCTCGAATCAGTCTTTTGATTTGATTGTCATGGATATTCAAATGCCTGTTATGGATGGTTACGAAGCTACCCTGAAGATTAGAGAGCTCAACAATGGAAATCAGAACATTCCAGTAATTGCGATGACGGCAGACATTTCCAGTGAACAACCTGAAATTGCTGCTAAAAATTCAATGAACGACTATCTAACGAAACCTGTAAGAGAGTCAGATTTTATTGAGGTTTTTGACAAGTACTTTTGTGACAGGGAGTCCGTTCATGAATCAGCAAAGCCTCAGGCAGAAGATTCAAGTTCACCCGGTCAGGCATTGTTTGACCAGGAAAGGCTATCTATTCTAAGAAGAGATTTGGAGGATGATTTTTGTGATCTGTTTGTCCAAATGGCTTCTCACTTTATCAATGGATGCTCGGGAGATCTTGAAGAGCTTCAAGAAGCTATATCCCAAAAGAATACGCTTCTCGCCCGAAAGCATGTCCACAAATTAAAGGGAGGCGCACTCAATCTGGGTTTGTCTCGGTTTACGTTTTATTGTGAAGGACTACAGGAGATTTTTCATCGTGACGGGGAGTTCAATGCGAGCGAGTGTGAAGAGTCAATGAAAGGGCTTTTGAGTCAACAGCAACAATTACTTGAGCTAAAATCAAACTGCTTTGACAAGGATCCATCCAATGAAGAGCTTGATAAGGCTCTTGGCGAACTCTAGACAGGTCTTTTGATGATCACAGTTTTACACTCCCTGTTTGCTATATTAGCTCTAAGCGCCGGTCTGCTTTGTACGACTATTGGAATGCTTCCAAACTTTCTATTTATTTTTCTGGTAGTCAGCTCGATCTGGTCAGCAGTTGCTCTGGTCGTCCGTATTCTTAAAAAAGAGTTTACTGTTCTTTCCTTTCAAGACTCTTCAAAACGCATATTGCTCTTCCAGTGGATCGCTCACACTCTCTTTCGAGTCTCAGGGGCCATATTCTTTTTGCTGTGCCTGGTACTAGATCAATTCAAGAGTTCCGACTTAAACTCTCTATATTATATTCTCGCAACTTCAACGCTTGCTCCTGTCATTGCCGAGTTCTTTCCCAACCCCAAAACACGACCTTACCGCCTCGGTATTCATATTGCTGTTCTGGCGTTCTTGTGTGTTGAAGCGGCCTTCTTACTCTGGCCCGGCAAACCTGCAGAAACTGTGACGCTGTCCCCACCCTTCAAAAAGGACTTCTTTGTATTACAGGGAGGCCCTCGGGTACATACCAACCATCATTATCGGGTTCTACAGCAACAAAATGCTCTCGATTTACTACCTCTCCCTTATTCTTTGGGTGCGGGAAAACCGGTAACTCAGCATAGCTGCTTCTCCGTGCCCGTAGTCTCTCCTGTCACAGCAACTGTAGTTGATGTCCTGGACACAAAGAGTGATCGTGGAGGAATACAAACAACGGAGATCGCCGGTAACTTTGTTGTGTTGGAGTGGGATTCCAAATACTTGTTAATGGCCCATTTGAAGAAGGACAGTGTGGAAGTCAAAATTGGTGATCAGGTCAATACGGGACAAAAACTGGCAGAATGCGGAAACAGTGGGAACTCAACGGAAGCTCATCTACACATTCAGGTCCAGACCCACCCTGAATTTATGCATGAAGACAGTCGAACGATACCTATTCGATGGAAAGGCTGGAAAAGGGAAAATGGAGGCTTCTCTCCTGTGAAGAATGATTCCTGGATTCGAAGAAATGACCGCTTTCTCAAGCCGAAGTAAATCCAAGCTCTTCTCGAAAGAAGTCTTTGAGAATATCCAAAGTGAGGGGTTTTAAGAGAACTTGATCAAATCCCAGACTTAAAATCTGATTCCACTAGTCATCTCTTATGCTGGCTGTCAGAGTAACAACCTTCAGATCTTTGAATTTATCATTCTGACGAATCTTCCCGATGGCATCGTATCCACTCATCACAGGCATTGCCAGATCAAGAAGAACCAAATCAGGAAGAGCATTTTCAAGTTCAAGAAGAGCTTCTTACCCATTCGTTGCGAAACGAACTTTGAGGCTCATTTCAGTGAGAAGCTTCTCCATGATGCGTATATTCAACGCATTGTCTTCCACAAGAAGGACTTCTTCAATGGTGTTGCTCATAAAGGCTCAGGCTGCGTAGGGAATCTTTAGTGTAAAAACAGTACAGCGTGCTTGTCCGGACTCTACCTTGACCTGCCCTCCGGCATTTTGAAGTCGCTTCGCTAATCGATACATTCCATAACCGGCACCCTGATCTCCATCAAAGAATCCGGGTAAGTCTGATTCGGGAATACTGCGTGCAAAATCCTTGAATTTAATCACCAGATGTTGCCGGTCACTTCCCAAAGAAATCTCACAACTTTTTCGATTGATCCCTACCTGAGACTGAATAGAGTTGTCCAGTAAAGAGCGTATTACTGTTACGAATTCATCATCACTCATACGAACCAGACCAATCTCATCATTAGACAAAGCCAAAGAGACATCCAATTGTTCTTCAAACTCAGCCAGAACCTCATCAAGCAACATGACAGGACTCAATGTGCCATTGCCTGCTTCATCCAATTCCTGACGTTCCTGAGCAGTCAGATTACTCTCTACCTGCTTGACCTTCTGACAGATGTTCTGCATCTTCATTTTGGCCTTTTTCAATAGTTCCGGAGTCACTATATCCGGAGTTCTTGAGAGAACGTCAAATAGCTGAACAATTACGTTAAACTCTTTGCTTAACTGCTGAAGAATACCTAAAGTCTCGTCTTTTTTTCCCTGATCCACGAATTCGCTCCCTGTTCTATTCATTTATCGGCTGAGCCACTACCTGTTCTGTAGTCTGCTAAGTGCTACTCCTGCCAAAAAGAGTCTTAAACTGGCAAACTTTGTTCGATCTACTGATTGAGAATGCTAAAATTGTGCCTGATTTCGAGATGGGAGTAAAAAATATGATCCATATTGTTCAAGTTCGCCAGGTCCAGATTCCGGAAATCCAGTTCTTGATTGATCTAAGTGAAAAGGAGTCCCTCAGTTTTCTCAAGCGATTCAAGGCCCAGTACATTAGTGGTGATAATCGCTTTGAAAAAGAAGGAGAAATTCTTTATTTTGCACTAATGGAAGAGCAACTGGTTGGTCTTTGCGGAGTCAACATCGACCCGTACTTGAAAGACCCTCATGTTTGCCGTCTTCGCCATCTCTACGTTCATCCTCTCCACAGAAGAAAGGGTATTGGGACAGATCTGGTCAAACAATGCATTGAACATGCTAAAGATCACTTTCGTCTGATGACTCTTCGAACTTTTGACGAAAGCGCCCAGAAGTTTTATGAAGCACTTGGATTTGAGCAGGAACATCTTGTTTACAGTGCTTCTGCCTACAAGTATCTCGATGATGATCGATACCTTCCTGAAAATTATATTGATAAGATTCAAAGCGGTGAGTACGAGATAACAACCTGATTCAGTCCAGGTCTGAATCCAGGTAGTACCATAAACCTTTTTCCTTAAGGAAACGGGAATGCTCTTGTCGGATCTGTGATTGACCAGTGGGTGTCTGAAAACCAACCAGAAAGGTGACTGAATCAGGTTCGGTTTCAAGCACCTCCAGAAATTCAAACTCTACTTCTTGAATCCACTCCGAAACTTCTCTCTTCAACTTCTTTGAGCGAGTGCGGGGATGATGTGACTGAACAAGAAAATCCACATTACCCAGTGCGTAAGCACTGTAGCGACTGCGCATCAATTCTTCTGCCGTTGTTGCGCCGGAGTGATTCAAATGAATTCTTTCGCAGCAGTCCCCATAATCTGATCCGCTACCGCATGGGCACTGAATTGTACTGTCAGGTTTCATTGCCATAATTACCTACCATAGAAGAACGATTGAACTCGATAGATTGCAAATTATAAATCCATTCAGACTTGGACAAGGTTATATAAAATATCAAGCTTTGCATGATATACGGGAAACAAAAAAGACTCTCCTGCAAATGCGGGAGAGTCTTTTTTAGCAAAGCTTGTGTGCTGGATTACTTCTGCTCTTGATGCAGTTCTTGAAACTGAACTTCCTGCAAAACCGTTGCAGCATCACGGATGATCAATTTTGCACTGGAGATATCAGTCCAGATTCCAATATTGTCTTCCAAAGACACCCATTTCCACCACAAGAATGATTTCATCTTTCCGATTTTTACATCCTTCTCGCCATCTTGAAAGCGAACATAGCTTCCTTCAGTCTTCACTGTAGCAGGCAATGTAAAGAGGCCAGCTCTATAATCACAAACCCATTTGGGCACTGTCTTACAGTCCATTCCACCATCTGGCTTCGGATGACACTCTTGCTCATACTCATAATGACAGTTGCCACGAGTATTAACTCTTAAGTAGGGAACACCCTTCCTAACAATCAAATCCTTACCAGCCAGATCCCAGTTGGGATTCAAGTAGTGAACTGCAGTTCCATCCAGTACGATATCTCCGGCAAAGCTCGTAGCAACGATGGACAAGAATACTGTAATCATCATTCCAAGTTTCATGCTTACTCCTCAATCTATTTATGTTTTTCAATTTATAAAAATTTAGAACGGGACATATTAAGAACAAAAAGAGAAACGTCAAGTAGATCGATGAGGATTTTTTAGCAAAACCAGAATCGTACCCAGATTATCTCCTTTCTCCAACTTCTCTAAAAAGAAGTTGGAGTCGTTGAAAAACCTCAGTAAAGTCCTTTGAAAATGACCCAAAAATATATGCATAAGACCTGTACTTTGAAAGGCAATATTCTCATGGAAATAGTCTCTTTCTCGTACACTCAAACCTCTTCTTATCTCATCTTTGCAGAAATGAAAAAGCTCATACCAGTCAGGATAGACAAGTTTTCCGGTTTCCACCTCCCAGCCCTGAAAACTACTGAGAATTTCCTCTATCTCGGGCATATGGCCGTGATGAGGGTCTCTAACAACACTCATGAGCAGATAAGGGCACTTCTTCAATTCAAGAAGTCGCTTTACATCCCTGAGAAACTGAGTCTGGTTGGAAATGTGCTCAAGAACATCAAGACACAGGGCCAAGTCAAAGTTTCCGCTTACATTTGGGATATTGCCTTTTCCCAATTCGGCCTCGACCCATCTCAATTTTGGGTAACGCAACTTTAAGCTTTCAATTTGAGGCAAAGAGGCGTCGAGACCTGTCGCTTGATGATTCATCAAATTCATCTGAACAGTCAGGTAGCCGCTACCGCACCCTATATCCAGGATCTTTAAATTTTGAGCTAGATTGCCAAGAAAGCCAAGGTAGCAGGCCTGTACCGGAATTGTGGTGTATGCATCAAAGGATGAATCCAACTCTTGTTGGTGATAATGCCTCGACAATTGAATCAATGACGTTTCCTGCTACTTTTTGCGCACTTTTGTGTGTCTTGTGCTAAAACCTTGAGTTAAAAGGTAAAATACCATTCCAAATGCGATTCTCTCCACCGAATGCCTGAGTAATTCGTTTTAGGATCCTTTAAATAGATCCATTCCCGTGGATCCGGGGAAGACAAGGGTTGTCTTTTCTGTGATCCCGGGAAATTTTTTTCCAGGAGAATTCGTCTTCATGAGCTTTGATCAGTTTGGATTGAGAGAAGAAATTCTACAGAAGCTGGAAGATTTGAAGTTTCTAAGCCCAACACCTGTCCAGGCCAAGTGTATTCCAAAAATCATGAAAGGCAGAGACTTGATTGGGCTCTCTCAGGCTGGTACTGGAAAAACACTCGCTTTCGGGCTTCCATTGATCGAGAAGTATAGTGATGAAGCAGGAATTCAGGCACTAATTTTGGCACCAACACGGGAACTTGCTCGCCAAATTGCCTCTGATCTCGCCAAGGTTTCTCCTCTTGGAAAGAGACAATATGCCTGTCTTGTTGGTGGAGAGAGCTTTCAAAAACAACTGGACAAGGTAGTACTGGAACCCAACTTCATTCTTGGTACACCAGGACGCGTTCTCGATTTTTTAAAGTCGGGACAGCTTCAACTTAAAGGGATATCAAGCCTGGTTCTTGATGAAATTGATCGAATCCTGGATATGGGATTTCGCAATGAAGTGAATCAAATCCTGAAGTTTTTACCCAAAAAGTTTCAAGCTTTGCTCTTTAGCGCGACCTTTGATCACGAAGTGGAAAACCTGGCCCTGCAATTGTTGGATCAGCCCGTTAAAATTCAAATTGGAAACATTCAAAAACCAGTTGTAAAGCTTGTTCACGAGCTTTGTAAACTAGCTGATGAAGACAAAGTTCACTATCTCTATTACCTGATCAAACAATATCATATGGACAACCCCTGGATTGTCTTTACCCGCACCCAGGTGGAGGCCACCGCCTTGCATCAGTTCATTTCCCAGTTCAGCTCTCATGCAATTCTGCTTCATGGAGCCATGCTTCCCCGGGAAAGACAAAGTGCCATGGGTGACTTTTTAAAAAGAGACAACGGGATTTTAATTTGTACAGATATCGCTGCCAGGGGAATTCATAAAGATGAAGTGGAACTGGTGATCAGTTTTCGTTTTCCTGATGATCCTGAAAACTTTTTGCATCGTCTTGGTCGCACAGGAAGGGCTGGACGAGAGGGAAAGGCAATCACTCTGCTCTCCCCATCAGATCAGAACCGTTGGCTACATATTCAAGACAGGGTTCAAATTCCCTTTGAAATCAAATCCCCAACTTTACCTGCATTGCCGCAAATCAAAGTTCCCCCGGAGCTTCTTTCAAACACTGATCGATTTAGAAGAGAGAAGAAGGGGTCCGTTAAAGTGTTTGCCACAGGAAAGAAGGGGAAAGTGAAAAGCAATAGCAAGAAAAATCAGCCCAGGAAAAAACCCCGAAAGGGTAAAAGTTGAGAGACATCCTTACGACATATTAAGAAAATAAAAAAATGCAGGCAAGCGAGGCCCTACCTGCATCTAAAATTCGATATAGATTCGATACACAGAAATAGTTCTGGAACTAACAACTATGAAGCTACATCTATTGTAGCGCTCATCTTTTGTACTTGGCAAGGATGATGCCAGCATTATTTTTGTTCTTGTATAGTTTTTTCTTGGTGAAAAATCAAAAACAGGCATGGAACAAGAAACAGTGTAATCATCGTTGCTGCCAGAATTCCAAAACAGACGGTTACTGCCATTGGTTGCCAGATAATCGATTTTCCCCCGAAACCGAGGACTACAGGCAATAAACCCAAGACAGTAGTTGCAGTTGTCAAAGTGATCGCCCGGAGTCTGTCTTTTGTGGAATCGAGCACAGCCTCAAACAGACCCAACCTGTCTCTTCGATTGTTAATGAAGTCAATCAACACAATCGTATCGTTCACAACAACCCCTGCCAAACCCACCATTGCTATATAAGCCAGCATTGTAAAGGGAAGATCATAGATTCCCATTCCCAACAATACACCCAAAAATGCATAGGGGATGGAAACCATGATTAACAATGGCTGAAAGAAACTGTTAAAGAGTGTCGCCAAAATGGTGTACATCAAAAAGGCAGCAATCATGAAGGCTTCTCGAAGAGACTGCAAGGACTTGCTGGTCTGGGCCATTTCCCCACTACCTTCTTCTATGGAAACTTCAGGATGATTCTCCATGATCTTTTGAATCTGATCTTCAATTTTTTGATTGGCTTCAGTAGCTGTAATCCCTTGTTTGAGATTCGCTTCCACCAATACTGAAACTATCTGATTGGTCCTCTCCAGCCTAGTGTAGGTTTTGCGGTGTTTAAGACCGGCAACCTGAGAGAGGGGGAGTGACTTACCAGTTGGTGTTTGAATCAACAGGTTTTCCAGATCTTCACGAGTGCGAATTTCGCCGTCTTTTGCTTTCACATGGACTTCCACTTCCTCATCTTCCCAATGAACAAAGCCTGCCAAAAATCCATCAACTGCAATCGCCACCTGTGTACCAATCCAACTGGTACTCATTCCATACATACCAGCCTCTTCCTCCTTGAGGACTACATCCAGACCTGGTTGACCTTCTTTCAGTGAAAGCGTCACATCGACCAGTCCGTCCACCTCTCTCATATAGTCGTAAATCTCTTGAGAGGCCAGAGCAACCTTGTCACGATTTCGACCCGTAAGTCGCTTACTGACTGGCGTACCCAAAGGTGGTCCCGTTTTCACCTTTCGAACAACAATTTTATCCAGACCTGGATAGCGAGAAGACTGTAGTTTATCTCTCAATTCATCCACCAACTCCTGGGCATCTCTGGTGCGCTCATGACTCTCTTTTAGATCAATGGTGATCTGTGCAAGATTCAAACCTCTTTGAAAGCGGTAGTTAGCATCCATTCCTCCACCCACAAGGGCGGTTATATTTGTAAACTGATCTTGGCAAATCGATTCCAAGTCACGCTCCAGAGGAGACAAAAAATCAAAGCTCTGCTCCAGAGTTGCCTTGTTACTACTCTCTACATTTACCCAAATTTTGCTCACATCACTGGGAAAGAGATCCTGTTTTACAGATCTGCCCAAAAAGAGATAAGGAATGGATGCCGTACCAGCCATAAAGAAACTCAATACCAAAAAAGCCAGTTTTGGCTGGCACAAGAACTTGCGTAAGAACCTGTCCAATACGGCTTCAGCTGATTTCCAGGCATTTAGAATTCTGCTTCCCGGTTGTGACTTTCCCTTAAGTTTCTGTTCAAGTTTGGTGAGTTCCATGAAGTGGCACGGCAACATCAAAAAAGCCTCAATGAAAGAAGCAATCAGAATAAAAGTGACGGTGATCGGAATAATAATCATCACCCTTCCCATCTCTCCGGTCATGATGACCATAGGTAAAAAGGCACAGATTGTCGTCAATGTGCTTGAAACCACTGGATAGAGTACTTCCTTAGCTCCATCGATACTGGCTTTTGCCAAATCACCGTGCTTTTCAAAGTGCCTGACTATATTTTCCAGAATGACAATCGCATCATCCACAACCATCCCTGAAACAATCACCAGTGAGAAAATACTGATCTCGTTAATCGTAATTCCATACCATTCAAGAAAGGCAAAGCCTGTAAGAAAACTAAACGGTATTCCAATAATTGCCAGGAAACTGTTTTTCAACCCTACAAAGAGCCACAGAATCATAAAGACTAGAACAATGCCGAAAGACAGATTGTTCTTTAAGACACCCAGTCGCCGGGTAATATCCAGTGAGCTGTCATTGAAGTAACTCAATTCTATTTCCGGAGGTAAGGTCTCTCGAAACTTCTCACAAACCTCTTTGACTCTGGGTACCAACTCCAGCGTGTTCACCAAACTCTTCTTTTTGACGTTCAATACGACAGCCAATTGACCCTTTTGCTTTCGATAATTGGTCGCCTGCTCAAAGACAGAATTTACGCTCGCCAAATCTTTCAGACGCACAATTTTGCCACTGACGCTTCCCTGAATTGTCATGTTGCGCAGTTCCTGCAAGTCCCTGAATTCACCTCTTGTGCGAACCTGAAAACCTGAGCGATCACCGCGAAGCGTACCCGCCATTATATTTTTACTATGATTGGATACAGCCTCGTACACCTGAAAGTAACTCAGTCCGTAGTGACGAAGCTTTTCGCTGTCAATCTGTACTTCAATCTCGGCATCGCGGATGCCACCCTCATCAATCTGGGCAACCCCGGGAACCTGTTTTAACCTGTCTTTGAGAAGCAGAGCGTACTGCTTGAGAATCCTCTCGTCGCCGGCTCCACTGATTACTATAGAGTAGGCAGGACGCCAATCCTGGGTTTCTACCAGTATTGCTCTGGGTTTTCGGGCATTGTCGGGAACATTCTCCACTTCCTGGATTTTGTTCTGTACTTCCTTGTAGAGTTCCTCATAGTCTTCATTTTTCAAATTCTCATCAAACTTCATTCGAATCTGGCTGAGACTTGGCGTGCTGATACAATCTAGTTCAAGAATATTGTTCACATCAGCCAGTTTTTCTTCCATAGGAATAGAAATCTGACGTTCCACATCCTCCGCTGTTGCACCCGGCCAAACCGTACTCACGATAACAGTCCCGAAATTCATTTCCGGGAAAGCTTCCATGGGAAGTCTTCGAAAGGAGAAGTAACCCATCGTTAGCAAAATTATGAAGAGAAGATTGGTTAAAACAGGACGTTTAACAAAAACATCAATCATGTGTCTTACCTGGAAAAGGAGAGGAGTTTTAAACCAATGTACTTTTGTGGACTCCAGGGAAAGAACAGACCGTTGCGATACTCTCCTTCAATCGTTTGTAAACGAAATCCCTGAGACTGATGAATTCGAACCTTGTAAGTTCCATGGCTCTCCTGAACATAATCAGCGGGGATAGAAACTTCAGATTTTAACCAGGGAACACTCACTGTAAGGGTCTGCCCGTGAAACAGTTGATACTTTTCCTTATAGTGAAGGCTGTATTCAAGAATGACCGAGCCATTGCTTTCATCTACTCGAGGATGAATTCTTTGCAAAGTGGCCTTGGAGTTCTCATCAAATACTTTCAAAGTCAATCCCGGCTCCTGACTTTTCGCCACTTCATAGGGGACTTGAACCAACAATCGAAGCTGTTGCCAGTCCAGCAGTACAGCAATAAGTTGAGACGGATTCACCACATCTCCCTGCTCAGCATGATAGCTGGAAACTACTCCATCGAAAGGTGCTTTGATTAAAGAGCGTTCAAGATGCAATAGCACCATCTTTTGACTGGACACCAGTTGGTCTCTTTGCAATTCCAGTCTGGTGAGCTGCAATGCTTCTGATTCAATCGCTTCTTCAGTATAGGCCTTGGGATTTCTTCTCCTTCGATCCAGTCTTTTTCTGTAAAACTCGATTTGGGCCTTTAAGTCACGGGATTTCAGCTCCAGTTCTTGTTTTTGAATCTGCAAATCCTGACTGTCCAGCTCAAAAAGTACCTCACCCTTTTTTACTATCTGACCGACCTCGCAAAGACGTTTTGCTACAGGGGCCATTCTCTGTGCTGATAGTTTCGCTACTCTTTTGGCTTGAACTAGTGACTGAGCCAAATGGAAATCCTGATGCAGTCTTTGTTCCAGAACAATGCTTCCCGATTCACCCGATAGTAATCCGGACTTTTGTACTGGGTTCTGACTAGCTAAACATATTCCAAAAACCTGGGCATAAAGGAAAATTGCTATCTTAAAAGTTCTAATACTCGTGGTCTTGTCCTGATTCTACGTTTGATTCTTTCGATATCCTGCTTCAGATTCTCAGATTCAGACTGATTGTGTCGCTGTGCCAGAGTATACAAACTTAAAGCAAGTTTCAATTGAGAATCCATTTCGTAAAAGAATGCCATATGATGCAAGACCATCGTATAAAAGCTGCGGCTCTGCTTGTCATGGGGATTCATAAAAACAGTCCTCTCCAGACTTGATTTGAGTCGGGACAGGCTCTGAATTGCCTGTTTCGCTCTTCCAGCTCTGGCCAGCTGATGCAAACCTGGAATATGAGACAAAACTCTTCCATCCAGAGTGAATCGAAACCGGCTTTGCTTTTGACTCCATTCATACTCAAGCTCTTTTCTAAAGAGGTCAGCTATATCTCTTTCAATTTTTTGAAAACTCAGGGCAGGTTTGCCGTCATTTCCATAGGGAATCTTAAATGGCTTCAACGTAGAGTCAAAACTGTATAGAGTCTCGCCGCTGAGTAAGTGAAAAAGGTTTAACACCAGTCTGGAGTTCAACTCACGATTTTCGAGTTTGTATTCAATTTTCGCCGCCAGCAAGGTATCCACACTGGACAAGCTATGAATTCTTCGAAGGCCGGCCTTGTTGTGCGAATCCACTTTCAATGCCTGCTGCAATTGAATTTGTTCCGGCTTGGTGCGTACAAGTCCTGCAATTGGGCAATGTAGAGAAAAGAGTTCAATGATGTGATTTGTCAAAGACCCCGACTGATCCCCCACAACTCCTTGAAACAAGACCTTTTGATAAGGAAACTCTTCAAGAGAATAAACTGGATAGGAGACATAAGCCTGCTCCACTTGAACAGATTTCGGAACTGTTTCAGCTACCGACTGACTAACAGTCAAGCAGACAAAACCAAGAAGCACTCCAAGACGAATCCACATACATTGTATGCTATACCCAAACTGTGCGCTCAAACAAGCTTAACTGTTCAAGTTTAGCCGCCCAGCAAGCCAAGCACACTGGAGTTACGCAGATTTGCCTGAGCAAGCAAACCAACACCTGCCTGATTCAACAGTTGTTGTTGAGCCAATGCGGTGGTTTCCACGGCAAAGTCAGCATCAGCGATTTGAGAGTTAGCAGCAGTAAGGTTTGTCGTTACATTCCCCAGATTATTAAACTGAGACTGGAAACGATTGGATTGTGCTCCGATTGAAGATCGAGCACTCGAAACTCTGTCAATTGCACTGTCCAACCTGGACAAGAAACTGTCTCTTCCTTCCTGTGACTGAAGATCAACTTCACCAAGTCCCAAACCACCTCGTGAAAAATCACCAAAGGAAAACTGACTGCTTTGACCCTGGTTTGCACCTGTCTGAAAGTTCAAACCGCTTCGCTGTACGTTCACAGTGATATTGGTATCCCCACTACCGCGCTCCGTCTGATTGCTAACCCCCAGAGCCGATTGAAGATTTTCTGCGCCTGCGCTGGTATCAGTAATTGTAACTTCTGCATCTGCTCCAACTGCATTGGATTCAAGACTTAACTGTCCATCGCTGAATTCAGCCTGAATGTCTTGTCCCTCGTTTTGAAGTTGAGTATTGATGCTGTCCTGAATTTCAGCTTCTGTCAGAACAGTTCCTGCTCCACCCAGATTAACCGTTGTAGACGCTCCTGTCCCATCGGACACTTCAAAACTCACAGCCGCATCAAATTTAACTCCCTGACTTACCTGAGCATCATTGGTATTTCCCAGTCTCTCTGCTCTTGAAGTTGCATCAGCCGCAGCAGTCAAACCATTCTGGATTCCAAAGGATTCTGAGAAGTCACCATTTGCTCCGCTGACGGTGAAGTCTTCACCAACATTATTCCCGGATACAGTGATATCACCATTGTCATCAATTGTTGCCGTGAGGTCCACGTTATTAGCAGCAAAGTCAGTGTTAAGCTGACTGACTACATCATCAAGAGTACTATTACCTGCAGCAATATTAACAGCAACAGCGTCACCGTCTGCGTCAGTAAAAGTTGCCGTAGCGGCATTTTCGAGAGTCACTACATCTTCTGTTTCTACTTGCTGACCTTCTACCTCGGCTGATTCCAGGTTTTCAAACTGAAGTTCGACGCCATCAATGGCGCCCCGGGCTCGACCATTGTCATCAATAGATACAGTTCTGCTCTCGCCATTACCTGTTACCGTAAGCTCTCTGGTCAAATTGCCGTCGGAATCTCGACTGGCACTTACTGTACCGGTAAAATTACCACCCTGAGTGACTTGTCCAGTCACAAAGGCTTGCGTACTGTTGCCTTGAACCTGTGCTCGACCTGATGTTGAACCATCAAGCAAATTCTTTGTATTGAACTCGGTTCTGTTTGCAGTGTCATCGATATTTTCCAGGAGGGCTGAAGCTTCCTGCTCGATTGCGGCTCGGTCTTCATCAGTGAGAGCACCGTTACCAGCCTGAACTGTCAATTCTCTCAGCCTTTGAAGATCTTCACCTGTGTTGGACAAACCGCCATCTGCTGTTTGCAGCAAGCTGATCCCGTCCTGAATATTAGAAGAAGCTTTTCCAAAGCTTCGAATTTGAGCACTTAACTGGGAGGATATGGCCAGACCTGCAGCATCATCAGCACCCGAATTGATGCGAAGTCCAGTGACTAGACGATTCAGTGTCTTGTTGAGACTTTGATTGGTTTTTTGAAGGTTTCCCTGTGCGGCAAGCGCAGAAATATTATTCGTTATACGAAAACCCATAAGCAACTCCCTTTGCGCCCCTTACCGTGTCCATCCGAGGAAAGTTCTATCGGGACGTTTTTTGCATACGCTACCTATTATTCTAGTCCTATTTAGACTTATTCGTCAAAATGAAAACAAAAAAAGACAAGATCAAACATCAAAAAGTTCAGGTCGGTGTGAAGGCGATCTCACAAGTCATGAGGTACAATCCATTCATGCAAAAGGGACCTAAAAGAGGACAGGGAATTCGTCGCAAGACTCTGTCGACCTTCTTAATCGCGTTTTCACTTCCTCTCTTCTTTCTATTAAGAGTTGGTTACGACAACTTCATACAGGCCCAGGACCTTCAGGAAAGAGAGTCAATTGCATTGCAAAGTGACGCCGTTCATCGATTGGATGAAATCTATCAAGAATTTGAGAATACTCTCAAAAAAATCGGAGTCGACTTTTACAAACAACGTTCCTTAAAGAAGTTCTCAGGATATGACGACCCCGGGCTTTGGACAAATACAAACATTCGCTTCTTCGAGTTTGCAGCAAAGAAGGAAGGCATTCTCCAAAGGTATCAAATCAATTATTCCAAATTCAGAATCCTTTTCAAAAAGCATGTGTTGGAGAAACTGCTGACTGACCCCTCAAGCTTTGATCCCACATCTTCGCCCATAAAGATTCAGATTTATGTGCTTGAAAAGTCAATCTTCGATCCTCAATATTCCACAAATGAGAAGTACAAACCCAGGTTAGTCGACGGCAAGATCAACATCTCGACACTCTTTCCAGACGGACTGCCATCGGAGCAAATTTCCAAATATGATGCTGATCGCTTCCTTGATTCATATCCCTACACGGACTGGTTTCACCACTTGCCGACTCACGCTGTATTGCATCCAAACAACGATATTCTGAATCTGTTTTGGGACAACGCCATTCAAATTCTGCGACCAGTAATTCGTACCTATACATTTGGTCCAGGTCTCGGACTAAATTTTGGTCTGAAGGATTACACCAGCGGAATACGAGCTAACCTTATGGATTATAGAGACAAATTCCTGCCTCTCAACTTTATGGGATATGAAGTGGAAACCTATTGGAATGTCTTTCCCCATAATTTTGACTATTCCCGGTACCTGGAAGGTGATCTGGAAGCCCCCAGAGCCTACTATTTGTTTCTCCTGGACAAGGTTCGTGCCAGACAGGCATTCCTGAATAGAATAGAAGATGGTCAATGGACAAGTTCATTTTCCAGGGTTGAGAAAATGCTGCAGGACTTCAGAAGCTGGATCTCGCACAACAAACTGGGAATTCAGGGCATTCTTCTTGGCTCAAGCAAGAAAATTCATCAGGGGGAAGAACCGAAATATCATAACTTCCTCAAATTCATCCCTTCAGATTACACACAAGCCCGTTTTAAAAACGAAGAAGAACTGGAAAAGCTGACTCTGGTCGAGCAACTTGGCAAAACACGCGATCGCGACATCTCGATTCTGGGCGAGCTGTTTCAAAAGGAGTATCCCAAGCTTGAATGGAATGAAGATGCAAAGAACCTGACTTTGCTGGCCAGAAAATGGCAGAAACCCGTTAGCGCTTCGCTAATGAATCTGGATCAGAAGATCATGTTTGGCAGCGTAGTACCGTCTCGAAAAATTGAAGATCTTTTCTTCCTGGTCACTCAAGACCCTCAGGACTACTATGAAAGAATTCAGAAAAATGGATGGCTAATCCTTTGCCTGGCTTTGCTTTGTCTGATAATTGCCATCAGTATCGCAATCTTTCTGTCCAAAACCATTCTTGAGCCAATTGAACAGATGCAGTCCGTTCTAAGCTCAATGGCCATTGGTAACTATTCTCAACGACTGGATCTTCAAAGGAAAGATGAACTTGGTTTACTTGGGAACAGCTTTGATCGAACTGCAATAGACCTCGAGACAAGGCTCAAAGCTCTTCAAACGATCTCGGGTCTTTATCAGGCTTTCAATCTTGGTGACAAGTTTCAATTGATTCTCGAACAAGTCCTTTCTGACTTGACTGATTTGGTTCAGGCACAAAGTGGAGCCATTGCAATCAGTGAAGGTTCTTCCACACCCAGAAACGACTGCTGGATCAGGAATGGACATCTGGATGATCAAGCTCTTTCAGATTCGGTAGCTCTTATGAAGGAAGAGATTCAATGGAGTGAAGTCAATGATAGTGCCAATATTTACTGGAAAAGCTCACAGGAATTACCGGAAGGTTCTGTTCACATTTTTCTTGTTCTTGTTGATTGCAAGAATCAGGATGTGCTCGATCTTGTCAGTTTTTTTCTGGGTCAGCTACTCACCTTGATTACAAAAAACTATTTCAACTCCATCCATGAAGAAGTCCATAAAGGACGGGAACTTCAGTTAAGTCTAATGCCACAGAAAGAGCTTCAGGATACGGCTTCTTATCTGTTGAAAAGTTACTACGTCCCGAGTAGGGGTCTGGCTGGTGATTTCTATGATTTTCGACAGATAGATGATGAGCTGCATTTGCTAGTAGCCGATGTAGCTGGCAAAGGAATTGGGGCCGGGTTGTACGGAGCCTGTGCAAGGAGCTATCTTCGTTACTTCCAGACATCGGGCATCAATCCATCACAAATCCTTTCCAGGGTAAACATGTCCTTGCTGGATAAAGGATCCTCTTCCCTCTTTATCACCGTCTTTTATGCTATTTACAATCCACAGAAACAAGAAATTCGCTACGCCAGTGCCGGTCACAATCAAATGCTTTTGAGAAGGGCAGACTCAACAATCGAAGAGCTCAACGGAAAGGGAATACCCCTTGGAATGTTTGAACAGGCAAGCTACTCCCTCGAAACCGTGAAGTTTTATGGCGGAGACAGTTTGCTTTTGTACACCGACGGAATCAGTGAATGTGAGTCACCAGATCTGGAACTGTTTGGAATTGAGAGAGTCAAGAACTGGCTTGCACAGGAAGAAGAGTTTAAAAATCATTTTGAAAAACTGATTCAAAGACTGGATCAACATCGTCAGGGTGGAACTCCTTCTGATGATATGAGCATGATTTACATGAGGTCGTCACAATGAAAGGACGACTGGGTAGAAAGCTTAGAATTCTTTTGCTTCTCAGCATCAGTTTGAGTTTGGCTGTTTTACTTTACTTCAGCCTGAAGTCTTTTCAGATTCGACGCTCATTACTGGTACAACGAGCTCTGGAAAGTCAGCAGGAACGATTGCTTCAAATCGAGCAGTTCTACCTTCATGATCTTGAGTCAGCCTTCAAGGAAACTATTCAGCAAACTCTTGAAGATTTATCCCTTAAATGGCGAGCCGAAAAAAAGCCTGTTATCAACAGGAACTTAAAACATCTGGATTTTTGGAGAAGTCACTATATTGAATATACCTTGCCAAAGTTTGGGCTGATTCTTCCAGAAAAACGTGAAGACCTGATTCAATCCGAACAAAATTTACCGGTGCGAAAGCAAATCCTCAGTCAGAAAATAGGGGAAACCAGAGACTTTTTCGAAGTCCTTGAAACAAACCTGAAAATCTATGACAGCGCTGAAAATTTGATGGTTCGATTTCGTCATGCTGGCAACACAGTTGAGAGCTTTAGCAGTCAGGAAAAGATCGCTATTGATTTTTACCAGCATGTAGAAAGAATCCAGATCTTTAACCGCATTCGAGAAGCACTTAGTGATTCCAGTCTCACACAGACTCATATTGAGGATTTTCTCAAAATTAACAAGAGTTTGAAGTGGAAAAGGAGTCTCGAGTCAGCTCTGGAGTCTCAAGATTCAGAAAAGATTCAGGGGATCATCCAAAGATTCCTTGAAGAGCGTAAGAAGCTACTACGCAGTCTATTCCAGTTCAAAAATCATAAGAAGAAGAAACAACTCCGCCGATTTCACACTCTATTGTCCAGGATTTACGGCGAGCATAACTTCCATAAGGCTTTACCAGCAAAGAGAAAGCCGTATCAAAGTCTCAAAGAGTATCGATGGCAAGAACTCCTGGACATGATTGATCCATTTGGTCTCAAAATTCACAGCTTTTTGAAGAAAGTGGGATCACATACCAATGATCTGAGAGACTATTTCTTCCTGTACAACCGGGATAAATCCAGTCACTTTCATATGTTTTCCAAACCTCTTCACTACCGAAACATAGAAGACCCGGACTGGCGCGGTCAGCAAGCTTTGCTGGATGTCATCGTGAATGGAATGACACTGAGAGATGCCACAATGGACCCCTATAGTTGGGATACAATCCGAGCTATTGTTGGTATCCAGACCAGTGATGGCAGAAAGCGCTTTATTCACTACGGAATCGGTAAGGAAGAAGTCATCCTGTACAGTGATCATCTGCCAGTTCGAAAAAGCTATGATGCTTACTTTTATGGTCTTGAACCCTTGCAACGCCTCTTGAGTCTGTGGATGATCAAACGCTCAAGAGTCAAGGACCTGTACCTTTCCATGCTCAATGAAGTGCAGTCAAACCAGCAGGTTCTCTCTATTGGTGAAATCGCTCAAAGACTCAATCTTTCGCGCTCACCATCTACAGGACAATTTCGTTATGACTTCTCCAGACTCTCAAGCAGTTTAAGTGAAGTCTATAATAAAATGATTTTGCAGTTTCAACCAGGAAATCCCCAACAGTCGCTCTCACCTTTTCATCAACTTTTTCACTTTTTCAGCTTGAACAAAAGGGACCTGAATCACTTGAGCAGTTTGCAAAGTCTCTGGAGTCAGCAAACAAAGGGAAAATTTCTTGAATTCAAAGATCTGGACCTTTATCTCAAAGAGTTTTCACAGCAAACAGTTGAGCCTCTTGACCAGGACTCTTTGAAGCTTTCACCCAAAGCCTTGCGTCTGGGCGACACAATAGTCTTTGTTCTTTACAGCTCATTCTTTGAGCAACTTTATGTGGCGAAAATTCCCAGAGACTCAATCGAAGGCGAGCTGGACAAACTGTCTTACATATTACTGGGCATCGTGCTTGTTTCACTATCTGTCAGTCTCTTACTGATCAACAAATTAAGCCTCTCCATACTTTCTCCCGTTAATCTTATCAGCCGCTCCGTGGAAAACTTTAAAAACAACCCCTCAAATCTACCCCAACCTACAGTCTTCACAGGAGATGAGTTAGAGATGGTTGATCGGCTCTTTGTAAAAATGTCTCACATTACAAGAGAAAGAATCTCACAGCTTCAGACCATGAATACTCTTCTTGAAGAGGAAGTTCATGAGAATCACTTTCATCCTGTGGCCAAAATCATGTCTGATCTGTTTGATCTTCCTAGTGTGCATATCCTGGTCTTTGACCAAGGCTCACAAAGCAGAATATTCCTGAATGGAAATCACCAGTTTTCATTAAACATTCCAAGCCTTGAAAGCCTAGACATTGAATTTGAGTCAGGCTCCTTTCAAGAGATTAGTCTCGAAGGTGAAAGAGTTCAGATTTTGGGTTTAAAGAAGAGCTTTTCAGTACAAAACTCTGAGAGTCAGGAAGATCCCTGGTATGCACTGGTACTGTTACAAAATCCTCCCGGCGACTGGTTCACCAATGAAAATCAGAGCATGTTCTATGCCTTTGCTGACCAATGGATTACTCTTGCCCATCGACTCCACCTCAATCAATTTCATGAAGAGAGTATTGAAGGAAGAGAAGTTCAAAACCAACTTTTACCACAACTATTGCCTCAACTGGAACGGGTTGATCTTTGCGCGCACTTTGAAGCGGCTCGATTTCTCGGAGGAGACTTTTATGATTGTCGAATCAGAGGAGAAGAGCTTGAAATGGTCATTTCGGATGTTAGCGGAAAGGGAATTGGGCCCTCTTTGTTTGGAATGACCTGTAAGTCATATCTGGAACTGTTGGGTGAGGGAGATTCACTGGTTGAGATTTTACAAGCATTGAACAATCAGTTGTGTGAAGAAGATCGGCAAAGTCTGTTTGCAACCATGTTCATCTGTCGTCTGGACTTGAAGACACATAAACTGCGCTACAGTAGCGCTGGTCATAATCGAATGATTCTTCAAAGGGCGAACAAGGAAATCGAATATCTCAGTACGGAGGGAATCCCGCTCGCATTTCTTCCGGGACAGGAATTCGAAGAAATGGAAACTCAGCTTCACCCAGGTGATCTTCTATTTTTATATACTGATGGACTCGTCGAGCTCGAGAACCCCCAATTAGAATTGTTTGGCTATCCTAGAATAGAGGAAACGCTAGCTATGGAATATTCTTCTTGTCAGGAGTTGCAGGAGAACTTCCTTCAAAAGTGTGAGAGTTTTCGAAAGGACCGTTTACCCTCCGATGATTTGACAATGCTGTTTCTAAGGGTTTGATCAAGGCTGACGTACAACTCGAAAACCGGTTGAATCTCTCCTTCTAAATCCCCTTTTGCGACCTGTTTTTGAAAACCCCTTCTGTTCTCGTCTTCCGCACGATGCATGGCTCAAAGAGCTACGATAATGCCCGCCCATCATAAAGCTGGTCTTCATGCGGTCCAGAGATTTATATCTCCTTCTTTCCTGAAAGTCAGTAGAGTTAAACTCCAGGGGATAAACGAATTCATCCACGTTACCTACCATGTCATACAACCCATATCCATTAGGCTGTTTCTGTCCCACTGCTTTTACCAAGCCATAAGAGTTTGTGGAATACCAGCTGTTCTTGCGAACTAACAAATCACTGCGCTCTCTCAAATATCCATTCCCACCTTCACAAGCATGAACGAATTCATCCTGAGTCGGCAGACGGTAACAACCTGAAATTTTTTCTAAATCAAGCTGAAACAAAGCGTCATAAACCTCCAGATGATTCAGTGAACAGCCTTCCCTCTGATTCAATTTATTCAAAAATTCATAGACATCAGGCAAACCTACATTGTCCTGGGGGCATTGAAGGCAATCTCTTGAGCGGTCCTCTACCGGTGGCATCAGCAGATTCCACTGTTTTTGAGTTACTTCTGTTTGTGCCATAAAATAACCAAACCCAAGTTCAACACTGTAATCTGGTGCCGACAATTCCTGGTTCCAATCAAGTTGAGCTTCTCCAAGAAGAGTCCCGTAATCAAGGACACCTGGTGGAATGTAGACCATCTTTTGACCAATGGAATTGACTACACCGAGTTGACTTTGTAAATTGTACTCGGAATGAAGCAATAGATGAGCCAATAAGGATGGTGAAGACTTGTATTTTCATGCTACAAATTCCTCACTGCTCGAAACCCTGTGTAGTACTTTGAGATTCACCATATCCACTGCTGCTTTGGGCTGAAAATCAGCAAAGAAATACTCTTTCCAGATCAAACTCTCATCCACTTTGTGTTTACGAGCCTGCTTCAGTTCACCTTTCGCTTTACCAAAACATAACAATTCTGAATTCAATCGGGCCCGCAACAAACATTGCTGGCCTTTGGACAGCGGTAGCTTGCTGATAAATTTGATGGCATCAAAGTGTTGACCATGAAAACGCAATTCGAGAAACTCGCGATGGAGCTCATCCGGCAATTCAAAATCCTCCAGAAGCTGCGAAATGTCATCAATTGAAAAGTAGGAACCAGTCATGAGTACTGATGACCATTATCCCATCGAAACCAAAATGTACAATCTACTGTGTTTGGAAAGTATCTTCTTCCGTAATCAGCAGGCATCAAAAGACCGAATCTTACATAAGATGCGTCTAATCACAATATTATGTCTATTGTTACTTCAGCCAGAGCTGCATAGCGCTTCCAATCTTTGGGGGGGACTGGGCTCTGTTTTTGGTGGTTCCAGTTCAAAAAAACAAAAGACTCGTGGCTCCTATCGAAGACAATCGAATAGTGAAATGAGATTGTATCCATATATTGGGTACTTCAAGGGCTTTGAGTTCTCTCAAGGTCTGATGCTTTCCTGGGATATCATGGATTCCGGAACAAACTCTAGAAATTCTTTCAATCTGGCGTATTCCTCTCCCGAGATTAAGGGTTTTACCAATATGGAAATGACCCAGTACAAACTGGAGTATGAAAACAGAACCTTTGATACTCCCGGTAGTTATTACAGCGCAGCCCTGGGTATACAATCCCTCTCTCCGAACCTGAGTTTAAAGAACTTCTATGCTGGTAGAGGAGAATCGGTAACTGAAAGATTTAAGCCCTACCTGTCGTTAAGAATGGGATACAAAGTCTTGCCGAGTGTGCCTGTAGTCAATACTCCAGCAGTATTACAACTTTCCTATACTCTTTCTGATGACTACCGCTTTCCCTCCAACGGACCCCATGGATATCGCAAGATTCCTTTGAAGGGTTTTGGAGCAGCAGTTGAATTTAAGTTCTAGATGGGGCTAAATAGGCGCCTTACATTCACAATTTCAATAATCTGCCTATTGGAAACTCTTGCAGGCAGGTTTTTTAGGGAATCATCATGGTAGTGTTTTATCAAATTGTCGCTTTTTATATGCTCTTGCTTTTCGTTACAACGGGGCTTATCGGATACTATCCAAAAATGGATGCAGAGTTTGCCTCGATTCCTGTTCTTCAAAATCATCCGGCATTTCACATGACCATGGGAAAGATTTCTTCCATTGGTTTTATGACCATGCATATTCTGGCCCTCATCTTTTTGATTGTAGAGTTTGTGAAGCTTAAAAAGGTCTTTCCAAATGCAAGACATTCCATTAAAGAATATGAAAGATTGAGACTGAACTTTGGTCTGGGACTTGTTTTTGCCGTCTTAGGAATGGTTTGTGGGAAACTTCCCTGGCTCATGGGAAACAAGGTTCTTGCAGGTGGAATGTCAGCGCAGGCTCACTTCCACTCCAATGCGACCTTCTTTTTGCTGATGTGTGTTTTCTTTCTACTCACTTCCAATTGTCTTGAGAAAATTGGACGCAGCCGCAAATTTATGGAGATTGAAGCAGGAAAGCGACAAAACAATCTGAAATTCCTTTGGGACAATCACGCCAGGAAATTTAGTCTGGCACTGAAATTCCTGTTTCTGGGAGTCAATGTATGGTGGCCCTACCTGCTATTGAAATATGGTTTTGGTCTGGCTGCATTGAATGGTTTGTACTTTCTCCCAATTCACCTTGCAGGTGTCATTCCTTTCTCTATTCTCAAGAGAAAGCACAAATTTCAAAGGACTATCAATCCCAAGTTTCAGGGAAATATCAAAAAGAAAGAAAAGTACCAAACTTGTGAAGAAGTTCCGGAAGGGTATCAGCTCAGGGCAATTTAAAGCTTGGAAAGTTCTTCTCTAGCCACTGTGCGATAGCGCTTTCCAATCAACTTTTCTTCAACGCCTTTCTCAAGACTTGCTCGAACCTTGTTTTGCTCCCAGTCTTCAAGACGAAAGTAGCTTTGTAGAAAGTGCTGGCTTTGATGACCCAGATAAACCAATCCAAGTTTCTGCAAATGCTTGCTTTGATGATGTACTGCCAATGCTTTCAATAAAGCTACCGGGAGGTGAAAATCCGGTTCCCTGGACAACGACTTCATAATCATCAACTTGTGGGGATGTAAACGTCTCGCGTAAAAGTCTGCAAACTCATCTACCGAAACGTTTACTGCACTTCGCAGTCTGGATGTTATTGCCAAAGTATCCACTGGAGCTTCTGTATAAAAGATTTCCTGCAAACAAAGTCACTGGTTTGCCAGCCACATCTAAAAAGCCAGACACTTCAGTTTCAGATGAATCCTTTCCATTATGAAAATGATCCACCCGAGACCGAAAGTGTTCGAAAAGTTTCAAATGTTCCTAGTCTTCCAATGTGGAAAGATCGCCTACTTCCTGGCCAAGCTCCTTGGCCTTGAGAACTCGTCGCATGATTTTACCGGAGCGAGTTTTTGGAAGTCCCGGTACAAAGTCCACTTCATCAGGTACCGCGAGAGCACCGAGCTCATGGCGAACATGAAGTTTGATTTCATTGAGTAAATCCTGACTTCCTTCAATTCCCTGATTGAGAATGCAAAAAGCCTTGATCGATTCGCCCTTCACATCATGAGGCTTTCCTATCACTGCTGCCTCTGCAATAGCGTCATAGGATACCAGAGCACTTTCCACTTCGGCTGTCCCGATGCGATGTCCTGAAACATTAAGAACATCATCCGCACGACCAAGAATCATGATGTAACCATCCTCATCTTTTGTAGCCAGATCTCCCGGGAAGTAATTTTTACCCATGGACTCCCAGTAAACCTTGTATCGTTCAGGCTCACCCCAGCAATTCCGCAATCCAGAGGGCCAGGGCTGGCGAATGACAAGCAAACCGACAGTATCATGAGCCACCGGATCTCCATTGGCATCAACAACATCAGCTTCCACTCCGGGCATTGGCAATCCCGCTCGACCAGGCTTGGTTTTCATGGTGGGAAGAGTTGTGATCATGTGTCCACCAGTCTCTGTTTGCCACCAGGTATCCACAATCGCGCATTTTTCATTACCGATATACTTGTGATACCAAACCCAGGCTTCCGGATTGATAGGTTCACCCACACTTCCCAGAACTCTTAGGGAACTCAGATCACATTTTGAAGGCCACTCTTCCCCATACTTCATGAACAATCGAACGGCGGTAGGAGCTGTATAGAAAACATTAACCCGGTACTTTTCTACGATTTTCCACCATCGATCAGGGTTGGGATAGTCCGGAGCACCTTCGGCAACCACAGAAGTAACTCCTGCACTCAATGGACCGTATATGATGTAAGAATGACCTGTAATCCAACCAGGATCTGCCGTACACCAGAAAATATCATCCTCAGCCAGATCAAAAGTCATTTTTGTAGTGAAGTGAGTGTAGAGATTATAGCCGGCACATGTATGCAAGACTCCCTTGGGTTTTCCTGTAGTTCCGGATGTATAAAGAATAAACAAAGGATCTTCACTGTCCATTGGCTCAGCTTCACAATGAGGACTGGACTTTGCACACAGCTCAGCAAAGTCTGTTTCTTTCTCGATCAGTTCATATTCATCGCCTTCTCGCTGTGCAACAACTACATGCTTTACGACAGAACAATCTCGTACGGCTTCATCCACAACAGCTTTCAAATCAATCTTTTTACCCTTACGTCTGGTCCAGGAATTGCAAATGACAACCGGACTTTGAGCATCTTCGATTCTTAAACGAAGAGCGGGAGCACTAAAGCCACCGTAAACAACAGAATGGACTGCTCCAATTCGAGCGCAAGCGAGAATCGCCACAATTTGATCCAGAGTAAGAGCCATGTAAATCGTTACACGATCTCCCTTTTTCACTCCCAGCGATTTCAAACCATTGGCACAACGATTCACCATCTCCAGTAACTCGCCGTAACTTACCTTGCAATCATCACCGGATTCGTTGGTGTAGATGAAGGCTATCTTGTTGCGACGCCCGTTATTTACATGCCGATCCAGACAATTGTAGGTAATGTTCATTTTGCCGCCGAGGAACCATTGATAATCAGGATATTCCCACTTTCGTACCGTATGAAACGGCTCAAACCAGTGAAGTTCTTTCCTGGCAAGATCTCCCCAAAAGGCTTCAGGATCTTCGATACTCTTTGTGTAAAGCTCCTGATATTCCTTCTCTCCAAAGTAGTTTGCCTCTTTGCAGGATTCGGGGGCAGAGTAAACTTCATCACCTTTAAGTAAAATTTCGTTTTGAGATTGAGACATAGACACTCCTTGGCAGCTGAATGGACATTTTCTTCAATTCTTGACAGGTTTTTCAGCATAGAGAGAAGGAAGAAAGCTGTCAAAAATGAATTTCTGAGTTTTTCCTTTTCCCTGCTGGAAACCCTTCGTCTATAATGCGCGTATTCCAGGTAACTCTTATGCCCCGTAGAATTAAAATCATACAAGGTGATATCACCACCATGAAGGTGGAAGCCATCGTTAATGCTGCCAATTCCTCTCTCTTGGGGGGAGGCGGAGTTGATGGAGCCATTCATAAGGCCGCAGGCCCCGGTTTGCTCCAGGAATGTCAGGCTCTCAATGGCTGTGCAACCGGTGATGCCAAAGTAACCGGGGGTTATGATCTTTACGCTCGTCATGTGATCCATACAGTAGGACCTAAATGGCAGGGTGGAAAAGCCGGGGAAGCCAAACTTCTGGCTTCTTGTTATCGCTCCTGTTTAAAGCTGGCTGCAAAAATTGGTGTGAAGACAGTTGCTTTTCCTGCCATCAGCACCGGAGTCTACGGATACCCCATCGAGGAGGCCGCTCCCATCGCACTGGAAGCCTGCATGGAGTTTTTAAAGCGAAATTCCTACCTGGATGACGTGTATCTGGTTTGTTTTGATCAGGAATCTGTTCAGACTTTTCAGGAAGCACTGAAAAAGTTGAAGTCTGCGGAAGAAGATCCCGCGATTTTTCATAAAGATGCTATTGATTCCATCCTTTCGGATTTAAAAGATCTCGATGATTTTAATCATGTGGATTTTTCTGACATTGATCTTAAAAAGATCGATCGAATTCTCAGCGAAGGACCGGCTTCACGCTATCTCCCCAAACCATTGAAAGACTATAAATCCAAACTCCCTCCAGTAAATGAAAAGGGTGAACTTGAATACCCCAGCGATGAGGGTACCCTGATTGTACCTGCGGTCTATGTCCCGTTGGTTGAATTTTGCTTTCACCGCTTTGGGTCCGAAGAAGGTTGGGTTGAACTTCCCGGGAAAAACATCTTCGAGTTAATCTGGAATTATATTCAACAAGTTGTTGTTTGGGCCTTCAGTCTAAACAAGACTTTATATGGTCAGATCTACGATATTCTCAAAGAAGTCGATTCCTACCTGAAAACCATGAAAGACGATCTGCTTCAACTGGAAGCGCGCTATGCGAACGATCCTCTCTACAAAGAACTTAAAAACCTTCCCGACCTGTTTGTCTATGTGTGTCGACTCCTCGAAAACAAAGGAGTTCCCAATACTTACAAGGCAGAGTTGGTTCTTGCTTTCATTTACCTGATTTCACCGATTGATTTCATCCCCGAGGGAATCATCGCTCACCCCATCGCATTCTGTGATGACATGGCATTAATTCTCTATCTTGTGAAACGTGGAATGGATGAGGGTTATGTGAATGAAAAAATCATGCACAGACTCTGGCCCGGGCCGGAGGACTTCATCAGCAATCTAAATGAACATTACCAGCGTATGGAAAACCATTTGGGCAAAGAATTCATCGACTCGATTTGGGATTATCTTTCAGCTAAATTGAAGTAGTTCGTCAGTCAAAGGACTCAAATCGTTCTTCCACATCAAATTCGTCCTGGAATTCTTCCACTATATCTTCCACCGATTTGGGCTGCTTAAATTTTCCAATATGAAATAGAGCATCCCCTTTGCTCACCAAGGGATGCAGAATTTTACCAATGACAATACCGGTTGCCTTGGCCAGAACCTTTTCAGAGACTTCCCCTAATGGATCTGAAATCAATCCAATCACTTGATCTTTAAACACCCGCACTCCGAGTTTCACATCATTGTGCGAGATTCCGCTGACGGCTGCCCTGACGCGAACATCAGAGGTGGCCACATAAGAGGGAGACTTTTTCCTTACACTTTTGTACTTTGGAATCATTTCCAGTTCACTCATCACCGACAGAATGCCATTCACACCTGCTCTGATGGATATCTCGTCAAAGCGATGTGCTTCGCCAGCTTCATATAGAAGCAGGGGAATCTCTTTAGCATTCATTGCGCTGCGAAGAGAACCCTCAATATTGTCCGTATCGAGGATCACCGGTGCTCCAAAAGCCATGGCCAAACGACTGGTTTCCGGGTTTTTTCAGGGATGAGTTCTTTCATGGACTCAAGCTTTCCAAAACACAACAATCGATCTTCAGGTTCCAGTCTTCTTTCAGATTTTGGATTAGGAATGACCTTTTTCCCTCGATGCAGAGAAAACACATTAATGTCTTTTTCCCTGAGTCCTGATTCCAGTATGGTTTTCCCCACATATTCGGAGCAACTTGGAATATAGAGTTCTGTCACTCCATATCCACGGCTGACGGTCAGTTTCTGGCGATAATCAATCTCAGGGTAATCCACTCTGGAGGCAATATAGTCAATGAAGCTTCCCGCTACATCCTTTCCACTGCAATTTTCAATGCCTTCAAGTCCAGGAGAAGAATTGATCTCCATGATCTGAGGTCCATCCTTACCCTCAAGCATGTCCACACCGGCGATTCCCAAGCCCATAATATAGGTGGCTCGAATGTCCTTTCCCTTACTCTCTGCCACAAACTTCTGGATCAAGATGTTTTGTTTTTGACTCTGTAGAAGTTCAATAATGGATTGAGCCATTTCTAATGTGTGAGCCAGCAATACTCCGATTCCCTGAGTTCCTTCCAGGAGCTTGATCACAATGGGCGCACCCCCAACTCTCTCAATGGCAGGCAGTACATCTTTTTTATCTTTCACAAAGGTGGTGGTAGGAATCCCGATGTTGTGTCTACTCAATATCTGAAAACTCCTCAGCTTGTCTCTGGAATTGAGAATCCCGTCGGCTGAGTTAGCGCTAAACACATCCATTTGTTGGAACTGGCGAACGACAGCAGTTCAAAAGTAGGTGATGGATGCCCCAATTCTAGGTAAGACCGCATCGTAGTGACTCAAATGTTTTTGCCGTTACAACAGATCAGGGGCTTCGCGTTCCAGATCAGTGTCAAACTTGAGGGTATTGAGTACCTTGACCTCATGGCCTCTCTCCTTGGCGGCTTCCACCAATCTTTGAGTGCTGTAGTTTTTGGATTCACGAGACAAAATCGCTAGTTTCATATTTTTGTATCCTTTTTCATGCTTTGTTTCAATCTACGAATTTTTAAGATTGAATATGACTTGCACTCCAGGCAATTCCAAAGTAAAGCTATTCTGGCCGACCCATACCACGTAACTTGCCAAACAGAAGATTTATACTCCTGCCAATTTGATAATTGGTTTGGCCAGATCTTTTTGAACCATAAACTGCGCCAATATTTCCTTGAGATCATTCACTCTCAGACCAAAGACCTCACATGGGCTTTTCTTTAGTTCTTCGATTTTTCTTTGAATTTTTTGTTTGGCTCTTTGAGCAGCACTAGTACGTCCTTTTTGGTAGTGAACTCCAACTGCAGCCAACAAAATCAAAATCTGGTAAAACAGCTTCTTTGGATCTTCGCTAACCAACCAGACTTCTTCCCATTCTTCGTGGGATTCGTAAAAGCGAGTCGCATTGAAGTGCTCGACTCCCGCTAAAAACAGATCTCTTTCTTTTTCCAAATCTGGACCCTGATCAATAAATGAATTAAGCTTCGATAAATGACCAGCTTGATTGTTTTAGATTGCTGGCCTTCACAGCTACAAATTGTACCCTATATCCTCAGAATTTAAATGCAGAACTTCGATTGTGATCCAGGACAAACTTCCAAGCCCTTCGAGCACAGAGATCATTTACGTCTATTGATGGCCTCTGCGCTATTGAGCTCTCTGATTATCATTGGAACTTTTCTGAGAATTCCCTTTTTCCTTGGAATTCCCATCACTTTTCAGGTACCCATGATCCAGGTGGCTACTTTCGGACTTCCGAAGCCGTACGGGATCTATGCTGTTGCAGGCTATCTTCTTTTGGGAGCAGCGGGTTTCCCGGTCTTTACCGCCGGAGGCGGTATCGGTTTGTTTTTTGAAAAGACCGGGGGATATCTGATCGGGTTTTTGATTGCAACCATTCTCTTTCAAATCCAACCACGGTGGTGGAAAGCAAACATTCTCACCCAGTTTTTGGCTTTACTGCTTCACACAGTCATTATTCTTGCCCTGGGAATCGGCTGGCATTGTTATCTTGAAGGAATTCCCGTAGTGAAGATGGTCACAACAATGACTCCTTTCTTTGGGGTAGCTTTTATCAAACTCTTTATCACCTTGTTCCTTCTGCATCAATTTGAAAAAATCCTGAACAGATAAGAAGAAATGGCTTCTCCCATCAAGGCTTTCCTTATTTCTTGCCGACAGATTATTCAAGACTCTTCAAAGATAGAAGAACAAACGCACCAATCGAAGCACTAAAACCAGCAGGGAGCGTACATGCAGCAATCTCAGAGTACCAATCTCGAGAGCAGTGGATTAACTGCCCGTGATCTTTCCAACTTATCCAAAATTGATCAGGCGACTATCGAAGCCTACACTCAAAACTTTGCTGACTACTTGAAGCCAAGTCTTGAAAAGCGAGGCAAGGTCTATCCTACAAGTTCTTTGAAAACCGTATTAAAGATCAAGTCGTGGTTCGATGAGGGACTCTCCCGGCAGGAAGTCATGATTCTTTTGCAAGCAGGGCAACTTCAAACTTCACAGACTATCGTTCAGGAAGGACTGCTCAAACGAAAATTACCCAAATCCAATGCTTATATAACCAAAGTACCACTGGAAAAATACAAAGACTTTGTTGATGGTTGGGAAGCCCGCAAAAAGGAACTTGAAGAGCATATCAACGCAATGGAAAAGGCTCTTCTTCGGGAAGTGCGGGATATGAAATCAGAAATGAATATCCTTGAGCATCGTCATCCCCACCTTGTGGAGAAGATTCTCGCTCTGGGAGGAAGAATTGAGGACATTCAGTCAGACCTATCTGATGTAAGGCAGAACGTTGAGAATACCTGCTACACTATGGGAGTAAAGTCAGAGCAGTTGGAAGATTTGCATCATCAACTGAGAAAACTCAAGGAAACTGTTGATCGTTTAGAAGAAGAAAAGAGAAATCGGGGAATTTTGAACTTCTTCAAAAAATTTAAATTATTCAATCGAAAATAGGGGGATTCGAGTGAGCGCTTTAGCCAAGGAATACGTAGAGTGGGAGGAAGCACAAACCAGTCTTGAGCTTCAAAAGGAGCATTTTGAAGCCATTGTGAACAAGTATCGTCCCTATCTTGATCTAAAAAACAGTTCTTCCGGACCTCATCCACTTATTGCCCGTCGCAGCCTTGGATTACTTATCCAGCTCATGGAAGATTCCAAAATCTTCAAAAACTCTCCCAATATCCTCTCTGGCGTAGTTCGATCCATCAATTATCAACTGGAAAAACAAAGTCTTTTAATGGACAAATTGCACGCAGACCTTCAGGAAAAAGAAAAGGAAGTAGGTCGCTTAAAGCGTAAGCTGGAGCAAGTTCAATCCAGTCAGGAAGCAAAAATCGAGCAGCTCGAAACCAGCCTGGAAGACCTTGAAATGAATTCCCTGGATGCCTTGATTCAGTTCCAGCGTTGGATAGAAGAAGGCACTGTCGTGAAAAAATCAGTAAATCAGGAAGAGAGCGAAAAGAAGTGGATCTAGGGTTTCACCACTTTCCAGATTCCCCTGGCACTGAACAATAGACTGTCTCGATTGTAGATTCCACAGTCAACGAAGACAACTTCTCTGGCTTGTCGCATGACTCTTGGTTTTACCACCAGAAAATCTCCTGGACGAGCGCGCTTTAGAAAGTGGCTTTCCATTTGAATGGTCGCAATGTGAGAAGGGGCTGTTTTCATTCGCAAAATACACATGCTCATCAGATGATCCGCAGCCATCATCAAGATTCCCCCGTGAACGCTTCCACCGGAATTCCCGTGATCATCCAATGCCTGAAAACCATAATCCCAATCTTCACCAACTATCCGCTCCAGAAGTCTGGAATCAAACCACTTTTCAAACCTGTCTGAGTACTTCGATTCAATCCATTCACTTTCCATTCAACCAAGCTCCCCTGTCATCCGACCCTGATTCATCAACAAGTACAGTTTAGCATCCTGTCTTAGACAATGAACCCGACACCGCAGTTGAAAGAACCTGCTCATTTCTCGAAGTTCCCAGTGAAGATTATTAGACAAGCCCATTGAATTCGGCTTTTAACATCAGTTCAACCAGTCTTTTGGTGGGATCGACATCCATACCACCCAGAGCATACTTCACCAAAGCACCGTTGTCTTGACTGATCTTGCAGTTCTCAATGAGAAAACTATCCTCGGAAAAGAGATTAACCACAGGAACATCCAAAGCTTTCATTACTTCAAGATTTACACCCTCAACAAAGTTGTCAATTACCATGACTGGCAGATTGAGAATAATCGCCTGAAACACAATTGTTGATGGAGTCATCATCACGACTTTGCTCTTGTGTAACAAGTCCCGGCTGTTAGCTTCTTTCCAAAAGGGGGACACAGATTCATACTGATTTACAAACTCTTTTAAACTTGCAGAATTTGAGTTCGGGTGAAACTTCACAGCGATCTTCAAGTCCGTTTTTGCTTCAATAAAATTTCGCAGCCAGGCAATCCAATCGTTTTCCTGATAGTAGATTTCAACATCCGTTGCCGGAAAGAAAAGACAACAATCGTAAAGTTTTTGATCCTGCTTTGCTTCTCTCCAGTCTTTACTGAAGGCCGGGTCCCCCAGGATAGAGACGACACTATCTTCAACTGATGTAAATTTAAGCAAAAAACTGGATTCAAATTCGCTGTTCATGACATAGTTGGAAGCTTTTAGCATTTCCATGGGAACTTTCGATTCTCCATCAATCGTCTCATCATGCAAAGCGACTCCGTGTGGAATGAAGTAGATATTCCTGTTTCTCGAATGAAACCATTCAAAGCTGATCAACATTTCTGGTCGTGATTCGCCTTCGAAACAATGGGAACACAAAACAGCATCAAAATCATTGGAATCCAGAAACCTGGTCAGCGATTCCTTCAATAACTTGTTGCTTTGTTGCCTGCCAAACATTGCCATAGAGTGTAGAGTGGAACTTTTGTGTTTTCTTGCCATTAGATTCCACTGACTCGACAAGTAGTACCAAATCTGGATCTGGGAGCGGTCCCATAGCACAATCTCTTGTTTTTGCAGTTTATCAAGTAGGAAGGTGTCTTCAATTCGATAGCAGTCTTCCAGAGAGTAAACCAATAGTTCCCAACCCTCAGGCAAAGCACTATGAATTGCAAGAGCTCTCTAGATTGCTCTGATTCGTGCTTATAAACAGAAGCTTTTTCATTTCTTATCCATTGAGGGAAACAGACTTTTAGATTGACCCCATCTGATCTTCATCCTTCATCTTTTGATAGACCCCGGTGGCGTACCACATGCATTTCATCCAGTACAGTACAACAAGAGCTCCAAAGAACAGATAAACGCTACTGTAGGCCAGCTGACCCAAAACAACCAGTAACAATACCTTGATTGCTGAGGCAAGTACATCCCCCATACGCATTACAGGTCCCTCGATAAGAGCCTTGTACTTCCCTTTGGTAGCTGGACGGGTGGGAGTGTACAAAACCTCTTTGGTAGCGTTATTCAGAGAGTAATTGAGCGCTCCTGCCAAAATCATAATCAATTGGAGCAACTCAAGTGAAAGATCACCAAGGAAGGCAAATCCAGCAATTAGAAAAAAGCTTGGTAACAAAAGGGCTGCAAACCGAACACCAAACCAATTGAAGATAAAACGGGACAAGAACAAAAATCCAAGTCCTACAATCCCTTGAAAGAGGTAGGTCTGAGAGTAGAATTTTCCACCAACAACACCATGTTCCTTTTGAAAAACTTCAAAGTGTTTGAGCTCCATCTGAACTTTTTGAGGTTCAAGTTTAAGTTCTTGAAGATAGGATTCTCGATTCAAAGCTGACTTCAATCCATAGAACTGATCAAAGTTCAGACTGGTTTTAGAGGAGACCTGTTCGTAGGCAGATTTCGAGATTTGTTGATCAATAACCAAATCGGACTGTAAGTCAAAAACTGTATTTGCTACAGCGAGAGCAAAGACCATAACTGCCAGACAATGAATGTAATGATGATTCCACAAAGTGGAAAAGTCTGAGGACTTCTCCTTGCTATCTTCTTTATCAATCAATTTGAATTCAGGCTCTTTTGTCTTCGCTTCCGGCTTCCATACTCTAAGATGACGGGAAGCAAAATACATAAACACAGCACTTAGTCCCAGGACAACACCTGAGAGGGGTAGAAGATAGGCTTTGTAGCCCATATCAATAATGCTGTAGGTAAACTTCGAGCCGAACATTCCCCCGAAAGTCCCACCCATTGCAATGAAGCCGAAGGTTCGGCGACTTTGTTCAGGAGTAAAAAGGAAATTAATCGATCCCCAGGTGACAGCTACACAGAGCAAAAAGTAGACAGAGGCAAAGAAGAAGAATCCAACAACAGCAGCCTTCCCTCCATAAGACAATCCAATTGCAAAGAAGACCTTCAATCCAATCATTACTACAAAAGTTCTTCTTAACAGTCCGTGCATGTCGATGCGCTCAAAGAAGTAGTTAAAAATCTTGGTAATACCAAGCGACAAGGTTGCCGTGCACAAATAAAACAGGGGCTTTAAATTGGGATTGAATTCATTGATGAACGAACTGTTTCGATAAGGCTTGATCATGTAGTAGGAGATCAGGAGAGAAAAGGTCGCAAGGAAACACAAAAAAACCCTGACTCTTTCCTCTTTCTTCACCCCGGTCAGGGTTTCCAGTAGATCTTTTTTCAACAGTTTTTCCTTTCCAAGGATTAATTTTTGACAGGCTTCAGTCAAAAAACACAGCTAATTCTGGCTACAAACTAGTTTAAGTTCTGCCTGGAGTCGATGGCGAGCATGTGATCGTAAGAATCCTTCTATTGTTAATCACTATCATGTCTTACTATGCCCATCGGGATGGTAGATGGCTTTTTAAACAGATTCCGGAAGACTTGGCACTGGAAGCTTCCGATGAAATTTGGAGATACAGGCACTATACAGGTTGTCATTGAGACTATTGGGTACCTGACAAAGAGGGCTATTACAGACGCCAACATCTGCAAACACCCTGCGGAGTAGGGTTTCGGGAGAAGTTTGACTCCTAAGAGATTCATGACCCCTGGCGAAAATCCATTGGAGAACACCATGAATTACTGGCTTATGAAATCAGAACCCGATGCATTCTCCATTGATGACTTAGCAAAATGCGATGATCAGACAGAGCCATGGGACGGGATCAGAAACTATCAGGCCCGGAATTTCATGCGTGATCAGATGAAGATCGGAGACAAAGTTCTCTTTTATCATTCCAGTTGCAAGGTTCCAGGGGTTGCTGGAATTGCAAAAGTTGTCAAAGAAGCTTATCCGGATCACACTTCCTGGGATCAAAACTCGAAATACTTCGATCCCAAAAGCTCAAAAGAAGAACCTCGCTGGTTTATGGTTGATATCCAACTGGAAAGAAAGTTCGAAAGTGCAATAGCGCTCACAGAACTCAAGAAAACAGCGGGTCTGGAGTCTATGGCTCTACTCAAACGTGGAAACCGTCTTTCCATTCAACGCGTTAGCGAAGACGAATTTCAAATCATTGAATCCATGGGATGAGTCAGCTCATCGGGACTGTAGTTATGCATAATCAGGTTAATTCAAGAAACCTTTGGAAATCAGTCCGCCGGCTCCCTTAACTCAAGCCAGGCTTTGGGGTCTGAATCCCGAACCATCTGAATTTCCGCTTTGACGAAGTCTTTGGTATGGTGGAGTTGAGACTGAAAAGCCTGCACCATACCAGTAATCTGGATCTGGATTTGCTCTTTATCTTCTTCCCACTCCTGGGCAATCTGGGATGATTTTCCAATCAGCTTTTTGGCCTTGCCTTGGAGCTCTTCATGGCGGTATTGATCTCTTTCAAACTTTTCTTTCTGACGAACCAATACCTTCAATTGTTCGATCTTGACTACGAACTCATCTTCAAGTCTCTGAAGCACATGATTTACCTTTTGCGCATCTTCAGTGATCTCATTCATGAGAAGTATTTTGTCTTTTAGCTCTCTGATAGTGGCTCTGTTCTCTTCCTCATTGAAATCTTCGAGCTCACTGATGACTCGCATACATTCAGCTTTGGTGAAACTGGCCTCACGGATCTTGCTCTTTACTCTGGACTTTCTGTCATGAAGATAAACCTCAACTTTACTCTCCCAAAATCGCAGAAGATCTTTCACATCCAGGACATAGTTTCCATAGTTGGGTCGCAGCAATGCCTTTTTTTGAACTGACTGTTTCATTAACTGATAGCGCTGCCACTTAACTCCCAGTCCACCGCCAACCAGGGCACCAATCAATCCGCATGCTCCAACACAGGCCAATTTTGAAAACCAGGCTCCTAGCATTGCTATCATTGGTGCGAATACCAGAGAGTACAGAATCAATCCGGCAATTCCCAGTAGCGCTGCTACCAATACTCCTACTCCACCGGTCAAGACAATCGAAACAAGACTTACACCTATCCCGGTAACCAGTACCGCCACCATGACCAGGTCCCATGGCAAAAACAAGCCTACGAATCCCAATATTGCTGCACCGGCAATAGCACCCTTTTTCATGCCCTGTTCTTTTTCTCGTTCAATGGACTTGTTAACTTCCTCTTCAATCATCATCTCAACACGATTCAGTCGAAATTCATCCAGCTCTTCTTCCCAGTCTTTTTGTGAAACTTCCTGGAGCAGACGGGAGCACTCTTCATCAGCCATTTCTCCCACCTGAAAGGAGCTGTCAGAATGCATATTTTGCAGTTGTTGGTTTGGAGAGGCTTTCTTAATATCAGAAGAAATGGGAGACACTTTAGACGATTTTTGATTTTTACTTGCTACATCTTTGGACTTATCAGGTTTGTACTCGATCAGGTATTTGATGTAATCCAGACATTCTCTTACCTGATCATCACCAAGTTCTTCGTTGAATCTTTCTTCCAGAAGCTCATAGAACTCACCAAGATTCACTTCCCGGTCTTGAGAGTAGTCTGCAATATTGTTGAGTATCTCTTTGTAAATCCGGTTGACCGTATCTCTTTTGAGATTCAATCCCTTTTGCAGTCTTTGAATGGTGGCCCGCTCGCTTGTACTGATCTCCTGATCATGGCAAGCCTCCACCAGATACTGGGTAATGACAAACTCGCACAGGGCATTCGATAAACTACTAGGCTTTTGCATTAGATCTTCAAGAGCAAGTCTATCTTATTTTTCGAGAAATTTACTTCGAGTTCCTGAAATTGTATGGGTAAAGAATCAAAGGCTCTTTTTGCACTGGAGCCAAAGAAAGTCTGAAAAAGCAGTTTCAAATTTGCCTGATCCAGTTTTACCGAATGAAACGTCAACTCAAACCCACGGGGACTAAGAACGGGCTTCACTTCAAAGACAAGCTCTACTGGTCTCTCTTCATCAATCCAGTTAATTCCCGGAAATTTTGGTAAATGTGGTTTGAGAAATTTGAACAAAATAATCAAATCAACACTTAATCCCTTTTCTGAGACCTCAAAATCGAGATAACTAATCTTGTGTTTGCGCATGAATTTCATCAAAGAACGCCGACGCTCTCTCTTCAATACGGCGATATCCCAATTTCCTCGTGCTTCCAATCCTTTCAAATTTTGATGATCTTTAGCTGCTGACTGAACCCATTGTATCGGGCTTGTGGTACTGATAGTGGGCCAGTTAAAGGCAATGGTCTGACCTGTCTTACTACGCGACCAATGGGCTGACGATGATTGAATCTGAAGTTTTCCCTTACTAAGAAACTGCTGGAGCTTCCCGGTATCGAGATAAACTTCCTTGTCCTCAATCCACTCAACTTTGATATTCTGTTGAGCGCAGGAGCTTGTCAGAATCATCAAATATATAAAAATGAGACTTAATCTTCCCACTCTCTTCACTATCCTTTTTCTCAATATCTGTTCAGTAAATGCTGATTGTAACGATTATTTTCCTTCAAGATTCTTTCATTTATTTGAAAGACACAATCTGAAAAATGAACTTTCCAAACAGAAGTTCTCAACACTTGATGATGATTTTGTTCGACAGATTCTGGACTTAGTAGACAAACAGTATGAAGCTCCCATCCAAAGAGAAACTCAGTTACAACAAGACCTGAACTGCTCCAATATACCTTTTTTGGGTTTGTTGAATCATCTTGAATTTCAGGGTTCTGTAAGCATTTCTACTAACTCACTCCCATTTCCCGCAACCTTCAATCGAGTTGTGAAGACACAGGAAAAGTTTTTAGGCTCCTGGTCCAATTCTTTGTTGAAGAAGGTGAAACCCCACGCC
>Ga0255772_10000120_pt1 | contig 70739 bp, 68 predicted proteins | sample 071ome_34_FD_179970 | JGI IMG/M metagenome (GOLD analysis project Ga0255772, IMG submission 179970) | Coastal salt marsh microbial communities from the Groves Creek Marsh, Skidaway Island, Georgia - 071411BT metaG (version 2) | ecosystem: Environmental > Aquatic > Marine > Intertidal zone >...
CTGATAAAGATCCTAAACTAGCAACAGGCGAATGGGATGACGTAAGTTTCTTAGGTATTCCCCATCGTCACATTTTTCATTTTCGTGTTCGTATTGAAGTATTTCATAACGATCGCGATATTGAATTCATTCAGTTTAAACGCTGGATGGAACGGTTGTATGCAGAAGTAGATAGTTCTACAGCAGTACTACAACTTAACCACAAGTCATGTGAGATGATTGCAGATGACTTGTATCAAGAAATTTCTGCAAAGTATCCCGGCCGCTTTGTAGAGATCAGCGTAGCTGAAGATAATGAAAACGGCTGTTCTATTTTTTACCCTAAGTCATAATAAGAGGATTATTAAAATGGCTAACAACTTTCCACCAGTAAAAAAGATTTTTGATGATTTGGATAAGTTTCGCGACTTCTGTCGCTTTGAAGGGAAACCCTTTGACGAAGCAGATCTGTATAATGATAAGTCATGGGTTTGGGGTGCATATAAAAAGCACCAAGGATGGTTAAGAGCAAAAGCTCGTAACAATAGTAGGAATCATGCTCAGCGGAGGAACTAATGACAATTTTTATTGTAGACATCGAAGCAGTTGACACACGCTATACCAAGCAGTGGAAGGAGTATCTTCCTGCTCAGCTTCAACGAGCTACAAATGAAAACGTAAAAGTTATTAGTGGTGGGGAAACGCCTCAGGCTACTACGCCTGGGGCATTTCTCAATTTTGGTGGCACCAATGTGTACAAGAGTAAACAGCTTGAACAAATTGGTGAAATGTTTTGTAAAGGTGAAGTGAAAGATGGAGATTATTTCCTATATACGGATGCGTGGAACCCAACTGTTATCCAGCTTCGCTACATGGCTGAGTTACTGGGCGTCGACATTAGAGTTGGCGGCCTTTGGCATGCTGGTTCTTATGATCCACATGATTTCCTAGGCAGGCTAATTGGTGACAAGCCGTGGGTACGTTATGCAGAACAAAGTATGTATGAATGCTATGATGATAATTTTTATGCAACAGACTTTCACATAGATTTATTTGCTGAAAGTTTAGACATAGATGACGATAAAACACATCGTGTTGGTTGGCCTATGGAGTATCTACGTAACAGTTTAGACAGTTACAAAGGTATGGAAAAACGAGATCTTATACTCTTTCCGCATCGTATTGCCCCTGAGAAGCAAGTAGATATTTTCCGTGATTTAGCAGAACAACTTCCCGAATACGAGTTTGTAGTCTGCCAAGAACGAGCTCTTACTAAGAACGAATATCACAACTTGTTAGGTGAAGCTAAACTTGTGTTTAGTGCTAACTTGCAAGAAACACTTGGTATTAGTTGGTACGAAGGAGCATTAGTTGATGCTATTCCTATGGTGCCTGACAGATTGAGCTACAGTGAAATGGCATTGCCTGAATTCAAATATCCTAGTACATGGACTGAAGATTTTGCAAGCTATCGTAAACATCGCAACGAGATGGTTGCACAGATACGTGAGTATATAGAAAATTACAACGATTTCCTTGTAGCACTTTATAAGCAACGTACTAAGTTGAATAAAGAATTTTTTACTGGAGCAGAATTATATGACGCAATCAAAAGATGATGATATAATAATCAGTGCAGACGATAATTTAGTAATAGATATAGAGGATTATTTAGCAGATACTATAGACATTTCTAATATTACATTAACAACACCTACCTATACAGTAGACACAGGTAGCTATAGTATGAATGACGGTACTGACACTTTTACATTGTCTGACACTATTTCGTTAGATGAAGGGCTTATTGATAGCTTAACAAATATTACATTTGATAGAGTAATTTTTGAAGATCATATGCCAGATCCAGATCGTATTAAGAAAATGTGCCAGCACTATCCTGCGCTTGATAAAGCATACGAAAACTTTAAGACAATATACAAAATGGTAAATCAAGATTATAAAGGTAATTACGAAGATGACGAAGACATTCCGTTCTAAATTTTTAAACTGGTTAGAGAAGTTAGGTCGTAAAAGAGTTATTATGGATAGACATAATAACGAACCATACCTTACTAGATACTATTTGTTTTTAAAAGAACGTAAATGGTTTCCATTTAACATATTTTTACACAACTTCCACAAAGGAGACTTAGATGATTTACATGATCACCCTTGGCCTTTTATCACTTTTATCATTAAAGGTGGTTATTGGGAACATACACCGAATGGTCGCTTTTGGCGTGGCGCAGGCACGCTACGGTTGGCCAGCTGCTATAGCCTTCATCGCGTTGAGCTTGAACCTGGCGTTGATGTATGGACTTTATTCATCCCAGGTCCTAAGTTAAGAGACTGGGGATTCTTGCGTAAAGGCGAATGGATTCAACACGAACAGTATATGAGAGAAAAATATGAACGTTAAAAAACATTATTATTCTTGGCAAGATGTAGAACGTGCCTGTGTAAACATTGCTCTACAGATGTACAAAGATAACTGGCGTCCTAACTATATTGTAGGTATTACACGAGGCGGCAATGTTCCTGCTACTATTCTTAGCAATATGTTAGGTGTACGTGGCGAAGCACTAAAAGTTAGTCTACGAGATAACTACGACGATGAGTCTAGCGAGTCTAACTGTTGGATGGCGGAAGATGCATTTGGTTATGTGCCTTTAGAAGACCAAGAAACATATAAATGTCGTTGGGATTTAAACAAGCGCAAAAATATTCTTGTTGTAGATGATATCAATGATACAGGTGCTACATTTAACTGGATCAAAGAAGATTGGCAAAGTAGTTGTTTACCGCATTCAGAAAGTTGGAATACTGTATGGCACAGCAATGTTCGCTTTGCTACTATCACAGATAACTTGTCAAGCGAGTTTAACGGTAAAGTAGACTACAGTGTACACGAAGTTAACAAAGCAGAAAAGGATGTATGGTTAGTATATCCTTGGGAAAATGTAGGAGGATAACATGGCAACGACAGAAGAAAAAAAAGAAACAGTTGATGTACTTAAAGGCGAGCGTTACTATCGTATCACAGTAAACGGCTATGGTGGCGAAGCAGCATACATCAATCTAACCAAAGAAGCATACGACTTTTGGAACGATGTCGTAGAAGAAAATGGCGACACTGATCTTGTAGGCTACATGGTAAGTGCGGAAGACGGTGACTTAGATGACTTAGAAGTGATTGTACCACCTGAAGCAATGTTTATGCAAGAAGAAACAGACGGCGAAGTTTATGCTTATCCATGGTATGAAGCACCTAATGAGTTTGTACATCAGTATGGTGCAAGCTGGAGTAGCTGTTATGTTACTATTGACGAAGTCGCAGACGACGAATATAGTAGTGCTCATGTAGCAAATGTTGTAGAAAGTACAGCATTTGATGAGTACTGTGAAAAAGTAATGGAAGACAACGATTATGAAATTGACCTTGTTGAATCGGACGAAAATCTTGAAGGCGAAGGTAACTATGTTGTACAGTTTTACTCAAGCGAAAAAGGTACGTTCTTCGATGGTACTATTACAACCTACGGTGACTTTGATCCAAAAAAACTAAAGGTTGTGTACACTGAATACCCTAATGGTGAAGACATTCTAACATCAATTGAATACGACGGTGTTGAAGTAGAAAATGCTGGCGGAGACACTAACGGAAAAGGATACTCTGCACATCTTTGGACGAATGTATAGTTGTTTCTATAAATCCACTTAAAAACACAAAATGTTTTGCAAGTATAGGAAAAAGTTCAGCATTCATGTCGCTTGCTATTTCATATGATGTAGATCCGATATCTTGATAATACCTTTTATTAATGCCATACTTTGATTTGTATCTAGGAAACACACCGCTAACGAATAAACAGGTATCACCAAGTGCTTTGGCTTGTCGTTGATCTTTAATAGTAAGGAACATTTCAGCAAATGTTGAATCAGGTGGAATATCATCGCGATCTACGAAATCACTCAGTAGCATCACAATATAAGCTTCTACATGCTGTGGTAAATCATATCCTGTCTGTCTCTGTGTGTCTTTTACCACATCATAGAAGGTATAGGTAAAAGAATCCTTCATATTGTATTTATTATTTGACATTACTATAAACATATGCTATTATAATAAAAAAGGTACCCGTTATGAAATATGATACACTAGAAAAAGCAAGGCAGGAAAATCGCGCTCCGTGGACAGACGTTATTGTAAACACAAAAGATTTTGTTGTGTATAGAGATAAATTTCCTGTGACACAAGGCCATACATTAGTAGTTCCAAAAATAAACAATGTAGATGAGTTGTTAAAATGTTTTAGATATGCTGTGTCTATGGGCAATGAAAATGTAGAAGCAGACAATAACATTACAGGCTATAATGTTGGTATTAATGTAGGAACAAGTGCTGGACAAACCTGTATGTATCCGCATGTTCATCTAATCTTTAGACGTGACGGAGATATGAAAGATCCTACTGGCGGCGTTCGTAATGTTATTCCTGAAAAAGGGAACTATAAAGAAACTACTGATTGGGAAAATCTTGCAGGACAAATGGCATAAAAAATTTATTATGCTTGACAAAAACCTAAATAAAGTATATAATATAAACAATAAGACATCCTCGTCTTTAACTCGGAGAATATAAGTTGAGCAAAGCATTACAAATTAAAACAAAACTAGAAGAAGCTGGCATTCGTTATTGGGCCGGCGACAACATTTCAGAAGTGTTGCAGAAAGGCGATATAGAACAATTAATAAAAGAAGCTACTCCAGCTTTTGAAAGTGTACTAGATGCACTAGTAATTGATCGCCATACAGATCCTAATTCAAAAGGTACAGCACAACGTCTTGCTAAAATGTACTTTAATGAGATTATGGCAGGACGTTACGATCCTATGCCTAGCGCAACAGCATTTCCAAATGACTCAGATGAACGCTACGAAGGTATGCTAGTTGTTCGTTCAGAACTTAAGAGTATGTGTTCGCATCATCACCAGCCAGTGGGCGGTGTAGCATACATTGGTATTATTGCAGCAGATAAACTAATTGGTCTTAGCAAATACACACGCATTGCACAATGGTGTGCTAGACGCGGCACATTACAAGAAGAACTTGCCAATGATATTGCACGTGAGATTGCTAAAGCAACTGGTGCAGAACACTTAGGTGTGTATATTCAAGCAACACATGGTTGTTGTGAGAATCGTGGCATTATGGCGCATAGCAGTCTTACACAAACAACTGTGCTTAAAGGTGCGTTTAAAGATGATCCTGGCACAAAGAAAGAGTTCTTTGACAATATTAAACTACAACAGGAGTTTAGCTGCTAATGGGTGATTATATTGCAGTGCGTATGGTACAAGTGTTTATTATAGCAGTGTTTATAATGGGCATGATCGGTTTAGGAATTGAATTATATACAGGAAGGCTGCCACTATGAAACTAAGATACTCAGAAGCATTTTATAGTGTACAAGGCGAAGGCAAGTACGTAGGAGTACCCAGTGTATTCCTACGTACTTTTGGTTGTAACTTTCGTTGTATGAACTTTGGTACAGGAGAAACAAAAGATCGCTGGACACTGCACAAAGAGGGTAAAAAGTACAACGACGAAGTTGCAGAACTAATTGCAAAAGATGTTCACAAGACTACAAAAGAGTTTAACGACTTGCCTATCATTCATACAGGTTGTGATACATACGCTAGTATCTATCCAGAGTTTAAACACTTCAACAAACTTGCAGAAATAGACGAAGTGGTTGAACATCTTCTTTCACTTACTCCAGAAGGTAAGTGGACTATGGATAATGGTCAAGACGTTCATTTAATCTTGACTGGTGGAGAACCTTTGTTAGCGTGGCAAAGACTCTACATTGATCTATTTGAACATCCACGCATGCGAGACTTAAAAAATGTTACATTTGAAACAAACACTACACAACCTTTACACAGCGATTTCTACGAGTATCTTAACACTCAAGAACGATTTACAGTCACGTGGTCTTGTTCCCCAAAACTTAGTGTTAGCGGAGAACCTTGGGATACTGCTATCCTGCCTGTTGTCGCTCATCAGTATAGTACTGTTAACGGCAGTGACATTTATCTCAAGTTTGTTGTCGCTACTCAAGATGATTTTGACGAAGTTGGCAGAGCTGTGGACGCTTACAAGAGTGCCGGGGTACAATGTCCAGTATATCTTATGCCGCTGGGCGGACGCAGCGAAGAATACAGTCTCAACGTTAAAGACGTGGCGGAAGCCTGCATGGAACGAGGATGGCGATTCACTCCAAGACTCCACATCAGCTTATTCGGAAATGCCTGGGGAACTTAAAGAAGTTGCAAAGTACAGCAAAGGCATACATACTGAAGAGCAATACGAAAAATTAAGGAGGCAGTTATGAAAAAATTTATCAAAGACATAACAGGCATCACAAAGAAAGAAAAAGAACTAGAAGAGCAAGAAATGGCTCTTCTTAAAAAGAAAGATCCTAAGGAATATGCTACACGGCGCAAAGAGCCTTGGGTTAATGTACTAGACGTTAAAGTAAACGAAGATAATGTTCGCAACGGATTCTTTGAGTTAGACTGGAATGAATACTTTATTAAACAATTGATTGAAGCAGGATATGGTGTAGATAACGATCCAGAAGAAGAAATTGTAGATCGTTGGTTCCGTGATATTGTTTATAATATGTTAGCTGAAGAAGGTATGGATACAGACAGAGGTGCTGGGTATATTAATGTTGTTCCTATTGACAAGGGAAAATCAGAGGTATCATAATGCGTGACGATCTAATGGTGCAACAACAGGTAGAGACTGTATGGCAACACATGGTGGGTGTAATTTGTTTAAATCAGACCAGTCGTAAGCAAGTAAAAAGAGTACTTCCTGTCCTTTTTAGTATTTGTCCAACACCTATACACTTGCTAAATACCACCCCAGATACAATCAAAAGTATTATAAAACCATTAGGAATGGTAAATGTACGTGAAAAGCGTCTACGTCAAATGTCAGAAGATTACTTGACATGGGACGGAAATGATGCTACTATGTTATATGGAATCGGGAAGTACGGCAGTGATAGTTATAGACTATTTTATAAAAACGAAATACCCGATGACATTGGTGATCATGAATTGAAACGATATGTGGAAGAAGAAATAAATGGCAACTTATATACTAGTTGATACAGCAAATACTTTCTTTAGAGCTCGTCACGTTGTACGTGGCGATATTGATACTAAAGTAGGTATGGCACTACATATTACACTTAATAGTGTTAAGAAAGCATGGCAAGACTTTGACGGCAGTCACGTTGTATTTTGTTTAGAAGGACGTAGTTGGCGCAAGGACTATTATGAGCCTTACAAGCGCAATAGACAAGAAGCACGTGATGCACTTACTCCTGCACAAGCAGAAGAAGATAAAGTGTTTTGGGAAATCTTTGATGAATTTAAAGACTTTATTGGCACAAAGACTAACTGTACTATGATGCGTCATCCGCAACTTGAAGCAGATGATTTAATTGCAGGTTGGGTACAAGCACATCCTAACGACAATCACGTTATTATTTCAACTGACGGTGACTTTGCACAACTTATTGCTCCTAATGTACGTCAGTATAACGGGGTAAGTAATACTACAATTACACACGAAGGCTACTTTGATGACAAAGGCAAGCCTGTTGTAGATAAAAAAACTAAGCTACCTAAAGAAGCACCTAACCCTGCGTTTATGTTGTTTGAGAAGTGTATGCGTGGTGACACCAGCGACAATGTTTTTAGTGCCTACCCTGGTGTGCGCAAGAAAGGCACAAAAAACAAAGTTGGACTAATTGAAGCATTTGAAGACAAAGACACAAAAGGCTACAATTGGAACAATATGATGCTACAACGTTGGGTAGATCACAACGGTGAAGAGCATCGTGTGCTAGATGACTACAATCGTAACGTAACACTTTGTGATTTGACTGCGCAACCTGCAGATATACGAGAGATAATTAATAACACTATTGCAGAAGTTGAACCTAAGAGCATATCACAAGTTGGTATGCGTCTTATGAAATTCTGTGCTAAATGGGACATGCAACGTATTGCAGACCAAGCAGCATCCTTTGCAGAACCATTACAAGCGAGGTATCCTAAATGACGCTAAAAGCAAAACCTGTACTCAAAGATCGTTTTTGGATTGTAGAAAATGACGGTAAAAAAATTGGAACTATGTCGTTAGACGACGACAGATATATTTTTGCAAGTGCAGCAGAAACTTGTTTCTTTGATAATACTAGACAGATGAAAAAGAAATTTGGTGTTGATATTGTTTGGTCAGATGCCGAAGAAAAAACAGAAACAAAAAACAATTATGTTCATTCTTATCCAACAAGTGTTGTTCCATATAACAGTATGTATGATGTAAAAAATAAATTACCTCTTTTTACAAAAAGTGAAAAATCAAAAAGTATGTACTGTGCCGGATATTATGTAATACATTTTGAAAAAGGCTGGGTTAAATCTTTCTGTCCTAAACTTATTACAGTTGAACGCTATGAATACAAAGGTCCATTCAAAACTGAACTAGAGATGCGTCAGGAGTTAAGCCGTGTCAACAAATGATCCTTTAAACACTATACCTATTCAACAATTTATTCAACAAGTAAAATCTGCAGAAAATAGTAGGTCAAAAGAATTACGCATGGACATTACCCAGGCAAAAAATCTTGCGTTTACCCTAGGCATTGTCATGAGTAGGCTTAATGGCGATCTAGAAAAATTGCTTATAAAAAGCAACAATAGCGAAGAAATAATACAAGTTACTATGGATGGCGGTAATACTTGGGATAATTAGATAGATTGTATTTAGAAGATAAATATATGCGTATATAATAAAAAGGATACGCATATGAGTAGGCCCAAGCCGACTGTACTTTTAGAAAAAGTAAACAGTAAAACATATAGATGTGAACAGGTTTTAGAAGCAGAAGCCATTTGGGCTGTCTTTTACCAAAATAAGGCTTTTAATCTAAAAAGCTCTAACGCACTAACTAATTATCCTGGTCCTAAGTATAAAAAAACTGCATTCTCTAATCCAGGACATGCTCATAATCTTGCAAAAAAATTAAACGATATGTTTAACTGTACAGACTTTACTGTTGTAAAACTAATAGAAGGTGAAGAAGTACAAGAATGAACAAAGAAGCTTATACCAAAATATTCTTAAAAGAAAAAGGAATGGCTATAAGCGATGCTAATGTCAAACAGTATATGCCGTTATGGTGGAGAAATACAAGAAATAAACACAAAGGCGGTCTTAGGCTCACGGAAGATGGATTTGACCTTCTAAGTGAAATTGGAATTGAAGTATATGATATTCCTTACCCTAAAGACATGCCTTTGACTACTCAAGTGGTTATTTTCTTAGATCAATTTATTGATTGTCCTTACTACTTAACAAATAGAAGTATATATGTAACTAATGAGAAGAAAGCAGTAGAACTTACTTTGTTTAGTGGTGATTTAAGAAAATACGGTATAACAAAAGCAATGAATAGAGAAACTTAATGTGGCGACAAGGCAAATTAGAACCTTTATGGCAGGAAGAATACAAAACTTTAGATTACAAACACAAACCTGCTCATTCTAAAGACATATTACATTGGCGCAGGCAAGGTTTTACGTTTGAAAATTTTACAGGAGATATGTTCGCTAATCAATATAATATGCCTAATTGGGTACATAATGTTGCAAAAGTAATAGGACTAGTTGATTGTGGTTTTACATTTTACAAAATGAAACCTGGCATAGTTATGCCAAAACATATAGATCATTTTGAAAAATATTGTAGTCTATTTAATTGTGAAAAAAATGAGGTATATCGTGCTATAGTAGCACTAGAGGATTGGCAAAGTGGTCATTATTTTGAAATTGATAATATACCTATAGTCAATTATAAAGCAGGAGAGTATGTCGTTTGGAGCCATGAAGTAGAGCACATGGCAGCTAATTTAGGTCAAAACTCAAGATATACACTACAAATTACTGGAAAAAAGTTATAACTTACTGTTTTATATAGATTTCTTTTTTTAGATAATGGTTGACTTTTAGTGTAGAGATGCTATTATATATACATACTTAGCAAAAACTACAAGGGCTTAAAAATGGAAACTACATCTCGCACTGTTACACCGAATACTGCTAAATCTTCTATCAAACATGCACTGACTAAAAAACGTCCTATCTTTCTTTGGGGGCCTCCAGGTATTGGTAAGTCTGACATTGTTGCACAGATTACCGATAGTTTAGTAAATTCTCATCTAATCGATGTACGTTTGTCGTTGTGGGATCCAACTGATATTAAAGGTATTCCATTTTTTGATAGTAATTCGGGCACAATGCAATGGGCTCCTCCATCTGAACTACCATCAGAAGAATTTGCGGCACAGTACGATAACATTGTATTGTTCCTAGACGAAATGAACTCAGCGGCTCCTGCTGTACAGGCAGCGGCTTATCAGCTCATCCTTAACCGTAAAGTAGGTACCTACAAACTGCCTGACAATGTAATGATTGTTGCGGCAGGTAACCGCGAAGCTGACAAAGGCGTAACATATCGTATGCCTGCTCCGTTGGCTAACCGCTTTGTTCACTTGGAACTTGCTGTATCTTTTGATGATTGGTTTGATTGGGCTGTTGAAAATAAGATTAACAAAGACGTTGTAGGTTATTTACAATTTGCTAAGAAAGACTTATACGACTTTGATCCTAAATCACCCAGTCGTTCGTTTGCAACGCCTCGTTCGTGGTCTTTTGTGAGCGAGCTAATTGAGGACGGGTTAGACGAAAATACTACTACAGATCTTGTAGCAGGTTCAGTAGGTGAAGGACTTGCTGTAAAGTTTATGGCTCACCGCAAAGTTGCAGCTGATATGCCTAATCCTACTGACATTTTGGCAGGTAAAGTAAAAGAGTTGTATAACAAAGAAATAAGTGCAATGTATTCACTGACTGTATCTTTGTGTTACGAGCTGAAAGAAGCATCGGACAAAAATGATAAGAAGTTTGACAATAAAGTTAATAATTTCTTGCGTTTTGCAATGGATAATTTTGACACAGAGTTAGTTGTTATGGGTATTAAACTTGCTCTTACACAATATGCACTGCCAATTGATCCAGACGAAGTTGATTGCTTTGACGAGTTTCATGATCGCTATGGTAAGTATATTAAGGCTGCACAATCAGCATAAGATACAAAAAGAACGAGTTCTTTTGAGCTCGTTCTTAAATTTCCTGGTTGACAAATAAGTTAAATATTGTTATAATAGTAGTATACAAAATAGCAAAGTGAGTGGGGCAAATGGCTACAGCAACAGAAAAAACTGCAAGCAAACTTAAAAATTGGGAACCAAATCCTAATATTACTCCAGAAGAATTAGAAGTAATGCGAGTAGAAGTATATGATCGCATTATTGTTGCGAGAGTAGGACTGTTACTGCGCCATCCTTTCTTTGGCAACATGGCCACAAGACTAAAGATATTAGCTGCCGACGACTGGTGTCCTACGGCTGCGGTAGACGGTAAAAATCTATATTACAACACTCAATTTTTCAATGCTATGAATAATAAAGAAATTGAGTTTGTTATTGCTCACGAAATTTTGCATTGTGTCTTTGATCATCTAGAACGACGCACTTGGCAAGATAGAAATTTAGATCCTCTAATCAGTAATATTGCACAAGACTATATTGTAAACAATGTTCTTGTTAGAGATAGAATTGGTGAAAAACCTAGTATAGTCGATTGTTTTCAAGATTTTAAATACGAAAATTGGTCTTCTGAAGAAGTTTACGATGACATTTTTAAAAAATACGACGAAGAGCAACTTAGACAATTAGGCGAACTTTTAGACGAGCATCTTGACCCAGAAGACGGTGACGGGGCTGCTGACGGTGATGCAGGAGAAGAAAAGGATTCTAATGGCAATAGTGTAAGCAAGAAAAAACCTAAATACACTAAAGACGATTTGAAAAAAATACGCGACGAAATCAAAGAAAACATGATTACTGCGGCACAAAGCGCAGGTGCAGGCAACTTGCCAGCAGGAGTTCAACGTATTATACAAGAATTTACAGAACCAAAAATGAATTGGAGAGAAATTCTAAGACAACAAATTCAAAGTATTATCAAAAGTGATTATACCTTTAGTCGACCATCTAGAAAAGGTTGGCATACTACAGCCGTTCTTCCTGGTATGAATTTTGACGAAACTATCGACTTATGCATTAGCATTGATATGTCAGGATCAATTGGCAATAAACAGGCAAGAGACTTTTTAGGCGAAGTAAAAGGCATCATGGACGAATACAAAGACTACAAAATTAAATTATGGTGCTTTGATACTTCTGTGTATAATGAAGCAGACTTTAGTGCAGACGGCGGAGAGGATCTTTTAGATTACGAAGTAATGGGCGGCGGCGGCACTGACTTTATGGCGAATTGGACATACATGAAAGATCAAGACATTCAGCCTAAAAAGTTTTTAATGTTCACAGACGGCTATGCTTGGGATAGTTGGGGTGACCCAGATTACTGTGATACAGTTTTTGTTATTCATAGTAATCACGATAAAAACATTCAAGCACCGTTTGGTACAACGGTTCTTTATGACGAAGCAGCATGATAAAAAATAAACCAGTCAATACTTTAGAAATTTTAGATTTACGGCAAGTAAATTTTCCGCCGCCTCATTTTGAATATATTACTTTACCTATGAAATTTAACTTAGAGGATTCACTAGCTAAGTGGATTAATAAAAATTTAAAAAAACGTTTTTTTGTAGGCAAAAGTTTAGGATTAGATAAAAAAAATTCTAGATCGATACAACTTACTGTCGGGTTTGAAGACAGTAAAGAAATGAGTTATTTCATGTTGGCATGTCCACATTTGAAATACAACTAAATAAAATGCGCATATATAATTATATAGGAGAATAAAATATGAGCGATGAAACTAAGGTAGAAGAACCAGCAACACAAACTGCTAAATCTTCCCAAGAAGGTGCTGCGCCTGACTTGACAGTAAATGATTTACAGGCGTTGAAAAGCATTATTGATGTTGCAAGTCAACGTGGCGCATTTAAGCCAAACGAAATGGTCACTGTGGGACAAGTCTATAATAAACTAGAGCAATTCTTAGGCGCCGTTGCACAAGCACAACCTCAGGGTTAGGAGAATAAAAATGGTTAATATGAAACATGTTGGCAGAATGGTCAACAACAAAAGAAAAGTAGTTGTAGCATACAGAGTTGTTCCGTCTGAGCCAGAAAGTTGCATTGTAATTACTACAGAAAACTTAATGGCAGAAGAACATGATGCACTAATGAAGCTTGTAGAGTCAGACGCAGGTCAAAACGAAGAACATTTAGCAAATGCAATGGCTAGAACTAGACTACCTGATGGGAAAGTCATGCTAAATTCATTTCATACCACAGGAAAAATGGTTAAGGTAGCAACTTCTGATGTTGAAATGACGCCGAATTCACAAACTGTAATACGCTTATCTGAATTAAACGAAGTAATTGCAGAACAAAGAGGTGTCACTGTTGCAGACTTAGCAGTTCCAGGTCAAACAAATACACAGCAACAAGCAGAAGTTCCGGTAGAGTCTACAGGAGTCCTTTCCGATGAAGATCTAGCAGCTCAATATAGATCACAAGCTGATGCAATGTTTAAAGAAGCCAAAAGATTGCGTGAACAGGCAGAAGAACTCGTACCTACAAAGAAAAAAGCCAAAGCAAAGTCTGAAGAAAGTGCCTGATAAACTACCTCCTAGTATTGTAGAACAATGGCCTGAAGTACTAAAGGACATTGAAATAAAGGCAGTGCCTGCAGAATATCTAAAAGCTGTTAATGTAACATTTGCAGATGGCAAGGTTTGGATAATAGACGTAGATGCAGGCTTTACAGATAATGATGATGTTGAAATACCTATTGAAGATGCGCTAGAAGATTTCTTTGAAGAATATAATGATACTATAACACAAGTAGAATTCCAACTAGATGCTCCTACTCTAATTTCTGATATCAAGTCTAGAACAAAAACTTTCATGAAGAAACGAAAGTAATATCAGGTAATTAGATAAATATATATAATAAGTAGAACCAGGAGTTAAAATAATGGCATTACGTCTAAGAAGAGGAACAGATGCAGAACGTCAACTCATTACACCTGCAGAAGGCGAGTTGGTATATGTTACAGATACAAAATCACTATATGTAGGTGACGGTACTACTCAAGGCGGGGTACTTATTGCTTCTTCTGGAGATGTTTCTAATACTCTTTTTGGTCTACTAGATACAGATTTACAAAATCCACAACAAGGCGATGTACTAGTTTATAATGCTGCAACAGGCAACTTTCAAAATAGCCAGTCTGCATTAAATCTAGAAGATGTCATAGATGTGATATTTACAGGCGAAAGCAGTGGTGATTTGCTTACATATGACGGTGTAAGTTGGACGAATAGATCTGCGTCAAGTGTTATAGACGGTGTTATACCTAGCATAGAAGTTGACGATCTAGGCGGAGTTATCTACAACGGTGCACCCAAAAATGGTGATGCATTAATTCACGATGGTGGAGTATGGAGTAATAGGCCGCTCGCATCTTTTGCAGATAAAATTTTAGGTGGTGAAGCTACACATACAATTACTATTGCTGGAAACGATAGTACTATCTTAGTAGACCCTGTAAACAATATTTTGAGGGGTGATCTACAAGGCGATTTATATGACATTTTAGGTAACCTAATTATAGACGAGTTTTCTAAAACTGCACTTGTAGATGTTAGAGACCCTACCAATACATATACAGTACTTGACAATTTTACTGGAGACTTAAGACGCGGTGAGAACGGTCAAATTATTATTCAAGGCGGTGATAGACCAACCTTTATCGGAAGTGTAGACGGTCCTGTTCGTGGAACAATCGTTGGTCCAGATTTACAAGTCATATTGAATCACGATACAGCTACACTATTTGGCGAGGTAGTTGGGACACTTCGTGATGATGGCAGTACAGTAGTTTTTGATGGTGCAACTGGAAAATTTAATTTGAACGACACTGTTTACGGAAATATTCAGACTCGTGTAGAAGACGATTTTCCAAGAATAGTAATGACTAGAGAATCAAACAGCGATATTTCAGCTAGTGATTTGTCATATGGTAGTATCCAATGGCGTAGAGATGATACAGGCGGTGAAGTAACAACTGCACTAATATCAGGCGGAAATGAAGCTATTCTCTTTGCCCAAGATAACACAGGTGGTTTAGGTCCTGATAAATTTATGGTGCTAGACGAAGGATCTTTGTCTATTGGCGGATTTGTACCTACAGCAAAACTAGATGTCCGCGGAGATATAAAAGCAGAAAGTTCAATAACACCTGGAGTATTTGCAGACGCTGGAGCACGTGATACAGCAATACCATCGCCTGCAGAAGGAATGATGGTATTTTTACAAGATAGTCAAGACTTCCAAGGCTATGTTAGTGATACAGGACTAGCAGCTGGCAATCCTTCAAATGGAACGCCAGGATGGATTAACATAAGTTAAATTAATCTTAAATACAGTATGAAAATAGCTGTTATAGGTGCCTCTGGATATATAGGTAGCCATCTTTGTTATCAATTAAAAAAACTTAAATATTGTATTCATGCATATGATATAAATTTATCACAAAATGATATAAGTTTTGTAGATAATTTACTAGAATATGATATTAAGAAAATGTCAAAGATATTAGATAACTATGACTGTGTTGTCCTACTTGCTGCTTTAACAAAAGTTCATTATAGTGTACTAAATCCTTTCTCATATTACGAAACAAATTTAATAGGTACAAAAAATGTACTAAACTCGTTTAATACTGATCATATTATTTTTGCAAGTTCTGGAAGTGCGTTTAATCCAGATTCGTCTCCGTATGCTAGAAGTAAAAGAGCAGCAGAAGATATTATAATCGAACACGGAACTCCATATACAAATTTAAGATTTTATAATGTAAGCGGAAACGATAGGTTTGTTAAATACGATACAGAAAGATATCATTTAATAAGAAGAGCTGCTGCTACAGCAAATGGCATTTATAACTCTATGGATATTTATGGCGACGACTACGATACATTAGACGGAACTTGCATACGTAATTATACACATGTAAACGACATTGTAAATGGTATAATTAACAGTATACACAACGGACCTATGAATACTCCTTACGAGTGTTTAGGAAATACTACAGGATATAGCGTAAAGGAAGTAATAGACACTATCAAGAATATATCAGGAGTTGACTTTCCGGTATTTATTCAACCAAGAAGATTAGGCGATGTTAGCAAAAGCGTTGTGCCAGAATCCAGTTTGTTGTTTACTGAAAACTATAGTTTAGAAGATCAATGTCGTAGTGCATTAGACTACGAACGACCTTTATAAACAAAAATATCATTAATTTTATTTACAATATCATTTGTTTTATACCAGCCAGTTGTATAACATAAATCTCCTTTTACATAAAGTATACCATCTATAATTTTAGTATCACAATAAATTTCGTCACCTAAAATTGTTTCGCCATTTGTTTTTTGTTTGTATTCCTGAACTTTATCTATACTATCAAATACACTATTAATAGTAATTGGGCCTATTTCGCTCATACCCCAATTAGGTTGTACTATTGCACCTCGTTTTACAAATGATTCTATCATTTCCCAACTAACCGGATCACTACCTCCTAGTATCCATTTGCCAGATAGATCGCAATTTTCAAAACCCTTTGTTTTCGTAAGTGCTGTCATATGTGCAGGAGTTAAAAATGTATGTGTGTAATCCGCAAAATCTTTTAAAAATGTAAATGCATTAAACTGCTGTATCTTAAAATCAGCGCCTATACTGTACGCAGGAAGCGTCTGTGTAAGCAATCCTCCTGCATGGGTCATACGAGTTACTGTAAGCACTCTACTGCGCTGTGTAAGCTGCTGTGCGCTTACAGCAACGTCTATACATGCTTTTAAGTTCTCTGGTGTTCTAAATACTTCTTTAGGAGTACCTGTAGTGCCACTACTAGTAATACTAACACCGTTTTCAAGTATATGATTAAAATAATTACGATCGTACATTTTTAATTTGCTCCAATAAGCTAGGTTTATAAAAATTATGTACCAATTGATAATAAGCATCTGCAATTGGTACACCTGGCATTAGAGTTTTGTATATTTTTACAGGGTTATACCATTGCTTATTAGGTCTATTTTTATTTCTGTTTACGTGATCTATTTGTTTATTAACATTTGCACGTACTTCGTCTGCTATAGCACTAGAGTTTATATCTCCAGTAGATCTTGTCCAAGTAATAAAACTATCCATTTCGTATCCATATTTTTTCAGATCAAGTTCTATATCTGACTGGAAAATGAACTGGCCGTATTCTCCATAATCTCTTAATATAAGACTATTTAAAGACGCAAAATCGATGTATCTGTGACCTTCTTTTTCATACCAATCTGCAAAGGCATACCAATCTTTTTGATTGTCTCCGGGTAAACCAATAACGAAACTAGCAGTTGTCCAAACATCATCTCCCCAATAATCTTTGCACATTTTTAATGCTTGTATTTTATTTTCTAACTTTCCGCCTTTGCGTATAATTTTAGCAGTTTCTTCTGTCCAAGTTTCCATTCCGTAAAAAGATTCTCTTACTCCAATGTCATATAGCAATTTGATTTGTTCGGGATGAATACCGCAAAGGTCTTGTCTTATGTAACTCCAAAATGAAGGTTGAAAAGGTAAATCTTGGACTACTTCATTAATTACTTGTAATTTTTCAGTATAATCATTGAACGTATCGTCTGTAACTCGATAAGACGTTGTTCCCCATTTTTGATAATTTTCTAATAATTCTTGGTAGATTACATCCTGATATTTTGTAAAATTTTTTGTTTTTTGGTTTTTATGGGGATAGCTACAAAAAGCACAATTAAAAATACATCCTCTACTAAACTCAAAATTTAGAATTTCATCTCCGTGTATGCAATCAGTTTCTACATACCTAGTTGTACTTGTATTAAAATCAAATTTGCCGTTAGTTGCCTTTTTATCATAATCAAATATTTTAGGAGCAGCAATAGAATTTAAAAAATCAAAAATAGTATTTTCCGCAAAACCTATAAAAACATTATCTATACTTGATTCATTTTTATATTCATAAGATTTTGCACCACCTACTATTATTTTACAGTTAGGATTAATCGTTTTAACATAATCTGAAAATTTATTAGGGCTTATTGAAAATTCATAACTAATACCTTGTTCTATCCAATCTCTGTGTGATACAAAAAGAAAGGGTTTTTCTAGATTTGTTTTAGGTCTATAAGGAAACCATGTTGTACTAAACCCAACAGCAATAGTATTATCGCCCATTGCTATATCTAAAATTTGTTTATAATCTTCAAATGTTAATGCACTAGTAAAGTCTACAGTTAATACACTGTATCCTTTATCTCTCAAATCAGATGCAAGACGATATGCACCATACCCTCGGCCGCTAGGAGTGTCTATAACTGTAGGAATGTCAGTAAAAAATATTATATCATACATTAACGTTTTCTATATATAACTACTTTTGGTGTTACAAATAATTCTTCTGTAAAATACTTATCATGTTCACTAGCATCAATTTTACTTTCAAAAAAATATCTATTATCGATATAAAGACCACCTTTAACTAAATTTCTTTTTGCATACTCATATCCGGCAATTTTACTTCCCCTATTATGTATCCAGCTACCTAACCCATTATAAAAAACATTACATGCAAAATTATATTCATGATCAGGGCTAATTTCTCTTATGTCAATGATCTTTGTATAATCATTTTTGTAATACTGAAAAATATCAAAGGCAACAAAATTATTATGTTTTACACTATTAACAAATACATCTACAAAATCTTTATTCCATGCTCCGGCATAAACAAACATGCCGTTAGGGTATTCTATAGTTGAAAGGATATTTTTTAGATTTGTTTGCAACCAACCTAAATAAGAATTAAATAAACGATCGCTTTCTTTATTCTGCATAAGCTCGTTCATATAATCTTTCATTTCGTCAACTACATCAAGTTTTTTATTCCAGCTTAATCTAGACATTAAGAACACCTAAGGTTTTATGTAGAATGGACAAAATCGATCATTTCTAATATTTCTGAATCAGGTATATCTACTAATTGTAAGTAATCTCTTTTAAGTGTTTTTCTCTTAACATGTCCTAAGCCCATTCCTGCCTTTTTTATTTTATATTGATATTGATAAAACCTTTCAATCCTTTTAGCGTAAGTATTATCATTACACGACCAGCTTTGATCTAGAGGAGTATAACCCGCATCTACTTCAGCATAAGTTATATCAGCTATTTTATACTTTTCGTGATCTATTGTTACATTAGTACCAGGTAATAACATCATCATATTAATACAAGTTGGCCTAACTACATCTTTATATTCAATAAATTTGTCAGCTAATTCTAGAGTTTGATTGAAATCATCATCTGTTTCTGTAGGATATCCACATATCATTAGCGGAATAAAAAGAATATTATACTTTCTACACATTTCTAGTGTAAATTGTATATCCTCATTATAAAACTTTTTATTCATCTCCCAACGGACTTTTTCACTTCCGCTTTCAATTCCTACTATAATTTGATTCAATCCTGCTTTTGCGGCAATTGCAAAATATTCTTCAGTAAAACTATTTTTACTTTTACATATCCACTGTCCGCTCCAACTAAATGGCTTCTCTCCAAATTCTTCAATAATTCTTTCAGAAAGTTGTTTAATAAATTTATTATTGCCATTGATTAAACTGTCTGTAAAAAATATATTTCTAAATTCGTAATATTCACGTATACTTTTAATATCACGCATGACTGTATCTACTTCTTTTTGATGAAATTTAGGCCAAATTTTATGGACATCGCAAAACTCACACGCCCTCACACAGCCTTTTGATCCAGTAAGATATATTGTACCTTCATTTGATGATCGTACGCTAGGATTTCTCCAATCTTTAGGATAAATGCCAAACTGAAAATCTCTGTAATCCGGAGGTGGCCATCCATTTCTATCAAAATTCATATTTACATTAGTATTGTTTAAGCCTCCAAAATACAATACATTATCTAAATATTTTACAAAGCTTTGTTCTGCGTCTCCTATAAAATAATGATCAACCATTTCTAAAATATCAGTTGGCAAACTTTCTTCATGATAATGTCGTAACGCCGGTCCGCCGATAATTATTTCTATATTCGGATGCATTTCTTTCATATATTTAATTAGGATTCTTGCAGTGTGTTCTTGTACTATACTAAAGAGACTAAAACCGATGACTGTAGGTTTATAATCAGTAATAACCTTTTCTAAATGATAATAAATTTTTTCTAATAATGTATTTTTTGTTTCTTCGTCATACTTAGTATCTTGGATACTATGAAACTTTTTATCATCTAATAAAGCGTATGCAAATTCTATGCTCCAATCGGCCCATAAATAACCATATCCATGATCAACTAAATCATTCCAAACTGCAATATTTAGATCAAAACATTTTGCATCCACTCCTTTGGATTGAGCAATAGCTTTCAGCACAGCAATACCTTGACTAGGGGCTCGTAAATCCATCCCAGGTAACTGGCATAAAGCAATTCTTTTCATTATTTTTTTACCTCAACGTATAAAGATTCTAATTTATGAAATTCTGGTTCTATAGTACCTATATCATCATAAGCACTATTTCTATACGAAGTATTTATGATGTTATCAAACCCACAACTAGATAGATGACGCCTTATACTTTCAAAATCAAATGCCCACTTATGATTCCAATTATGTAAACTATTTACAAAAATATCAGTATCAGTAAACATCAAGTCTGTACTTATAGTATTCCAAGGCCTTCCGATATTTTGTTTTAAAATATCTCTATACCTATTAAAAAAAGATTTGTCTTTGTTGATGTATGCAGATATCCATTTTTGTAAATCAGGACATACTATTCTAAGAACTCCGCCGGAATGTAAAATTCTATAGCATTCTTTTAAGAAAAAATGAAAATCTTCTATAGATAGATGCTCTACAATATGACTTGCATATATAAATTCTACACTTTCGTCAGAAATAGGAAAGGGTTGTGTAACATCATGCCTTAGCATACGTTTACCGTCCTTTTCTATTATTCCTTTATGCGTAAATTCTATTCCAATATTTAAGAAATCAGGTATAGAATTATACTCAGATACACCTATATTTAATTTTTTATCCAAGGCCATGTTTTAATATATGCTTCTAATTCTTGTTTATCAAGATTAATTATTTTAAAATACTCATATGCATTTTGAACAATGAATTGTTTATTATTTCTATGTTTCGCTCCTATCTCTCCGTTAGAATGATCCATATGAAAGGCCTTTCCAGGTAAATGCACTATGTTGTAATCTAAGGTCCTTAACCTATGATATCTCTCTAGATCATCGAAATTAAAATCTAAAAGATACTCGTTATCTAAACCTGCAATGTTATATGTATCAAAGTTAAACATATAACTATAACCTAATGGGCTAGCATAATCCATTTCTTTAAAGTTTATAGTATCCAATCCTTTGAAATTTCTTTCCCCTACAATATAGCTAGTAAGGTTTTTTAGTGTGAGGCCTTCTGGCCATCCTTTGATATTCCTTAAAACTTCTTCTTTTTCATAAGAATCATAATTAGATTCGTACCTATCAGGATCTATATAAACAACTTGATCAAACGGATAAACAAAAGACTTTGGATGCTTCTTTAAGGTGTCTACACCTAGTTTTAAATTGTTTACATCTATAATACAATCAACATCATATTTAACAATTATTTTATGAGCACTTTTTTTGTAAAAATCGTTATATATTTTTTGTAAATGTAAATAATCACTCGATTCTGATTTGATAAAAGTATGAGGTATGTTATTATCTTTATAGTACCTTTTTAAAAAATCATAGTTACGTTGTCTTTTTTCATTGTCTATAGCTACTACTGTTACACATATAAAATCATCCATCTATTTCGTACCTGGCCAAACTTGTATTGATTTGATGCTTGACTTCGATAAAATCAGCAGCACTACTTAGATCACTTATGTTGTCTACACCTACATAAGTACAGACACTACGTAGAGCACCTTTAATTTGATTTATTGGTTTAAGAATACTTTCTGTAACAGGAATTAATAAGTCTCTACCTTCATTTGGACGGTACTCAGCTTCAGTTGGCTTATTAATACTGTACATTTTATTACTACCAAGGCCATAAAAATTTACATATTTCTTGCCATCTATCTCAACAACATTGTCACATTCTTCAGATCCTGAAACCATGCCTGCAATCATAACCATATCGGCGCCTGCTGCTATTGCTTTACATACATCACCGCTTGTTACACATCCACCGTCGGCAATTGTTTTTACTCCGAGCTCTTTTGCTTGTTTGCTTACTTCTTGAACTGCGCTGAATTGTGGTACACCTACACCAACCTCTGAACGTGTTTTGCAAGCTGCACCGGGTCCTACACCTATTTTTATAACGTCTGCTCCTGCGGCAACTAATTCATCTAAAACTAATGTATTACAAACATTACCGGCAACAATAGTTGTGTCAGGAAATTTATCTTTGTATAGTTTAATAGTATCAATCATGCCTTGTACATTTGCATATACATTTGCAATATCAACATTAATAAATCCAACAGGAATTTGAGATAATACTTCTATTGTTTTTTCTTTATCCCAAGATTGTACTCCACTAGTAATACCAACATAACGAGTATGTCTTAATTTTTCTAAATTTTCTAGATGCTCTTTTGCTTTATATTCTTTATGTAAGAATGTAAGAACACCATTGTCTGTCATTAAATTGGCGATCTTATAAGTGCCTGTACTTAGCATGTTGGCGATAACAATAGGAGTTACTTTATCGTTTTTATGTTGAATTTTAATATCAACATCTTTACGAGTAATAGGCTTACTACTAGGTTTTGGGTTTATTAAAACGTCATTATAATCTAAATATTTCATTCTTGTTTCTCAAATAAATCTATAAGTCTTTTCGTAAGTTCATTACTTTTAAATTCTATATCTTCGATAGACTTTACAGGAGTAATGCCTCCACTTGTACTGCATATAAAACATTCTTCCATTTTATTAACTAAATTTTTATTAATATTTGTTCTAATAAACTGTATATTATTTTGTTTGCACATGTCTTCTACCACTTGTATAGTTACACTACCTAAGCAATTTTCTTTAGGTGTATAAACAATGTTGTTGTCTACAAAACAAACACCAAAACCTGGGCCTTCTGTAATATTGTTGTTTGAATCTATAAGTAAGGCACTATCAAAGCTATTACTATCTGCATATTTTTGTGCTTTTGTTAGTTCTATCCAACCAAAGTTTTTGTATTTTTGAGGAATACTAGTATCAGGAGTTCGTTTATTTTCTTCAAACACGCCTAAAGATACTGCACTATCAGCTATACTGTAGTATGGTTTAATATAAACAACTCTATGTTCAGGAGCTGACATATCTCTAGGAGAACCACTAGGCGGTGTTCCTCTCCAATTACATACCCAAACAAATGCGTTTTCTATTTTATTAATATCTAATAACTCTTTTACAATTTCATCAATATTGTCTATAGAGTCAAATCCAAAATACTCACAACTTTCTTGATATCGTGTTAAATGCTTATCATAAAACAATATTTTTCCATTTGATGTTTTCATGACATCGTATGTTGCATCTGAATGTATAAATCCAAAATCTAAAATACTTACGTTCACGTGTTTTATTGCAATGTATTTTCCGTTGTGCCAGCAAATTAAATTATCAATCATCAAAATGTACCTTTCTTAATTGAGGGTCGTCTGGCAATTTTTCTTTGAGTGCTTTTAAGCGGTTTATCCGCCATTCAAGTAATTTAAAATCAAGTACCCAAGGAAAAATTGCGTGTATTAAACTTCCTATTGTAACAAACAACAGAAAGAAAAATTCTCCTAGTGCTAATCGAAAGTGCCAGAAATAGCCAGCATCTGGTCGGCCAGCTTTTATTTTTGCTTCTTGTAAATGTTTAGGATTCCACCACATACTTCCCTATAATCCTTTCTCTACGTTTGGTATACTCGTCTATATTAAGTCTCCATAATGTCTGCTCAGTATAGTATAACACTAGATTGCCACAATTGTCAAGTATTCTCTGCTTTGCTAAAAGACCCATCAACCTATGATTACGTGCTGCCTTGCCATTAGAATGTTCATGTTTTGTGTTTGTAGTAATATACAATTCGTCACTTGGTATATATTCTACCATTAGAGGAATAAATTCACGTTGTGTGATACTATTCCAATCTCCTTTGCCTAATCCTTTAAATGTATCGTTTCCAGGAAGTTCGCATCCTCTAAACATAATACGCCAAGCATTAGGACTTACTTCAGGCAACGGATGACAGCCTGCTACAGCAATAATCTTGTGATCTTTTACTGCACACCAATATTCGCCTTCTATCTTACACCAAAGTAATTTCATTGCACGGAAACTAGAATTATTTTCATATCCTAGTTCTTTGCATGTATTACAAAATTCTTGTAACATGTCTAAGTGTTTGTCTTGTATAGTTTCTATTTTCATACGCCGGGTACCTTAGGAACGCCGCCGTGTCTTGCACCGAAACTATTACTCCATAGTGTAATTAAAAATTCGCCAGGTGCGGGTGTATGACGTTTTCCTAAACAACAAACAAACCCTGGTAAAAAATTAAAGAATGTATTATTATAATCCTTATAATCTACAACCTCATATCCCATAAACGTATCTATAGTTGCATATTTAGAAAAATTTTCTTGTGCATTATCTAAAACACGTTCTGTAATTTCTTTACATTGATTATCACGCCAAACAATAATACTAGAATTGATTCTTCCATTCCACAATTTATCCCAGTTTTCTTTCCAATTGAGCTTCCAGTACATGTCTATAATCCATGGTTTGTCAGTTGGCAATGTTGTAAGATAATACAAATCTTCATTTACTTGTGCATCTAAATCTAAAAATATATTTGTACCTTCAAAATATTGTTCAAAGTCTGTAAACAAATATAATTTAGGTCTGTCCCACATTAGAGTTTTATTTTCTAAATGTTCGTTGATGTAACTATAATAGTTCAAATTACTATGAGTTGGCATAGGTAATGCAACTATTCCGGGGTCAAGTCCTTCTTGGTCGTCAGTTACACAATAAAATGTAAAATCAAAACTACATTTCTCTTTACATGATAAAAAGATTTTGTTAGCATAATCGCTACTATACTTTGTTCCCCACTTAATAGTTATAATATTAGTCATCTTCTGTTCCAAATAACGTTATTTCTTCAACAACTGTGTCACTACCTAAAACAAATTCTAATGTTTGAAGTATTTGCTGTTCTGTTAATTTGCTGGTATAACCAAAATTTATGCAACTTACTTTACACTTACCATTGAAGTTGGCATATTTTGTAAATTGACTTAGTATATTTTTGTTTAATCCGTATTCTGCTTTTATAAAATCTTTAGCTCTGCTACCTATATTAATAATCTTTTTGTTAGGATCATCTTTCCATATGTTCCATAACTTCTTGCATATTTGATATTGTAAATCGCTGTCATTTGCATTATTAATAAAAGTATTATAGTTTTTAACAATTTCTACAATTTTATCAACATCTGAAATATCGTGTCCTGTTGATCTGCTTATGCCGTCGCAAAGAAAGTAACTGTGTATTAGTTTTCCTAACCCGTTAGTATGTCCTGTAATAATAATATTGTTTGGTATTTTCTTTTTGATTACATTTACGACTAGATGTATTCTACGTTCCGTACTACCATTAAATGCAGTATGATGTACTAAAGTGTTAGTTTCATACCATTTTCCGACTTCAAGTTTTTTTATATCATTACCTATAATCATGAAACACCCGTCAAATGTTTCTAGAGGATAGTGCAATCTTATTGTGTCGTCTTTGTGCCAAGTAAGTGTAGTTTTTGGATTACTACGCATTATACGCACTCGGCCAATTTCATAGTAGTTTTTTAAATCATTTATTATTTTTTCGAAGAGTGTGTTTTTAAATACAGATGCAATTTCTACAAAATCACTTTCTTGAGGAGGGTTTTCTTTAAGTGCCCAGCTTACGTTTCCATCTCTAGCTTTTTGCCAATTCAAATAAAGACTACCTGCACCTATATGATAATTGTCAGGATCGTCTGCTAATGTATTAATACATATTTGATTTAGTTTACCCCAATCTAGTTTATCTTCTAATACTTTTAATTCTTGTAATAAATCATACTTAGGTAAAAAATCTAATTCAGTAAAGTTGCTCATCTTCTACTATTGTCCAATATAATTCTTTCCAGTTAGACACAGACAACAAACCCTCTGCGGATTTATTAAAAAGTATAGACCGCAAGCCTAGACTTTTGCCTACTACAGCATTACTTATGTTGTCTTCTATCCACCAATAGCCTGTGTTGGCATATTTTTTTAATATATCATCTTTAGGACTATAAGTATCTAAAAAGATTATATCCTCAAAAAAATCTTGGCCAAATAGTTTTTCAAAGTTTTTTAAACGTCTTTCTTGTATAGAATTGTCAAGACTAAGACTTGTAATACATACAAATTTATAATTCAGTTTTTTCAATTCCTGCATATAATATACGGCATCTTCTATAGAAACTAAATCTTCAATACAATTGCTTTGATTAAATTCTCTAATATGTTTCCTAACTACAGACTGATCTAAATCATACTGAGATTCTAACCATCCATCGTTATTGTTTTTTGTATGGCCTAAAGATTCCATATATGAATGAAATCCATTTTCCCAATCTAATATTACTCCATCGCAGTCTATAAGTATTGTATTCATAACTCTGCTTTCAATTTTATAAAATAATTTGTTTCTCGTACTTTTTGAAAAGAATATTGTGAGAAACTTGGGGGCTTAACCGATTGACACAATAAAGACATTTGTTCAAATAGTATAACACCCAATCTCGGACTTTCTCTTGGGTCTGCTCCATAACTTCTAGGCCATAAAAAATCATCAACTACTATCTTTCCTCCTACAGATAATAATCTTTCTGCAATCAAAAGTGCAAAACAGTTTTCAGATGCAAGTTTACTGGCATCAATGTAGATAAAGTCAAAAGTAGATTCATGTTTTTTTAACAGTGCAGACATCTCAACTACTGCATCTCCTTTTATCTTTTTAATTAGATGCTCTTTGTTTGCAGTTTTAATATTATTGTCAAACATTTCTTCTTTATGAAAAAAATCAATTGCATAAAAAGAGCCCTTTTCGCCTACAAGATTTTCTAGTATCCAAACAGATGCTTGTCCTTCAAAGCATCCTACTTCTAAGCATTTTAAATCTGTAGGACATCCTTGATTATGCCAGTTTTTATCCCAAAAATCCTTTTGGCCTTTATTAAACCAGTAACGAGAATACTTATATCTACTCATGCGTAGTACTCCTTATTAGTAGGGCGCATAGGATCGTTATCTTTAAATCTATTACTTACTACTAATTTGAAATTACATCCTATTTTACTTGCTCTTTCTTGTGCTTCTTTAATTTGATGTTCGTTATGACTAAACGGTATGAATTGCCAAATAGTTTTTAGGCCTGCTTGTTGGCAAAGTTGAAGTGCTGTATAAATTTCATTCCAATCTTGTCCTATCCTATGTATTTTACTAGTTTCTTCTAATCCATCTATACCAAATGTAATTACTATGTTTTTTAATTTTAAAAACTGCTCAATACGTTTTTCCCACCAGCTAATTCCTTTACCTGTTGCTGCTACATGTAACCTGTATTCTTGTACCCTAGCGTCTTTCATACAATCTAACATATAATCAAAATGTTTATAAAAAATAGGATCGCTGTATCTAGGACAATCGGTAATCTTTTCCCAAGGTCTTGCATTGATTAATTTATATATAACTTCTTTTGACAAATCTGCTTTTTTTAAATATTCTTTTTCTGTAACTCTTGAACAATATGGACACTGTAATGTACATCTACTACTTGCTTCTAAATTTAATTTATTTAGATTTTTTGGATGAATAATATGTTTTCTAAATAATTCTTCGTCTGTACTATGTGAACTCCAAAATTGTTGTGCATCGGATTTATTAGGATCAAACTTTGGCTGTCTAGAATTAGCAGAAGTAGGCACACCGTCTTGTACTATAAATGACTTACATGCTTCGCTGCACTTTAGAGGAGGATCGCCTTCGTATGTTACCTTTAACATTTCCATCCATTCGTTACTACCTACAATATCATTATAGTCATTATTATATAAATTAAAGTCTTCTCGTTTAAAGGGATTTGTTCGTGTGGTATAATCGTGCCAAAGTGTTGTATTGCTGTATGGCATCCAACAACAAGGTAGAACGTAGCCGTCAAATGTTACTTGTGGTTCTTTGCCTATCAAACACTTTGGAAATACTATACTGCTCATCTTACACGTATATCCTTTATCCTTGAATACTTTACATCATTAATAAAATTTGCATCTGGCATGTTTTTAAACAACCTACCAATAGGTAGATACCCGACTATGTTTTTCTTATCATTAGTATCAAATCCATTTTTGCCCATCCATTTATAGGTTTGTTCTACATCGTGTTTTTGTAGTTCGTAATCTACTGCCTGCGTAACAAAAAAGAAACTAGGACTAAACTGTCTAAGATTCACAGCAGTATCTATAGATCTGCCACTTTTATATGTTTTCAATAAATCTTCTCCTACAGCATTGTAATTTAAATAAACTACATAGGGCTCCATTATAGGCTCAAAATAATTATAATCACATTCCTCAAATTCTACTTTTGGCAAATTAGGGACGCCTGTGTCTGCATTAACCAGCCTATATCTTATGCGTGGACATACTCGTTTACCTATCAAACCTTCTGCTTCGTGAATTGTATCGTTTAATTCATCTCTAATTTTTATCGCCTTTTCTAAAGACATTGAACCGTTTGATATCCAATAGTCATTTTTTGAAATGTCTTCGTATATATAATGAATATCACTCAATGTTTCCAAACTTAAATAGTCTATGTTTTGATTTATGGTTGACGGAACATGTAAATTTACTTGGTCAATTATGTCTCTAAGTCGACGTTGTGTTTTGTATAGGTCGTCACCTGTTACGTTTAATTCATATTTTTGACCGATAATATTTACACAATGAAAAAAATAAGTGGTCCACTTATGTGCAAATGAATGATCAAATGTATTGATTTGCCACCAATGATCATTTTCAAAAATTATTTGAATTCTGTCCGCCATACTCTTCTACTTTATTTTTAATTGTATCTTTTAATTTGTCTCGTACATTTAAGTTTTTATATCTTGTTGATTTTAAATCTGCAACACATGTGCAAGATGTTTTATTACACACAATAAAGTCTTCAGGTAAATTCCATTTTTCATCATCTATATGTGCTATAGATCCGCCTACTCTGCATATACCTCTATAAATATCTCCATTGTTACGTATTTCTATACTTTCTAATCCAATTCCGCAAAACCAACTTTCAAAATTTACTTCCTCTGCTTTGACTAGATTATTAGACCATTCTTCTCTTACATTGCCGTCGTTATCATATACTAGTATATCACCCATCATATTCCTCCAACACAGTATTTCTATATTCATTATCTACTAAAAATTTGATTTGATCTTCAGTATATACAGGCGAATATTGTCTTTCAAAACTTGTAAAGTTATCTTTAGGCCTAATGCGCTTTAGATGATATTCAATATCATGCTCGATACAATATTTGACCATACGTACTGCTGCATTCCAGTGCTCAGGTTCCATCATTAAATTCAAACTTACACTTTTACCTTCATATTGTTTTGCTGTATCACTAGCTGCTTTTATAACAGGCATAAATTTATCAAACTCTACATACTCAAAATGGCTGCTAAACTGTATTACGTTAATAGTTTGCATTAACTCTGTAAAATATTCTTTAGTTCTACTTCCGTTAGTGTTAAGTCCTACAAAAAAATTTCCATCCTCCATTAGCCATTTACAAAAATGTAAAAAATTAGGATTAACTGTTGGTTCGCCACCTGTAAACCAAATTCTTATTTTTTTATTAGGCAAATTAGTTTTCATTTTTTCAGCAATACTAATTAAATTTTCAAGACTTCTATGAGGACTATTAAAATCGTGTAAACTATCTGCACAATAAGAACAATCGTAATTACATCGCTTTCCTAAATTCCAATGAACGTAGAATACGTCTTGTGGTCTGTTACTCTGAATTGCAATTATATTATTTGGTTCTTTCATTGTTTACCTTGTATAAAATCTAATTCTTCTTGTGAATAAGACAAAATCTTTCTATCGTTTAATTTGTCAACTAATGGTTCTACACTACATCTATAATTGCCATTAGGTTCTGGAATAATATCAAAAAACTTTTTACAAGCATCTAGTCCGCCAGGTGCTAACATATATTTTACTTTTAGTATACCATTAATACCGTTTTCAAATACTGTAGTTATTTTGTTTGCTAATTTTTCAACTTGTGCAAATTCTGCATGTACTGACAAACTTACGCCGCCTGCGTCAACAAGTTTTGATAATTTTTTTGCTGTAGATGTACCATTAGTATTTGTAAACACTTTTCCACCTAAACTATTTGTATATTCAACTATTTTAAAATAGTCAGGATTAATAGTAGGTTCACCTCCTGTACAAGTAATTTGAAATTTGTCTATATCTATGCTACTTAAAATTTTATCAATAGCATTTTTAAACACTTTAAAGGACATATGTGGACTATGATTATCGTGTACACTAGGCGGACAATAAGAACAACTATAATTGCATCGCTTTCCTATATTCCAATTTATAGATAAAACTCTATTTTGATCAGTTTTGTTAACACCATGTACTGCTATTATATTTTCATCTGTATAATCTTGTAGATTATGCAATTCGTCGTTTTGAATGTCTCTTCCAAATAATTCCATATCATTTTTATTTGGTGATTTAAGTATTTCGATATCTGCTGCACAATAACAACTATTAGCAGGACAAATCATAGGTTCTTTCGGTAATTCAAAATTATCATATAAGTTACCATAACAACCGCTATGTCTGCACACATTTCCAAATATATAACCTTCGTGATTAATCCATAAAAAATCTACACCTGCATTGCAATACCATCCTTTGAATTTATTAATAGATGTTTTTGCTGCACTAGTTTGTATTTTACGAATTCCTTTATCAGTTTGTATTAATATCATAGTTTAAGATACTCCCTAGTTGCAGGTTTAAACACTTCTTCTGCAGACATATTTCTTTGTTTTAATAAGAATTTTAAAGTCTTTGTTGTTTTGTCAGTATTAATAAACAAAGATTCATTTTGTATTAGTTTAACTAATCCTTTATTTTTTAATTTACTGCAAACATCATCTACAATTTCTTTAGAAAGATATCTCCAATCCATGCTTTGACCCGCAGGTTTAATAAAAGTTTCATAAGACACAGTAAAGTCTCCATTAGCATGTTGATGCGGAGTTAGATATTCTTCTATGTCAGGTAAATGCTCAAAATTTATAACATTAACTAAAGCACTTAATCTAACTTCTATGTTATCTGCTTTGTTATCTGCTATATATTTCATATTTTTAAATATTTTATCAAATGTATATGGCCATCTTATAAAATTATAATTATTGCCTACACTGTCAATACTTGTCCTAATTATAGTAGTTTTTGTTTTTGCTAGTGACTCTAAAAGACGCTTGTTTACAATAGTTCCATTTGTTGTGATTTCTAATGTACTATCTTTTAGTTTTCCGCTTTCTAATAATTTTTCAAAAACTGTCCAATGTTCTTTTAAAAATGGTTCGCCGCCTATTACTTTTATTGTTTGGCATTTATATTTAGAAAGTATATCAAAAATAGCTTCTTCTACTTTATCAAAAGATGCATCATAAACATCGCTTCTAGGTTGCCACATTTCTGGTACATGTTCTCCTAAATGTTTATTCGATAGCACATTAATTAAAGAACTTGCATGACTGCTGCAAAAAGGACATGCTAAATTACAAGAATTTCCTATGACAATATCAAAACGATATATGTCATAATACGCATTTTCTTTACTAATTGCACGAGTTCTATGGCTTATCTGTCCAGCATCTTCTAATTTTTGACAAGTTAAACAAGCAGGCGGAAGATCATCGTTATTATCAAAGTAGTCTTGAAAGTATTTTAAATTTTGTGTTTGTAAAATATTATCTACGTGATGCTCTTCAGGTATATTTGGAAAGGCTTCACTAATTACATGACAGCACGGTTTACAAGTATTTAAAAATGCCCCGTTTCTTTCACTAAAACTTATACGTAATCCTTTGTGTACATATGGACAATAATTAGGCTTCATTTAAATCCAATCCTCATATAACGAGTATACTTAGACAATTTTAATTCTCCTTGATACAACACTTCTTTCATTGGCGTTGCTCTAGAAAAATCATCTAAATCAATACTACAGTTTACATGTTCCGGTAAATCAAAAAAATCGTTTGTCTGCAAACATACAAGTTTGTGCCGAGGTATTTTTTCATACCAGTAAGCAAAATCAAAAATATGCTCACAACTTGTATTAATAATAGTATCAGGCATATCTACAAGATTTTGAAAAGTTCCGTCTGATTTTTCAGTAGTGTAATGCAAAGGATAAGTCATTTCTAAAATATCCATTGTACTTGCTTTAAATTGCCAATTGTTTGTTGTTTTTGCTCTATTGAACGTATCTGCTATAGCAGCGCAGTTTTTATCTATATCAAAGCTTCTAATCTTTTCTATTTCTAGTTTACTTTCAAATAAGAATGCCGCTAAACTACCGTACCAACCTGCACATAAAAAAACAGTGCCCAAAGGTTTATTAATTTTTTCAAGTTCATTCACTAGCCAGCGTTTAGATTCCATTTGTCCTTTAGAAAACAAATCTCGCATATCTATATCAGGAAACTTGTTTAAAACTTGTCCAAAATTATCAAAGAATTCACTGTTATGTAGTGACATCAAACTGCTCCTTCAACCAATCAAAGTCATTTATAAGTTGCAAATTGCTACTATTAGAAATGCCAAACTCACGGCCAGCCCTAGCACCGGCAAGAGCATAGGAACCATAAGGTCTATCTTCACCGACTGTGCACCACGTTTCAAGTCTTTTTTGTGTTTCTTCATTTTTTTGCCTATCGATAATTTTACTGCTAAGTTTAGCACATTCTCTAAATGCACTTTTCCAAGTATTAAAAGGATCGGTATTGAATGCTGTTATATTTGAAACAGTTTTTATTGCCTTAAATTTGTCACTTATGCTAGTTGTCATATCTGGTTTAGTAATGTCCATATTTAATGTAAGTTTACGTGGTAGTAATTTAATACCCCCATAACCATAAACAAGACCATTAATTGGATTTTCACTACGCCAAACATGTACTGTGTTTAGGTCATATTCATCTACTATATGATCAAATTCAAAATTATTTTTTACAACAGCGTCTGCATCTACTACCCAAAACATTTTAGTAAAACATCTTTTAGCAGCAGCAATATGGGCTTGATGTATACCTTTTACATCATGCACACGTTTTGCCATCGGAAATCTACTTTTTAATGCTTTCCAATTGTCGTCTGCGTTAGGTTCTTTGTAACTAATAAATACAATATCATACATTTCTTGTGTTGCCGTAGTGAATTACCTTGCAATTATCATTAACATACTTGCGCCAAGGATCTACTACAACACTATCTATAGGAATATCACAATAAACTCTATCTGTGCTGTCGCCTTCTTCTTGCATATACTTGTAAGTTGTGCTTGCACTATGTGCTAACAACATAACACAGGGTTCTATCGGCTCATTATTGTCACCTGTTAGCGGATCTATATATGTAGGTGCAAATCCGTGATGTTCGCAATAATGTCCTACTAACATACTGTAACTGCCATCACAATAAGACACACCCGGTTTATATGCTTTACCGTGTATGTATATAGGGTAATTATATTGATTTGCTAAGTCTACTAATTTTAGTGCAAGATTTTCTGCTTGAATTTCTCTTGCATTCATTACTGCATCAAAAATATCATAGCCTAAATCTAGTTCTTGTGCCATGTATCTTAATGCAATATTATCTCTAGGATGACAGCCTCCCCCGTCTCCCATTCCAGCTGTCATGTATTGTGGACCCATAATACGCATTGTACTATCTGCTAGTGCTCTAGTCACTACATCTACGTTAATGTTACCTTGAGATTCTGCAACGTCTTGTATCATATTAACCAGTCCAATTTTTGTTGAAATAAATGTATTATAAAAGACCTTAATACATTCACACTCGTCCCATGTGCCTACAACATAACGTGGATTATTTTCCATTATAGTTTTATAGAAATCTAGTAATTGTTTTGCATCACCAGTTTCACTACCATCTTCAGTGCCAATCATTACCATTTCTGGATTCACCATGTCCCATGCAACACTTCCCATTGCAATAAGATAAGGATTGTACACAAATCTAGGATTAGTAATTCTTGGTACAAATTCTCTACGCACAGTTCCAGGTAGTACTGTTGAAATTAGTACAAGCAATTGATCCTTTGTCATATGCTTGTTTGCTTCATTTATAACTTCATTAACAATATCATAAGAAAAGTCTTTAGGTTCTAAGTGTGCTGTAGGGGCACGGCCATCATAATCAGGATCGTGCGGAGTAGGAACTGCAATAAACACTATATCTCTGCCTTGAACAGCGCCTTCAATAGTAGGAAACATTTCCACATAATTACTTGTTCTTTTTACAACATCATAACCCGTTACACTATGACCTTTTTTGGCAATAGCCTCTGCACATGGCATGCCTAGTTTACCTACGCCGATAAAACCAATATTCATTCTTTACTCCTATAATATGCGTATATTATTTATTTTTAAAAACAGGCATCATAGACAGATCAGGATAATCGTTCCAAGTCCAAGTTTTAGCAATTCTATTTTTTGCATCTTGAAAATTGTATAAACCTAAATTTGCTGTTTCAGGAGTCATATAATAATGATAGCCTATTTGGTATACTTCTTGTTCTGCCCATGGAGCATTTCGATGTCTACCATCATAGCTCATTTTTATTAGCTCTGCACGATCTAATGCACTGTCGCACAATATCATTCCTCCCCGTCCTAAACTTAAATGTTTTTTATATTGAAAACTAATACACATAAAAGAGTTAGGAACATAACTATTTTCTCGCCATGTAACTGCGGCATCAATTATGTTGGTGTTTGCTAGATAATAATATTCTTTCCATTTAGCATCAAGTAATCTGTATTTTATTCCTAATTTTTCAAACGTCATAGGAATACTCAAGTAGGTATGTTTAGGACATGCTGTATGTTTGACTTTTTTATATCTTAAACATAATTCTATAGCATGAGTACAACTGTCTACAGCAACAGCATAAGGTGCGCCAAAAAATTGTGCAATTTTCTCCTCAAATTTTTCTACAGCATCAAAGCTCATTTATCTTGTACCTTGTTCTTTCTATAATATTTTTGTAATGTTCTGCAACATGAATTGAATGCTTTTCTGATTTTATAATTTTTATAGCATTACAATAATTATGTTCATTTACTTGTACTGTTTTTTGGAAAAATTCTTGAATATCTAAACAATTTAATCGTTGTAGTTCTCTTACAATTGCTTTTATTCTATCATCGTTATCAACTATTTTATCAAATGAGTAATCTATCTCATCTGATAAAATAAAACCTAAGCTCTCTAAGTAATTGTGTATGCCGGGTGCGCCTAAAATAATAAACGGACGTTTTGAAATAATAGCGTTCCAAGTTTTTTCTGTTACAAATGGACAGTGCAAAAAAGACTCAGTAATTAAACTAATTGCACTCTTATATATTTCAAGTGGAGGAGCATACTGATCCCAAGTAGTATTAAGTATTGTTTTTTCAGGTATCCAATATTTCCAGTTATAATCTCCTTCATCAAAATCTGGAGTAAAATTATCATTATATTTAGGATCATGCCAAGTAAAATAGTTATTCTTTAATAAATTTGCCTTACTTAATTCATCTAATAGTTTTTTCCTATGTAATCTAGGTCTATAATTCATACATAAGAATAATCTATCTATTTTATTATGTGTTGGGTCAAAGGTATTATGATAGAAAGTTTCATATAAAAAATATAAAGGCCAGCATTCTTGAGTAATATTTGTAAAATTATTAAAAAAAGTATTGTAATAATTAGTATCATATCCGCCATTTACTACATGTATATTTTTTATATTTAAAAAATTTTCATTATCAAGAAACGGAATAAACTTGTGTAAACTTGCCTCCTCTGCACACATTAACCCTATAGGTTCTACCTTAGAATAATCAATTAAAAAATTTATAAAATATTCTATTCCATTTTTGTTTATTTTTGGATGTATGTCTTTCCAAACGTTTAAATATTTCATTTTAATTTTCTTGCAGGCGAACCTACATAAACTCCTGGTGCTTCAATAGGCTTAGTAACATTAGAAAATGCACCAACAGTAACATTATCACATATGTCTATTTTGTTTATTGCACCACTTTTAAAATTAAACATACAATTCTTGCCTATGTTTGTTTTACCAGCAATCATAGACCCACTATGGAACATACAATTATCGCCTACAGTGACATCGTGACTAATCAAACAGTATGTTTCAATAAAGCAGTGTTTGCCCACTACAGCACCTTGCATGACTGTACTAAAGTTAGCAACACACGAACCTTTACCAATTACAGCACCTTCGTGTATAACAGCAGTATCATGAATATACGTTACACAATCACAGTCATACTCGTCTAACAAATCTACTGTTTGCGCACGTTCCTGCAAGTCTAATGCAAATCCTATAAAGTACTGAAAGTCATTTTTGCTTTGCAGTTTCTTAAACTCTTGCGGACTCATAATACTACAATCTTCATTAACAAAGTTCTTACCATAAAACATGCTGTCTTGTGTTAGGATACTTTGATCATATCCAATAATTTTTAGTGGTTTGTCATTTTTAATTATCATGACGTATCCTTTTATATATACTGTTTTTTGTAATTGGTTTTTCTAATAAACGTTCTTGTAATTCTTCTATCCATGTTTTGTTGTGTAATAAAACAAACTGCATTTCTTCATACATTGTTTTCAACTCTTCTATAGTTTTTGAATTAATCCAATCTATTAAATCAAATATTTTTTCCATTCTTTTAGAATGATCATGTTCTTTATCATAACTTTCGTCAAACCATTGATCAAATGTCATAAATCCCCATCGTTTCATATACTCAAGGTTATGAGTAGGTCCGACCATAATAAAAGGTCTATAATTAAGCATAGCATTCATTATCTTTTCTGTCAACAATCCTGTTGGTTCTGTATATCGTGTTTCATTGACTATTGCACAAAAGCATTCTGCATATGCGTTTTTTGGATTTGTATCTATGTGTATATCTATATATTCGTCAATTTTTAATTTTTTATCTACAGCACGATCCATACTCTTAGGAGCAATGTTATCTAAAAGTGCAGCACCTAAACTTAATGAATCTATTTTTGGCAAAGTAAAATTGGATTGTGTTTTTAATATTTCTATATTACTTTCATATAACCAACTTAAATTATAACTATCTGTTTGACTAACAAGATAACTTGCCACACAGTGCCTATGGCTAGCATATCGCCAATTTCCACACCAGAATTTTTTTGTTATTTTATCTGCATCCATATATCCTTCTTGTTTGTCAACATTAATTGTTGCAGGATATATCCATCCTACTGGTGTACAGTCAATTTCAAACTCCGGATAATTCTTTTGAAAATATTTTTTGCAATTAAAACTAGGAGTATATACTTCAACAGTTGTTAATTGATTTTTTTGTACATACTGTTGAATACTGTCTAGTTCTCTAGCTCTAATATATTTTGCATCTGTCTCACTCCAGGCAGTATAAATACCATCTTTATTTACTCTAGTATCATATGTTGATAAGGGTTCCCACAGATAAAATTTTAATCCTTTTTTATTACAAACTTCTCTATTTTTATCTGATATTATAGCATTGTTAGATTCTAACCATTGGATTTTATCAACGCTAAAATACACTGCATATGGTGTATTAACTTTTTTAAAATATGTTTTTTTTAAATTTGAAAATGAGGTATTCCACCCTTGTTGTAATTTTGTTGTTAGTGACGGAAACCATACTTTTCCTAGGGCAACATTACTGAATAAACCTGTATCGTTAGGACTAGTTAATCTTTGTTCCATTTATCTTTTAATTCCTTGTATTCAGGAAACGTAGTTTCAAAATCTATTCCGCGACGCTTATCATACTCTGTAAAAAATTTTACAAAGTTTTGCTGTGCTTCCGTACGTTCTTGTTCTGTAGCAAACCCTTGTTTCATAAATTCTATTGAGCGTTCAAATCTAGCAATTTGGTGCGGTTTAAATCCTGTCCATCGTGTTTCTCGTTGTCCATCAGGATGAGCTCTCATAAACTCTAATGCTTCTTCTGCATAATGCCAATACTCTTGTGGCGCAAGTTTTAGGCTCTGCCAAGCAGGATGATGTAGTGCAGGTGTATCAACAAACACACGATGATTGCCGTAGTGCGTTAATTTACCTGTGTCTTCGTCTCTGCGTACTTTACGCACGTTATGGGCCTTTTGCAGCGCATATATGCCCTCTAGCAAGCGTTTAATGCTTGGCAAGCTCAACATATTAAACGTAATAATAAACGTTACTAGACCGTTGTGCGTCTTTGCTAGATAGTTGTTTACGTTGTTCCATAACTGTTCAAAGTCTAGACCGTTGCGCATATATTCTGCTTGCTTGCCCCACCCGTCTACACTTACAAATAGTCTAAACGAATTTAATTTATTGTATTCAGTAATAAAACTTACAGTGTCTACAAAGCGATTCCAGTTTTTTTCAGGCACACTAGCGTTACTAGTAATGCTCATATCTAGATCAGGACGTCCGTTGTCTACAACATAGTCTAATACACGAAATGTATTCTTGTCAAGTAACGGTTCACCGCCTGTCATACGAAAATGTTTTAGTTTAGGATATAGTTCAGGCCACCATTTCCAAAATGCTTCTACATATGGATTGTGTTCTCTAACAGGGATTGGATATTGTCCTGTTTGCTTAAAGTAATCTATACTGTTGTGTGGTACTAGAGTAGGGTACGGACCGTTTGCTTCGATGTCTTCTGCCCACTTAGAACTTAGATGTGGAGAACAGTATGAACACGCTAGATTACAAGCATGATTAAAGTTTACTTCTAGATAGCGTGGTTCAATATCACCTTTTGCACCTTTAGAAATTACATCGTCCCAACCATCTTGTGCCCAGGACTCTGACGAACGATAAAATCTGTCACTAAGATGATCTCCCTGCATTGCTTCTACACGCCAACAGGTTGAGCAGCCTTCTGGTTTTTCTCCGCATAGCATTGCAGCACGTTCTTGTTTCTTTTGTGCTGTATTGTGTAATGCTTTAGGATTTACTTCTACTTCTGCTGCATCTATTTTATGTAAAGGTGGTAGAAAACAACTGTTAGTAAGTCCAGTTGTTAAATGAATACTTGACCACAACCACTTAGCCATACACATACTAGGTGATATTTCCTCTAACAAAGGAATCACTTCTAGTGCGGCTGCTTGTGGGTCTGTTTCTGTTAATCTTTTAGCCAAGGATATTCCTCTAGTATGTATTCTGCAAATCGTTTGTGTGTTTCAGGACCAGGATGTGCGCTGTCTAACGCTGTATCAGCAAAAGGATAAAGTTGTTTGTTATGAAAATGACATAAATTTTTATAATCGTGAGGTGTAGTATAGTTTAATTTTAGGGTATTTCTCACTGTATGATATATAATCGGTTCAAAACTTATATATTTTATTCCTATGTCTTTTAAATAATATCCTACGAAGTCTGCATGTACTTTTGAAAGAAATACTCCTGTAGTGTCATTGTAAATACTGTTAAAAAAACTTTTTGCAATTTTATTATCTTGCCATGGTCCTATAGTTTGATATCCTATTTTATCTACTTGGTCTAAAATTTTGCACCAACGTTCTATAAACGACCAATGTATTATACATATGTCATCTTTTCGAAAACTAAAACTTTTTATTTTATGTAGAATTTCTATATTAGAACTTCCTGGTCTTGATTGATTACTAAGTTCTATATGTAGTTTTTTTGCTATTACAGCAGGCCATGCAAAGTTACTAGGCAACGGACCAGGTTGTCCGTCCTTTTCACAACAATCTTGTAATCCGTGTCCGTAAGCATAACTACATCCAAATGCTACTAATCTTTTCATTTACTGCATCCAACTTTATAGTGCCTCTAATAAATCATGTCTTAGATTTATATGTATTGTATTTGTTCTATATACCCAATGCCAGTAATTATGAACCAAAATATCATAACAATCTGCATACATTTTAGTAAGTTCTGCATCAGATTTGTTTATAATATTTTCAATCTCTTTATATGCTGCTAAAAAACGATCTATTTCATCTTCTATAGTATCATATGTTTCGTCAATAATTCCATCAAACGTTTTATATCCTAATTTTCTTAAAGAATTAAGATCATTATGAGCACCTATTAAGATAAAAGGCTGCATAAAAATCATAGGTTTAAAAATCTTTTCACTAAAGAAATTTTGATCATTTGGTAAGTAGGTTTCTGTTACTATGTGTAAGTATGAGTCGTAAAATTTTTCTACTTTTAAATCTATTGTAGGATTTTCTACATTTGCATCAATTCCATCATTAAATCTTAGAGGTAAAATGCTTTCTAATTCTGTAATTTTGTCTAGTGTATCATCAGGCAATTTATCTTTTGCTTCTAATATTTCAGCTATATTTTTATCCCAATAATATGTTGTATCATCTACAATCTTATGACAAGTCAAAACACCTTTATGTTTATATTTTGAAAGCAAACTTGCAAGAACTATACGGTGCTTATGTGGTCTCCTGTTTAAACACACAAATTTATGTTGTCTATTTTTCCTTGGCAAATGGAACAATCCTTCTCTACCAAAATAGTTTACATTAAAATCAGTTTGTCCTAAATATTGTTGCTCCCACCAATTATAATATATGTTCTTTACTGGATAGGAAGGTTCTTTCATATTACCTGTCATCATCACAAAATTATTATATGATAAATTATACCTTTCTTTTATATAATCTATAATTATTTTAAAGAAAGATTCATGATTCCAGCCTTCCATATGGTTAATCATAAGTATTTTACATCTACCATTTTTAATGTTGTCTAAATGTTCTTGAGGAATATCTATAACATCATCTAAATTTAACTCATTATGAACAGGATTCCAAGGTATAGGAAAATAATACTTACCTTTAAAAAACGCAAAATTCTTTTTTGATAAAAAGGTATAAACTTTTTGAGCTATGTTTTGCACTGCACCTACTGCTATATAAGGATCTCCGTGCGCTTGAAATTTATCAGGATGTTTTAATAATAGATCTTTATTTAATCCGCAATGAAAGTTGTGAAGGGCAAATCCTTTAGGATCTCTAGGCCAGTAATCTTCAGTTAGATCATCTCTTGTATAAATGGCAACCTTTTCCATATTATTCCTCTATATCGATAATTTCATCAATCCTGTTAGGATTAGTGTAGACTGCTTTGAAGAATTTACTTTGGGATCCGCTTAGTGGCACAGTAGATATAGGAATCTCTAATTTTTCAATAAGTATATCACCTAAAAGTTCTATTTCATTTTCTAAATTTTCTTCTGTTACAGTTTCTATTAACTCATCCCAATGTTCGTTTAAATAATCAAAATCACGAACATTTACATAATCCCAATCTGTACACATAGTTCTCCACAGACCTTCTCGAGCACCATATATAGCCCATAGACCATTTTCCACATCAGCACCTATCATAAGCCAAATATATAATCTATGCAAATTTTTCCAATGATTTTTATGGAACTCTTCTACACTTACTTTTACACCACGATCAAGCGCCATCTTAACGCCTTCTCTAAATCCTGCCCTCCATGCTTGATGTGGTGTAGCGTTATTATAAACATCTGAAAAACAACTATTTTGTTGAATATATTGTACATCCCAACAAAAGTCTACTTGTGCATGAGCATTATTTGGATCTGCATTTTCATGAGTGCGCATACGTAGTACAAAGTCTTTGGGCCAGCACTTAATCCCTCCGTTACCGTACATTAATCCATTTACAGCATTTCTGCCTGCCCAACTAATAACACAGTTTGACAAATCAGTATGTTCATCGAAATTTATTTCTTGGTTTAGAAATTTTTCGTCAATAATATTATCACCGTCTATAGTAATAAATCGATCTGTTTCTGATAACTCTGCACAGGCTTTGTGTGCTGCATCAGAACCTTTTACACCATGCACACGTTTTGCCCATGGAACTTTGCTACATAAATCTGCATAGTTTTTTTCTGCATTAGGTTCATCATATGATAGATAGATAATATCATAATCGATAGGTTTGAATTTGCTCATTTAATTACCTCGTGACCATAATTTTCAAAATATTTTGTAGTATATACACTAAATTCCATATCAGTAGGATCCCAATCATCTTCAAATTTTAAATAAATTTCGTCATCTTGAATCAATTGTTCAACAGATACTGTAATTGACTTCAGTAAGATATTTGGATCATACTTTTCAGTAATACTAAAATATACTGTATCATTTGTAGAATAACCTGCAAGTTTTATAAATTTTTTAGTTGTAGGGTTTAAAAGTAATTCCCATCTTTTTAATTTATTGTTTTGTCTAATAAGTAAATCATATTCTTTATCTATGTGAAAGCTATATAGCTCTTTGCCTACTAAAACTTTGTCTCCGTTTGATAACTCATTACTTTTGTGTATGGTCAAATAGTTTTTTTCTATAGAATAAATATCCTTTGTAGTTAAATTTATAACACTCAGCCCATTATTATATTCTATTAAATTACTTCCAGAATAGAAAAAAATGTCTCCAAATTCTCTTTTGTGTACAAGTTCATTCACATCAATCATATATAGTTTGTTATTATCTAAAAATTTATCTCCTATGGTAGTTGGATCTTGAAATTCAAGTTCCTTATTACTATCATTGTATAGAATTACATTTTCTACAATTAATTCACAATTACTTTCGTTAAAACTTGTATTTCTTTCTTGGTCTTTTTTAATTTTGTATACATTACCATTATAATAGACGTGTTGTCCGGCCACATGTTCTAATTCATTATACCATACATCAACATGTACTCCATCATATATTGGTACAGAAACTTCTAAAGACACTGTATGATCTTTTGTTGACAAATCTGATAACTTTACATCTTCAACAAAAAGTAATACGTTATTGAAGTCAAAATCTTCATTTTCTTTGTTGTCTTTTAAAAATCTGTATATATTGTTATTATAAAAGACTAATTGATCTTTTTTGTATCTATCTTGCTTAATAAAAATATCTATACTTACACCGTCGTATATTTTTTCTAAACTAGAATGTCCTTCGTTACTAGAGCTAGTTCTTGAAAATTCATGAATAAAAGAGCTAGCACTGTTATAATGATCTTCATAATTAATTTCTTTTACAACAACCTGTTTCAATACAAAATCATATACAACTACAAAATCAGAAACACTTTTTGTTCCTTCTAAAATAGGTTTTACTATTTCTGTAGCAACTGGTGCAATTTCGTATTCGGTATCTAAAGGTCTCCGATTGGTAATTTTATAAATTTTACCTGTTGCTTTTTCATAAGAAACATAACTTTCGTTTTGTTTTGCTTGTTGTATTTTAATACTATTAAGTAATTCTTTTAAATTAGACATTGAGTAAGACCTTATATCTTTCTATCACAGGAGTTTTATTTACAAAATCATTTTCTGTATAATGTAATATACCTGACTGCAAAAAATTTCCTATTTTTATTTCACATTTAGGATTGATATAGCATCCTACTTTGTCTAACCAACTTTTGTTTACTTGTTCCCATCCTTGACAATAAGGTTTCATATGAGTAAATGTAGGATTTTTAACATATTTGTTTGTTATTTTGCTCGTACAATTTAGATTTATTGCTGTTATTGCAGCACAGACATCCATACTAGGAAAACTAGGGGTCGATTTTTTAACTACTGTTTCATAAAATCTGCCATAATCTTTTACAACGGTTTCTAATTCTTGATAAAAATTCATGCCAAAATCATTTTTCTTAAAATAGTGGAATCCTGAATATAGATTTGGTAAATTGTTTTGCTCAAATGCTTTTCTATAATAAGATGTATCGGCAATATCTCCTCTATAGTCATATACCTTGCTTGTATAATAAACATCGTAATTTTCTAAAAATTGCCACCATGAATCTATATTTTCTAAAACTAACATATCTGTATCTAAAACAATTGTTTCTTCATATGGTGTGGCATGATACAGTTTCCATCTATTTTCTATTTTCCAGTCTTTGTCTATTGCATCGTCACCAAACGGAATAGAAATTATATTATCAAACAAAAATTTATAATTGTCTGGTACTTCGTCATTTGTTACAATACTTATAGGTGCATTATTTGTCGCCTTTAAACTCATTGCTAAAAGGCAAGATTGAATAATATAATCGCCAGAGGAAGAATTCTGTGCTAATACTAAAAAACCTTTATTGTTCATTTACCAGTTCCTTGTCTATCACACGTGACAAACTAAATTTATTCATAACATGTACATTTAAATTTTTTGTAGAGATAGCATGATACTCACCAATGTAATCTTTTTTAGCAACTAAGAAAAGCATTTTCTCTTTATCTATATTCCATAAAATATCTTGATCTGTAATGTATGTTAGTTTTCCTGGCATCTGTGCTGCAAAGTTTCCTTTTTTAAATCCATTTAGGATATGTATTGCAATACTAAATGCAAAGTCATTTCTAAACAACAAAGATTGAATTTGGTAAACTCTTCTATAATGATGCCACTCTTCTTGAATATGTTTTATCAAATTAAAAAACATCTTGTTTGTTTCGTTTTTTCTAAAAAACACACAGGTTGCCCAATAAAATTCACAACCGCTATCGCTAATAAACTCAAACTCTTTGGTATTCCTAGTACCACTTAAATCATAAGAATCCTTATATAATAATAAATCATGATTACTACGAAAACAATTCAAAAACAAATCATTAGATATAATAAAATCACTATCTAACAAAAGCGTTTCGTCATAAGGTGTCAGATCGTATGCTGACGATCTTGAAGAATTTTTAAAATTATCAGATTTTGATGATAATGCTCCGTCGAAAAAGTTACGTAAGTTTTTTTTATGGTCATAATCAATTTCTATTATTTTGTCAAAAACATTTTCATTATATGTTTTTTTTAGATAATCTACATTATCCGTAATGATAGATGTAGGTAGACCGAGATGCTGCTTTACTTTTTTAGCTAGATAAAAAGCTTGTTTTACATAATCAATATTTGAATTATTTCTAGCAAATACTATAACACCTTTACTCATTTGCATCCACTAATTTTTCTACTGTTCTTTTTTGTTTTAGTTCTACAAACTCGTTGTAGTAACTGTTAGAAGCTGTAAAATAAACGTCAAGAACATTTGAGTGAAACTCTTCGAGATCGATAACTTGTACAGGCAATTTATTATCATCAACGAGAACAACTTCTGTATTTCCTGTTGATAGTAATGTATAACAAAAGTTAATTAATTCTCTTGTTACTGTAAACTGAGACCCATTATGATAGTAAAGAAGTTCTTGATTATATTTTTCTTCTAAAACCCTTTTTTGGTTATTTAATGTAACCATATAATTACTAAAATCGAGTGCTTTTTTAAGACGTTCGTCCATAGAGGTGCTCCTACTATACTTTTACTATAGTATATAACATAATTTGTTTGTTGTCAATGAAAGACTGGCTTAGAAATTAGCTACTGTAGTGCCTGTAATAGCATCACTATATACGACCGTGTCAATAGTTTCGCCATTAATTAGTATTTCACCATTAGGTACAGCTAGGAACATTTGGCTCGTTGTTGTTCCTTTTACATATTCATCTATACCTTCGCCATGGAAATCTTGGCATTGCAATTTTATTTGTAAAGTATTAGCGTCAACTTTTAAAGCATCCACAACTATCTGATTATTTGAATAATTGGTAGTGCTAGAACTTGTGTAAACCCTTGTATAAGTAGAACTTAGATCTGCGTAACCCTTAGTAGATATAATTCCATCTGAATCCTGTGTTTTATTATAGCCCATTCTTATTTGCCCAACATCTGCCATTAAATTTTTCCAGTTGTTGGTTTTTAATTCTCCGCCAGTGTACGTTAATGTCAAAGACATTCTTATTTCTCCACCCGAATTAAAAAAGCTATCTAAAGATGTTTCGCTCGAAAAATCTACTGTAAAAATATGACTTATAGCTGTTCGCCATTGTAAACTTCTTGTAGACCCTAGTACAAAAAGCCCACTAGGTACAAACAACGGAACTATGTCTGCCTGGTTAGTAATGTCTATATCAAATCTATTAGTTTCTAGACCTCCAACTTGGGTTTCTAAATTTGATATGTATAATTCTTCTACTTTATCAGTTGATGCTAGATTTGTTGCATAATCACCTACAACATAAGGATCAATAGTAATTCCATCGCCGTTTTGATGGGCATCTATCCGTATAATATCTTTATATAAATTTATATATTCTTCATCATCTATTATGTCTACCGTGGAAGAGACAGGTGTGCTTAATAGAGATTGTCCATAGCCGTATCCAGCTTCTCCTCTATCTGATACCACAGTTCCTACTCCAGAATATAGAAAACTTTTACTAGAAGTTAATGATCGTTGAGCATCTGTTTGACCGTCTGACTGAATAACTGTGCTAAGACTTGCAGAAGTAAAAAAGTTGTTAATCAGGTTTTGATTAGAAGAGCCGTTGGTCAAATCATTTACCCAATATGCTACACCTAGTGCTCTTGCCTTTCTAAACAATCCATATCTGGTGCCTAGATTTGTACTAAAAGCATCATTACTTTCGTATAAATTTAAAACAAAATCTTTATAAGCAAGCACAGTTGCCTTAGGTGTACTTCCCCAGTATATAGTTTTGTATTCATCGTACCAATCGTTCCAGTTGTAAGTCGCAGGAGTCGATGGTCCAAGAATTTGTTCTACTTGAGAATATAAGTCATTAAATCTATTTGCAGTAATAGTAACAGGCAATTTGTTTCTCCTTATTACTATTTATTTGAAGTTGTCTTTACATTCATTAAGTTGGCGGCAATACTGTGACCGTATCGCTACCGCTAATAGAGCCGCCTGGCCCTGTAACAGTCATTGTCACAGTATGGTCTCCTTCTGCTGTAAATCCATAGTTAGGAGTAAAATAGAATGAGCCAGGAGTATAATCTACAACATCTGTTGCGGTTCCTGAAGGTCCTGTAATTGTATATTCTACCGAATCAATATCGCCTTCTGCTTGTATAAATCCTCTGCCAGTTGTTCCGAATGCAACACTTTCTGCAAGACCTGACCATTCAGGCTGTACAAGCCAACTTGGAGCAGTAGGTTCAACTGAACTTAATACTTCAAAGCTAACTGTTTGTGATACAGTATTGCCTTGACTATTTTGTGCGGTAAGGGTAGCAGTTTTTGTTCCTATTTCTTCTAGCGTAAATGATGTTGCACCAGTTGAGCCGCTCGGAAGTGGCAAATCACTATATTCTACATCATAATTAGTTGTAATACTTGCGGTCGTTGCATTTGCAACTTGATAAATTAATCTAACTGGTGTGTCTATTTCTATATCACCAAAAGGTTCTGGATAAAATGCACTGATTGTAGGTTCTGGTGCGTTTACTGGTATAGTTACTGTTGCTGTAACATTGCCGCCTGCATTAGATGCTGTAAGCGTAGCAGTCACATTACCTGTTCCGTCTGCTTCTTCAAATATTACTATATCACTACTTCCGTTAAGTGTAGTATATGTGTCAATCTGTGATATTCCTGGCCCTGCTAGTGATACAGTAACACTATCAGCATTTAACACATTCCATGTTGCGAAAACAGGTTCTCCCCAATATGCAACACTTCTATTAAATGTCCAACTAGTGATAGTTGGTGCGTCAATTGTTATGGGTGGTTCACCACTAATACTCGTATCATTTATTGTAATACTTGCAGACACTGCAGGATGATTATCTAATGTAAGTGTCATTGTTTCCTGACCTTCAGTAATTACATCCGCTACTGGATTGTAATTCTTTATTGCTGTATTACCATAAACTGTAAATGCATCTTGTAATTCATCTGACAAGGTGCCGCCCGGAGTACCTCTGTCTCCTACTGTTCCAAAGGTACCTCTATCATATACAACACCGTTTCCTGCACTTATGAATACTTTATCTTGTGTTAAAGACCTTTCAGCATCTGTGAGACCTCCCCACGGTGTAGTTCCTAGGCTTGCAGAATAGAAAAAGTTATCTTGTGTTGTTGATCGAGAAATACCTCTTTGTATATCATTTACCCAATATGCTATGCCTTCTGCTCTCGGTTTTCTAAATAATCCGTATCTAGTACCTAAACTTGTACTAAAAGCATCATTACTCTCGTATAGATTCAATATAAAGTCTTTATCCGATAGTACTGCTTCTTTTGTCGAAGCCCAATTATATTGTGCTTGAAATTCTGCATACCAGTCATCCCAAGTATATGTTACTCCTGATCCGCTTCCGGTACCAATTAAATATGTTTTGTTAGGCGTTAGAGATCTTGATGAATCAGTTTCTGTGCCGTTTGCTTGTATCCATGCTATTGGCACTGTACTGTAATTTACGCTACTCCAGAATACATTTTCCCAAGCAGTTCCATTTTTATTGTGTACACGTATGTACTCATCTGTCCAATATGCGATACCGGCAGCATCAGGTAATCTAAACAGTCCATACCTAGTACCCCAATTTTGTGTTTGATACTGATTGTTTGAATTATAATATGGATATACAAAATCAAAACCTTCTAGTGCATCTTCTTTAGATATTCCGTTTAAGTAGGAGGTTCTAAATTCGTTGTACCAGTCATCTAAGCTGTAAGTTCCGTCTGATAGATCTTCACGTTGAATACCCGATATAGTAAATGGCACTTGTGTACCATTTGTTACATTTGTGGTTGTAAGTATGAAACTAACAGTGCCGCCTTCGTTTATACTTGTTGAACTAGGAGTAACTATATATGTTGCTGCTCCTGATTCTGCACTACTGTCATTAATTAAAACAGATGTTCGTGCTAGATTATTATCTAATGCAAGTTCAAAAGTTTCTACACCTTCTGTTGCAAAATCAGCTACAACTGCAAAAGTTTCTATTCCTATGCCATTGTTGTCAATGGTAAAATTGCCAGATAAACTACCTGACACTAAATCAGCAGCACTAATGCCAGTGATAGTATATGGCACTGTACTTCCTGTAGGAACATTAAATGTGCTTAGTGTAATAGTAAATGCAGATCCTTCATTTACAGCAGATACACTTGGAGTCAATACATATGTAGGTCCACTTGTCGGTGTCTGGCCTGTTAGATCAACATTTGTGAATACACCAGGAGAAGGAACACTTACATCTCCTGTGGCTCTAAATAGTGTAATTAAACTTCTTAATGTCCCGTCAACATTATTATCCACATTGTTATCGCCAACAACATCATTAAATTCAATTCTAAATGATATTTGAGTTTCACTTACTGCTCTTGCTTTTACTAAAAAGATATTTCCTGCATATACACCGCTGTAAGATCCTGCGCCAATTTTTGTGTATATGGTTTGATACGAACTAGTTAAGCCAAAATTACCTATATTAGTTCCGCTTCCGGAAGATGCGGCAGTTGCAAGACTGTTAAATCTTACTATACCTACTTCGTTTGTCAACGCCGCCCAATCTAAACCCTTAGGAGTACTAGCATTTGTATTAGATGGATCAATTCTAATTTCGCCGCCTGTATTAAAATAGTGACGTCTTGCATCACTACTGCCAAAAGTAACAGTAAACTCGTGAAATATTAAACCATTCCAAGTACTTGTTCTTGTCGAAGTGACTGCTGTTTGAGAGCTTGCTTGGCTAGGATGAACATTACTTTTGTCGGTTTCGACTTTACGCATTAATGACTCAAAATCTGATATACCCTTTTTTGTTCCTTCGGGGTCAGCTGACTCTAGTCCTTGATCATTAATTATAAATGAAGTTTCGTCTGCAACTACGTTTTGATTTTCTAATACAATTTGTATTTCTGTAACACTAGGATCACTTGGACCAACTTGATGAATCCTAGCTTTTATAATATCAACATATAAATTATTTAGATTATCAGCATCAATTAAATCTCCGGGTAACACTTGAGAACTTTGTATAAGCTGTCCATACCCGGTTGTACCGGAGCCATTACCTAAAATTAGTTCAATCCTTGATTGTAGGTTATTAATTCTTGCTGCGGTAACTTCTGCCATGACGATCCCTTATACCTTTAGAACACATTCTACTAGTTTTTCACCCTCGTCAAAGTTGTTCTCTAATGCAATGCCAACAACTGAACCTCCATTAATTGCTGTACTTGCACAACCATTGTCGTCAACATATACAGCATCGCCTTTTGCAACTGGTCCAATTACTCTTACAGGCAATCGTCCTTTTAAACCAATGTATTGTCCGGCAGCTTCACTATTCATCATAAATGCAGGGTCAGTAGATACAACTCCGATAGCTGTACAACCTTTAGACACTGCTTCAACTTCATGGTCTGTATGGTCGCATACACAAACTACAGTTCCTGCTTTTAACTCTTCGCCAGTTGTATATTTTTCTGCTAAATCAGCATACCTTGCTTGAGTAGCAGTACCTTGGAATAAATTTGCTGACAAGTTACCTGTTGCATCACGAACCGCCACTGTATTGTTAGATGTTCCTACAGATGCTGTTCTATAATTGCCGGATCCATCATTTAAGGAAGCAGCTTTCGTTGCAACTCCAACAAAACTACTTGCATATATATCATTCCAAGTTAAAGATGCACTACCTAGATCGTAGGTATTGTTAGTAGAAGGATTCAAACCTGAGCTAGTAAGTGTAGCAATGTGTGTTTCTACGCCGCCGCTATCTGTTGCTTTAAATTTAATCTTACTATTCAAGCCTGTGATATTTGAAATGACAGCTTCGGTTCCATTTTCTACAAGTATCTTTAAATCTTGGCTATCACCTACACGTATACCTGCATCTGGAAATGATACCAAAGTTGTAAATGTTGGATTAGAAGTTTGTACAAACTGATTTGCAGCTAATCCTTGCAACCTGTCAGAATCAAGGGCAGTTCCTCCAAAACTGTGGCGTCCAGTTGTAAATGGAGTATAAGAAACTACCGAATAATTTGGCACAGTGATACCTTTATAAATGGTACTATATCCTGCATCAATTAAAGATGTTTCGCTTGCATTTAACACAAAATAGTCAAAGCTAATTATAGAAACAACGTTATCGTTTACTGTTGCTGCAATTATGCTTCTAGTCGCTCCGCCGTTATCTAACACTTCACGACTTTGCATTTGTGTAACACCTTCGCCTGCGTTTTGTGGGCCTATTAAAACAAAAGCAGTGCCATTGTAAACATATAATTGGTCGTTGGTATTATCCCACCAAAAATCACCGTCTGTAAGTCCTGCAGGTTCGTCCGCGCCAACTTCAGCGCCGCCTGTAGTTCTCCACTGTGTGCCGTCGTAAAATTTTAATTTACTATTACCGCTATCAAACCAAACCTGGCCGCTTATAGGCCTAGATGGTTGATTTGCACCGCTAAAATTTTCTAACAAAAACAGGAAGTTTTCGTTTTGTATTTCACCGTAACCGGCATAGTTTTTTCCGATAAATTTAAGATCTGTTGTTTGATCTACTGTACCGTCTTCTACTGTTGTTAACAGTGTATTATTATATCTATCAATTTGATACGCCATTTTTGTCAAGCCCCTAAGTAATATACTTATTTATTCAATTATGGATATGCAGTGTCACTAACAAAATTCCATGCAGCACCATCTGAAGAAAAAGTAATAAGTTGTCTAGATGGCGAAAGTGTAGCACTACCAGATGCAGTAGTATTTGCTACAATATCTTGTACAACTGCTCCTGTGCCGCCGCCTGCTAGATCAACTTCTATAAATGATTTTTGTAAAACTCCTGTATTGTTGTCCGCAACCGATACGTTGATACCGCTAACAGTAGCACCAGAATAAGATGTTGCGTGTATTTTAGCTGATTTACCCGCATTTTCTACTGCGGCAGGATATAAATCATCTAAGTATGCAATTAAATTAGAATATAGTGTTGCGCCTGTACCCAACCCTGTAATATCCATAGAAAACACAATCGGTTCAGTAGCAATTTGATTGTCTACATAAAACTTTGTAGCTGCATCTTGGTTTTGTGTAGGATCAGCCAACCCTGTGATTTTTTGACTATCTGTAACATGAATATCGCCAGCACCGGTAATTAAAATTCCTCTGCCATCGATATCTACATCATTTGCTATAAAATTAAGTGTAGTTGCACTTTGTAAAGTATTATTAACTGTAATTGTGCCATCAACTTCTAGAGAAATCAGTGTGCCTATCCTAGTTAGACCAAGTGCAGTATCGATACTAGGATCAATAGTTGTATTGGTAATTTTGTCTATACCGCCAATTTTATAAGTTGAACCGGTAGAAGTTAAATTTAGATTTGAATTAGATGTCCATGCATTATTTGCATTAACCCACGTAAATGTTTTGTTTGTAGTACTAGCTAATACTGTTAATCCTGCGCCGTCAACTGCTGTATCATCGCCATATGAACCGCCTTTCACATGTGCAAGATCAATATTTTTATCCTCAACTAGAAGTGTTGTTGTTTCAACGGTAGTTGTATCGCCTTCAACAACTAAATCTCCAGTTATTCTAAGATCACCGTTTACATCTAGAGTGTACTGTGGTGTATTTGTAAAAATGCCTACTCGTTCTGTTGATGCATCTATATACAACGCATCAACAATAACTGCGCCGGATGGTGTGGTTCTAACACGCAAACTAATATCATTATCTAATAACTGATTTTCAAAATAAAATCTCGGTCCAACAACTTTTTGAACATGATTTTGTGATAAACCAACTGTTAAACCACCTGAGTTTTGAATTGTTAATGTACCAACAGTTACTCCATTAGCATCTGAAGGTAAAAACTGGTCGGCTGTTCTAGTAACTCCTGCACCTGTAATAAGAGCATTAGCACCACTAGCAGTTCCATAAAATCTAAAATTAGCACTATCAATTACATTTATGCCTTCATTTATTATACCATTTGGATTGTCTTCTGTTACTAAACCTAAAATCCTCTGACTATAAACGGGCGTAAATGTTAAACTACTTAGCACAGCAACTAGTTCGCCAGCAATATATAAATTTGCTAGTGTTCTTGATCTAGATTGAGTATCGAGTATGCTTTCGATTTTAAATCCACTTACACCTTGTGATTCTGTATATTGTGGTCCAACTAAAATTAAATCATTGCCGTCGAATGCATAAAGTTGATTTTTTAAGTTATCTATCCACAAATCGCCTGCAACCATTTGCGGTCTAGTATTTTGCACATACGGACCGCCGCTTGCTTTCCATGTAGTGCCGTCATAAATTTTTAATCTTTCATCCGACCTGTCATACCATAGTTGACCTACTAAAGGATTGCTAGGAGCAGAAGTGTTAGCAAAATTTTCTAATAATTTAATAAAATTTTCATTAAAAAATTCTCCATATCCGGAATAATTTCTACCAACTAAAACAAGATTAGTAGACGAATTGTCAATTTGTCCATCAATTAATTCAGTAAGTAATGTTCCGTCTGTTTTGTTTAGTTGATAACTCACTTTATTCTCCAGTATAAATTATGTAGTTTACAGATAAAAATGGATTCATAGTTTCTATTGGTTGATTGAGATCTCCTGTAGTTTTTACGCCGCCGCTAGCAGGAAATGCTTGAGTGCCTCCCGTACCTGGATCTATTGTAAATGTAATTGCTTCTTCATCAACTGGTTCGCCGGCGCCTACACGCAATCCATAATATTGCGTTCCCGATGGCGCTTCCATATCATGTTCATGTTCGGGTAAATTATCTGTGTTGATTGTGCGTGATTCACTGCCAGCATTTCCGCCTATTGCATCCGCTGCAATATCAGTTACCCTATTAGCAGGCTGTCCGCCCATATTGTCTAAACCTAATGCAAATCTTCCGCGTAAATCCGGAAGCGCAAAACTGTTTACTCCTTCATCTGATAATAACGACGAATCTTTAAAATTAAATCCAATTGCGTTAAACAATGTTGTATAATCTGATTTTAGAACCTCGCTGCCATCACAAAACAACCATCCTTCAGGAGCGTTTATACCCCCATATGGCATAATTGATCCTGGTGGAACTAAAGGAATAGTTTTAAGAAAGTTTCTTTTTGATATCCTATATACGCCAGTTGACCCGGTTTTTACATTTAATAATAATTCATCTGCATTTGACGCATCAAATGTTAGATCTTTGTTAGCAATAAAACTGTTGGCAACCTGTATATTGAAAGTTTTACTAGTGCCGCCTGTTTGACCATCAAATTCAAAACTATTATTTTCTACATCGCCTGATACAGAAAATGTAGTTGCACTTGATAGTCTATCTGCAGAACCTGCCCGACCAGTGACTGTACCACTCACATTACCTTGTACATTACCTATAAAAGTATTGGCAAAAATTTGATCATACTTATTATTTGTTGTTCCTACATTTCTTGTGCCAGATGAATCAGGAGCAATATTTCCTGTTTGTAATATTCCTCCTATGTCTACATTGCCGCCAACATATAAATCTAAAGCAATGCCGGCGCCGCCGCTGGTTATTATAGAACCGCTGTTTATGCTTGTGCTATTATTAGCACTAGTTACGTTTAGTATACCGGATTCAGGCTTACCTTCTCTAGGTGCTATTGTAATGTCGCCTTTTACATCTAATTCTGTTTCAGGGGCAGTGGTATTAATTCCAACAAAGCCCTCAGAATCTAGTCGCATCACCGTAGGTAATCCAGTAGATGTTTTTAATCTAAAGTCAATATTAGACCCTACAATGTTTTGTTGCAAAATTACTGCTTCATTTTCTACAGCAATCTTTAATTGATTTCCCGAACCTACTGATAAACCTTCATCATTTTTTACTATCAAAGGAAAACTTGTTTGGCTTTGGGCATTTCCTCTAAGGAAATTTATTGCAGGCACAACTTCTTCACCCACAATAAGTGCCTCTGCTTTTTCAGCTATGCCATTATATTTTAAAGTGTCATTAACTAAAGGCTGATTTGTAATATTCATACCTGCCTTTATACCTTGTCTAAAACCCGGAATTACTGTTTTAGGAACAAAATCGCTGTCTGATATAATTATTGCAGGTTTATCTTTAATTTTTACAGTCAATACTGAATAAACACTATCATTTGATCCTATAATGTTTTCAGATTGAGTTCCTGTTAAAAGTCCATCACTAAATTCTGGACCAACTAAAACCCATCCTGTACCTGTGAACAAATATAATTGCTGACTTTCTGTGTTTACCCACAAATCGCCTGCTATACTGTTAGATACTTCTGGTTGTGAAGGAGATTTTTTAAGTCCTCCACTGGCTGTCCAGGTTGTACCGTCATAAACTTTCAGTTGATTTACACTTTCAGAACTATCATACCAAAGCTGTCCTTCTACTGGACGCTCCGGAGCACTACTATTTGCAAAATTTTCTAATAGGTGTAAAAAGTTTTCTGCAATAGCTTGTCCATATGAAGTAACATTACGTCCAGGTATAGTTAAGCTAGTCTCATCATTTAGAGTAGCATCTTCTACTATAATTGTTCCTTTGTTTACAACATCTGTATAACTAATTTGGTATGCCATATTTTTATCCTGTCAAACTCTGTACTCTAACTGTGTAATCAATTTGTATCAAGCGGTTAAGTGACTTTTGCACAGGATGGAAAATAACATGAGTAATCAGTCTGCCAGTGCCATCAGGACTATAACTTTTCAAACCTAATTCATCAAATACATAAACATCATTTGTGTTGCTTGCTGTATCGAAAGCTTGTTGTCCGTCTGGTTCTCCGTAGTCTAATAAACAGCTTACAAGAATATCAGTATAGTTTGTACCGCTTAAATGTCTTGTTTCAATTTTATTTCTTGTAGGATCTGTATTGTTTACACTAGAATCATCTACAACTTTAGTATAAGTTTGATTGTAAAGTGCTGCATTTGTTCCTGTAGAATTAGGAGTAAGGTAAGTAATTATGCCTGTAGGATCAATGTTTGTTCCGCCATTACCAAAACTCATCTCGTATATAAATCCTTCACCTGCATTTGCAAGGCTTTCAGCTAATGCAATACTCATGTTTTCATAATGGATTGCATTCCTTTTATTCACATAAACTTCTTGGGAAGTTGGGTCAAATATTTTAATATGACCTTGTACTAATATTCCATGATTTTCTTGCATTATACTATCCAAATTATCCTATACTGTATTTATTAAGGTTGTTCATATGTACCAGCACGTAAGAATCTTGCTATTGAATTTTGTGAATTTCCTAGCATTTCATTGTCTTTAGTCCATACTTGTCCTTGTCTTTTTATTACTGTAATTCTTGAATTTTCTTGTGGAACATTCAACAACGTTATTGTGTTATTAACTGTATCAACACTAAATTCTGCTGGTAAAATTATGTCTCCTTCAGGACTAGTTAAAGCTTTTGTTTGATCAAATACAGCTATTTCATTTTTCCTTAAACGTTTGCCAGCAGCAAATACTTCAATTTCATTAATACTATCTATATTGTACCCTATCGTAAACGTAGTGCTTACTCCATCCGCAGTTAAATTTGCAACTAAATTTTGATCTTTGTAAGGCACAGTTTTATCTTTATTTTGATTAAACACTTTTTGGCCAGCAACATGAACTTCTGGCACACCTGTACCTAGTGTACCTCTTCTTATCTGGCGCAATGTATTTTGTTCTTTGACAAAATATTCTATTCTTTCGCCATTAATAAAAATAATTCCTGGAAGATTTTTTCCTTTATCAGGTGTTGGTAAATCTTCTCCGTTTTGCACTTCTATTCTAAGGTCGTTATATGCCAAATCTTGGGCTAATACTGTAGAATGTGCATCTAATCTCTTGTAGTGTGTTCTGTTAAGAACATCTTTAAACTGTCTATATGCGAATCCTTCTACTGTAAGATCTGCTGTAAAATGAATTATTTCTATCGTATCATTTTCGTTAGGAATATTTACTAGTCTTAATCTCATTCTGTCATCAGTAATAAAATAATCCACACTAGGTGTTAATAACTCTCCATTTTTGTTAACCCAAACATATTGTGCATCAATAGCAGGAGCTCTTAATTGTATTTCGCCTGCAGTTAGTCTAAGATACGTGCTTAATTCGGTATCGGTAATAAGTGTTTCTCTTTTTACCACATCATATTGTATTTTTTCTATTTCTTTTAAATTGTGGTTACTAAATTGTGTAACATAAATGGTTGCATTATTGCTAGGAATATCTTTAAGTGTAATTTGGTTTCCACTAATAGTGTATTCACTCTCTGCTATATTGTAAATTTCAATCGTGTCCCCTGGTTGTCCATACTCGTCTCCTAATATGATAGAACTATTAGAAATATCTAAACGCCATTCTGTTGGTGTAAAAATTTGTTCTCCGTTTAAGAAGACTAACATAGTTTGCGCATCTAACGATCCTGCTGGCTGTTGGAATAATTCTAACTGATATTCTCTTTGGTTGTTTTCAGGTATAACAAATTTCTTACTATACCCGCTGTTAAGAACTTTTTGATCAACTCTAACAATAGTATTATGTTCTGTAGGAAGTGCATAAAACGGCGCTTGTCCTAATGTAAATGTTTGTTGACCGCTTGTTGCTACAAATTCGTCAGTAACAATTTGACTGTAATTAACAGTTTGGTTATCTGATAATATTGTGTAATTTAATGTTTGGCCAAGTGTTGCTGGCTCAGTAAGTCTAAATGCTATTCTATTGTCGTCTTCAACAACTGTTGAATAATTAAATAGATTTATTTCTTGTACATCACCATTTAGAGTAACACTTAGAGCAATGTTGTCATTGTATTCGTAATCTATAACAAAATCATATTGCTCTTGCTGTGTTATCAGTAATTCGCCACTGTCTATTATATTGGTAGAAGTTGTTTCTTCTTGCAGTACAATAGATAGAGTTTTTTGAGGTTCAACATCCAACGTCAACTGTTTTGCTGTCCAGTTTACATTGAATTCTGATTTATCTAATAATCTGCCATCATATTTTACAAGTATACTATCTATGGTTCCTGGTAGTATATCAAAATTGTAAGTAAAGGTTTCGGTATTTGGTGGTATTCTAAAGTTTTTACAAATTATTAATCCTTGATTACCAGATTTTCTTGTATAAACTTTTAAATCTAATGTGTCAAATACAGATCCTGGCACTAATTCTTCTGTTTTTGCTCTAGAAGTAGAAACAAACAAATCACCGTCTGTAATTATTTCTTCTGCATTTATACCTGCTGCTGTAGTATATGCTAAATCTCCACCTTGTAAAGCACTATCATAACTGTCTAGATCAGGAACGACACTACCGTCACTTGTAATTTTTCTTACAATTAAAATGTCTCCGTCATTTAGAGTTATTCCTAAATTTTGTGTTTCGATAATTTTAGTTGTGCCATCACCTGTAATGCTATTAACTATTGCATAAGAATTTGTATATGTACCTTCATCAAAATTAGGATCGTCTATTCTTACACCGTTTTTATATAAATTATAAACTATATCTTTTTCAAGAGGGTTTCTGAGTTCTACAGCAATTGTAGAGCCATCAGATACAAAAATTTCATCCTCAAAAGTATTTTCATATATGTCCCACGCATCTGTGTACCACGGCTGACTATCCCAGCCGCTAGGTCCGCCGAAATCAAAACTCTTAACTTCAACGCCGCCATAATCTATGCCTGTCATCAATTGATTTAGGTCTTTACCGAACATATTGTCTGCAGGATTGTATGCAAATTTTATTCTATCTGCAGCATCTAATAAACTTAATGGTTTATAATATTCTATCCTGACTACAGCAGTTGATACAGGCGGTGTGACAAATGTAATTCTGCCTTGCTGGTAAGTATAATCTTTTACTTTTTCAATGTTACTAGCAGTATAAGTGCTTCGCAACATTTCTTGATTATTTACAAATACTTTGATTTTATTTTTATTTAAATCTAACGGCCATTTAAGATCAAAATTAACATCAATACCCGAACTTGTGAAGGTTTCGCTTAGGAACAAATCTTCAACAAAGTAATCTCCAGAAACTCTATCAAACTTTACCCTTATACTAGGTGTTCTAACTAAACTTTTTCCTAAGATTGCAAATGCAGTTGCAGTTTCACCATCATCAGTTTGTGCTCCTTCTAGTCTAATCTTAGGAGGATTTATAAACATGCCGCCTGGATTACGGACTATAATTTTTGTAACTTTACCATATCCAATAAACGCTTCTGCTTCTGCTCCAGAATTATTATCTTCAATAATAACTTTGGGTGGGAATATATAGCCAGATCCAGCATTTTTTATTTTTATTTCAGATATTTGAGCGCCAATATTATCTAAGAAGAATTTGCGAGGATATTCATCTAGAACATTGTCAACTTTTATAAGTGTATTTTGACTTACTGTAGATTTAAGTGTTTCTATTTGGTCAGTGACGTTGTTATAAAATGGTCCGGCGTCAAAGTCTGTAACTGCCGTATTTGTAGGTTCTATTCTATTATGTTTTGTAACAAACTCCCGTATTTTACTGCTATAAGGTTTTACTTCTTCTACATAATCTCTAAAATACAATAAATTATCATTCCTAAATGTTGCAGGCTGGTCTAAATCTCCTACATTATGATTTATTTTAATAAAACTAGTCTTAAATGCCCAGTCTATTGTAGATTGTTCAGCTACTGCATAACGCAAACCGCAGAAGAATAGATTTGTATATTCATAAGCAAGATTATTTACAAATATGTTATCTCTTAATGTTTCAAATATTATTCTTAATTCTCTAGCAGGATTGTTGTCAAATAGCACACTGTCGAAACTTCTGTTATCGTATCCAACTGTTGTAGTTACATTATCATACAAATTAGACAAAAATTCTATAGTTCCTTTTTCTCGTCCTATTGTTTCATAATCTATAGAATAATCTTCACTATTACTAGAACCAATTCTTTTTAATAGCAACCATCCTGATCCGCCAATATTTTTAATTTTAACTACACTATTAAATTCTGGATTGATTGTTTGTAATTGATAGGAAGCATCAATTTCGTAATTTACATTTGTAAATTGATTATATCCTGGTGCATACCAATCTTTGTACTCCCAATATTTTGTCACATCAAATCCTTGACTTAGACGACGGAACCAATTTTTTTGTATTTCATTGTATCCGTATACACTCCATATATTATTTGCAGTAGAATCTGATTGTACAAGTACACTAAACCTACGTACAGTGATACTTGTATCGGGACCATAACCAGATCCTTGAGAAACAATTTTAGCAGCCGTAACATTGCCTAAACTATTAATTGTAAGTTCTATTTGCGCACCTGTTCCTTTGCCACGTAATTCTAAAGAAGGTGGAACTTTATATCCTCTACCAGGTGAGGTTATATCGACTCTTATTATTTTTCCATTTGAAATAATTGGCTGTAATTGTGCTTGTGTAACATTGTTAGTGCTTACAAACTCTAATTCTTCAAAAGTATCTACAGTTATATCATATTCTCTTGATACTATACTAGGAGCTTTATCAGTCATTAGTAAATTAGAAATATCGTAATCATCAACTATTAGTAGCTCTTCAAACTTCAAATTTATTCTTTCTATTGTTTGCTTTAGTGCTTCTATTCTATTCACAAACATAGATTGTCTAGGCTGGTTTAATATACCATACTTTTGTTTTCTTGGTAAATTAATATCAGGAACAGGCCTATTATTTGTATCAAATCCTATTAAGCTATCAAACCATTTACGCTCAATATCTTTATCTAATTTAGAGTTACTATCTCCTTCTGATAATAATTTGAACTCAATATGTTCATTTGAATCTTTCGTAGGATTGGATTTATATTTGATATTAAGAACAACATCATTACTCAATATTAAATTATCAAAATTGTTTAAAATTATTCTGTTTTGACCAGTGAAACTAATATATCTATATCCAGTTTCTCTAGGTGTTCGTATTAAAGACTCGATGTCAAAAATACTTACTGTTCTATTTTTAATTGGAGGTATAGTTCTTTTATTTCTTACCCAAAAGTAATACTTAGTAGAGAAAACCCTTGCTACTTCGTCATAAATTAATTTAGAGCTAAATTTACTGTCTCCGTAGAGAGGTTGACCGCTAATACCAATCTTAATTCCTTCGTCTGTGTCTGCAAGTTTTGAATATTGACTTGGTAAGTAATCAGTTTCTATCCATTCATAAACATCTATAGATGCTCCTTCAGTTAATTTTGACCATGTGTTCTTTTGTTCAAGAATTGTTCCTTGATATGGATAATCAAATCTTGCAGTGCTTATATCCCACCAAACTTGTCCTACGTATTCGTCAAACCATGTTTGGTCTAAATCAAACTCTCGTTCAGTAGTGCTGCCAACATTATAATATGCAGGATCTTTATCAGTTTTGTATGTTATGTTTGCTTCTGCAACTCCTGCTATTTTTCCTTGAATTGGATCTATATAATCAACATAAGAAATAATCCTATTTTCCTTTGTATTATATAGATACACTCCTTCTATTAATTCTAAATCTACTGGAGGAACAATTTGTTTGTAAGTATTCCATGCTTTTTTTCCTTTTGGTTTTCTGTAATCTACTAGAATACCTTTTTCAGTTTCTAAACTATAAAATGGAATGCCTACATAAACGTGATTATTTTTTGCAAGTAAATTGCGTCCAAATTCTGCTGTAGTGTTATCAAATCTAAACTTCTCGCTGTATATATAAGAGCCATTTAGGTTTTCATAAACATATACAACACCGGTATCTACTTTAATATTTCTAAATTCTGTGAATCCAAGGTCAAACGAAGTTGGTTTTTCAGCTAAACTGCTCGATGGATCGTTTACAAACTTACTTCCGTATTTTTCTTCGGAGTTTGGATCTCTATTTGTATAAAAATCAAATGTAGTTGGAATCGTTTGGTCACCATTTATACTTGTTATTAATAAATTTTCATTAGTAAAACCAATTTCGTATCCAAAGTTTTCTGCAACTTCTCCTTGTGGGCTATATAAAACTTGTGGCTGTTGTGCAGAGAAAGATCCGTTATTCTGATTGTATACTAACACCGCCCCTTGTCTATATTTTTTTGTGTTATCATTTAACACACTTATTACTATTTGCTTTCCATCAGGACTTATAGCTACTTTGTGTGCCCAATTTGTTTTATCTATAAAAATATCAGGAGTAGCATTTGGATTTAATGTTCTAGTACCTGTAAGCGGTGTAGCAATTTCGCCTTCTGCATCTCTATAAATCCAGTTGCCGTCTACATCTGTTTCAAATTTATCTAAATCGTGATCTTGTAATTCAAATCCGCTTAAAGGTGCTGAAATAGTTTCGTACAATTTATATTTGTTATCTTCTTTTCTATAGATTGCTATTTTTTTGTTAGTTGTACTATCAGAAGATTCTAGAAGCGCAGTCACAACTAACACTTCTCCATTTTCACTTACATCGAAACTTTCACTAAATTCAATTATATTTTCATTTGGGTCGAAAACATCTTCGCCTAATAGATTATTACCAGTCAAGTTGGGTAAGTATCCTAAATAATCTATGTTACTTGAAATTTGTTCCCATAAACTTTCAGAAAACGCTGTTCCTGCTGCAATATTTGTTCTAGCTACATAGAACAAATTATTATATAAAACTATAGACCCTACTGCATAACCATATGTGTTATCCCAGTTTCCTCTATAATTTTCGTCTACACCGTATCTCCAACTAATATTATTCCAAACAACAGGATTTAAAATATTTAATTGTATACCTTCGTCTGTATCTTTGTTTGCAACGTAAAATTTATCTTTATATAAAACAATGTCACCTTCTTGGTATACAGTGGCTTGATATTCTCCTTTAAATCTTTCATTATCAGTTGGGCCATGAGTAAAGACTTCTATGCTACCAGGGTCAAACCTTGTAGAAGAATTTAAATCTCCTTTAGATCCAACTAATAGATGATAGGTATTTCCAAATTTTCTAATTTTAACCTGATCACCGAATTTTCTTTCATTTTGTTTATACTGGCTGGTTAAGATATTGTCAAATTCGTATATACCATTAGGCTGTCGTCTATAAATGACTACAACGCCTTCGTTGACCAATCCACTCGAAGTTCCCCTAATATTTGCTGGAATATTATATATTTGAGACCAGTCCTTGTTCAAACTATTAGGGGCATTTGCTGCTCTAGCAATGCCGCCTTCTGTGGTTTCATCAAAGAAGTAATATTCTGCTTCTAAAATTTCTGCATTATCTACTGCTGTAAATACGTCAGCAGGATCTTCACCGTTTTTCTCAAATACTAATAATTTTCCTACTTTGTTAGTTCCTAATAATATATCGTTGTCTACATCCTCTACAGTGCCCATTACACGATCTACATCGCCAGGACCTCTAACTGCCTCATTTGCTAGTCTTCGTATTTGGAATCTACCAATATTATTCAATTCTTCCCATGTACCAGTCAATATTTTTAAGTATACACGAACTGAATTAAATTCTTTTCTATAGCTGACTATTTCAGCTGTACTAGTGCTTCTACTAGTTAGAGCAAGACCTCCGGCTCCGTCTCTAGGAATCTGCACATCTTGTATTATATCTCCTACAACAGGTTCAAATGGATTACCGACAAAGTCAAATTCTGTAAATGAAAAGTCTATGTATCCGTCCCAAATATCATATAATTTATTTTCACCATTTAATTCATCGATATTATAACCTTTTGAATTAATATCGTTTACAAAAGATTCATTTTCAAAAAATTTCAATTTTAAAACTTTGTTATTTTCGTTGCCTTGTCCTACTAATGCTCCTTGACTATTCAATAAATCGCTGTAGGTTTTTCCAACTCGCAATACCCATAAGTTACTTTCTTCGTCAACAATATCGCCTCTGTAGCTTAGATGTGTTAAAAAACTAACGCGGTTTTTATCTAAAACAAAGTTGCCTATATCATCTACTGTAGTTTGTATATTATAATATGTAAAAGGTCTGTCTGCATCATTATTACTGCTTGGTCTAATATCTGCATACACTAATCCTCTGCCTATATCTAGATATCTACCATTGTTTGTATATGTAAATCCAGATGTTAAATTACCTGCTTCGTCAAATTCAGCTGTATTAATATACCAGAACCCTCCTACAGACGGAGTAGTTGCATAGGTCGATTCTTGAGTATAAAAACCTATAAAGTTACCGGTATTAAGAGCAAATAATTCTCCAGTAATATCTATAATACCATTAATATTTTTCAAATATATTACAGCACTATCTCTAAAACTTGCTACGTAAAAAACTTCTCCTGATCCTGTATCAGTTTCTATAATTTCTCCTACTGTAGGTAAACTAACATAGGTATCTACGTATAGAATTGCATCTATTTTTTCTATAATTTCGTGTTCTTGCGATAAAAATTCTGGTGTAATTTCTGGTATCTGATTATCAAAAGGCAAATATCTATCAAGTGTAGGAAATGCATAGCTTACTCTGTTCCATGATAAATTAATTTTGTCGCCTGCTTGCCCGTCAACTCTACCTTTTGTTCCTATATACATATCTATAGGAGCACGTATTAACATATGATCTATGTTTCCGGTTGGCAAGCCAAATTTTCCTGCAACTAAAAGTTGTAAATTTGTGCTGTCTGTGTCATCTCTTGATGTTAGATCGATATAACTATCAAAAGTAGAAAATGGCTGCGTACCTATCTGAGGGAAAACAGTTAAATTTGCTTGCCAAAAGCTTTCTCTAAATTTTACAATATCATGTTTTGTATATTCTATATCTGGATTGAAATTACCTAGATATTTTGTTTTAACACCAGATGCATTTGGAACACCTACTGCTAGGTATTCACCGTCGCTACTTACATCGATGCTTGCTCCAAATTGATCAAAAATATCTATATAACCACTAGGAGAATCAATTTCTGTCCATTTGAAACTATTGAATGTTTCTTCACTAGTATACGTTTCTTCAGGTGTCAATGTCAAATTAAGTAGATAATATTTGTTATCATATCTTACTCTTGCACCATTTTTGTAATCTGTTAATGGCTTCCAATCTGAAATTTCATCAAAAGATAATACTTGTTGCAACTGCAAGTTTGCATTTTCATTTGTCCTTTTGTATACAAAAACTTTTCCGCTATCATCGCCTGCTGATGATACAAACAAATTTCTGTTATCATCTGTAGCTGTCATGGAATCTGTAAATTTTTGTTGAGTACTGTCCCAATCACTAGGATTATCATATTGATGTAAAAAAGAATATACTTTTTGATTTTGTAAAACTTGCCAATTTGAATCTATGTTATCTACCCATAATTTTTGATTATCGTAGATATTTTGATCTACTATTGCATTTGCTTCACTGGTATTTTGTATTCTTACTTTACGTAATTTTGTAACGATTAAATTTTGATTTTCAAAACCGTTTATGTCATTATCAATTGGAACTTTGATACTTAATTTATTTAGATTAACATCAATAATTTTATAAAACCCGTTAAAATTAAATTCAGTTGCTCCTCGGACGGCAACCATGTCTCCAATTTGAAGATTATTTCCTACCCACTGGTCTACTTGCAGTTCATATATTAATCTACCTTGGGTGTCTAGTGTAGTTGCTTCGGTCAATACTGTAGCTTTAAGATTTGTTTCAACATGCTGATATACAGTCCAATCACTGTTATCTTGATTAGTCAAATGTAAATAACCACCTAGTCTAAAAACATTTACATTTCCTAAAGCTAAATCATTAACACTTGCTGCTTCAAAATCAATATCATCTTCATCTACATACCCAGATGATTTAATAAATTCGGCTGTGTTTTGTAATATAGGAAATACATTACTAGTATAATCTAAAGGTTTATCTAAAAGATCTGATGGCAAAACTCTGTATATGTTATCGAATTTTTCTGCTGGCAAATTATCTGTAAATAGAACAGGTTGTGGACTTTCGATCATCTTAGTATCAGGAAGTGGTATTTCTATTTGTTTTATATCTTCAGAAGCACCATATACTCCACTTCGCACAGCCCATTCTTCAAAAAATTCTAAACTTTCCTCTCCTTGAGCACTTAGCGGTTCAAAAAGTTTGCTTAAAGAATTTTTTGTTCCTTTTTCTTGTATAAATCCTTTATAAAATTTTAATTGGCTTACATCATCTATAATTAGATTGCTCAAATAATTCCTTTTTTGGAAACCAATTAGTCTAGCAGAAAGATCATGTAAAGTATTATCAAAATTAGCTGTGTTTATATCGTAAAAATCATTAAATTGAGCAATTCTGTAATCAAAGTTAGTTAATAAATCAGGCACTGGTTTTTCGTTCAACAAATACCATTGATTATAATCGACAGATGTACTACCAGCAATATTTTGTTTTGCAACATAATAATATTCTTTATATTTGATAATATCGCCTATTTTGTAATCTTTATAATTTTCAAATTCTTTCACAACAGCATTGTCGTAGATAAAACCAGGTATATTTAAGCTACCATTCCATTCAGCTGCCCTATAACCATTTAATTTGATTCTTTCTTGTCTATAACCAGATGCAGGATGATATATTACATCATTAAAAATTGTGTTATTATCAAAAACTACAACATGTTCTTTTTGAACAATCGGTAATGCAGCTCCATATAAACCAAGATCTGTATCTACAACTTCAATACCAAAATTATTTAAATCTCGTAAAATACTATTAAAATTTCTATCTAACAATTGGCCGTTACTAGACACTATCGAAGTATTATAAAAACTATCAAACACATCGTCTACTACAGCAAAATCTTTTTGGAAAGATAGACGATTTGCGCTAGGGCTAATGCTAATAACTGTTCCATTTGCCCACCCTTGTGTAGTCCAAAACATAAACTCTTTTGTTACTGATGTCCAATCATTTACAACTTCATCTGTGACGTCATCAAATATAAATCCTTGATTTTCTAAATATCTTCCATATCCTAGTAAAAAGTTAACAACCTCTTGTATATTTTCAAGAATTGTTCCATAAGGAAGCTTCTTTACAATACTAGTATCAAAATTCTTATAAAATTCAGCAGCTCTGCCGCCTATAGAAGGTAAAGCAGGTAACTTTGCTAAGAATTCTGTATCGAATAATTCACCACTTGTAAAATCTTCGGTTACCCTATAATATGTGTTTAATTGAAAAACAACTTGATCTTTTTTATACGGTGTTAAACTGCTCCAATTTGAAAATTCTTCGCTTATACCTCCTACAGATACAACAAAATTAGTTGATCCAACTAACGGTGAATAATAATTAAAATAAGGATTTTTTTGATTGTATCCGGTTAGTTTATATCCGCTTGGTGTTTTTTCTATAATTATGCCACTATATATAAAATTATCTATAGGTGAACTTACATTATAAACCAAATTATAATTTTCTTGAGGTATAAAAATACCGGTAGATCCAATGTCACTGTTAGGTGTTTTGCTTTCTAGGACGAAATTAAGTTTATTTTTATCTGAAAAACTACCTAATCTAAATGACAAATTTACTTGTAAATTTTTTACTTCATTTTGATAATCTGTATATACTTTCAGTATATCACTTGCTACAAGATTGTATGTAAAATTGACTAAACCATAAGTAATATTTCTTTGATTATCAGCATATGTGTTAGGAAAAATAATATCTTTGTTTTGTATATTTTTTCCAGTATCTTTATAAACATATTGACCTGCTAAATTTTTTGTAGACCTAGATAAATCAAAACCTTTGCCTATAGTCTCAGCAGGATTTAACAGCAGCATAGTTTTCAATATAGAAAATGGATATTCTGAACTCTTGCGCCATGCATTTTCTATTGGCGAGTAATCACCAAATTCAAATGATGCATCTGCAGACCTTTGAATAAATCCTTCAATATAATTAATCGCAACTGGTGGAAGTAAATTTCCAGTTTTATCAACTGGGATGAATGTTGTTAGCCCAGGACGTGCAAATCTTTTATCAATTCTAGTATTATTAGGGTCTGAAATTTTACCTTTTTCAAGATCTTCCCATAATAATAAATTATTACTTGTATATGGTGCTGGTCCATAGACCATATTCCACCATGTAGGTTTATTTTGAAAACCTAACATTTCCCACGGATGTGAATGTGGTTTATCTGTATCAAATGCCTGTCTATAAATACCTCTCCAAAATCCAGGTATTTTAGATCCATTAGGTCCGTTCGAATTCCTATAATTAAATGTCAACCCATTATTTCTATCGTAAAAATTATTTTCGGAATAGTCACCTTTTAATGTTGATTGCCATGCTATAAAATCAGTAAGTAAGATATTATTGATCGATTCTAGGTTATTTTTAAATCCTCTAAAAGCACCACCGACAAAATTATACAAATCAAATTCATTATCGTTATAGTCTATTTTTATGTTATTAAAAATACGTTTCTCTAAATCTAGTAATAAACCGTCTCTAAAATCTTTATAACACGCAATCTGACTTCCGTCGTGACCTCTGACAAAAGGTATACCATTTGGATATAATTCAATATTAGAGTCGTCATTGCCTGCAAGTGTACTATTTGTTTCAGGCATGAAAAATTGCTTTGCTAATCCTTTAAACCAAATACTTTTTACATTGCCAGAACCGCCGTTAGTAAGATCTCTTTGTTGTGCAGAATTTTTAGAAGTATATAAAGGATAAAACCATCCATGAAGATTTTGTTTTTCTCCCGTCTCAACTTCGCCATATATCTTGAACGGGCCTGAAATTAAAGTGCTTGCACTCTGACTTCCAGTATCGTCTAAAATAATTTCAGGATGCCAAGTAGGATAAAGTCCTAATTTTGAAGGCGTTGGAGCAATAAAAGATCCGTCGGTACTATCAAATTCATATATTTCTATAGTATCGCCATTTTCTTTGCTAGCAGTGATTTCAACAAAACCATCTGTATTAAAATTGTAATCTCTTTCGTGTACTAATAATGTTCCGTTGATGTATACAAGTAATGACTTAGATGTTAAATCTGATAATTTAAAACTTTGCGTAAGTGGAAAAAGATTAATTTCTTTATCTATTACATTATATTCTATACGATTGCCTGCGCCATAACCTAACATGTCGCTAAAATAAAATGGCTGAGACTTAGATTTATCTTTGTTAATTTCTTTTAATATTCTATCAACATGCTTATTAGTAGTTCCATCATATCCTAAAGAATTAGCAGTATCAATAAATATTTTTTTAAATTTTACAAATTCTTTACTAGAATATTCTACAGCTTTGAATATATTATATTTCTTATTTGTTAAATGATAAATTGCATTTACTAACCCGGCTTCGTGCTTAACAAATCTTTTTCCAAAATGATTTATTTTACCTGCATCTCTAAGGTTGCTATTACCTGGATAGACTCCTTCAAAATTTTGTATATCTTCAATCATGCTGTCAACATGATCATATACCTCTCCTAAAGTAAAGTCTGTTACATCTTCATTTAACGGATTTCTCTCTAAAGAAATAGGAAGTTCGTAATACCCGTTTTGATTTTTTGACGCTTGACTATGTGTTTTTATTTTTAATATATCACCAACTGTTAAATTTTCTACAAAGTTTATAGAGACCGAATTTTGATTTTTAGTTATAACATAATTTGTATTTTTAAATTGCAAACTATTATTAACATACACATGTACTTTTAAATCTTCTAAAAGGTGTGGCTTATCGTATACGTCTATTTTGAAATTATTTGTATTACCGGAGTCAACAACAATATCTTTAATAATATATTGTTTGAATCTAGAAGGGTTAGAATTCCATCCATTTACATACTCAAACGTATCTCTGTTTTTATATTTTCTAAGATTGGCAGTAGAAACATTTACAGATATCAAGTCGTCATTTTCTTGATAAGAAAAATTATCAGTCAATAAATTAAATTCAAATAATATGTCACCGGTATTATTAATATTCCTATATGTTAATGGAAATCCTAA